>Ga0209343_10002534_pt1 | contig 23503 bp, 25 predicted proteins | sample RifCSPlowO2_02_FD_184026 | JGI IMG/M metagenome (GOLD analysis project Ga0209343, IMG submission 184026) | Groundwater microbial communities from Rifle, Colorado - Rifle CSP2_plank lowO2_0.2 (SPAdes) (version 2) | ecosystem: Environmental > Aquatic > Deep subsurface > Groundwater | place... | reverse complement strand
GTGACATATATGTGCTGGGCATATCGGAGACGCGGGTTTGAGTATAAAGGCGGAAAGGTGAAGAGATGGTTATACTAAATTCTCCAATATCAAAAAAGGATGTTGTTAAGTTAAAGGCAGGAGATACTGTTCATCTTAATGGTATTATAGTTACTGCAAGGGATGTTTTTCACAAATATTTAATTGAAAGGAGGACTGAGAAATATAAAAAACTCCTTAAAAATGGTGTCCTCTATCACTGCGGGCCGGTTGTTGACAGGGTTGGTAAAAAATGGATTATAGCAGCGGCAGGTCCGACAACAAGTATGAGACAGGAGCCATATACTGCAGAGGTGCTCAAAGAATATGGAGTATCCGGGATTATAGGGAAGGGTGGTATGGGTGACAGGACTCTAAAGGCTTTTAAAAAGCATAAGGCTGTCTATTTTCATGCTATAGGCGGCCTTGCACAGGTTCTGGCAGAGTGTGTTGTAGATGTAAAGGATGTATTCATGCTGAAAGAATTCGGGTCTCCTGAGGCTATGTGGGTTCTGGATGTCAGGGATTTTCCAGTAACCATCACCATGGATTCCCATGGGAATAGTTTGCATAAGACAATGTATGAGAAAACAGAAAAAGTATTAGATAAATTGATTAAAGACGGCACGAGAGAATAACTCAGGAAGCTATTATCAGGTTATTTAATGGAGATAATATAACTGAATCATGAAACAAGCAGTCATTGAAAACCCAATCTTAAACTCGCCTTTCAAAGAGCCTGAATTTCATTTCAAATTTGCCGAAGATGGGATTACCAATGAAATTGTTGAAGATAGACGCATTAGCTCCTATTTTATTCCCATTGCGAAACCGAAGAAGAAAGGCAAACAGTTATCCTTTGATACAGAATGGACAGAAGACCGCATTGAAGAAAATAAGTTTATCAATCAGGTGCGGGATAGAGTTGCACTATGGCGGAAAAAGGACTATCACGGCATAACAAAAACAACTCGCTTTCTGATTGACTACTGGAAGAACCCTGAGCGTGAAAAGAAATTATTCTTCTGCCAGATAGAGGCGATTGAAACCATTATTTATATAACGGAAGTTGCCAATAAGCACGGCGATTCATGGATTGAAAACTTCATCAGACAATCCAATCAGGACGCCAATCCGCTGCTTTACAGAATCGCTTTCAAGATGGCGACCGGCAGCGGGAAGACCGTTGTTATGGCAATGCTCATTGCATGGCATGCCTTGAACAAATTTGCTAATTCACAGGATGCGCGGTTCTCCGATACATTCTTAATTGTAACTCCCGGCATTACAATTCGTGACCGCCTGAGAGTTTTGCTGGCAAATGACCCAGGAAATTATTATGTCCAGCGTGATATTATTTCGTATGATCTATTAGCTGAACTAAATAAGGTAAAAATTATAATAACCAACTTTCATGCTTTCAAACTCAGGGAAAAATCTGATGCCGCTAGACTTACAAAGGATATTTTGTCAGGGGAAAATGGGGCATTTACAGAAACTCCTGATGAAATGGTACGCCGTGTATGCCGCGAATTGGGCACAAAGAAAAATATTATTGTCATAAATGATGAAGCACATCACTGCTATCGCCGTCGCAGCGGAAGTGAGGAAGAAAAACTTACAGGTGAAGAACGCAAAGAAATTGAAAAACGAGACGAGGAGGCGCGGATATGGATTTCAGGACTTGAAGCAGTAAAAGAAAAGATTGGGCTCAAGTCTGTTTATGATCTTTCTGCAACGCCGTTTTTTCTCCGCGGTTCTGGTTATCCTGAGGGAACGCTTTTTCCGTGGGTTGTATCAGACTTTTCACTCATAGATGCTATTGAGTCGGGAATTGTTAAAGTTCCGCGCGTGCCTGTGGCCGATGACCAGATGACAGGAGATCAGCCTACTTACCGGGACCTCTGGCTGCGTATCCGCGACGACCTTCCCAAAAAAGGCAGAAAGACTGATGCTGTGAGCGGCGAACCAAAACTCCCTGTTGAACTTCAAGGCGCTCTTCATAGTCTTTATGGAAACTATGAAAAATCATATAAACTCTGGGGAAAAAACGGCAACGGCACGCCGCCTGTCTTTATTGTGGTCTGCAATAATACGAATGTTTCAAAACTTGTATATGATTATGTTTCAGGCTGGGGAAAAACTCTCACTGATGAAAAAACAATTATTGTCCCCGGGCAGTTGCCTATATTCAATAATGAGAAAGACGGCAGGTGGAAAGAAAGACCTAACACCATTCTGATCGACAGCGAGCAGCTTGAATCAGGCGAGGCTATGAGTGATGAATTTAAAAAAATAGCCGCAATGGAGATAGAGGAATTCAAGGCGGAATATCGTAAAAGATTTCCGGGTCGCGATACAGAAAAACTCACTAATGAAGACCTTCTTCGCGAGGTAATGAACACTGTAGGCAAACAAGGAAAGATGGGAGAAAATATCAAATGCGTTGTCAGTGTATCAATGCTTACCGAAGGCTGGGATGCAAACACAGTTACTCATATCTTAGGCGTCCGTGCATTCGGAACGCAGTTGCTCTGTGAACAGGTTGTGGGCAGAGGGCTTCGCAGGATGAGTTATGTTACGAATGACAATGGCCTGTTTGAGCCTGAATATGCAGAGGTATACGGGGTGCCATTTTCTTTCATACCATGCTCGGGTTCAACCAAAGAACCAAAGCCCGGTCCAGTTCCAACGCGTATACGAGCTCTGCCGGAACGCTCTCATCTTGAAATAACCTTCCCCCGCCTGACAGGTTATCGCTATGAAATGCCTGAAGAAAAACTAAAGGCAGTTTTTACAGATGAATCTAAGTTTACCTTAAGCACGCATGATATTCCTATAAAAGTCCAGCTTGACCCGATAGCCGGAGAATCAAGCATCCATACACTTGATAACTTAAAAAAAAGGCGAGTTCAGGAGGTCGCTTTTCTTCTTGCAAAATTGACGCTGGAAAATCATTTTCAGGATGATGGGGGCAATATTAAACCCTATCTTTTTCCGCAGGTGCTTGAAATTTCAAGACAGTGGATTGATAAATGCGTTAACTGCCATGACAATACCTTCCCGCAATTATTATTGCTCATAAAATTTGCGCATAATGCTGCAGACCGCATCTATCGTTCAATTGTTAAGTCATCAGATAAGAGTCAGGCTTTAAAACCTGTCTTGAAGCCTTATGATACGCTCGGCACAACAAAATATGTTGATTTTGATACTATCAGGGCTGTATATCCAACGACATTAAGCCATATAAGCCATGTAGTTGCTGACACAGGCTCATGGGAACAGAAGCTTGCTCAATCTATAGAGGAAATGGAAGAGGTTGTATCTTATGTGAAAAACCATAACCTTGGTTTTACTATTCCTTATACATTTGAGGGAGAAGAAAGGAACTACATTCCTGATTTTATTGTGAAGATACGATTGACACATTCCCCTTCATCCCCTCCCATTAAGGGAGGAGAAACAAAAGGGACATCCCCGAATATCCCCTCTCCCCTTGCGGGAGAGGGCAAGGGTGAGGGGGGATATGAAAACATACTTAACCTCATTATAGAAGTTACAGGCGAGAAAAAGAAAGACAAAGAGGCAAAGACTGCAACAGCAAGAGACCTCTGGGTGCCTGCTGTCAATAATCACGGAGGCTTTGGGAAATGGGCGTTTATTGAAATAACTAATCCGTGGAATGTTAAGAATACAATAAGGGAGTTTTTACAAAAGATTTAAACAATGAAAAAGAAATTAGCAAATGCAGGGTCATTAGAATCGATATATAGCCGTGTCAGGAATATCCTCGAAACTGCCCGCGGTACTGCCTATCGCGCCGTAAATTTTGCGATGGTTCAGGCATACTGGCATATCGGCAAGGTGATTGTTGAGGAAGAGCAAAAAGGCAAAGCAAAGGCAGGGTATGGGGAATACCTAATAAAAGAGTTGGCGGAGCGTTTAGCTAAGGAGTTTGGAAAAGGCTTTGATTATTCAAATGTCAAAAACATGCGCCAGTTTTATCTGACTTTTCCAATTGGCGACGCACTGCGTAGCCAATTGAGTTGGACACATTACAGATTGCTGATGCGTGTAGAACCAGAACTTGCAAGGGAGTTTTACATCAACGAATGCATCTCCGAAAACTGGTCTACCCGTCAGCTTGAGCGACAGATCAATTCGTTTTATTATGAGCGCCTCCTTGCAAGCCGGGCCAAAAAGCTGGTCAGGGCGGAAATACAGAAGCTTGAATCGGGGACTGAGCCTAAAGACATCATTAAAGACCCCTATGTCCTTGAATTCCTCGATATAAAGGATGGCAAGAAGTATTTTGAGACAGAACTTGAGCAGGGACTTATAGATAAACTGCATAATTTTCTGCTGGAACTCGGCAAGGGATTTTCATTTATAGCACGGCAGAAAAGGATAACCATTGAGGACGACCATTATTATATTGACCTTGTTTTTTACAATTACATTTTGAAGTGTTTTGTCATAATTGATCTGAAAGTCGGCAAGCTGACGCATCAGGACATCGGGCAGATGGACTTTTATGTGCGGTATTTTGAGAAAGAAGTAAGGCAGCCTGAGGACAACCCGACAATTGGCCTGATACTTTGCGCCCAGAAAAATGAGGCAATGGCAAAGTATACTCTGCTAAAAGACAGTAAGACTGTTTTTGCCTCAAAATACAAGCTCTACCTGCCTACTGAAAAGGAGTTGAAAGAGGAACTGGAGCGGGAAAAAAGAATGATAGAAATGGAGCTTAAACTGTTAAAATCAAAAGGCATAAAATAAGAGGGCAGACTGATATGGCAAAGAAAAAACCTGCAAAGACTTCTGTTGATAGTTTAAAGCACAAGGACAAGCGCAAGAACATCCCAACTGCCGAGCTTCAGAACTTTGTAAAAGAAGACGAGGCAAAGCCAAAGAAGATTCTCTATCCGAGAGACCCTTCGCTTGACCCCCAGCTTGTCTGGAAAGGCAAGGATGAGCAGGACCAGAAAGACTTGGAAATCCCTGCTGTTCCTGTCTATATTCAGGAAAAGATTCATCCGCAGGTATTGATTGACGACTTGCGACGTTTTCACGAAAAAGAAAATCCTGCTTCTCAGACAAACCTTTTCGCAGATTTCAACGGAATTGAGTTTGAAGACCTGATAGATTTCTACCGGCATGAGCAGAACTGGTCTAACAGAATGATTCTTGGAGATTCCCTGCTTGTGATGAATTCCCTTGCTGAAAAAGAAGGGCTTAAAGGCAAAGTCCAGATGATTTATTTTGACCCGCCTTATGGAATCAGATTCGGCTCAAACTGGCAGGTCTCTACAAGAAAGCGCGACATCAAAGATGGCAAGGCAGAGGACTTGACAAGACAGCCTGAGCAGATTCGCGCCTTCCGCGATACATGGGAGCTTGGGATTCATTCGTATCTGAGCTATCTTAGAGACAGGCTTGTGATTGCAAGAGAACTGCTTACAGAAACAGGCTCTGTGTTTGTCCAGATAGGAGATGAGAATGTGCATCTTGTCAGGTGCTTGATGGATGAGGTGATGGGGAGTGAGAATTTTTGTGGATTAATAGGTTTTCAGAAAACGGGTGGTTTTGCGCCTACCTTACTTTCTTCAGTTTATGATTATTTGCTTTGGTTTGCAAAATCCAAAGACCACGTAAAATACAGGAAACTGTTTCGGCCACGACCGAAAACAATGATTGATTCCGGATATACGTGGATTGAATCCGAAAATGGAGAGAGGCGTCGCTTAACATCACAAGAAGTTACTGGTGAAGATTCTTTCCCCATTGGAAAGCGCCTTCAAACGAGCATATTGGTATCAGCTGGTGCCTCAGAACAAGGGTCGAAGCCTTTTGTGTTTGAGGGTAAAACATATCAGCCTGCATTTGGTACACACTGGAAAACTTCTGTTGAAGGTCTCAAGCAATTAACACTGAGTAAAAGACTTGTAGCTGTAAGCAATACACTCGCGTATGTGCGCTATGAAGATGATTTTCCCGTAACCGAATTTAATAACGTGTGGGATGATACTGTTAGAAGCACTTTCGCTGCTCAAAAGCAATATGTAGTACAAACCTCAGAAAAAGTCGTCGAACGTTGCCTCCTCATGACCACAGACCCCGGTGACCTTGTGCTTGATCCGACCTGTGGGAGCGGGACGACTGCTTATGTCGCCGAGCAGTGGGGCAGACGGTGGATTACGATTGATACAAGCAGGGTTGCGCTTGCACTTGCAAGGACACGCATCATGTCCGCAAAGTATCCGTATTATTTGCTCTCTGATTCGCCGGAGGGAGTAATGAAGGAAATGGAGGTTTCGGGTGTCATTGCGAGGAACGGCAGTAACGAAGCAAACTCAAAAGGCAAGATTGCCACGCCTTCGGCTCGCAATGACAAGACATTTGAAACTGACATCCGCAAAGGCTTTGTATATAAACGTGTCCCCCACATCACCCTTAAATCCATTGCCAACAATCCAGACATCAAAGAAGGCATGAGCCGTGAAGAAATTAATGCTGTTATTGCAAAACATGCAGACACAGAAATCCTTTACGACCAGCCATACACAGACAATAAACGCATCCGCGTAGCAGGTCCTTTCACAGTAGAAAGCCTCTCGCCTCACCGCATATTATCCAGCGATGAAGAAAGACCAAAATCCGAGAAGTCTCCAGAGAGAACATCAGGGCATGGGCAGTTTGAGACAATGATACTTGAAAACCTCAAAAAGGCAGGCGCGCAAAACACTATAAAAAATGAAAGGTTAAAATTTGACAGGCTTGAGACATTTGCAGGGCTTTATATACACGGCGACGGCGAATTCACAGAGAGTGGAGTGGCAAGACGTGTCGCAGTCTGCATTGGTCCAGAACATGGAACAGTAAGCCCTGAACTCGTAAAAGAAGCAGCAAAAGAAGCAATGAAAGGCGCGGGCTTTGATCTGCTAATTGTCTGCGGTTTTGCCTTTGACCCTCATGCAAATGAGGTTGCTAAACAGTTTGCGCCTAACACCCCCCTCAATCCCCCCTTAACAAGGGGGGAATTAAAGAGGAGTGACCCAGTCGTTGCTGAGAGCATACACAAATATGGAAAGCTCACAGTTTTGCTTGCCAAAATGAATCCAGATTTAACAATGGGAGATGAGTTATTGAAGAAAACAGGCGCAGGAAATCTCTTTATGATATTCGGCGAACCAGATATTGAGGTTGAAAGAATAACCCCACCCAACCTCCCCTTATCTAAGGGGAGGAGTGAGGAGGGGTTAATAACCGTTGAAATTAAAGGGCTTGATGTTTATGACCCCACAACAGGGCAGATAAGAAGCCACTCAACCGACGACATAGCCTGCTGGTTCATAGATACTGATTATAACGAGGAAAGCTTCTTTGTCAGACATGCTTACTTCAGCGGCGCTGACGAGCCTTACGAAAAACTCAAGAAAGCCCTCAGAGCAGAGATTGACGAATCGGCATGGCAAACAATCTATTCAACAAAAAGCAGACCATTCCCCATGCCCTCAAAAGGCAAAATCGCCGTGAAAGTAATCAATCACTATGGAGATGAGGTGTTGAAGGTTTATGATGTTAGAAAAACATGAAATGGAATACGACGATATTTTAAAAAATCTAAAAGGAGGATTATGAAGGCAAAGGATATTATGACAAAGGATGAAATGATTTCTACTTTAAAGTCGTACTTTAAACAACATTCAGACATCTATTATATAGATATTGCCTTTCTTTACGGTTCATGGGTATCCGGGTATCCTAAAGAGGAATCAGATATTGATGTTGCGGTTATATTTAATAAAGAAATGAGTGAGGATGAGATATTTAATATAACAAACAACATATCTCTAAAGCTTACTGATATTTTAAAAAAGGAGACGAATGTTCTTTATATTGATATGTATTTATCCAAGCCAATGCTCCATTATAATGCGATTGTGCACGGGATACCCCTTTTTATGAGAGATTTCACGAGGTATGTTGATATGAGATTGAAGGCGATTTATCAGATGGAGGATTTCAGAATCTTTGGCACAGAATGGCAGTCTGAGGTTGTAGAGAAACGATTGGGGGTTCTTAAATAAATGCCCGAATTCAAATATGCAAAAGGCAGGGTTATGGAATCTCTTGCTTATATAACAAGGGAAATGGATGAGTTTGAGTCCGATTATTCATCCAAGACATGGGCGGACTATTCATCAGACACAAAACTACAAAAGCTTATTGACAGGACTATTGAGAATATTCTAACTGCCGTTATTGAAGTTAGTGGGGTTGTATTGACTGAGAGGGGCATTTCTGCAGATAGCTACCCCGATGTTATGAAAAAGATTGGAGATTATTTTAAATTTGGTGATGAGGAAAAAGAAAATCTTGCTAAATTTGCTGTTCAAAGGAATCGTCTTGCTCACAGGTATCTTAATTTTAGATGGCAGGTGGTGAAATTTTATGTGCAGAATAGAGGGGTTTTGAAAAAACTGATCAATTCTGTGTATGGATATGAAAAAACAAAAGGGGAGGAATAGAGATAATGTTAGGTAGATATGAGGGGTAATTTATTATGAGTAAAGTAGTAAAAATACCTGATAGACAATATTATGCTGTAATCTTTACATCTGTCAGAACGGATGGGGATGACGGCTATAAACGAATGGCAGATGAAATGGTGGAGCTTGTCTCTAAACAACCTGGGTTTCTGGGGGCTGAGAGTGTAAGGGATGCAAGTGGTTTCGGCATAACAGTATCATATTGGGAATCTCTAAATGCGATAAGGCAGTGGAAGGAAAATCCATCCCATCAGATTGCACAGAAAATGGGTAAAGAGATATGGTATAAACAGTTTGCTGTTCGGATATGCAAGGTTGAGAGGGATAATATTTCTAACAAGGATGATTCTTAAAGGAGGATTATGAAGGCAAAGGATATTATGACAAAGGATGTTTTGACTGTATCTCTGGATACACCTGTTAAGAAAGTAGCAGAGTTATTGTCGGATTATGAGATAAGTGGTGCACCTGTATTAGATGAACATGAAAGGGTAATTGGGATAGTTACTGAGAGCGACCTAATTGAGCAGAAAAAGAATCTTCACCTGCCGACTGTGGTAACACTCTTTGAAGGGGTATTATTTCTTGAGAGACCTCAAAAGTTAAAAAGAGAGATAGAAAAGATGCTTGGGGCTACAGTGAAGGATATATACAGCAAGAAGGTAATTACAATTAATGAAAATACTACCCTGGAAGATATTGCCACAATAATGTCTGAGAAGAAAGTTCACCTCCTGCCCGTGCTTAGAGGGGATGAACTGGTTGGTGTAGTTGGGAAGGTGGATGTGGTAAGGGCTTTGGCAAAATTATAAATAAAACATAAATAGTAAAGACCCAATAATGAAGAATCTATGACTGACGAGCTTGAATGGCAGACAAGACGAGACAGAATTAACAAAAGGCTTACTGCCCTTAATCCTGCATGGACTATTATCAGATATAAAGAAAATTTGGATACATCCACCCTTGCCTGCCACGCTGTTGAAGAATATCCCACAGCTAATGGCCCTGCTGACTATGCCTTTTTTGTAAAAGGAAAACTCTTAGGGATTCTTGAGGCAAAGAAAGTTGGCGTTAATCCCCAGAATGTCTTGGAGCAGGCAAAAAGATATTCCAGAGGCGCTTTTAATGGCATAGGCAATTGGGACGGCTATCGCGTCCCTTTCCTTTACTCTTCAAACGGAGAAATTATCTGGTTTCTTGATGTAAGGGATAATAAAAACATTCGCAGGCAAATCTCTCACTTCCACACAGCAGATGCCCTTGAAGAGTTCTTAAAGGATGATAGGTCGCATGGTGTTAAATGGCTGGAAGAAAATCCTATAGACATTGAGAGGCTGCGCTACTACCAAAAAGATGCAATTAAAGCCACAGAGAAAGCCATAATCCACCATAAAAGGGCTATGCTTGTTGCAATGGCAACAGGCACAGGCAAGACCTATACAACGGTTGCTCAAATCTATCGCCTCCTTCAATCAAAGGCAGCACGCAGGATATTATTCCTTGTTGACAGGCGGGCGCTTGCTGCTCAGGCTGTCCGTGAGTTTGCCTCATTTAACACGCCCAGAGGGAATAAATTTGACCAAGAGTATGAAGTTTATAGTCAGAGGTTTCATCGCGAGGATTTTGACGATGACAAGCCCTTTGACCCAAAAGTTCTGCCGAATGAATATTTAACCTCTCCAGGAGAATCGCATACATTTGTGTATGTTTCCACAATTCAGAGAATGGCGATTAATCTCTTTGGCAGGGAACAGGCTTTTTCTCAAGATATCAGCGACTCTGATTATGAAGAAGGTGCAGAGAAACTGAATATTCCCATACATGCCTTTGATGTCATTATCGCCGATGAATGCCATCGCGGATATACAAAAACCGATACTGCGGTCTGGCGGAGTGTGCTGGAACATTTTGACGTCGAAAAATAGGATTAACGGCAACCCCTGCAGTTCATACGCTTTCGCTTTTCAAGGATGTTGCTTACAGATACACAACAGAGCAGGCGATTCAGGATGGTTATCTGGTTGACTATGAGGCTGTAAAAATAAAATCCAATGTGCGTATGAAGGGCGTTTTCTTAAAGGAAGGAGACCCCGTCGGTGTTATAGACACAACAACAGGCGAGGAGATTTATGATGAACTGGAGGATGAACGGGAATTTTCCTCTGAAGAGATAGAACAAAAGATTACCGCTCCTGAAAGCAACAGAAAAATCATAAAAGAGATTGTCAAGTATGCTTATGAGCATGAAAAGAAAACAGGCCATTTCCCAAAGACCTTGTTTTTTGCAGTAAACGACCTGCCTCATATCTCCCACGCTGACCAGATTGTCAGGCTCTGCCGCGAGGAGTTTCAGCAGGGCGATGATTTTGTTCAGAAGATTACAGGCAGTCCAAGTGTTGACCGCCCTTTGCAGAAAATCAGGGAATTCAGAAACCGTCCCAATCCTAAAGTCGTTGTTACTGTTGATATGCTTTCAACAGGGGTGGATATTCCAAGCCTTGAATTTATTGTTTTCCTGAGGCCTGTCAAATCAAGAATCCTATGGGTTCAGATGCTCGGCAGAGGCACACGATTGTGTCCGGAAATAAACAAGGAGTCTTTCACAATCTTTGATTGCTTTGACGGCACACTGATTGAATATTTCAAAAACACGACAGATTTTAATATAGAGCTTCCTGAGAAAGAGCCTTTATCAATAAAACAGGTCATTGAAAACATCTACCAGAATGTTGACAGGGATTATTACATAAAGGCGTTGGTCAAACGGCTGAGGCGTATAGAACGCACCATGAGCGGTGAGGCGCGTGAGATGTTTGCCGTCTTTATCCCTGACGGCGATATGGGAAAATTTGCCGATGAACTGCCTCAAAGACTCAAAAAAGATTTTGCTAATACTATCAATCTCCTTCGCAATGAGAAGTTTCAGGATTTGCTCGTGAACTACCCAAGGGCAAAGAAGCGTTTCCTTGTAGGATATGGCATTCAGGATGATGTTGCTTCAGAGGTTATGCTTCGCAAACGGAAAGAATATCAAAAACCAGAGGATTACCTTGTTTCATTTGCAAGATTTGTGAAAGAGAACAAGGAACAGATTGAGGCTATCCGGATTTTATTGGAAAAACCGAAGGAGTGGAGAACAGAGGCTCTCAATGACCTCCGCAAGAAGCTGGTGACAAATGACTTTTCTGAAAAGGAGCTTCAGAAGGCGCATAAACTCGTTTACCATAAAGACCTTGCTGATATTATCTCTATGGTCAAACACGCTGCAAAAGATGAAGAGCCGATATTTACAGCAGGAGAAAGGGTTGATAAGGCTCTTAAAAAAGTAATGTCAGGCAAGTCATTTAATGATGAGCAAATGAACTGGCTGGGGTTTATTCGCCGGCATCTCATAACAAACCTTACGATTGAACTTTCTGACTTTGAAGATTTCCCTATCTTTGAAAGACAGGGCGGCAAAGGCAGGGCTGAAAAGGTATTTGAAGGCAGACTTGAATCATTGATTAAAGAAATCAATTATGCAATCGCAGCATAGAAAAAACACTCCCTCTCCCCTTGTGGGAGAGGGTTAGGGTGAGGGGGTAAGAAACAAATATGTCCGACATAGTAAATAAACTCTGGGGATTCTGCCATACGCTTCGTCATGACGGCATTGACTACGGCGATTATATTGAACAGCTAACATACCTGCTTTTTCTCAAGATGGCTGATGAAAAGGGTGTCAGCATACCAAAAAACTGCACATGGGAAAGCCTGAAAAAAGAGAGCGGCACATACCTGCTTGACCATTACTCTGATATCCTCCGCAAATTAAGGGAGGAAAAAGGACTGCTTGGAGACATCTTTGCTCAGGCAATGCCTCGCTTTAACAATGCCGTAAACTTGAAGCGGTTAATCGCAATGATTGACGATGAAAAATGGACTGAGATGGATGTTGATGTAAAAGGCGCTGCATTTGAAGGGCTCCTTGAAAAAGCGGCAAGCGAAGGGAAAAAGGGCGCAGGGCAATACTTTACCCCGAGGCCGCTTATTCAATCCATTGTTAGGGTTATGAAGCCTGACCCGCGGGAGGCCTCTGATTTTACCATCTGCGACCCTGCCTGCGGCACAGGCGGATTTTTGATGTGCGACTATGAATGGCTAATGGAGATTACAAAAGGGGCGTTGGACAGAAAAGACATAAAAAGGATAAAGACCGCTACATTTTACGGACAGGAACTTGTGCCAAGACCAAGGAGACTTGCATTAATGAATCTCTTTCTCCACGGGCTTGAGCCAAAGATATATTTGGGTGATTCAATTTATGAGTCCAATCGTGGAGAGCAATATAATTGTATCCTTACAAATCCGCCGTTTGGCACAAAAGGGGCTAATCAGTCGCCCGAACGGGACGACTTTACAATCTCCACGAGCAACAAACAACTTAACTTTGTCCAGCATGTAATGAACATCTTAAAGCGCGGAGGCAGGGCAGCGATTGTCCTGCCTGACAACTGCCTCTTTGAAGACAAGGCAGGAGAGGTCTTTGAAATCCTGATGCATGATTGCAATCTGCATACAATCCTGCGCCTACCGAGGGGGACATTCACACCATACAGCCCAGGTGTTAAGGCGAATGTTGTCTTCTTCCAAAAGGGAATCCCAACTGAAAATGTCTGGATATTTGATGCCCGCTCCAATGTGCCGGGCATTACAAAAAAGGAGCGACCCCTAACTCTCTCGCACTTTGAAGAATTTGAAAAATGCTATGGCAAAGACCCGAATGGTCAGAGCAAAAGGCAGGACTTAGGGGAAGATGGCAGATTCAGAAAATTCCATATAAGCGATATAAAAGAGCAGGATTATAAACTTGATATAACATGGCTTAAAGACGATACGATTGAAGATGCAGACAGCCTGCCGGAGCCGCAGGATTTGGCAAGCGAGGCAATTACAGAACTTGAGGCGGTAGTGGATGATTTAAAAGAGGTTTTACAGTTGATTGAGACAAATGGAGAAAATGGCAATGAATGATTTGCCGAAGGGGTGGGAATGTGTCAACTTGATTGATTTTATGTATTCTGTTCCTACAGGTGTGCCTAAATTTTCAGATAAGCGAAAGTATTATTCAACAGGAAGCATAAATGGAAAAGACCGTATACCTGAAGGTGAATATTTTTTTGCCAATCGCCCATCAAGAGCTAACAGAATAGCTATGAAAGATGATGTCTTACAGGCAAGAATGCAGAACACTGATAAGGCATTGGTAATTCAAGAACCACTGGCAGACCAATTATTTTCAACAGGGTTTTTGCAATTGAGGCCAATCGCTAAAACCTATGAGAGCAACCTACTTTTTTATTTCATTAAATCAGATTATTTCTTAAAGCAAAGAGATGAACTTGCAACAGGCTCAACACAAATAGCCTTAACAGACACTAACGCAATTAACCTGAAACTTATAGTTCCTCCCCTTCCCGAACAGCGCCGCATTGTAGCCAAACTGGAAAAACTTCTGCACAGAGTTGATGCCTGCAAAGAGCGGCTGGAGAAAATCCCTACTATCCTCAAACGCTTTCGTCAGTCCGTCCTCTCCGCCGCATGTTCTGGAAGATTAACGGCGGATTGGAGGGACGATGACAGCTATGAAGAAGAATTACCTATTGGTTGGAAATGGATTACCCTTGAGGAACTATTGCCACCAAGGGGTATTTTTGATGGTCCTTTTGGCTCAAACTTAAAAACGGCTGACTACACCGACTCAGGTGTCCGTGTGGTTCGTCTGGAGAATGTCGGACATCTTCGATTTTTAGGTGAAAAGGAAAGTTTTATCAGTCGTGAAAAATATGAGATGCTAAAGAAACATACAGTTGGAAAGGGTGACGTTATCTTTGCTTCTTTCATCGAGGAAGAAATTCGTGTCTGTCTGCTTCCCAAATTCTTAACGACAGCCATCGCAAAAGCAGATTGCTTCTGTTTGCGACCGAAGGAGAAAATAATAAATCGGCAATATTTGGCTTATCAACTTGTCAGCAGAGAATCATATGATAAGCTCTTTGAGGAAGTTCACGGTGCTACACGCCCACGAATCAATACAACTCAACTCCGCAAGTTAGAGATCAGGATATGCCCTCTCCCCGAACAGCACGAAATCGCCCACCGTGTAGAAGCCCTTTTTAAAAAGGCAGACGAGATTGAGGCTCGGTATAAGAAGGCAAAGGCTTTTGTGGATAAACTAACTCAATCCATCCTTGCCAAAGCCTTCCGCGGCGAACTTGTTCCGCAAGACGTTAATGACGAACCTGCATCAGTGCTTTTGGTGAGAATAAAAGCAGAAAAGGCAAAACAGGCCTCAAAGAAGAAGGTGAAAAAAAAGCAATAAATTTAATGAGTTGATAAATAAAACCCTTGTTTTTCTGATATAATGGGTTAAGATATATTCAAAATTTAAAGGATTATCTGTGGATAGATATACTCATTTTGAAAATGCACCTATTACAGAAGCCCTCATTGACATTAGGGTTAAGATGAGGGAAGACTTAACAGTAGAACAATTAGAATCAATATATAATTCAATATCAGGTCAATATCCTGATAAGAAAGCACGCCACAAATGGGAAGATAAATTTGAGTTTAAAAAAGGTGAACCGCCTGTTTCCTTAGGGGCAGAAACAATAGATGGTTATATATTCACTTCTACTGACCAGAAACAGATATTTCAGGCAAGATTGGATGGTTTTACCTTTAGCAGATTGATGCCATATGAAACATGGGAACAGCTTCGTGATGAGGCGTATAAATTATGGCAAAAATATAGAGAGGTTACTTCGCCAGAGATTACAAGAGTGGCTTTGAGATATATCAATAAGATGGAAATTCCTCTTTCTGGTAAGGATTTTAGCGAGTATCTGAAAGCATCGCCAATTATCCCGGAAGCTTTGCCTCAAGGGGTAAGCAGTTTTCTGACACGGGTTGTCATACACGAGCCAGGAATTGATGCATCTGCTATAATCACACAGGCATTGGAACAAGTTGTTAATCCAAATTTTATTCCTATAATATTAGACATTGATGTGTTTAGACAAAAATCTGAAGGTATAAGCGAAGTAGACGCATGGAAGATTCTTGAAAAATTAAGGCATTTTAAAAATAAAATATTTTTTGAAAGCATTACTGAAAAAACAAAGGAAATATTTCAATGAGCGTAGCGGTCCAATGTATTGATTGTCCGAGCTTTTATTTCCCACTCAACAAGGAATTCAGTAAAAGCGAAATCTGGAAGACTACTGTGACAATTGGTCGTCCAATTGATGAGGCTGCTGAATCACTCTTAGAACTTTATAAAGACTGTTCTGAGCCAAATTGGGATGGCTATGGTGCGAATCCAGTGTCAAAAGACTCTATTTCTGAGGCATTAGAGTTTATTCAATTGCTTCCTTCTTCATTCCCTATTCCTCAAATTTTGGCTGAACCGTCTGGCGAAATAGGGCTGGAATGGTATAAAGATAAGAAAATGATTTTTGCAATTAGTTTTAATGGGAACGGCATGATTACATATGCAGGAATATTTGGAAGCAATAAAATCCATGGAGAAGAATATTTCGGGGATTCAATCCCATCACGCATTATAGAAAACATTAGGCGTTTATATCCATAATAATGAGTGAATTGAATTTGAACCAGGTAAATCCAGAAGAAAATCTAACTCGATATCTTCTACAGAAAAGTCATTTCAGTATTTTGTATAAAAGAGTTAAATATGCTGCCTTTATGCCAACACCTAATGGAGAAACATCAGTGTTTCGTATTTCAAACTTGTCTGCCACTGAAATATGGAAAATCGGAGACAGTGAAGTAGCCCAGAAACGAGGACTTCCACTTTTGGGTCGGGCAGATATTTCCGCTTTTAAAGTCCTTGATAAGAACCTAAAAGTTATCCCTGATAATATCCCGCCTCGACATGCTAATATCATTGGTTGGCCAGATAAATCGAAACAAAAGCTGGTTGCTATTGAATTAGCAGATAATGCTCAACTTTATTTAAGGTGAAAAAGATATCTGACATTCCCAAATCAGACCGTCCCCGCGAAAAACTTCAGCAAAAGGGTGCTGAAGCCCTATCCGATATAGAACTGCTTGCAATCCTTCTCGGCAGAGGCGTTGAAGGGCATGATGTGATGAGCGTTGCGGCTCAGGTGTTAAAGGTATTAGACAACAATAAAGAAAAGCCTGATATTGAAGAACTCAAAAAGATTGAAGGCGTGGGATTGGCAAAGGCAACTCTTATCGCTGCTGCCCTTGAATTTGCCCGCCGCCGTATTAGACCAGAAGGTTTAAGAATTTCTTTCCCAGCCGATATACTGCCTTTAATTCAGCATTATGCAGACCGTAAGCAGGAGCATTTCATCTGCATTTCAATAAATGGCGCTAACGAAGTGATTGCAAGTCGTGTTGTCTCAGTTGGACTGGTTAATAGGACACAGGTTCATCCTCGTGAGGTCTTTGCAGACCCAATTACAGATAGGGCATCAGCAATAATCGTGGCTCATAACCATCCCGTGGGAACTCTGACTCCGAGCAATGAAGATATTGAAATTACCAGACAACTCAAGTCCGCCGGTGAAACCCTCGGTATTAGACTCCTTGATCATATTATTTTTAATCATAAAGGGCATTATAGCTTTCTGGAGAAAGGAGATTTTTAATTTATATGGTGTATCAGGTGTCATTGTTCACCATCTTAATATGGAATTAATTTCATCAAGCCATGAGGAGACTCAAAAAATAGGAAGGGCTATTGGAAAATTGCTGACAGCAGGCGATGTTGTATGTCTCTACGGTGACCTTGGTTCCGGCAAGACCTGTCTTGCACAGGGAATAATAAAGGGGCTGGATGTGGCAGAGGATAAATATCTGAGAAGCCCCACTTTTACACTCATAAATCAATATATGGGAAGGATGCCTGTCTGCCACTTAGACCTCTACCGTTTGGATAATGTAAACGAGATTGAGGATATAGGTATTGAAGAGCATATATGCGGAGACGAGGTTGTAATAATAGAATGGGCGGAAAGGCTGGAGAAACTTCTGCCTGAAAAGAGGATTGATATACATATTTCTTCCGGTGGTATCAATACAAGGAAATTTATAATTTCATGTCCTGATAATATGGTGAAGGGGTTAACCCCCTAACTCCAAAACTCCTCAACTCCTAAACTCGTAACTCTTTTCCCTTTACAACGATTATTTGCTGTGGCACAATATTTGCGTGTAACTGTAAATTCTATTGAACACATGTGAAAAAAGTCAGAAGCTTAAGATGGATTCTAATTTTAATAATCCTTACAGTAGCATCTCTTACGGCATTTTATCTTGTTACAAACAGTTCCAGAAATGTAAGCTATATGCCTGTAGAGATAGCGAAGAAAGGGATAGACCTCATCATGAGGAGGGTTCGGCTGGTTGAAAAGAAGGGGGGGCAGAAGGAATGGGAGCTGGTTGCAAAGAGGGCTGAGTTTAGCAAATCAGAAAATAAGATAAATATGGAAGATATAAAGGCAACCTTTTATCCTGTAGATAGGGAGCCAGTCACCATAAGTTCAAAGAGAGGGCAGGTAAATAATGAAAATAAGAATATAGAATTGAGCGGTGATGTCTTTATAAAATCTGATGACGGATTTAAACTGAATACAGAAAATCTTACATGGGTAGCATCAAAAAGGATATTGGAGACAGATGATTTTGTAGAGATAACAGGAAGGAGATTTAAGATTACAGGTAACGGGTTTGTTTCAAATATAGATTCACATGATATAAAGATAAAGAATAAAGTAGAGGCAGTGTATTATTAATGAAAACAGGAGTCAGAAGTCAGGAAAAGATAGTAAGCAGTAGGCAGTATGCAGTAAGCAGAAAAACCATCTATTGTTTACTGCCTACTCCTTACTGCCTACTGCCTACTGTCATCTGCTTACTGCTTACTGTTTACTGTCTTCTGTCTTCTGTATCCTATGCTGAGCAGGAGACTGTTAAGGAAGAAAATGCCCCTATCAAGATTACATCTAGCAGGATGGAGACTCAGAACGGGAAAAATGTTGTATCCTTTATGGAGAATGTGGTTGCAAAGAAAGGGGATATGACAATATATGCAAACAGACTTGATGTTTATAGCGATAAGGAACAAAAGAAATTGATAAAGATAATTGCAGAGGGGAATGTTAAAATAGAAAAAGGGTTAAAGATTGCTACAGCGGAAGTAGCTGAATATTATGAAGAAGGGCAGAAGCTTATTTTAAAGGGTAATCCAAAGTTAAAGGAAAAGGATAATTTAATTGAGGGGAGTGAAATAATTTATTATATAAAAGAAGAAAATGTTGTTGTCCATGGTGATGAAAAAAAGAGGGTAGAGGTAACCCTTTTTCCAGAAGAGAAAAGATAATGATAAGAGGAATAAAAACTTGCAAGTCTTAAGGGCGGCAGAGTTGGTTAAGGTATTCAAGGGGCGAAAGGTAGTAAATAGTGTAAATGTTGAGATTAAAAAGGGTGAAGTTGTAGGGCTTTTAGGCCCGAACGGGGCAGGTAAAACAACAACATTCTATCTGGTCGTAGGCCTGACAAGACCTGAAAGCGGGAATGTGTTTTTGGATGAGAATGAGATTACCTATTTCCCCATGTATCAGAGAGCTCGGCTGGGAATCGGGTATCTTCCCCAGGAATCTTCAGTATTTCGCAAACTGACTGTAGAAGAAAACATCTTAGCAATTTTAGAAACTACGGCAATGACAAAGAGGAAGAGGAAGGAGAGGGCAGAGATGCTTATGGAGGAACTGAATATACTTCATGTAAAAGATACAAAGGCGTATGCCCTTTCAGGCGGAGAGAGGAGAAGGGTTGAGATATGCAGAACCCTCGCAACATCCCCCTCTTTTATACTGCTGGATGAACCTTTTGCAGGTATAGACCCAATTGCGGTAGTGGATATCCAGAAAATAATATTACAACTGAAGAAAAAGATGGGGATGGGGATATTGATAACTGACCATAATGTAAGAGAAACATTGGAAATTACGGACAGGGCGTATATAATAAATGAAGGCAAGATTATTGACAGCGGCAGTCCGTCTGAGATAGCCAAGAGCGAAAAGGCAAGGAAATTTTATCTTGGAGAGAATTTTACCCTATAGAAAACATTTAAGGAGAAAGGGAGAAGTTAGAAGAAATGGAGAAAAAATCTTTAAAATTATTTTTTAAAAACCGGTTATATTCTCCACTTCTCCCATTTTTCCATTTCTCCTTAATCTTTTTCTTTTGTTTTTATGGCAAATGAGACTAAATTAACATTAAGGCAGACACATAAGCTGGTGATGACTCCAATGCTCCAGCAGGCAATAAAGCTTCTGCCCCTCGCACGGCTTGATTTAATCAACCAGATTACTCAGGAACTGACTGAAAACCCCTTGCTTGAAGAAGAAGAGGTTGTGCAGATAAAGGAGGAGGGTGTTTCCGAAAGCAATGGTTCTGCTGAGTCTGCAGAGATAGAATATACAAAAGATAAAAAAGAGGAAGAGAATAAAACAGATATCGACTGGGAGACATATTTTCAGGATAATTCTTACCCACAGTTCCCTTCAGAGGGATATTATACATCTGAAAGATTGCCAATTGAAAATACTCTTAGACAGAAGACATCGCTGAGGGAGTATCTGGCATGGCAGCTTAGCCTTTCAGCAGAGGATGACAGAGATAGATACATTGGCACAATTATAATTGGAAATATTGACGATGACGGATACATTAGGAGCAGTGCTGAAGAGATCGCCCAGAGTGTAAATGTGACGGCAGATGATGTAGAAAAAGTCCTTGGGCTTATCCAGTCCTTTGACCCTCCTGGGGTAGGTGCAAGGGACATTAAAGAGTGTCTTGGCTTACAGATAAAGAATAAAGGTCCGATTAGCTCATTGGCTGCACTCCTTATTGAAAGATTTTTAGATGTATTGGAGGAGAAAAACTTTCATAAGCTATCCAAAGAGATAAATGCACCTATAAAGGACATTGTTGAGGCCGTAAAGATTATAAGGGAATTGAACCCGAATCCTGGCAACAAGTATAGCCCTATAGATATTCAGTATGTAACGCCTGATGTGATTGTAGTAAAGACAGTAGACGATTACCATGTAATGCTCAATGACGAAGGGATACCAAGACTTAAGGTAAGTCCCTGTTATCAGGAGATATTAAAGAATAAGAATAAGAACGAGGCAAAAGAATATGTTGAGGAAAAATTCAGGTCAGCAGTATGGTTTATAAAAAGCATTGAACAGAGGAGACAGACTATCTACAAGGTGGCAAAGAGCATTGTCAGGTTTCAGAGGGAGTTTCTTGATAAAGGGCTTGCCTCTCTCAAGCCTCTTGTCCTCAGAGATGTGGCTGAAGATATAGGCATGCATGAATCAACAGTAAGCAGAGTTACAACAAATAAATATATATATACACCGCAGGGGATGTTTGAGTTAAAATTCTTCTTTCACAGCGGAATAAATTCATCAAACGGGGATATGATGTCCTCTGTAAGGGTGAAAGATATGATAAAGGGGGCTGTGGCAGGGGAACCGGCAGTAAAGCCCCTTACAGACCAGCAGCTTGTGGAAGTCTTGAAAAATAAAGGGATAAACATAGCGAGGAGGACTGTAACAAAATATAGAAAAGAGTTAAAAATTTCCTCTGCGACTAAGAGGAAAAAAAGATTTGAATATTAGAGAACAAAATTTAATTGAACGCAGATTAACGCAGAAACGGCATGATTTTTAAATACCAAATCACAATTTCCAAATTTCAAATAAAATCAAAATACCAAATTCAAAAATTCTAAACTATAAATTTGGATATTGAAATTTAGAATTTATTTGGGATTTGGTGCTTGTAATTTTGTTTTTTTTATTATAACAATACTGTAAATCTAAGTTTTATATATTTTAAAGGAGGAAAAAGAAAATGCAGGTTACTGTAACAGGCAGGAATATTGAGATGACGGATGCGCTCAAGAAGTATGCAGAAGAAAAGGTTCAGAAGGTGAAGAAGTTTCTTAATACGACAATTGATGCCCATGTCATACTCTCAGTAGAAAAGTTCCGCCAGAAGGCTGAGGTAACTATCAATGCCAATGGGGTAAAAATCCATGGGGAGGAAGAGACGGAGGATATGTACTCCTCTATAGACAGGGTGATGGATAAGATAGACAGACAGGTGAGGAAACACAAGGAAAGAATATGGGCATTAAAGAATAAGCAGCATGAAAAGGATGTAAATATAAAGATGGATATAATAGCAAGGGAAAGCATAGAGGAACTGAGTGATATACCGCATAAGATTGTAAAAACGAGGAGTTTTGCCTATAAACCTATGTCTGTAGATGAGGCTGCCATGCAGATGGATCTCCTTGGCTATGAGTTTCTTGTGTTCAGGAATTCAAATAATGAGAGGATAAATGTGATATATAAAAGAAAAGATGATAATTACGGACTGATTGAACCAGAATAATTTAGAACGTAGATTTACAGGATTAATCAGGATTTACGCAGATAATTAATAGGTTGATGTTGAGATTAAGGTTTTTCTTAGCCTTAACCTCAACCTTGTTTTTAAATCATGTAGTTTCTGCGTTTATCTGCGTCCAACTTACTTTAATGAAGATAACAGAAATTTTAGACTTAGATTCTATTATAGCTGACCTGAAGGCAAACGCAAAAAGAGATGTAATCTCAGAGTTGGTAGACCCGCTGGTTAAAAGTGGAAAGATAAGAGATAAAAATAAATTGCTGGATGCCCTCATGGAGAGAGAAAGGCTCGGCAGCACAGGCATAGGTGAAAATGTGGCAATTCCACATGCCAAGTCTAATGAAATAGATACAATTATAGCCACCTTTGGGCGGTCAAGCAGTGGCATCAGTTTTGATTCTCTCGATCAGAAACCTGTTTACTTTATCTTTTTGTTAATAGCCCCTGAGAAATCAGCAGGTATGCATTTAAAGACATTAGCCAGAATTTCTAAGCTCTTGAAAAACCCTTTATTTCGCCAGGACTTGATGAAGGCAAAAGATAAGAAGGAGATATACGAGGCTATTTCAAGGGAAGATTCAAAACTTATATAGTGTTAGTGGATAGTGTCAGTGTCAGTAGAAAATACTGATACTAAACACTAACACTAAACACTGACACTTTTAAAATGATAGGCACAGTTATAGTAACCCATGGGAATCTGGCTGCTGAACTTTTAAAGACGGCAGAGGCGATAGCAGGCGATAAGGTTGATATTATCTCTATTTCAATAGATAGCAATGAAAATCCAGAGGCTATCAGGCATAAGGTTAAGACTGCTATAAAATCAGCAGATAAGGGGGATGGCGTGCTTATTCTTACTGATATGTTTGGGGGAACACCATCTAATATCTGCATATCGTTCTTAGATGAGTTTAAGGCTGAAGTTGTATCAGGCGTTAATCTCCCAATGGTACTTAAAATTCCTTTTATTAAGGATAAGAGCAGTCTGAGTGATGCAGCGAATTCTATCAAGGAATATGGACAAAAAAATATATCTATGGCTACGGATTTATTGCATAAAAATCAGGTTATCAAAAATTAAATTGATGGAGACTATTGCAGTTATTATTAAAGATGAACTCGGGTTGCATGCAAAACCAGCCTTTCGTCTGGCACAGCTTGCAAATAGTTTTAAATCTGAACTTGTAATAGAAAATAATGAAAGAAGGGTAAACGGGAAGAGCGTCTTGGAGATACTGACTTTATCAGCCAATAAGGGGAGCCGGATTAGATTGGTAATTACAGGCGAAGATGAGAAGGATGCAGCAGACGGATTGAAGAAACTTTTAAATGGCAGTCTTGGTGAAGGGAATGGCAAATAATAAAAATAAAGCGGTTACTCAAGATTATAC
>Ga0209343_10002531_pt1 | contig 23506 bp, 21 predicted proteins | sample RifCSPlowO2_02_FD_184026 | JGI IMG/M metagenome (GOLD analysis project Ga0209343, IMG submission 184026) | Groundwater microbial communities from Rifle, Colorado - Rifle CSP2_plank lowO2_0.2 (SPAdes) (version 2) | ecosystem: Environmental > Aquatic > Deep subsurface > Groundwater | place... | reverse complement strand
AATCCTCAATGCCCGCCATGCGTGGATGTTCCGGCATCAGCCGATAGTCGATGGCCAATACGGCAGCATTGGCGACTTCGGAAAACTTGCGCGTCAGTCGGCGGTGACTCTTGGGGCTGCCCATGGTGTAGGCCCCGCCATGGATGTAGAGCAGGCGACGCCGATGATCAACGCCGGCTGCCAGCACCCATTCGGCAGGGACGCCGGACGCGTTGACGGCGATGACCTGGGTCGTCGGATCGCTGTCAGCAAACAGGTTGTCCATGTAGTGACGCAACAGGGGCAGATGCTGGCTGCGCGGCGTGCTCTTGAGCGTTGTGGCAATGCCGCCGAGCGAGGCCACCACCGCCTGGTGCGCTTCACTGGGCGCAGCGTCGATCAGATGGCGCTGGCCGGCGGGCTGATCAAAAGCGCTCAGGTCAGCGCCTTGCAAATAGAAGGCCCCGATGACCCAGACGGCCACGACCAGCGCCAGCACCCACAGCAGTATTTCAGTCACCTTGGGTTTACTTGGTGATCTTGCTGTTCTTGGGGTAGCCCAAGCGGGCCAGGGCCTGTTTCACGCGCGCATCAAAGGCGTCACTGACGCTGTTGATGCTGTCGTCGACCACTTTGCTGGCGTCATTGATGCGATGCTTGAGCATGTCGGCGTTGCTGTCGATGGTGCCGCGAGCCTGGGATTCCATTTTTTCGCCGGCCTTGACCAAGGCCTCAAAGGCTTTCTCGCCTTTGGTTCCGGTCGAGGTCGTGACCTTGGCCAGTGCACCCAGGCCCGCGAGCCAGATGGCGCGCTGCGAATCGATCAATTTGAGTGAGGCATCCCGCGTCAAGTGCACGACCGAACTCACTTTTCTGCGGCCTTGCGTGGCCACCTGTTTCAGGGTGGTGGTCTTGGCTGGCGCATGCGCCCTGGTTTTTGCCGCTGGGGCCTTCGACCTTGGTTTGCTGACTGCTTTGACGACAGCCGCTTTGGCAGCAACAGTCTTGTTTACCAGGGTCTTTGCAGTTTTTTTGGCAGTGCTTGTGGTTTTCGAAGCCATGAAAAATCCCCTTGTTCAGTGATGAAACCGGCCACCAGTTAAATGCATGGCGGCATTGCGATGGCAAGTATCCATCAGCTCCTCTAGGGAAGACACCTTAACTTGGGATCAACCGACGGAGGTGTTCAGGGGTCGCTTGGGAAAGAAGTTGATGGGCACTTCACCCGGCACTGGCGCGAGGGACTTGATGGTTTGCTGCAACACCGAATTCTTGATCGTGCCCATGACATGCATTTCACACGGTTTGCAGTCAAAGCGCAGGGTGAGTTTCTCGCGTCCGTTGATGAGCTGTAAGGGCTCAGCTTTCACCGTACCCTGCACGCCGACCACGCCCTTGGCTTGTTTGGGGCACAAGCTCAATGAAAAACGCACGCAGTGCTTGGTGATCATCAGGCTGACTTCACCCAGTTCTTGCGCCGCTTCAAAAGCCGGCGCAATCAGCTTGACGCCGTGGCGGGCGTAAAAGGCATGGGCGGCCTGGTTGAAAACATTGGCCAGATAGCTCAATGTGTCTTCAGGGTAGGGTGCTGGTGGCTCCATGGCAGCGGCGCGCGGCAGCCGTTTGAATGCCTTGGCGCGTGCGGTTTCCAGTGCCTCCAAAGCGTCCCGGCGCAACGGGTTGAGGACGGACGGGGGCACAAACCAGGCTTGTGAAAATTCCACCTGCACCGCCAGCGCCGTAAAAATGCTGTTGCCCATTTTGCTGAGGTGCTCACGCAGGCTCGCGTTGGCGACTTCCCTGTCCTTGGCCAGTGTGCGGGTCAGGGTGGCGTGGGCAGTGGCCGTCACGCCGTCTTCGTCGGTCAGGCTCAAGGCCAGGCCTTGTGGTGTATCTGCCAGATGTACCCAAACGCCAATGCGACGGTCGCTTGATTTTTTCTCCAGGCCGCGCACCCACTCGGTATCGCGGTTGCGGTTGACTTCCACGCCTTTGCGCAGGTCCTTCAGATCACTCAAGGCGTCTTTGGGAAACACCCGCCAGCGGCCCTTGGCAGCGTTGAGGCTTTCAGCCCGGTTGATGGCCAGGCCGACCAGCTCTTTTTGCAAGTCGTAGTAACAAAGACCGTCGCCGTTGTGCAAGGCCTGCGCCGGGTCGCTCAAAGCCAGTTCCACCCAGTTGGGGCCGACCTGGGTCACAAAGCCAATGGGCTGGCCGGGGTTCTTGGGGGTATCAAACGCACCAATCGTGTCTTGGCGGCCTTGCACAAAATAATCGGTGAACTCGCGGTTGAAGTTCTGGTTCGGGTCAGGCGTGAAGCTGAATGTGGTGCTGCCGCTGGAGGCGCGCACCAAAGGCTGCTTGGAGGTCTGGCGTTCTTCAATCAGGGCATCCAGCAGCTTGCGGTAATGGGCCGTGATGTTCTTCACGTAGCCCATGTCCTTGTAGCGGCCTTCAATCTTGAAGCTGCGAATGCCAGCGTCCACCAAGGCTGCCAGGTTGTCGCTCTGGTTGTTGTCTTTCATGGACAGCACGTGTTTGTCGTGCGCCACGAAACGACCTTTATCGTCAACCACCTGATAGGGCAGGCGGCAGGCTTGGTTGCACTCGCCCCGGTTGGCACTGCGCCCGGTGTGGGCGGCGCTGATGTAGCACTGGCCGCTGTAGGCCACGCACAGTGCGCCATGAACAAAAAACTCCAGCGTGCAGCGCTCGGGATCGGTCACGGCACGGATGGCCAGGATTTGCGGCAGGGAGAGTTCGCGCGCCAGCACAATTTGCGACAGGCCCACGTCCTGCAAAAAACGGGCTTTCTCTGGTGTGCGAATGTCGCACTGGGTGCTGGCATGGAGCTGGATCGGCGGCAGGTCGATCTGCAGCAAGCCCATGTCCTGGATGATCAGGGCATCCACTCCCGCGTCATACAGTTGCCAAACCAGCTTGCGCGATGGCTCCAGCTCGTCATCGCGCAGAACGGTGTTGAGCGTGACGAAGACGCGGCTGTTGAAGCGGTGGGCGTGGCGCGTCAGCCGGGCGATCTCGGTGACGCTGTTGTCCGCATTGGCGCGCGCGCCAAAGGACGGACCCCCGATGTAAACGGCGTCGGCGCCGTGGTTGACGGCTTCAATGCCAATGTCGGCGTCACGCGCCGGGGCTAACAGTTCGAGTTGATGGTCAAGCAGTGACATAGGTCTGATTATCCCCGGACCCCATGGCGTTTAAAGCGTCATGAACCGATGAGTTATCGTTACACCATGACGCATCAATCCCCAACTCGTGCTGCCACTTCATCGCCCCTGAGGTTTGACGCCGTGGACGCCTTGCGCGGCTTGGCGATGGTCTGGATGACCCTCTTTCATTTCAGTTTCGACCTGAACCAGTTTGGCTACATCAGGCAGGATTTTTACCATGCTCCGCTGTGGACCTGGCAGCGTACCTTGATCGTGAGCCTGTTTTTATTTTGTGCCGGACTGGGGCAAGCCATTGCCGTGGCGCAGAGACAGCGCTGGCCGCGCTTCTGGCGCCGCTGGGCGCAGGTGTTGGGCTGTGCGCTGCTGGTCACGGTTGGCTCCTGGTGGATGTTCCCGCAAAGTTATATCTACTTTGGTGTCCTGCATGGCATGGCGCTGATGTTGATCATTGCACGCCTGACAGTGCCTTGGGGCGCGCGTTTGTGGTGGCTGGGGGTTTGCGCAATTGCTATTCAATTGATAGCTTCTTACGCCCTTCAGACGGGGGCTACAGCCCAATTGGCTGAAATATTGAATTCCCCCCAACTGAACTGGCTGGGCTTGATCACACGCAAGCCCGTTACCGAAGACTACGTGCCGCTGCTGCCCTGGCTGGGCGTGATGTGGTGGGGTGTGGCGGCCGGGACCTGGTTAACGCGCCGCGGCGCCGCTTTGTCATGGCCCCTGCCTGCTGCGTTCAAACCGCTGGCACTGCTGGGGCGTTGGAGTCTGAGCTACTACATGCTGCACCAGCCGGTGTTGCTGGGTGGTCTGATGGCCGTCGGGTGGTTGGCGAAGTAGTGCAGCGACCTTCTGTGGCTGGCTATGACCACGTTGTTGCCCAAACTGTTTAACTTCATCTACCCAGCGAGATCCCAAGCCCCAATCTCTGCGGGACGCGTCTTTGGTTCACGTAGCAGCTTGTGATTCTCCTGATGGCCAAGTATGCAGCGAGAGCCGTCATTCAGAAATTCACCCGTTTGGGGGATCTGTTTCGCGGCGAGTGGCACCTAGAATGGCTCAGCCATGGCTGCGGTGTTTCACGGAATTGTTATAAGTACGTGCATATAGACTTGGAAGATTGACCAAAAGCCAGGCTGCAAGGCCCTTGAAAGAGATTTTCATGACTAGATTAAACCGCAGCGCCCAGATTGGTCCGCAGGCTTTGTGATATACATTTTTTGGACCGCGCAGCCCCCGCAGTTTGACTAATTACTATTTGGGGCATTGGGAGATGAATATGAACATCAAGAAGGCATTTTTAGCTGTCGTTCCGCTTCTCTTTACAGCTTGCGCAGCAATTGAGCCTCAGCAGTTTGTTGGCCCCAATGGCAAGACTGCATACTCAATGCGGTGCAGTGGTATGGGCCGCACCCTTGATGCATGCTATAGAAAAGCAGGTGAGGTTTGCTCTAGCGGGTACATCATCATTGACCGCGCAAGTGGAACCGTTGGCGTACCTATGAACGGTGGAACAATGATGGCCCCGCAACACAACATCGCAATCGAGTGTAAGTGAGCGGCGCAAAAGCGCTCCGCCCCTTAGCTTTAGCCCCTCGTCTGCTCTGAATCCAAAATCGGCCTATTGAGGTCAACTCACCGGATTGCTATGAAGACTTATATATTCGCTGTATTCGCATTGCTATTGTCAGCGTGTGCAACCACCGGCACCGAAATGCAGGCTGAATGCGAGGCGCAGTACAGAAAATTCCCAGACATCTACCGGTGCACGTATGACGCCGTCGCTAAGCGAAATCCGGCCATCCTAAAGGATGCACGGGCTAAGCTGTACCTGCTGCGGGGTGAGCAGCTCACGCAGGAGGTGGACGAAGGCAGGACTTCCAGCTTAGACGCGAAAGTCCTTTGGCAAAAAACCTACGTCGAGCTTAAGACGGCTAAAGATCAAGAAATATCAGCGGCGGTTGACTCGCTGTCACGCAGCCTTGAGACCACGCGAGCTGCGCGTCGCCCCATTGTTCAAAATCCCCAAGTCAACTGCACAAGTCAGCGGCTCGGAGCCACAGTCACCACAAACTGTTGGTAACAAGCATTTGAAGGTCTTGCTGTGTTATTTGGTTGCTGTGCTCCATAACAAAGGGGCGCTAACCATTCAGGTGAGGCGACATGCGCAAATTCAGCACCTTTCTAATCGGCCGCGGCATCGTTGCGCTAATTGCAGTCCTCTTTAGACCATTGGGATTGGCTAATGTCGTCGCCGGTGTTGGGATTGTATTCATCGCCTGCGCCCCGTTTTTTTCAACTAGATAACTACAAATTCATTGCTTTCACATCTATTCCAGCTAAGGTCGCTGCCCTCATGCCTATTTCACGGTCAGCTACAAGGGCTCTAATGATCAATAAGAATTCATCAAAAAGTGCCGGCCCCGGCCAGATGAAGCCAGGATCACATGGCAGGGCGATGGTGACACCGCTATCTGTAAATATTATCGTTTTCGTTTTCATTGGGAACTCCAGAGTTGGTTGGCATGCCTGACTGCTCGCTCCATTTGACGAGTTGCAGGAACGAGTGCTCGCGTCGAGACTGATCGGAGGATGCGATAGAAATTCGGAATGTCAACCCCATCAGGCTTCTAGTCCATCGGACCCAAGGGCAAGAAAGTGACCTAACGTAAACGTTGAACGTCTGCTGTCTGGACACCTGACTGACTGCCTTGTGTCTCAAACGGCCATTGATAGCCCTGTCATAAGCCGCATCGGGGTTGGGGCTCCGTGATTTCTTGAGCCAACAGCTTGGTAAAACCCCGTGGCCGTAAAAAAAGCGGCCTCGGCCGCTTTTTTCAAGGTGCTTGCAGGGCTTATTCGATTTTGGCCTTGGCGCGCAGTTCTTCCTGGTATTTGACCATCTTTTGCTGCTGCAATTGTTGTGCAATTTGCGGTTTGACATCGTCAAATTTTGGCAGTTGGGCATCGCGCACATCATCCAGGCGGATGATGTGGTAGCCAAACTGTGACTTGACGGGCGTCTCGGTCGTCTGGCCCTTGGTCAGCTTGATCAGGGCTTGCGAGAATTCAGGCACGTAGTTGCTGGGGTTGGCCCAGTCGAGGTCGCCGCCGTTGGCACCGGAGCCCGGGTCCTTGCTGGACTTCTTGGCGATTTCGTCAAATTTCCCACCCTTTTTCAACTGGGCGATGATGGCTTTGGCCTGGTCTTCTTTTTCAACCAGGATGTGACGGGCGCGGTATTCCTTGCCGCTGTTGGCGGCTGCGAACTTGTCGTACTCGGCCTGGATGTCCGCATCGGTGACGGGACTGGTTTTTTGATAGTTGGCAAAGAGTTCCCGGATCAGCAGCGTTTGGCGTGCCAGGTCCATCTGGGTTCTGAAGTCTTCCGTGGTGTCAAGACCCTGCTTTTTTGCCTCTTGCATGAAGATTTCACGTGCAATCACTTCTTCTTTCAATTGCCCCTGCATTTCAGGTGTGATCGGGCGGCCCGAGCGGGCCACTTGCTGGGCGAGCGCGTCCACGCGTGCGGTGGGCACCGCTTTGCCGTTGACGATGGCCACGTTTTGCGCCGATACCGTCAGTGCCAGCGTGCTCAGGAGTGCGGCCGCGGCGATGGCGGAAAGACATTTCATTTTCATTCGGGATCCCTGGTTAACAAAGTTTAAAAAAGATCAAGCAGTTGGCGCCTGGGCTTCAATGGCCAGTGCGTGCAAGCCGTGTGCCATGAAATCGTGCAGCGCATCATACACAAGGCGGTGTCGCATCACGATTGACTTGCCGGTAAATAAGTGTGAAGTGATGCGCACCCGAAAATGAGTGCCAAAACCGCTGCCGTTGGCACCGGCATGGCCGTGGTGCTGACAGCTTTCGTCGATCACCTCCAGCGCGCTGGGTTGCAGGGTGTCGCGCAAACGCTGTTCAAGCTGCTGTGCGGTGGGGGCGGTGGAGAGGGCGGCGGCGGTCATGGTGGTTGGTGGGGTCAATGGGTTTAGGCCCTGGGTTCATCGGTCTTGAGGTAGCGCGAAATATAGAAACCCTGGGCGACGATAAAGACCAGGGGAAATGCGTAGCCCCAGAGCTTGAAATTGACCCAGGCTTCCGTGCTGTAGTAGGCCGCCACGTAGGCATTGATGAGCGACATGAAGACGCAATACACGACCCAGACCAAATTGAGCCGCATCCACACCGCGTCCGGCAATTCCATCTGGCTGCCCAACAGCAGCTTGAGGAAATTTTTCTTCCACACCCACACTGCCAGTGCCAAACCAATCGCCATGGCGGCGTACAAGACGGTAGGTTTCCACTTGATAAAACGTTCGTCGTGCAATACCAGGGTCAAGGTGCCAAAGACCAGTATCAGGGCCAGCGTGATCTTGTGCATGACCGTCAGTTTGCGGTCCAGCGTGTAGATCAGGCCCATTTGAATCAAGGTGGCCGCCATCAGGACGCCAGTGCCGATATAAATGTCATAGGCCTTGTAAGCGCCAAAAAACAGCAGGATGGGGAAGAAATCAATCAGTATTTTCATGTGGGGTGAATTTTAACGAAGCTGAGTTCATGCAGTAGCGCAAGCCGGTCGGGGCCGGGCCGTCCTGAAACACATGGCCCAGATGCGCGCCGCAATCGGGGCAATGCACCTCGGTGCGTTGCATCCCCATCCTGCCATCCACTTTGGTTGCCACGGCCGCCTTGTCGATGGGCTGAAAATAGCTGGGCCAGCCGCAATGGGATTCAAACTTGGTACTGGAGTCAAACAGGGGTTTGTCGCAGCAAATACAGCTGTAGATGCCCGCCGCCTGGTTGCCTTCGAGCCGGCCGGTGTAGGCGCGCTCAGTGGCTTCATGGCGGGTGACTTCAAACGCCAGCGGCTCGGCGCCTTTGGCTGCCAGCAGGGCCTGCCACTGGGCGTCGGTTTTTTGAATTTTGTAGGTCATGGTATTTTTTGCCTGATGAGGGCTCAGGTACATCTGTCACCGCGAGCCCACTGTGAAAGGGTTCAGTCAAGAGCTGCAACTGATTTCGATGCTGCCGGCCCAGTCGGGCGGGAAATCGGCGTATTTATCAAAACCCGGGTGTTCCTCAAAGGGTGATTCAAGCAGCATCAGCAAGGTTTCGACTTGAGAAAAGTCTTTTAGTTTTGCTGCCTGGATAGCTTGTTCGCCCAAATAGTTGCGGAGTACAAATTTCGGATTTGTTTTAAGCATCAAATCAGCCGCTAGCCCCCGTGGAATATGATCAAGCCGCTCTGAATAGCGTAGCAACCACGCGTCTGCGGCGGATCGGTCAACAAACAAGTCCCGGATCGTCTGAGCGTCAGTATCAGCGTTGTAATGGCTCAGTTGCCGCCAGAAGATGGTGTAGTCAACTTGCTCCTTGGCCAGCAGTTGCAGGATGTCCTGCAGCAGTGCCCGGTCGGCAGTGGCCGTGCTGTCACTGGCATCGATCAGACCGAGCTTGGCAAACATCAGGCGCTCGAATGCGGCAGGAAATACGGTTTTGTAGGACTCCAGCGCGGCGATGGCGAGCTCCTGTTCACCGATCAGGGGAAGCAGCGCCTGCCCCAGACAAAACAGGTTCCAGTAGGCGATGTTGGGTTGCTTGTCGAACGCGTAGCGGCCTTCCTGGTCCGAGTGGTTGCAAATGTGGCCGGGGTTGAATGCATCCAGAAATTGAAACGGCCCGTAGTCGATGGTCAGACCCAGAATGCTCATGTTGTCGGTGTTCAAGACGCCATGGCAAAAGCCCACCGCCTGCCACTGTGCCACCAGGGCCGCAGTGCGTTCACTCACCGCCTCCAGCAAGGCTGCGTATGGGTTGCCTGCGAATTTTTCGCTGGCGCGGCAGTCCGGGTAAAACCGGTCAATGACATAGTCGGCCAGGACCTTGAGTTGCGCATGCTGGTCATGATGGGAAAAATGCTCAAAGTGGCCAAACCGGATGAAGCTGGGCGCCACCCGCGTCACCACCGCTGCGGTCTCAACAGTTTCCCGCCGTATCGGCGCATCCGAGCCGACGACACACAGGGCGCGCGACGTGGCAATGCCCAGGCCCTGCATGGCCTCGCTGCACAAGAATTCGCGGATGCTGGAGCGCAACACGGCACGCCCGTCGCCCATGCGGGAGTAGGGCGTCAGCCCGGAGCCCTTTAGCTGCACCTCCAGGCCACCGGTTTCCCCCAGCAAGATGGCGCGGCCGTCGCCGAGTTGTCCCGCCCACTGGCCAAATTGATGACCGCTGTAGACGCTGGCGAGCGGCTGTGTACCTGCCATCGGCTGGTTGCCGGTAAGCACCTGCAACAGTTCTGGTGAATCCAGCCACGACTCATTGAGACCCAACTCTCGGGCCGTCGAGGTGCTGCGGCCCACCCAGTAAGGCGCGGGCAGCGGCCAGGGCGCCAGCGGCGTGTAAAAGCTTTTGCCCAACTGGGCGAAGCTGTTGCGCCAGGCTAATCCCACATCGAGCGCTGTCAGGTTTGGTGTGGCCATGGTCATGGCCGAATTGTCTCGCAGTGCGGCGTTGCACAAAGTCCGCAGGGTTATCCACGCGCCAGGCTGCGCCCGGTTCAACTGTCAGGTCAATCCGATGGATTTTCGGACGCTGAAAAGATGAAGCGTGTCAGTGCGTCGTCGTCGACAATATCCACGCGCCCGAATTCAAGTGTCACCAGCCCACGTTGTGCCAATGCCTGCAAAGCCCGGTTGGCGGTCTGACGCGATACCCCGACCAGATTGGCCAGTTCGTCTTGTGACAGGCCAAGTTTGCGGGTCCGGCTCCAGAACTGGCGGCTCAGGGACAGCGCGACACGCTGCTCGGGCGTGCGCAGACGGCTGGCTTCGATGAGCGCCATGGCCTGACTCACCCGAAGATTTAACTGGCTCACCAGAAACTGGTTGAACTCAATGCTGGTGGCGCGCAGGTGGTCAAATTCGGCCAGCGGCAGGCACAACAACTCGGTATCGCGCAACGCAATGACTTCATACCTGCGCGGCTCGGACTTCAGTGCCGAGCCTTCCCCAAACCATTCGCCGCACGCCACACCCAGAAAACTGGATGACCGCCCCTTCACGGGAACGGTCTGTACCTTGATCAGGCCCGACAGAACCGCGTAGCAGCCCTCTACCTTCGCATTGGCCTGCAGCATCACATCGCCACGTCTTGCGGTCGTGCGCAAGAGGCTTTCATCGACCCGTATTTGAGTCAAACGCGGCAAGCCGGCGAACCAGGGTTGCGCGGCAAGAAAGCGTGAAGTTGATGAGGCGGTGCTGGGAAACATGGGCAAGGGTAAACACAGATCAATTGTCAGCTCAATGACAACTTGTCGCGTACGTGACAAGTTTTGCATACGTCCGCCATGGACGTCAGACTCCAGTTGCAGACGCAGCGTGGATGCTATGAAATGCGAAGCTGGCAATGCCAGCGTCGCATGGCGTCACGGTGTTAACTTGATTGGAAACCGCAGTACCATGCGAGTGGACCCATAAACCAATTTACAGGAGAGATTTCATGCTCGGGTTGATGCAAAACCACCAGTTGTTGATTTCGTCGCTGATCGAGTTTGCGCAGCGCCATCATGGCGAGGGTGAAATCGTGTCGCGACGGGTGGAAGGCGATATTCATCGCTGCACCTACAAGGATATTGCGTCGCGTTCGCGCCAGGTTGCCAACGCCCTGGATGGGCTGAAGCTGCCCTTCAGCGACCGGGTGGCCACACTCGCATGGAACGGTTACCGTCACCTGGAACTGTATTTCGGCGTGAGTGGTTCGGGTCGGGTGCTGCATACGCTCAATCCGCGCCTGCACCCGGACCAGATAGTCTGGATTGCCAATCACGCAGAAGATTCCGTGCTGTGTTTTGACATGAGCTTTTTGCCCATTGTCAAAGCCATCCACGGCCGTTGCAGCACCATCAAACACTTTGTGGCGATGTGTGATGCCGACAAACTGCCTGCCGACAGCGGCATTCCCGGCCTGCTCAGCTATGAAGCATGGATTGGGGCCCAATCGAGCAGCTACAAATGGCCTACCTTTGATGAAAACTCGGCGTCCAGCATGTGCTACACCAGCGGCACCACTGGCAACCCCAAAGCAGCCCTGTACAGCCATCGATCCACCATGCTGCACGCGTTTGCCGGCGCTTTGCCAGACGCCTTGAGTATGAGCGCGCGTGACACGGTGTTGCCCGTGGTGCCCATGTTCCACGTCAATGCCTGGGGCCTGCCGTATTCCGCGGCGATGACGGGGGCCAAACTGGTGTTTCCGGGGCCGGCCATGGATGGAAAGTCCATCTTTGAATTGATCGAGAGCGAACGCGTGTCGTTTGCGGCCGGTGTTCCCACCGTGTGGCAGATGATGCTCAGTCACATGCACAGCGGCGGTTTGCGTTTCAGCACACTCAAGCGCACTGTCATTGGTGGCTCGGCCTGCCCGCCGGCCATGATCACGGCGTTCAATGACCTCTATGGTGTGGAGGTACTGCATGCCTGGGGCATGACGGAAATGTCGCCCCTGGGCACGGTTTGCACCCTCAAGAACAAGCATCTGACGATGACGCCTGAGGAAAAAATGAAGGTCCGGCTCAAGCAGGGACGCGGCATTTTTGGCGTGGACATGAAGATTGTGGATGGCAACGGCGATGAGTTGCCTTGGGATGGCAAGGCGTACGGTGACCTGCTGGTCAAGGGCCCCTGGATCATCAGTGACTATTTCAAAGGGGAGGGCGGCTCGCCACTGGTAGACGGCTGGTTCCCGACCGGTGACGTCGCCACCATTGATGCCGATGGCTACATGCAGATCACCGACCGCAGCAAAGACGTTATCAAGTCCGGCGGCGAGTGGATCAGTTCCATTGATGTGGAGAACGTTGCCATGGCGCACCCGGCCGTGGCGATGGCCGCTTGCATCGGCATGAAGCATCCCAAGTGGGATGAGCGGCCCATCATCGCCGTGATGAAGAAGCCGGGCGCGGAGGTGTCGCGTGACGAACTTCTTGCTTTTTATGAGGGCAAATGCGCCAAATGGCAGATACCGGACGACGTCGTGTTTGTTGACGCGATTCCGCTCGGTGGTACCGGCAAGATGCAGAAGAGCAAATTGCGTGAGCTGCTCAAGGATTACAAGCTGCCCGATGCCTGAGTCCTGAGTCGAGCCGTGTCGCCTGGGTGATTCATCGTACGGGAAATCCCTCATGGGGCAAGCCACAAATGCTTGTACGCTGGACGGGTGTTGATGTATTAAAACCCAGGAGATTTTTATATGAAATTGGTCAGGAATGTTGTCGCTGCCACGGTAGCTGCTTTGTGCGTCGGTGGTGCGTTGGCCCAGGCTGGATCAACCGTCAAAATCGCTTTTATTGATCCGCTGTCCGGCCCGTTTGCCAATGTGGGTCAAAACCAGCTAAAAAGCTGGCAATTTGTGGCGGAGCGCCTGAGCGGCGCCAAGAATCCGGCTGGCGTGAAGTTTGAAGTCACAGGTTTTGACAACAAGGGGTCTCCCCAGGAAAGTCTGAACTCACTCAAGGCCGCCATCGACCAGGGCTTTCGCTATGTGACCCAGGGCAACGGCTCAGGCGCCGGTCTGGCGATTTCTGATGCCGTGTCCAAGCACAATGCGCGCAATCCGGGCAAGGAAGTGGTGTATCTCAATTACGCCGCCGTCGATCCGGCCTTGACCAACGACAAATGCGACTACTGGCATTTCCGTCTGGACGCCGATACCACGATGAAGATGGAGGCCTTGACCGCTTTCATGAAGGACCAGCCGAGCGTCAAAAAAGTGTATTTGATGAACCAGAACTACTCGCACGGCCAGCAGGTGTCCAAGTATTTCAAGGAAGATATTGCCCGCAAGCGTCCCGACGTGAAAATCGTCGGCGACGATCTGACTCCGATCGGTCAGGTCAAGGACTTTTCGCCTTATGTTGCCAAGATCAAGCAAGCCGGCGCCGATGCTATCGTGACCGGCAACTGGGGTGCGGATTTGACGCTGCTGGTCAAGGCGCTCAATGACGCGGGTCTCAAAATTCCCATGTATACCTACTACGCGCAGGTCACCGGTACACCAACCGCATTGGCGGCTGGCGGCGACAGCGAGGTTTATGTGATTGCCTATGGCCACGCCAACCAGCCCGGTGAAATCGGCAAAATCGCTGAGGATTTCAAGCAAAAATTCAACGACGATTACTATACCTACGCGACATACAACGGCATCAACCTGATGGCGGCCGCGATGGCCAAAGCCAAGTCCAGCGACCCGGTCAAGGTAGCAGCTGCGCTGGAGGGCTTGACGGTCAAGAGCTTTGCCGGTGAAGTGCAAATGCGCAAATCCGATCACCAGTTGCAGCAGTCCATGTTTGTGACCAAGTGGCAAAAAGTAGACAAGAAAAACCCTTACAGCGTTGAGAACACCGGCTACACCTTTGCGCCGGTCAAGCAGATGGACGCTTTCATTGCGAGCACGCCAACCAGCTGCCAGATGAAGCGCCCGGGCTAAGCTTTTCGCGCTATGGCACTCTGACGCTTTCTCGTACGGTTGAGCTTTGCCGCTTCTTGGCAATGCTCACCTTTGTGATCATGCGTTGCGAGTCGCATGGGCGATAAGCGATGCTGGAATTTGGTCGTGGTGCAGCGCAGAATCACTTTCCGACGATTACATATTTCTAGGAGATTTTGAATGACATTTGCTATGAAAATTGTTGCTGCCACGACCGCTGTGTTATGCGTCAGCGGTGCACTTGCCCAAAAAGGTGAGACGGTCAAAATTGCCATGATCGAGGGCCTGTCCGGGCCGATGGCCAACGTGGGCCAGAACCAGTTGAAAAACTGGCAATTTCTGGCCGACCCAGCCAACGGCGTCAGGAACCCGGCAGGTGTGAAGTTCGAAATAATCGGCATGGACAGCAAAGGGTCGCCACAAGAAGCACTCAACACCTTCAAAGCAGCGGTTGACCAGGGCTTTCGCTACATCGCGCAGGGAAACGGGTCCGGCGCGGCGCTTGCCTTGTCCGATGCAGTCGCCAAGCACAACGAGCGCAACCCCGGCAAGGAAGTGGTCTACCTGAATTATTCAGCGGTGGATCCGGCGTTGACCAACGAGAAATGCAATTATTGGCACTTCCGGCTGGATGCAGACACGTCGCAGAAGATGGAGGCATTGACCAGCTTCATGAAAGACAAGCCCGAAGTCAAAAAAGTGTACTTGCTCAACCAGAATTACTCACACGGCCAACAGGTCAGCAAGTATTTCAAGGAAGGTATGACCCGCAAGCGGCCCGATGCCCAGATGGTCGGCGATGATCTGGTGCCCATGGGTCAGGTCAAGGATTTTTCGCCCTATGTCGCCAAGATCAAGGCATCGGGTGCCGACACCATCGTGACCGGCAATTGGGGGCAGGACCTGACGCTGTTCGTCAAGGCATTGAACGACTCCGGCCTCAAGCTGCCGATGTATACGTACTATGCCGGCGTGTCGGGCACACCCACCGCGCTGGCCGCCGGCGGTGAGGGCGAGGTCTATCAGATCGCGTACAACCATTCCAATTACACGGGGGCCATGGGCAAACTGACGAACGACTTCCAGAAGAAGTTTGGCGACGACTTCTACACTTTCTCCATCTACAACGGCCTCGTGCTTTTGAGTGAAGGCATGGCCAAGGCAAAGTCCACCGACCCGGTCAAGGTGGCCGCCGCGATGGAAGGGCTGAAGTTCCAGGGCTTCAACGGAGATTCCGAGATGCGCAAATCAGATCACCAGATGCAGCAGGGCTTGTACATCTCCAAATGGCAAAAAGTGGACAAAAAGAACCCCTATAGTGCAGAAAAAACCGGCTACACCTTTGCGCCGGTCAAATACATTGAGGCGTATGTGGCCAGCACACCCACCAGTTGCCAGATGAAACGCCCAGGCTAAAACCGGCCAACATCTGAACCCAGGGTGACCTTGGTCGTTACCCTGGCGTTCATTGCCGGCGCTTGATGGCCGGTTTTTTTGTATCAGCCCTGCACGTTTGTTGCGTTGGCTTTTGTTCACTACTTCACGGGTACTGCATGGAGTTCTATACCATTTCACTGCTGAACGGCATTAGTTACGGCATGCTGCTGTTCATGCTGAGTTCCGGGCTGACGCTGATCTTCAGCATGATGGGCGTTCTCAATTTCGCCCATGCTTCCTTTTACATGTTGGGCGCTTATTTCGCGTACACGGTCACTTCGCTGATTGGATTCTGGGCGGCCCTGCTGGTGGCGCCTGTGTTGGTCGGCCTGGTGGGCGCTGCGTTTGAAAAATATTTTCTGCGCCGGGTCCACAAGTTTGGGCACGTCCCTGAACTGTTGATCACCTTTGGCTTGAGTTACATCATTCTGGAATTGGTGCAACTGGTGTGGGGACGCAGCTCGGTGGACTACCGGGTGCCGGTGGCGCTGGATGGCCCCCTGTTTACCCTTTTCGGCACCCAATTTCCGATGTACCGTGGTTTCATGATGGGTGTCGCGTTATTGATGTTGATGGCCATCTGGCTGTTGCTCACCCGCACGCGGATCGGTCTGGTGATTCAGGCGGCCCTGACGCACCCGGAGATGGTGGAGGCCTTGGGGCATAACGTGCCGCGGGTCTTCATGCTGGTTTTTGGTGGTGGCTGTGCGCTGGCGGGCCTGGCGGGCGTGATTGGTGGCAATGCCTATGTGACGGAGCCGAGCATGGCATTTTCGGTGGGCGGTGTCATCTTTGTGGTGGTTGTGGTTGGCGGCATGGGCTCCTTGGCCGGTGCGTTTCTGGCCTCCATACTCATTGGTGTCTTGCAGACTTTTGCGGTGGCCATTGATGCGTCCCTGATGTCGGCGCTGCAGACGGTTGGGGTGACACTGACGCCCTCAACATTCGGCTATGCGTTGTGGAAGCTCAAGCTCAGCCAGGTAGCGCCTATCTTGCCGTATCTGTTTTTGGTGCTCATCCTTATTTTTCGGCCCAAGGGTCTTCTTGGCACGCGGGAGGGCTGATCCATGAGTAGCAAGGTTTATCAGTTCAAGCCGTTTAATGTCGGTCGTGTTGTTATCTGGACGCTGTTTGCCCTGGTTTTGCTGACGGCGCCTCTGTTGTTTACCAGCAGTCTGAGCCAGACCATGCTGAGCCAGATGGGCATTGCCATCATTGTTTGCCTGAGCTACAACATCCTGCTGGGGCAGGGTGGCATGTTGAGTTTCGGCCATGCGGTCTATTCGGGCATGGGCTCGTTTCTGGCCATTCACACCTTGAATCAGGTCAGTGGTGGATGGCCCTTGCCGGTGAGTCTGGTTCCCATCGCGGGTGGTCTGGCCAGTATGGCGGTTGCCATCTTGTTGGGCTGGGTCACGACCAAGAAAGCAGCAACACCGTTTGCCATGATCACGCTGGGCATTGGCGAGCTGGTGTGGGCCATGTCCTTGATGTTTCCGGAATTTTTTGGCGGTGAAGGCGGTGTATCGGGCAACCGTGTGGTGGGTGCCAAGACCTTTGGCATCAGCTACGGGCCCCAGATCGAGTTGTATTACCTGATTGCCGTCTACACTTTTATCTGTACCGGCCTGATGTTTGCGTTTACACGCACGCCGCTGGGGCGCATGCTCAACGCCGTGCGTGACAACCCCGAACGGGTGGAATTTGTGGGCTATGACACCCAGAAAGTTCGCTACATCGCTTTTATCATTGCGGCTTTTTTTGCCGGTATCTCGGGCGGTCTGGCAGCCTTGAATTTTGAAATTGTCACCTCGGAAGTGGTCAGTGGTTATCGCTCGGGCGCCTACCTGCTGTTTACCTTTCTGGGCGGCGCGACCTTCTTCTTTGGACCGATCATTGGCGCCATTCTGATGGTGCTGGCGTTTGTGCTGTTGTCCGAATTCACCAAGGCGTGGCTTTTGTACCTGGGCCTGGTTTTCCTGTTCATGGTGATGTACGCGCCGGGTGGCGTCGCCTCCTTGCTGATGATGAATCTGCGCGTGGCTAAATTTGGTCACCTGCGAAAACTCTGGGTCAGCTATCTTGCGTTGGGTCTGACGGCACTGGTCGTGCTGCTGGGTGCGGCCGCGATGATCGAGATGGTCTATCACCTGCAGCTCAACTCGGCACTCGGGCCTGAATTGACCTTCCTGGGAGGCACTTTGAACTCGAAGAGTCTCAACAGTTGGTTTGGCTCCGGGTTTGTGATGTTGACCGGTTTGGGCCTGTTTGAAATCTGCCGCCGACAGTTCGCACGCGAGTGGGGGCAGATTCAGGAGAGTATCGAAAAGGAAATCAAACGGATGGAATCGCTATGACCTTTGCCCTGGAATTAAAGGACTTGCGCAAGAGTTTTGGCAAGACGGCCATCATTCGTGGCATTAATCTGGCGGTGCCGCAGGGCGAGCGGGTCGGCATTATTGGCCCGAATGGCGCTGGAAAATCGACCTTGTTCAACCTGATCAGTGGCCGCTTCGAACCCACCAGCGGCGATGTACTTCTGAACGGTCAACGCCTGAATGGGAAAAAGCCGTTTGAGATCAACCGCATGGGTTTGAGCCGCAGTTTTCAGATCACCAATATTTTTCCCAAGCTCAGTGTGTTCGAGAATTTGCGCTGCGGCGTGCTGTGGAGTCTGGGTTACAGATACACCTTTTTGAAGTTTCTGGCCGATCTGGACGACGCCAATGAGCGAGCCGATGAATTGATGAAAATGGTCAAGCTGGATAAAAAACATGATGTGCTGGCCATCAACCTGACCTATGCCGAGCAGCGTGCGCTCGAAATCGGTATCACCATTGCGGGTGGCGCCAACGTCATCCTGCTCGATGAACCGACCGCCGGGATGAGCAAGTCAGAGACCAGCCGCTTCATCAAGCTGATCAAGGAGGTGACGGTTGGTAAAACCCTTTTGACGGTGGAGCACGATATGGGTGTGGTGTTTGGCCTGGCCGACAAGATTGCCGTGGTGGTGTATGGCGAGTTATTGGCCTACGACACACCCGAGGCCGTGCGCGCCAACCCGCTGGTGCAAGAGGCCTATCTTGGCTCTTCAGTGGCCGACTTGCAGGCAGGGGGGCAGCAGGCATGCTGAAAATAGAAAATCTTCATGCCTTTTATGGCAAGAGCCATGTGCTGCACGGTGTTCATTTTGGTGTGTCGGCCGGCGAAATCGTCTCGCTGCTAGGGCGCAACGGGTCCGGCCGGTCCACTACCGCCAAAGCCATCATGGGCCTGGTTGATTGCGAGGGTTCCCTGCTGTGGCGCGGGCAGGAGCTATTGGGAAAGAAGACCTTCGAAATTGCGCATCTGGGTCTTGGCTACGTGCCTGAAAGCCGTGATATTTTTCCCAATCTGACCGTGGAACAAAATTTGTACCTGGGTCAAAAAAGTGCCCGTAAAGCGGGGCGCTGGTCACTCGATGACATGTACCAGATGTTTCCCCGGCTCAAGGAGCGGCAAAACATGCTCGCCGGGGTGATGTCGGGTGGCGAGCAACAGATGCTCACGCTGTGCCGGTCCCTGATGGGAGACCCTGATCTGATCATCATTGACGAGCCCACTGAAGGCCTGGCGCCAAAAATTGTTGAACTGGTGGCGCACTACCTTAAGGAGCTCAAGAAACGGGGTATTTCGGTGTTGCTGATTGAACAGAAATTGACCATTGCGATGGATATTTCTGATCGCTGTCTGGTCATGGGCCACGGCAGTATTGTTTTCAGCGGCACCCCGGATGAATTGCGCAAAGACAGCTACACCCGCAAGGAATGGCTGGAGGTCTGAAAGCCTTGTCCCACCTGTGACAAACCCGAAGTGCACTCGTGGGTATAGTTGCCCCTTGCAATTAATCGCACGATCGTTCTATTTTTATTTCCGAGGAATGCAAGCATGACCGCTGACTACAAAGTGCATGGCGACATCGCCGTACTGACGCTCAATAACCCACCCGTCAATGGACTGGGCTATGCCACACGATTGGCACTCACCGATGGTCTGGCCAAGGCCAATGCCGATGGGGCCGTGAAAGCGATTGTCATCACCGGCGCGGGCAAAGCGTTCTCGGGCGGCGCCGACATCAAGGAGTTTGGCAGCCCAACGGCCTTGCAGGAACCCAACCTGCTGAGCGTCATTCTGACGATTGAAAATTCGAGCAAACCGGTCATTGCCGCTATTCACTCGGTCTGCATGGGCGGCGGGCTGGAACTGGCCCTGGGTTGTCATTACCGTATTGCCGCGCCTGGGTGTAGCGTTGCGCTGCCCGAGGTTAAATTGGGCTTGGTGCCGGGCGCTGGCGGTACGCAGCGTCTGCCGCGTGCGCTCGGGGTCGAGCCGGCATTGAACATGATTGTCAGTGGTGAGCCAGTCAAAAGCGAGTTGCTGGCGATGCTGCCGGGGCAGCAGTTGTTCAACAAGATGGCCTCCTCGAACGAATCCCTGGCTGAAGAGGCACTGCTCTATGCGCGCTCGGTCGCCGAAACGCGGCCGCTGCCACTGGTGCGCAACCTGCCTTGCAAACACCCGCAAGGTGATGCTTATTTCCAGTTCGCCCGCAATATGGTGGGCGGCATGTCCAAAAATTTCCCGGCGCCGCTCAAATGCGTGGATGTCGTCGAAGCAGCCACCAAGCGCAAGTTCGACGCAGGCATGGCGTTTGAGCGCGAGAGCTTCATCAACCTGATGTGGACTCCCGAGTGTCGAGCCCTGCGGCACATCTTCATGGCCCAGCGTGCAGCCTCCAAGATCCCGGATGTGCCCGCGGACACGCCGCAACGCGCGATCAACTCAGTAGCGATCATTGGTGCCGGCACGATGGGCGGCGGTATCTCGATGAATTTCCTCAACGCCGGCATTGCGGTGAAGATGCTGGAAATGAAGCAAGAGGCGCTGGACCGCGGCATTGCCACCATTCGCAAGAATTACGAAGCCCAGGTCAAAAAAGGCAAACTCAAACAGGACAAATACGAGCAGCGCATGAGCCTGCTGAGTACCACGTTGAGCTACGACGACCTCAAAGACGCGGACATGGTCATTGAAGCCGTGTTTGAAGAAATTGGCGTGAAAGAGGCCGTGTTCAAGGAACTTGATCGGGTGATGAAGCCGGGCGCGATCCTGGCGTCTAACACCTCCACGCTGGATGTGAACAAAATCGCATCGTTCACCAAGCGCCCGCAAGACGTGGTCGGCATGCACTTCTTCAGCCCGGCCAATGTGATGAAGCTGCTTGAAGTGATACGCGGTGAGAAAACGGCCAAGGACGTGCTGGCCACGGTGATGGCGCTGGCGAAAAAGATCAAGAAGACCGCCGTGGTATCGGGCGTGTGTGATGGCTTCATTGGCAACCGCATGATCGAGCAATATGGCCGCCAGGGTGGCTTTTTGCTGGACGAGGGTTGCACCCCGGCGCAGGTTGACAAGGCGGTGGAGAAGTTTGGCTTTGCCATGGGCCCGTTCCGCATGGGTGACCTGGCGGGCAACGACATTGGCTGGGCCATCCGTAAGCGCCGCTACCTTGAAAAACCCGACATGAAGTACAGCAAGACCGCTGATTTGTTGTGCGAAAAAGGCCGCTTTGGCCAGAAGACCGGTGCCGGCTGGTATGACTATGTGGCTGGCAGGCGCGATGCCATTCCGAATGCCGAAGTCGTCAAGATGATTGAAGACCATCGCGCCGCACTGGGCATCACACCGCGCAAGATTTCGGACGAAGAGATCGTGCAACGCCTGGTCTATTCGCTGGTCAATGAGGCCGCGCACATTCTGGAAGAAGGCATTGCGTCCAAAGCCAGCGACATCGACATGGTGTATCTGATGGGCTACGGTTTCCCCATTTGGCGCGGCGGCCCGATGAATTATGCCGATGAGGTGGGTCTGTTCAATGTGGTGCAAGCCATGCACCGCTTTGCCAAGAACCCGCTCGACGATGCCAAGTTCTGGCAGCCTGCGCCCTTGCTGGCCAAGCTGGCGGCTGAAGGCAAAACGTTTAATTGAAAACTTGCGGGACAGACCGTCGCCACACGAAGTGGGCCAGCTCTGTCCCCAACACTTTAGGAAATCAAAATGACCGCAGCCGTAATCGTTTCCACCGCCCGCACGCCGCTCGCCAAGAGCTGGAAGGGTTCTTTCAACATGACCCATGGCGCCACGCTGGGCGGTCACGCCGTCGAACATGCCATCAAGCGCGCCGGCATTGAGGCCGCTGAGGTCGAAGACGTCCTCATGGGCTGTGCCACACCCGAAGGTGCCACTGGCGCCAACATCGCGCGCCAGATCGCCCTGCGCGCTGGTTGCCCAGTGACCGTGCCGGGCATGACTGTCAATCGTTTTTGCTCCTCTGGTCTGCAAACCATTGCGCTGGCGTCGCAACGCATCATCGCGGGCGAGGGCGATATTTTTGTCGCCGGTGGCGTGGAAGCCATCTCCTGCGTCCAGCAAGAGATGAACCAGCACATGCTGACCGATCCTTGGCTGGTGAAAAACAAGCCCGAGGTTTACCTCAACATGCTGCAAACGGCAGAGATCGTGGCCAAGCGTTACAACATCAGCCGCGACGCGATGGACGAGTACGGTGCCGCCAGCCAGCAGCGTGCCACGGCCGCACTGGCCGCGGGCCTGTTCAACGACGAGATTGCCCCGATTAGCGTCATCATGGGCGTGGCCGACAAAGTGATGGGTCTGACGACCAAAAAAGTCACGGTCAGCCAGGACGAAGGCATTCGCGCGGGTACCACCAAGGAGGGCATCAGCGGCCTGCGCTCGGCCGTGCCAGGCGGCCTGATTACCGCCGGCAATGCCAGCCAGTTTTCAGATGGGGGTGGCGCTGTCGTGGTGATGCACGAATCTGTTGCCGCAAAAAAAGGTCTCAAGCCGCTGGGCCGTTTCCTTGGCTTTGCTGTCGCCGGTTGTGAGCCGGACGAAATGGGCATCGGCCCTGTGTTTGCGATCCCGAAAGTGCTGGCGCGCCTGGGTTTGAAGATGGACGACATCGATCTGTGGGAGCTTAATGAAGCCTTTGCAGTGCAGGTGATTTACTGCCGCGACCGGCTCGGCATTCCGAATGACCGGCTGAACGTCAACGGCGGCGCCATTGCCGTGGGCCACCCCTACGGCGTCAGTGGTCAGCGCCTGACCGGCCACGCCCTGATCGAGGGCAAGCGCCGTGGTGCCAAACGCGTTTGTGTCACCATGTGTATCGGTGGCGGCATGGGTGCGGCAGGCATATTTGAGGTGCTGTAACGGTTCGCCGCTCGCGGCGTGATGAACAAGGGTTGGGCTGAATCAATGGAGCGGCCCGGCCTTTTTTTTTGATGGGAGACGACGATGTCTTTGCGTTCCACGGTTGATTTCCTGCTGTACCAATGGCTCGATGCCGAGTCGCTAAACGAGCGACCCCGTTTTGCCGACCATTCGCGCGAGACTTTTGATGCCGTGCTCGACACCTGCGAGCGTATTGCGCGTGAAAAGTACGCGCCGTTCAATCGCCTGGTGGACACGCAGGAGCCGCGTTTTGACGGCGACCAGGTGATCCTGCCGCAGGCCACGCATGACGCACAAAAAGCCTACGCTGAATCCGGCATGTTGAGCGCGGCGCAAGATTTTGAGCACGGTGGCATGCAACTGCCGTACACGATTGAGGCGGCGGCGAATGCTTTTTTTGCCATGGCCTCGGTCAGCATCGGCTCGGGCATGCTCAGCACCGGCAACGCCAATTTGCTGATGGTGCATGGCACGCCGCTGCAAAAAGAGGTGTTTGCCAAGAATGAATTTTGCGGGCGCTTCTCGGGCACCATGTGTCTGTCTGAGCCGCAAGCTGGGTCTTCTCTGAGTGACGTGGCCACGCGCGCCACGCCGGACGGCGAGGACTATGCGCAGGACCCGCTCGGTGCGCGCTATCGCCTGCGCGGCAACAAGATGTGGATCTCGGCTGGCGACCACGAGTTGACTGAGAACATCATCCACCTGGTGCTGGCCAAGATTCCGGGAGCGGACGGTCAGCTGCCGACGGGCACGCGCGGCATTTCCCTGTTCATCGTGCCCAAAAAATTGGTGAACGAGGCGGGCGTTCTTACCGGCGAGCGCAACGACGTGGCCCTGGCGGGTCTGAATCACAAACTGGGCTGGCGCGGCACGGTCAACACCTTGCTTAATTTTGGCGAGGGCAAATACCCGGTTCGCAGCACGGGCGGTGGACTCGATGGCAAGGGCGCCGGCGCCGTCGGCTACCTGGTCGGCCAACCGGGCGAGGGCCTGCGCTGCATGTTCCACATGATGAACGAGGCGCGAATCGGCGTCGGCATTGCAGCCACCATGCTCGGGCTGGCGGGTTATGAAGCCGCGCTGGACTATGCCAAAAGCCGACCCCAGGGGCGGCC
>Ga0209343_10002528_pt1 | contig 23523 bp, 22 predicted proteins | sample RifCSPlowO2_02_FD_184026 | JGI IMG/M metagenome (GOLD analysis project Ga0209343, IMG submission 184026) | Groundwater microbial communities from Rifle, Colorado - Rifle CSP2_plank lowO2_0.2 (SPAdes) (version 2) | ecosystem: Environmental > Aquatic > Deep subsurface > Groundwater | place... | reverse complement strand
CATTCGAGGTGGTCGGCGATGGCGGGTACGCGTCCAAGCCGCATCATGACGAATCCGCCGATGGTGTGGTAGCGCCCGGACGCTTCGTCCGGGAGTTCGCCCACCTGAAAGATTTCTTTGAACCGGTCGATAGATAACATGCCATCGATGAGCCACGAGCCGTTCTCGCGCCGCACCGCGAGCAGTTCCTCCGGGACTTCCGCCGATGGGATGTCTCCCACGATCGCCTCCATCACGTCGTTGAGCGTTACCAACCCTTCGATACCCCCATATTCGTCGACGACCAGGGCCATGGGCTTCCCTGTTTTCTTGAACAGTTCAAGCAATCTCATGGGCGAAAGGGAATCGGGAACATAGACTGGGGTCTGGAGCACGGACAGCACGTCGAATGGCTGCCCGGGCCCGACCTTCTTGAGCAGGTCTTTGAGCTGCAGGATGCCCAAGATGTTATCGAGCCCGCCTTTGCACACGACGATGCGCGAGTAGGGACTCTCCACCACTTCGCGTCGGATTTCCTCGGCGGAGACCTCCATGTCCAGGGCATAGATATTCACTCTGGGCGTCATGATGGCGGCAATGCGCTGCGCATCCATGCGCAGGACGTTCGCGACCAGGCTCTGCTCTGTTTTCTCAAATATGCCGGCCTTGGTGCCTTGTTCCATGAGCACCCTGATTTCTTCTTCGGTGACCGGCAGCTCTTTGGCAGGAGGGCCTGCCACCAACCGCAGCACGAAGTCGCTTGAGATGCTCAAAAGCCGCACCAGCGGATATAGCGCCTTGGCAAACCATCGCATGGGCCGGGCCACAACGCCGGCAATCCGTTCCGGGTTGTGCAATGCCAGGCGTTTCGGTACCAGTTCGCCGACAACTACCGAGAAATACGTGATCGCGACCACTACTATGGTCAGCCCGATCGCCCGGCTATAGGGTGCCAGGACGGGTATCTCCGCGATGTGAAGCGCCAGCTTCTGTGCGACGGTGGCCTCGCCGAAAGCACCGTTCAAAATGGCAATCGAAGTGATTCCCACCTGAATTGCGGCCAGGAACGGCCCGGGCTCGTTTGCCAGGGCCAAAGCAGCCAAAGCGCCCGCTTTTCCTTCCTCTGCCCGATGCTGCAATCTCGCTTTACGCGAAGAAACAATGGCCATCTCGGACATGGCGAATGCGCCGTTCAGCACGATCAGGAACAGAATGACTAAGACGTCCATCGATCAAAAACTGGCCGTAAAAAAGACAAGGGCCTTCCTTTACGAGTCCTGGCGAGTTGCGGGGCGTGGGCCATCCCAACGTCACCCGAGTGCGCGGCCCGAGGTTCGCGCTACGCAAGGACACATCGTACGGCGCGAAACGGGCGTCAGGGTTGATCCAGGTCAAGCCCGCAATCGAATAAGCCGCGCAATGCATCTTGATCCAGGTCAAAGTGCTCAGGCAGCCAAGGAATAACATTGCAGCATGGAGTGCGATTGGCGCTCAGAGAGCTTCAAGACAATGGATAAAGGAAAAACCATGCCCGATCACGTGCCCCAAGTCGGCGCCCCGGACCCCGAGCTCAAGACATCGCCCATCTTCGACGAGTATGACGAGATGTCCCTTGATCTCGAACTCGAGGCGGCTGTCTGCTACTTCAACAATGTGGCCTATCCGGTCGGCCAGTACTTGCGGAGCGGCAGCGAACTGTTGCATTGCGAGGAACGGGGCGTTTGGGTGCGGAAAGGTGAAATGCGTCCCGACTAACCGGCAAGGCTCGTTGGAAAACAGAAATGGCGCTGCCGATCAAAGATCGAACGGAAGCAGGTCGCGCTCTTGGCGAGGCCCTGAAGTCCTACCGCGGTCGCGAGGATGTTGTGGTGCTGGGCTTGCCCCGGGGCGGCGTCCCGGTTGCCTGTGAAGTGGCTGAATCGTTGGGCGCAGAGGTCGACTTGATGGTGGTGCGCAAGCTCGGCACACCAGGCCACAGTGAACTGGCGATGGGAGCCATTGCAAGCGGCGGGGTCCGAGTGCTCAATCAGAACGTCATCTTATCGCTCCACATCCAGGATAAAGTTATCGACGAGGTTGCGAGCCGGGAAATGCGGGAGCTTGAGCGCAGGGAACGGGCGTACCGGGGCAATCGCGCGCGACCAGACCTAGAGCGAAAATGCGTGATCCTGGTGGATGACGGCGTCGCCACGGGGGCTACGATGCGGGCCGCAATCTCCGCTCTGCGGCGCCAGAAACCGGCGAGGATCGTGGTGGCAATCCCGCTGGCTCCAGTCGATACCGTCGAAGTTCTGCGCAGCGAGGCCGATGAAGTGGTTTGCCCGGAGACTCCCGAGCCGTTCTGGGCAATTGGTCAATGGTACGTGGAATTTCCCCAGCTCTCCGACGACGAGGTGCGGGAACGGTTAGCCAAGACCTGGGCGATTACAGATGAGCGGCAACGCACTTCGCGCAAATCTCGATGACATCGTGCAGATGGAGATTCCACGCCGTTGCAGAAGGCGTCGGAGAAGCGATGAGCACGTGCGCGATTCGTGCCGGGGGCTGCGACAATGAAACGACACAAGCTGCAAAGCGCTGAGGTAATCGTACAGGCTGGCCAGGTTCCGCTTGAAGGCACGCTCGCATTTCCCGAAAAAGCCGAGGGAATCGTAGTGTTCGCGCACGGCAGCGGCAGCAGCCGCTTCAGCTCGCGCAACCGCTTTGTGGCCGAGTTTCTGAACCAGGGCGGGTTGGCCACGCTGCTCTTTGATCTCCTGACCGCGGAGGAGCATCGGGTCGACGAGTGGACACGCGAACTGCGGTTCGACATCGACTTGTTGACCAAGCGCCTCATCGGCGCGGTGGACTGGCTGGAGGCGCGTGACGAAGTAGCAGATCTTCCAGTCGGACTGTTCGGCGCCAGCACCGGGGCGGCCGCGGCATTGCGCGCCGCTGCCGAGCGGCCCGACCGGGTGGCGGCGGTCGTGTCGCGCGGCGGGCGCCCTGACCTGGCAACGCCCACGTTGCCCCAGGTGCGCGCGCCGACGCTGCTCATCGTGGGCGGCGACGACGAGCCGGTCATCGGCATGAATCAGAAAGCCGCCGCACGTCTGGCTTGCGAACACCGTGTGGACATCGTTCCCGGCGCTACCCACCTGTTCGAAGAACCCGGCAAGCTGGAGGAAGTAGCGCGGCTCGCACGCGAGTGGTTCCTGCACCATCTCAAACGCCCATGAACGCGAACGATATTCAATTGTTCGCGTTAGGGGAAAGCCGGGGGTTCGGCGAAAGGGTTGGCGCCGTCCTGAGCGTGCCGCTTAGCAAGCATGAGGAAAGGCACTTTGAAGACGGCGAGCACAAGACCCGCTCTCTTGAGAACGTGCGGGGCAGGGATGTGTTCGTCATTCAGTCGCTCTACAGCGAACCCGAAATCAGCGCGAACGACAAGCTGTGCCGGCTGCTGTTCTTCATCGGCGCCCTGAAAGACGCCTCGGCAGAGCGGGTGACTGCCGTACTGCCCTACCTTTGTTATGCACGCAAGGACCGGAAATCAAAGTCGCGGGACCCCGTGACCACGCGTTACGTCGCCCGATTGCTGGAGGCTGTCGAGACGGACCGGGTAGTAACCTTGGACGTACACAACCTGGCGGCATTCGAAAATGCCTTTCGCTGCCGCATCGATCATCTCGAGGCCAAGAAACTATTCACCGGCTATTTCGCTCCGCGGATCGGAGCTGCCGATGTTGTCGTGGTCTCGCCCGACGTGGGCGGAGTCAAGCGGGCCGAGCAGTTACGCCAGGCGCTATCGCATCGCTTGTGCCGGGAGGTTGGCGGTGCTTTTTTGGAAAAGTACCGCAGCGCCGGGATAGTGAGCGGCGAGGCGGTAGTAGGTGACGTAAAGGACAAGGTCGCGATCATCATCGACGACTTGATCAGCACCGGCGGCACGATCCTGCGCGCTGCAAACGCCTGTCGGCAACGCGGTGCAAAATCCGTGTACGCGGCCGCCTCCCACGGGATCTTCGTCGGCGACGCCGCGCGAGTGGTGGCGAATGCTGGCCTGGAGCGCCTGGTGATCACCGATACGATTCCACCCTTTCGGCTGGATGCCAGTCTAGTACAAAAAAAACTGACGGTACTGGAAACCGCTCCACTGTTCGCCGAAGCCATCCGGCGCATCCATAGCGGCGGGTCGATCGTCGAGCTGCTGGCATCAGGCAGTGACGAAAAGTAGTGACGGGAGGAAGTGACGACAAGAGGTGACGACAAAGTCAGACGGGAACGAAAAATTGACGCTTGACACAGACGCCATCACCTAACATCGTCCGGCTCGGGTGGTTGGATTTCCTATCCTTCCTGGCGACGCTGTGGTTCATGGCGGTCATGGAGTGAATGTCCGGCGCCGTCTTCGATTTCACCGGCTCGTACCAAGCCACATTCGTCAACGCGCTTCTGTGGACGTCCTCACCTTCACGCTCGTCATATGGCTCCCGCGGCGACCGGGGCGGCGATTGGTGGCCATCTGATGGCCGGGAGCGATCAGCCCGTGCCGGGGGTCGCGCGAGAGGACGCGTACTGGGGCCACGATGCGGCGGGCCTGCTCACCGCTCTCACCACGAGTCGCCAAGGTCTTTCCTCGACAGAGGCCGCCGAACGCCTCAAGCGCCACGGCCCGAATGTCGTTGAGGAACAGCGTGACGTCGCGGCAGTCCGGCTGCTGCTCCACCAGTTCGCGAGCCCGCTCGTCCTGATCCTCGTCTTTGGCGCGGCCGTCTCCCTCTTCGTTCGCGATTGGGTCGATGCCGCCATCATTCTTGTCATCGTGCTCGGCAGCACGCTCCTCGGCTTCACGCAGGAGTACCGAGCCTCGGCGGCGGTCGCGGAGTTGCGCAAGCGACTTGCACTCACAGTGCGAGTCATGCGTGACGGTGCGGTTCAAACGGTCGTCGCAAGCCGCATAGTGCCGGGCGATGTGATCGAGCTCTCCGCCGGCAATCTCATCCCTGCCGACGGCGTGATCCTCACCGCCAGGGACTTCCTGGTGACCGAGGCGAGCCTCACTGGCGAGTCGATGCCGGTCGAGAAGCAACCGGGCGCCGTGAAAGCCGAAGCGCCGATGTCGGGCCGCACCAACTGCGCATTCATGGGGACTTCCGTGCGCAGCGGAACAGCCACCGTTCTGGTGGTGAAGACCGGTCGCGCCACCGCGTTCGGCGAGGTGGCGGCGCGCCTCAAAACGCGTCCACCGGAACCCGAGTTCGCGCGCGGGGTGCGGCAGTTCGGCTATCTCCTCGCGCGGATCATGGTCGTCATGGTGTTCTTCGTGCTTGCGGTCAATCAGATGCTCGGACGCCCGGTGATCGAATCGCTGCTGTTCGCCGTTGCTCTCGCCGTCGGCATCTCGCCCGAGCTGCTGCCCGCCATCGTCAGCGTCACCCTCGCGCGGGGCGCGCGGGCGATGGCTCGCCGCGGCGTGATCGTTCGACGCCTCGACGCGATCGAAGACCTCGGCAGCATGGATGTTCTGTGCACCGACAAGACCGGGACGCTCACCGCCGGGATGATGGCACTCGACGCCGCAGTGGACGCCGAAGGGGCTGCGTCAGCGGAGGTGCTTAGACTTGCCTACCTCAATGCGGCCCTCGAAACCGGCATCGAGAACCCGTTGGACGCGGCGCTCGTCGCGGCGGGCGAGAAGGCCAGCCTGGCCACGGCGGGCTGGGCGAAGATCGACGAGGTCCCCTACGACTTCATCCGCAAGCGTCTCACCATTGTGGTCGCGACCGAAGAAGATCCCGGGCACCACCGGATCATCATGAAGGGGGCGTTCGCCAATGTCCTCGGCGTCTGCACGGCGATCGCGCGCGCGGGCGCCGAGGTTCCGCTCGACGAAAATCTGCGCGAACGCCTCGAGTCCTACTATCGTGTCAAGGGCACGGAAGGGTTTCGCGTGATCGCGCTCGCGACCAAGCGCGTGCCAGCGCAGGAACGATACGCGCGGGACGACGAGGCGGGCATGTTGTTCGGGGGGTTCCTGCTTTTCTTCGACCCACCCAAGGCCCAGGCCGCGCAGGCGGTTCGCGACCTCGCTGCACGCGGCGTACGGGTCAAGGTCATCACCGGGGACAACCGCCATGTGGCCGCCCACGTCGCCGGCACGATCGGTCTCGATCCGAAGGCCATGCTGACCGGCGAGGCGATCGCGGGACTACGGGATGAATCGCTCTGGCACCTCGCGCCGCGCACCGATCTCTTCGTCGAGGTCGATCCACAACAGAAGGAGCGGATCGTTCGGGCGCTGCAGCGCACCGGCCACTCGGTCGGTTACCTCGGCGATGGCATCAACGACGCCCCGGCGTTGCATGCCGCGGATGTCGGCATCTCCGTCGATCAGGCCGTGGATGTCGCGCGCGAGAGCGCCGACGTCGTGCTCCTGCAAACCGACCTGGACGTTCTTCGTCGCGGCGTGGACGACGGCCGCCGCACCTTCGCGAACACCCTCAAGTACATCTCCATTACCACCAGCGCGAACTTCGGCAACATGGTGAGCATGGCGCTCGCCACGCCGCTGCTGCCCTTCCTGCCGCTTGCCGCCAAGCAGATCCTCCTCAACAACTTCCTGTCTGACCTGCCGTCGATCGCCATCTCGACGGACAACGTCGACGCCGAGCGCATAGCGCGGGCTCAGCGCTGGGACGTGGTAGAGGTCAGACGGTTCATGGTCGTGTTCGGACTGATCAGCACGGTCTTCGACCTGCTAACGTTCTTCGTACTGCTCCGCGTGTTCGACGCGACGGAATCGATTTTTCAGACCGCGTGGTTCGTGGTTTCCCTGCTAACCGAACTGGCGGTGTTGCTGGTGCTGCGAACGCACGGGCCGGTCCTGCGCAGCGTGCCGAGCAGCCTACTCATGTGGACGACCGTCGCTGTGGCGGCGTTCGCGGTCGCCGTCCCGTTCATCGGGCCGTTCGCCAGAGTCTTCGGCTTCGTCGCTCTGCCCTGGCCTCTACTAGGCGCCATGGTCGCAATCGTCATCGGTTACATCCTCGCTACGGAGCTTGGGAAGCACTGGTTCTTTCGCGGCCGGGAGCCTTAGCGATATTCAGAGTTCGTTCGAGGACTATTCGCACCGGTGGTGCCAGAGCCCCTGAATCGCCGCGACTAGCGAGTGACCGCTTCTGGCCGGCAGCGGAGGCTAGCGGCCAGGTCTAACCACGGCGGTGTAAGGGTACGAAATTGCTACGCCGCTCATGGCCGTCGTTGGGGGAATTCGTAAACGCATGAAACATTGGGACTAGCCGCGGCAGTAATCGCACGTATACCATGGCGTTGGAAGAAAGACGGCTTAGGTTTGCCGGACACGTCGAAACATTTTACGCAGCCACCCTTGCTCATCCAGGTCGGCCTTGGCCTGCTTTGTGTCCGGCACCGCCTGTTCAGAGGCGGCGCGGCGCCCGGTGATCTGTTCGATTTTGATACGGTAGAAAACGGGAACCTCCGCCGGCCTGCCACCAGGCATTTTTTTCGCGCCCCCGTGTTCCCACCACATCGCTCTCTGTCGCAATAGATTGAAGGCGAACGTGCGTTCGCTCCGGAATTCGGGCGTATCGCAAAGCTCTTCGTAGCGGCCGAAGACGACAACGGTAGTCCATTGTTCACGCCTCATCTGGTCGGCTTCGACGCATACTAACGGGTTAGCGCGCATCCAGTCGATCTTTTGTCCCAGCACGGAAAAACTATAAAGCCAGTGATCCTGGTAGGCGAAATAGATGGGAACGATATAGGGCTGCATCCCGCGGGCACACGCTAATCTACCCAGGTGCGTACGGGCCAGCACCTTCAGACTCGCCTGTCTCGTCAGTTCCTGCATCCACATGGTTGCTTTGCGGCGTCTCGTCGATCAGCTTTAACACCGCCGCGCGAAGCTGGCCGCGGCTCGCAATCCAGAAATGGAATACGGTCGCGCACGGCGGATGGGTGCAAGCACTCCGTTCTTTGGCGGTGAGGTACGGCTGCACACGTATATCCGGCCTCTAACTGCCACATCGGTTTAACGATAGCATGTCGCGCAACTGCGGTCGTGCGCGCCGCGCTTACTTGATCAGAGTTACCGGGACCTCGACCAGATGGATAACCTTGGTGGCGACCGAACCGATCACCAAGTTGGCTATCGGACCCAGGCCACGGGTTCCCATGATGATTGCGTCGCACTGCGTTTCGTGGACATGCCGCGCAATTTCGTTGGCCGGTGAGCCGACGCGGGAGCGTACCTGGTATTGAACTTCTTCGGCGTCGAGAATCTGCCTGGCCGGTTGCAGAATGAGGTCGGCCTCGCCAGCTTGCCAATGCGCGATTTCCTGCTCGGACAAGGCATCGTGCACTTTCTGCGGCAAAGGATCCTGCACATTCAGCAATTCCAGTTGCACATCGGAGCGCTCTTTCGCTAGAGATGCCGCATATCGCACCGCCCGTAATGCATTGTCCGAACCGTCGCAGGGGATCAGTATTTTTCGCATGCCGGTTTCCTTCAGAAAGTGTTGATCGGCGGCACTCGATATAGCGGTTGAACCCGCGCCGCATGGCATCCGCCAAGGTTACCGCTGCGCCCGCAATATTCATTTGATCCAGCTCAAATCGGTCCGAGTTCCAGTCGGCCCCTGCTGGAACAGGCTACTAAGTAAGAGTCAAAATAAACTACGAGGCCTTCTTGCCGTACCGATAAGCGGCATAACCAATGATGCTGAAGAATATGGCACCGATCAGATAGGCCGGGCTAGGCAGTGTGAAACCCATCGATTCGAATGTCTTGAGATTGTCCATGGGTCAATCCATTCGTATCACGGGATTGTAGCCCCTTGGGCGGTCTCGATTAGAGTGCTGCAATCCGTTCATCTCCGAGCAGACCGAGATCTGACCTGAGGCCGGGAACCCGCGTTGTGTCTATGCGACTGCCTTGTTCAACCCGGGGGACACGCGCGAGCGTCCGCTATGGGGAGAAAATGCGAACGGCAGGTATTGGCCGCAATGCGACCGTCGGCCGATCGTCGCTTCGCGACCCACAGCGGTCGGTCGGCATATCGGAAAGCGGACGTTCAACGATAAAGCTAAGGGGCGTGGCGGCCTTTTTGCACTCTTGAGCGCCTTGTTAGATTGTTTTCTGCAATTGTCGTCAATCTCTATTTCGCCCGCTCCCAGGTGATAACTGTCCGTCCCATGCCCTTTTCGGGTCGCACACTCCATTGCGTAATCTCTTGGAGCCGGTCGCCATCGAGTCGGAAAAAACGCGCCTGTTCAGTGCCGACCAAAGCAGGGTTCGCGGCAACGTCGACCTTGGTTATCCACTTCTCGCCTTCAATCCGGTAGATACCCGTGTAAGCGACCATGGCGTTAAAAAGACTGGCGCGATCCTGGTCGGTTTTCGGTGCCTTGGGGAATTGACTCAGGCCGACGCCGGCTTCGGCGAGCAACCCTTGCGGGTCGGACCACGCTATGTCTCGGTAGCTTCTGGTTTTTTTTCCTAGGGGATGGTGTTATCCGGCATTAGCGCGTTACTTTCTCTGCCAGAATCACCTGCGTAAGCGCCCCTTGGCTCCCCCGCAGTGTGTAGGCCCCGCCCGTCTTGGCAACTTCGCGAAACATTGCTTTGATCCCAAGCTCGACCTTCACCTTGTTGACGAAAGCCAAACTCCCGACCGCAATCGCCTCCGACCAGCGATCGTCTCGCGCCGCCATCTCGCCGGTGAGTGCTTCCTCGACCCATTGGCGGTGTGCTTGCTGAAACTGCGCCACTTCCGCAAAGCCACATAATGCGCTTAACGGCGTCGGTCCCGCGCGAACTTCAGGAGAAATGCTTTCTGGTGGCAGCGGTGGGTGATGTGCCAGACATGATTGGGCAGAAAGTGGCGGTGGGCGCGGGGCATCGTTCCACCTCCATAAAGGCGTGCGTTTTGTTTTCGAAAAGGTGCTGCCAAGCGCCTAGGCCGCCCCTTATCTTACGGTCTTATATCCCCGGATCAATGCGTTGTGCGGGTCCGACCCGGTTCTACAGTCTGGCTGGAAACCGCTCCGCTCTTCGCGGAAGCCATCCGGCGCATCCATGGCGGCGGGTCCATCGTCGATCTGCTGGCCTTAGGCAGTGACGAAAAGTAGTGACGGGAGGGAAGTGACGACAGGAAGTGATGACTGCTGCTGTTACGTGCTTATGGCAGTCCGGGCAAGCGCGCCGCACGCCGCCGGACGATTCTGGTCAACAGCGGTCTAACGAATCCTTCTTGATAGGTGCCTGCGCTTAACCGAATTTCTGTGGATTACGAGGTGCAGTTGCGAGCCGTCGAACCCGGTGGCGCGGCACGTAGATATTGTTGTGGCCAAGATACGGTCTGCCCCAGTGCCTGGGCGGCACCCAGCGGCCAGTAGGGATTGCGCAGGATTTCACGGCCCAAAAGCACCATATCGGCTTGCCCGGTGCGGACGATGTGATCGGCCTGCGCGGGCGAGGTGATCAGGCCGACGGCGGCGGTGGCGACGCCAGCCTCATGGCGTACCCGCGCGGCGAACTCGGTCTGAAAGCCGGGGCCGGCGGGGATTTCCGCTGTCGGTACCAGGCCAGCGGATGAGACATCTACCAGGTCGACACCGAGCCCCTTTAGCGTGCGGCACAGCTCGACCGTCTCGTCCGCATTCCAGCCTCCATCGACCCAGTCGGTGGCCGACAGGCGGACCAGCAGGGGGAGTCGCTCCGGCCATTCGGAGCGGACTGCGGCGACGACTTCCCGCACCAGGCGGGTACGGTTCTCGAAGGTGCCGCCGAAGACATCCGTACGACGGTTCGATAGCGGCGACAGGAACTGGTGCAGCAGGTAGCCGTGCGCCGCATGTATCTCTACTACCTGGAAACCGGCTTCGCGCGCACGACGAGCGCCGGCCGTAAACTGCGCGATCACATGGCGGATGCCGGCCTCGTCGAGTTCACTCGGCACAGCATAGCCTTCGCCGAAGGCCACAGGCGACGGTCCAACAATCGTCCACCCGCCTTCGCTCTTGCTCAGCGTGCGTTGCGCTTGCCAACCCAGTGTGACGCTGGCCTTGCGGCCGGCATGAGCCAACTGTAAGGCGGCTACGCAACCCTGCTCACGCGCCAAGCGCGCGATGCGCGCCAGCGGCTCGATCTGCTTATCGTCCCAGATGCCCAGATCGCCCGGGGTGATCCGTCCCTCCGGTGTCACAGCTGTTGCCTCAATGATCATCAGCGCAGCGCCGCCGACAGCGCGGCTGCCGTAATGCACGAAATGCCAGTCTGCCGCCATGCCGTCGCGCGCCGAGTATTGGCACATGGGCGGGATGCCGATGCGGTTGTTCAGGACGATGCTACGCAGCGTGAGGGGTTCGAACAGGTGGGCCATGATTCGGATCCTGATGAAAGAATGTTTGGGAAAACGTCGCAGTGTGCTGGGCTTCGGCGGCAAGATCGGCAAGCTCTCAGCCAATCCAGCGGACCTCGGGCTCCTTGCGTGGGACGGGCGGCGGCGCAGCCTTCGGGTACCCGACGATGATTGGCGCAACCGACACCCAAGCGGCGGGAAGGCCGAGCATATTCTTCCCGGCCGACGTATTGAGGAAGCTCTGCGCGAAACCGATCCAACAGGTGCCGAGTCGGGCAGCGTACGCGGCGAGCATCAGGTTCTCGGCAGCCAGCGCGCAGTCTTCGACGGCCCAGGGACCTTCCGCGACCGCCGAAATCAGGATCAGTACGGGCGCGTGATAGAAGATGTGAAAATTCGGATCATTGAGCAGCGATCGGAAGTGCTCGGCATGGGAACTCGCGGGCATGGTCGCAAGCATGTGGGACTTCGCGTCACCCGAGATCCGATCGAGCACGCCCTGATTGCGCACGACCGTGAATGTCCACGGCTGCTGGTTTACCGCGCTCGGTGCGTGCACGGCGGCGTCGATCAGACGACGGATGGTTCGCTCATCGACAGCTTCTTCCGTGTATTCGCGTACCGCGCGTCGGCCAGTGATCGCCTCATTGAGATCCATTGCGCTGCCCCCTCGCAAAGCCGCATTAAGAAGCAAAATACTAGCCCGCCATTGCGCGGCGTAGGTTGATCCTGATCAAGTCCGAGGCCGGGCAAGCGATGGCAAATTGCAAACTCTTGACGCAGATCAATACGCGACCCTTTTCGGAGGTAAATAATTTTTTACGGATCGCCTGGAGATGGCGAATGTGCAGCTCACGAGTGAACAACTAGTCAAGGCATACCGGAGCGTGTGCAGCATCCGGAAGTTCGGGGAGCGCGTGCACAAGGAGTTCACCATCGGGCAGATCCGCGGCTTCGTGCATCTCTATGCCAGCACGCACCGCGGACACTGCCATTCGATCGAGGAAGGAGCGGAATCATGAACACTCTTTGGATCGTCGTCATCGGCGTACTGACCGCCTATCTCGCGTACAACCTGTACGCCAAGTGGATCGACCGCAACATCATCCAGTCCGACGCCAAGCGGGCGACACCGGCCAAGATGTATATGGATGGCGTCGACTTCATGCCTACCAGCCGCAATGTGCTCTTCGGCTATCACTTCAAGGCCATTGCGGCCGCAGGGCCCATCGTCGGACCCATCACCGCCGCCAATCTCTGGGGCTGGTCGCCGTCGCTGGCCTGGTTGGTGCTGGGCGTCAGCTTCATCGGATGGGTGAGCGACTACTCGGCCATCATGGTCGCGGTGCGGAACGACGGCAACAGCCTGTCGGCGATCGCGCACAAGCTCATCGCTCCGCGCACGCGCACGATCCTGTTCGTCTTCATCTTCTTCTACCTGATGCTGCTCGCCGGCGCGTTCGTCGGCATCCTGGCGGCGATTCTCTCGGCGCGTCCGGATGTTCCGTTCGGCATCGTGATGCTCGCCCTGATGGGGTTGCTTGCCGGGCAGATGATGTACCGCTGGAAGATGGGCATCATGGGGGTCACGGTCTTCGTCGTAGCGCTCACGCTCGCCGGCATGGTGGCCGGACCCTGGGGCCAGCACCGCGACGAGAAGGGCGCGCTGGTGCAGGGCCCGGTTGCGGCCGTCATCGTGCAGCTGAACGGTGCGGTGGACGAGCTGAACGACCGCCAGCCGCTGTTCTCGGTCGAGGATCCTACGGCTGCAGACCCGCGCATCCCCGCGCCGGGCAAGGACGGCGTGCGGCCGACCACGCCCGCGTATGACGCGGGTACCGGCCTGCTCAAGACGCTGCCGAATTACCTCCTGTGGATGGTCTTCCTCTTCGGCTTCAGCTACATGGGGGCGAACCTGCCGATCTGGCGCTTCGCGCAGCCGGTGAACTACATCGGCTTCTGGATCACCTCGATCACCATCCTGCTGAGCGCGCTGGGAATGGTCGTCGCGCCGCTTCTCGGCACGAAGGACGCGTCGGGCGCGCTCATAGGCGCGTTCGCGCTGCCGGCGTTCAAGGACCTGGGATTCGCGATCGACGCGGCCAAGGCGTGGCAGCCGCTGTGGCCGATGCTCTTCGTCACGATCGCTTGCGGCGCCATCTCGGGCTGGCATGCGCTCGTCGGCTCGATCGGCACGGCGCGGCAGATCGAGTACGACACTGACGCACTGCCGGTCGGCGCAGGGGCGATGTTGTTTGGCGAGTTCCCCCTCGCGCTGCTGTCTCTGACTGCCGTTTCCATCGCCGGAGCCGGCGGCGGCGGCGGCCGGTTCGCGGCCGGCGTCGGCAAGCTGGTGTACGCCGGGACTTTCGGGCTGATACCCGAGACGTTCGGCACCGCGCTCGGCTTCGCCACGTTCGTGATCATCGTGCTGACGGTCACGCAGCTCGTCTTCCGCGTGATGCGGGTGACGCTCGCCGAATGGGTGGGCGACGCCATCCCGCCCATGCGCAACATGCACGTGTCGAGCTTCATCTCCATGGGCTTCACGGCTGCGCTGGTGCTCACCGGCACCTGGGTCTACCTCTGGCAGATGTTCGGCGCCTCGAACCAGCTGATGGCGGCCCTGAGCCTCCTCGTGGTGTCGGTGTGGCTGAAGTCGGAGAACCGCAACCCGACCTACGCCCTGCTGCCGATGATCTTTATGTACGTGACCACGCTGGCGGCAACCGCCGTCACGGCGCGGAACCTCTACGTGACGATCGCGGCGAATCCGAAGATGACGGCGCTGCCCGTGGCGGGCGCGTGGGCCATGATCGCGGTCTCCGTGCTCTTGTTCGTGGCGGCCGTCCTCATCGGGTGGGACGGGTACAAGGCGTACTTCCGTCACGGCGCGACCCCCGCGGCGCAGATCCCGCGTGCGGCGCCCGCGCCACCCTGGGCATAGGTGGCCCGGATCGTGTCAGGCGAGCGCGCGTTCGGCGAGGGCGTGCACGGCTTCGAAGAAGTCTCGCGCGGGCTGCCGGCGATCGGGAAGGGGGACATGAAGCTGGAAGTTCGGCTCGGTGCGGCGCACGGACAGCCGCCCCACCGCCAGCCCGGCGCGCTCGGCGAGCGCCATCAGCGCCTCGGCGCAAGCGAGCGCCGAAGCACCTGCGTGATGCACGACCGGGCCACCGGGGGCCGCGGCCTGGCGCACCACCAGCCACTCCCGCGGAACGCGCGGGAGCGCGTCGCGACCGGACCAGCTCACCGGGTCGAGCGCTTCAAGCTCGACCGCCGGGGCTCGGCGCAGCACGCCGCGAATGATGAGCGTGTCGCGCCGTCCGCGGGCTCGCGAAATCGGCCACCATGGCAGGTCGCGCGGCTCGAGGAAGATGACCAGCGTGACGGCTGCGAAAGGGGGCTTCGCGTCGCTCAGCACCATCTCCACCGCGGTCGAGCCCAGCCAGCGCACCGTGGTGCGGCCGCCGAGCACACTCAGGCCGCCCTGCATCCAGCGCATCAGCTCGCGCCCGAGGTGGACGTTCCAGATCGTGCCCGCGGCGAACCAGGCGACGACCGCGACCGCGGCGACTCCGACGAGTTCTGTCATCATGAACGGGAACGATAGCACGTTCGTCGCCCGCGGGTGGAGGCGGGCGCTGCGCGAATTCATGTACGGGATGTCCGGCTACGAGATCGCGCAGCAGGCGCTGGAGATCCGCGCCTCGATGGAGACGCTGTTCATGCTCGGCGTGTTCGGCGACATGCTCGGCGTGCCGATCCTGCCGCCCTACTACGGGCTGCGCCTGCTGCCCTTTGTGGTGCCGCAGGTCGAGATCTGGAAGCGCAGCGTGCTGCGCGAGCGCGAGCTCGGCAGCGACCATGAGAATCACCTGCACGGCGTATGAAAAGGAAACGGCCATGACAGAAGAAGAGAAGGTATCGGCAGCGAAGAGGCTGTGGCAAAACATCTGCGACACCGTGTACGGCATGGCCGCTCACGACATGAGCCGCGCGGCCCTGCGCACGCGCGCGTCGATGGAACACCTCTTCATCCTCATCACGATGGGCGATCTGCTCGGCATCCCGATCCTGCCGCCCTACTACAGCCTGCGGCTCCTGCCCTACGTGGTGCCGCAGATCGCCACGTGGAAGCGGCGCATGCTGCGCGAGAAGGACGTCGCGGACGCGATGTTCGGGTAGGCGATGGGATTCAAGGACGTGTTCCTGCAGCATCCCGAGCGCCGCTACATCATGTTCGGCGGCGGGGGCGGCGTCGGCAAGACCACCTTCTCCGCGGCGGCGGCGTACTGGCTCGCGAGCCAGGGCAAGAAGGTGCTGGTGTTCTCCGTGGATCCCCAGGCGTCGCTCACCGACATCTTCAAGCGCGACATCTTCGGCAAGGGGCCCGTGCAGATCATGCAGAACCTCTGGGCCCAGGAGATCGACGCGGACAAGCACATCCGCGCGTACCAGCAGGAGATCCGCCAGAAGATCCTCGACATGTACGGGCTGCCCGCCGTGCCTGAGGAGATCGAGAACTACATCCAGGCGGCGAGCGCCGAGCCGGCGATGGAGGAAAGCGCGATGTTCGACGCCGTGGTGGACGTGGTCATGAAGGGCGACTACGACTACTACATCTACGATCTCGTGCCCCTCGGCCACGCGCTCTACTACCTGTCGATGGCCAAGGTCTACGACGAGTGGATCAACAAGGTCACCAAGCTGCGCGAGGAAATGCGCGAGTACGAGGAGATGGTGAGCCGGATACGGCGCGAGAAGGTGACCGAGCAGGACCAGATCCTCCAGGAGCTGCTCTACATCAAGAACCGCATCAACACATCGGCCGGGATCCTCACGGACAAGACCAAGACGGCTTTCTTCTTCGTGGTGATCCCGGAGGCCGGGGTCATCAACGACACGCAGAAGGCGGCCAAGCTGTTCGCGCAGTTCGACGTGCCACTCTCCGGGTACCTGGTGAACCGGGTCATCCCGCACGAGCTGCTGGACAAGAACATCCCCGAGTACCTGCGCCACCGCATCGCCATGCAGGACCAGAACCTGCTCGGCGTGCGCACGGCTCTCGGCGACCAGGTGATGGCGATGGTGCCGGAGATGGAGCGCGACGTCACGGGGCTGCCGATGATCGAGAAGCTGGCCGCCGGCATGTTCGCCTAGGAGTTTGTCGGACTTGGTCTCGACAAACTCCTAATGCAAAACCGGCGCCAGAGAAACGCAAGAAAAGGATCACAAATATGCGAATTCACTCTTGCTTTTCTTCACATTCGAACGATTCGTGTAGTTTTACTTCCGAATTGTCAGCCGGTTTTGCTTTTAGCAGCCTGTACGGACTGTTAAGTCCAACAGGCCGCTAGCGGAGGCTCGCCATGGCAGAGATCACGATGCCGATGGGCCGGCACCTCAGTGAGCACCCCGCGCTGAAGTACCTCTTCTTCGGCGGCAAGGGCGGCGTGGGCAAGACCGTCTTCGCCGCCGCCGTCGCCATCGGGCTCGCGCGGCAGGGACGCCGCACGCTGCTCGCGTCGACGAATCCCGTCCACAGCCTGACGAGCCTGCTCGGCCAGGACGTGCTCGGCAAGCACGTCCCAATCGAGGGCGTGTCGAACCTCTGGGCCTACGAGATCGAGACCAAGGAGACCATCGAGCGCAGCAAGGTGCAGATCCGGGAGAAGATCCGGTGGTTCCTCAAGTTCGCCGATATCACCACCAAGGCCGACGACTTCGTCGAATCGGCGACGATGAACCCCGCGTTCGAGGAGTCGGCGATGTTCGAGAACATGATCGATCTCATGTTCAAGAACGAGTACGACGTCTACGTGTTCGACACCGCGCCCACCGCCAACGCGCGGCGCCTGCTCGGCATGTCGAAGGTCTACGCGCTGTGGGTCAACAAGATGATGAAGAGCCGCGAGGAGGCGCGCACGCTCCGGGAGATGCTCTCCTTCACGAAGAAGAAGGAGGCGGACCCGCTGATGGAGTACCTCGTCTCGTTCCGCGACCGGATGGAGCATGCGCGCGTGCTCCTCACGGACCCCGCGCTCACGGCGTTCTACTTCGTGACGCTGGCCGAGGCGCTGCCCATCGCGGTAGTCATGCGCTTCATCCAGTGGTTCAAGGACTTCGGCATCCCGGTGGGCGGCGTGCTCGTCAATATGGTCATCGACCGTGCATCGGTCGGTCCGGATGCCGCCGAGTTCGTGAAGAACCGCGTGGCGATGCAGCAGGAGCACATGCAGACGATCTGGCGGGAGTTTGACGGAGCCGTCCGCGCCGTGGTGCCGCTCTTCGAGACCGAGGTCCGCGGCGTGCCGATGCTCCAGCGCCTGTGCGACGCCATCTACGCGGCCGACGGCGTGAAGCCCGTGCCCGGTCACGGCGCCGGCCGGCCGCAGGAAGTCGCAGCGCGAACGTGATCACTGCGGGCGCAGCGACGAGCCGGCACGCTTGGCCCCCGATTGCCTAGCGCCGCGGCGCGGACCGCGTCGCCACCAACCTCGACGACTACCACCGTGTGCGCGCCGGCTTCACGTGGGCCACCGCGCGCGCGGCGCGATCATCTCGCGCTCCGCTGGCTCGGCCGAGCGGTGAGTGAAGAACGAGTTTTTCAACCAATCAGGCCGGAAGCCGTTGTTATGCTGGCTGGTCGGAGTGTCGAGCACACACAAGGCGGGCAGCTCAACAGCTCAACGACAAACATGGTGCCTCCATTTCGTTACCGACGGATTGGAGCGGGAGGATGAGTCAGAAACGCGAATTGCACTCCCGGTCACCGCCGCCCGCGCGACGGCAGTGCGCGGCAACCGCCCACCGCCTTCACCATGGAAACCGTGGCTGTCGAATATGCGCAATGCCCGTCCACGTGCCGGTCAGCGCGCACCGGCGTCGGCCGGATTCAGTGCCGGCGCCGGATTACGTCAGGCGATCTTGATCGTATGCCGCTTGGATTTCTCGACCTTTGGCAGAGTCAGTTCGAGCATGCCGTCTTTCAACTGCGCGCTCGCCTTCGATGCATCTACCGCGCACGGCAGCGTGACGGTGCGGCTGAATTCGCCGCTGCCGATTTCGCAGCGGTAATATTCAGCTTTCTCCTCTTTTGCCTCGCGGATGACCTTGCCCTTGATGGTGGCCGATGTGTCGTTCACCGAGACTTCGAGATCTTTCTTATCGACGCCCGGGACCTCGGCGCGTATGATGACATTCTCCTCGCCATCGAATACGTCCACGCGCGGCATCCTCATTTCGAACGGTTCGGCGAACTCGCTCAGAAGCGGCGACTCCCACCCCAACGGGCGCAGCCATCCGCGCGGGAAAATCCGCTCGAACAACCGGTCCACCTCATCGAATGGGCTTAACATCCTTCTTGGTGCGGCCTTCTCTATCTCCGTGCCTTTCCTTACCGTTACGTCCTGTCTGGTTTCGGTTGCCATTTCAGTTCTCCTTCCGGTTGATGCGTCAGTGTCACTGACCAATGTAGAATTGTGCGCACGCGCGGAAATCCCCGTATTGATGTAAATCAAGCTGGCGCGACGCTGGCGTGTAGATTCGGCGACCCGCGAAGAAAGTGCCGGCACAGCAAGCAGTTGCTGCTGTATCTCACGTTCCGCCATTTCGACGGGGCGGCGTTCATCATGGCGGGGCTGCCGTTCGCGCTGGTGGGCAGCTCCTGGTACGTGTACCTGCCCGGACACAACCGTCGGTGGCGAGTGCGGTGGGCTTCGTCGCACTGGACGGCCTCGCCGCCGAGTTCGGGGTGGTGATGCTACTTTTTTTGGGCGACGTAGAATGAGCGCCAACGGGATGCTTCTACGTGAACGCTTCAGTCATTGACGTCCGGGAAAATCAAGCGATCGCCGATAAGTTGCGCGAGGCGGCTGCTCTGCTCGAAGCCCAGGGCGCGAACCCGTTTCGAGCCGGCGCCTATCGAAAAGCGGCGGATACAATCGCCCGCCTGACGCGGCCGGTTCGCGAGACGTTCGACGCCGAGGGTGCCACGGGACTCGATGCACTGCCTCACATCGGCAAGGGCATCGCCACAGCAATCGCCGAAATCCTCATTACCGGTCGCTGGAACCAGCTCGAACGGTTGCGTGGGACGCTGGACCCGGTGAAGCTATTTCAGAGCGTGCCAGGCATCGGGCCACAGCTCGCCCAGCGCATACATGAAGCATTGCACGTCGACACACTGGAGGCGCTCGAAGCAGCAGCGCACGATGGGCGCCTCGAAAGCGTGCCGGGTGTGGGAGGACGGCGCGCGGCGGCATGGCGCGCGACGCTTGCCAATATGCTCAAGCGGGTACGTCCGAGAGATCAAGCTCCGCTGCCGGCGGTGGCAAGCCAACCCTCGGTCGCAACGTTACTCGAGGTGGACCGCGAGTATCGCCGGAAAGCTGAGGCCGGCAGCCTGCCGACCATCGCACCCAAGCGCTTCAATCCCGAAGGCAAGGCATGGCTTCCAGTGCTGCACACGCGCCGCGGCACGTGGCATTTCACAGCCCTATATTCCAACACCGCCACCGCGCATAAGCTCAAACGTACGCGCGATTGGATCGTCGTGTACTTTTACGATGACGACCACGTCGAGGGACAGCATACGGTTGTCAGTGAGACACGCGGCCCACTGGTCGGGCGACGCGTGGTGCGCGGACGCGAGGCAGAATGCCGGGAGCTTTACGCGCAGGAAGGAACGCGCCGCGACGCGCCGGCGTAGAAGCACCCGCCCTCGGTGCCCATTATCGATCCGGCTCGGCCACGAGCTCAGTGCCCGGACCGAAGCAGCGCCACGACGCACGGCAGGCGCGCCCTTCGGTCAGATAGCGAGCGCAGCGACCAACTCGAGAACAGAAACCGTGTCAGGATTAAGTTGCCACTTCACCAATTGTTCAGAACCATCCCGGCAGACTGAACAATATTCGAATTCCCGTACTTACCAAGGAACGGTGATCACGAAGTGACCGGGCCGGTTCACCCGCTTTACCTTTACCAATGACGCACGTACGACTCGGCCAGTTCAAGATAGTCATTTGCGCGCCGGCACCACTTGTCCGTGTCCCGCACCTCATGATCCGCGATGTGCCAGATGGCGATCCTGGCGCGCAGGCAGGCGCGGAACGCCTTGTAGAACCAGATCAGCTTGTCGGGGACAGTATCGCCCGTGGCTTCCAGATACTGACGCAAAACCTGATCACCGACAGGGGCGCCACCCAGGCGTTCGCACTCCATGGCCAGGTATGCGAATTCGTCGACAGGATCGAGCAGGCGGAATTCGCGCTTGAACTCCAGGCAATCGATGATCTTGGGCTCGGCGGTCAGGCAAATGTGTTCGGGCCTGAGGTCGCCGTGTGCGTCGACGATTTTTCCATCGCGGGCTCGTCGTTCAAGCAGATCGGCGTTCGCGCTCAGAAAGCGCCGCTGCGCCTGGGTGAGACGGTCGATCTGCGGCGTGGACAATTCGTAATCCGGTTTGCTTAGCTCCGCGTGGTTAGCGCGAATCTCACTCTCAAAACGCCCTCGGTATTCGGCTTCGCTCACAGCGACCGGAGCCGAGCGCTGATAGAACTCGCTAAGCAGATGGCTGAGCCTCCGCACGTCTTCGGCGCCGACCGTTCTGCCGCGTATCGCCGCATCCAGCATGCGGTGCGCGGGCAAGCGGCGCATCTTGACCAGCCAATCCACGATGCTTCCATCTCCACCCAGCTGGAGATTCCGATCAGCGCTCATGATGAGCGGCACGACGCCGTAATAAACATCACCGGCTAACCGCCGGTTTAGCTGCACCTCGCGTTCACAGTTCTGGCGCCGGGCCTCAATGGTGCTGAAGTCCAGGAACTCGTAGCGCACCGGTTTTTTCAATTTATAGACCAGTTCATCGGTCAAGAAGACCCATGACATGTGGGTCTCAATGACCTCAATTCCCGCGGGTCTGGCCGGATAGGCGCCGGGGCTTCGGAGAAACGCTACCTTCTCGTCGATAGACGCGTCGAGGCGGGATATGGATGTGTTCGGCATGGTGGATCTATCGAGCTTTACGTGACTTCGTTAGGTCGCTCGATCCCTCACCCCCAACCCCTCTCCCGAGGGGCGAGGGGAGCGTCGAGCGAGTCCGGATTTGTCATCCGGTTTCGAAATGATCGATACTTTGCGGCGGGACGCTCCGATCCGTCAACGACGTTCGCTGAAACGGTGGTCTCGTTTACTCGCGTCGGTCAACCTGGTTCTATGCCACTCATCTCCGCGTCGGGTTCCCCGCAATGGCGCAGTATTGCGGCTCGCGCGCCGTCGCGCAGATTGATCGCTGCGGCAAAGATATCCGGTATATCCAGCGGCGGCAGAATGGGGTCGGCAATGGTGACCAACAACGCGCCACGGCGCGGGAACCATTGGCCGGCGCGAAGCAGCGAGCGGCTGCCGCGGATGGCCACCGGAACGACAGGCACGCGGGCCCGCGCGGCAGCCGCAAACGCGCCGAGGTGGAAGGGCAGGAGTCCCGGAATCCGCGTGAAGGTGCCTTCGGGAAAGAAGACGAGCGGGCGTCCTTTCGCCGCCGCGCCGGCCATGCGCGTCGCGTCTTCGGCGCTCTGCTGCGTGGCAAACCGCTCCACGAATTCCGCACCCAGGCGCCGCAGGTAAACGCCGGCAACCCACTGTTCCCGGAGCTCCCGCTTCGCAACAAAACTGTAAGGCGCAGGCAGGGCGGCGACCAGGATCATGCCATCCAGGTAGCTCGCATGATTTGCGACGAGGACGCTGGAGGTGTCCCGCGGCAGGTTTTCCAGACCGCGCACCACGAGCGGCGTTCCGGAGAGCTTGAGGAACAGTCGTGCGGCAGCGTGTCCGATGGCCCAAGCCCACGCCGGGCGGGGCGTTGCGGCGGTCAGCAGCCAGGTGAGCGGCGCGACCAGCCAGAACACGGTCCAGACGTAGACGGCGTACAGAATCCCCGCGCCGACTATCCCCCAGCGACGAGCTTGCGGCAGCGCCGCGCGCACGATAAGCCGCGCCACCTGCCACCACGCCGCGCGTGGGCTGGCGCCGGCCAGCCCTGCTTCGTAAAGCTCACGGCTGGAGGAGCGGCGGATCTTGCCGCTCGAGGTCTTGAGTACAGTGTGCGGCGATGCCAACACGACCTCGTCCGGCGGCTCGCCGAGCACATCCAGCACCACATTGGAGACGGCGCCGCGCAGCGCTTCCCGAGCCGCCACATTAATTTCGCGCGTCTCCGCCAGCACCACCAGACGCTCGGTGCCGGACTGTGGGTCCGGGCTGCCGAAGACCGCGACACACCCCTTGCGCACACCGGGCAGTTGCCCCACCGCTTCTTCCAGCTCGTGGGGATAAATGTTGCGCCCGCCGCGAATAATGATGTCCTTGACCCGGCCGGTGACGTAGATGTCGCCCTCCGCCATGTAGGCCCGATCGCCGGTGTCCAGCCACTCGCCGTGGAACAGGCGCCGGGTCTGCTCTGGATTGCGGTAATAACCGCTGGTGGCGGAAGGCCCCTTGAATTCCAGCTTCCCTTCGACACGCTCGCCCACTTCCAGTCCCGTTTCGTCCACGATGCGCACCTGATGTCCCGAGAGGGGCCGTCCGCATGCCACGAAGCGCAGCGGATTCGCATCGTCCGGCGCGGCGGACAAGGCTTTGCGCTGGAGCTCGAACGGCTCGCGGCGGATACGGTCGATCACCGCGCCGCGACCCACCGGCGGAAACAACAAACCCACTGAAGACTCGGCCAATCCGTAGACCGGCGTAACCGCTTCGGGCCGCAAGCCGTACCGGGCAAAGTGCTCCCGAAAGCGAACGATGGTGTCCGGGCTCACTGCCTCGGCTCCGTTGAATGCAATCCGCCACGAACTCAAGTCAAGCCCCGCGAGCTGGGCGTCGTCGATGCGTCTCAGGCAAAGCTCGTAGGCGAAATTGGGTCCCGCCGAAAGGGTGCCGCGGTAGCGGTGAATTGCCCACAGCCATCGCTCCGGCCGGGCGAGGAAAGCGAGCGGCGACATGACGACCAGGGGCAGGCCGACGTACATGCTGCCCAGCCATGCACCGATCAAACCCATGTCATGGTACAGCGGCAGCCAGCTTACGAACACGTCTTGCGAGCTCACCTGCACGGCACGCGCCATCGCGCGGATGTTGGCGAGCAAATTGGCATGGGTGAGGACAACGCCTTTGGGAT
>Ga0209343_10002526_pt1 | contig 23533 bp, 22 predicted proteins | sample RifCSPlowO2_02_FD_184026 | JGI IMG/M metagenome (GOLD analysis project Ga0209343, IMG submission 184026) | Groundwater microbial communities from Rifle, Colorado - Rifle CSP2_plank lowO2_0.2 (SPAdes) (version 2) | ecosystem: Environmental > Aquatic > Deep subsurface > Groundwater | place... | reverse complement strand
GCGCCAAGGCCGCCCAAGCCGAAGCGCCAGCGAACACTGGCGACGGCGCAGCAGCAGCCAAACCGGCCGGTCTCAGCGATGAACTGAAGAAACTCAAGATCGAAGCCAGCATGGCCCAGGTCGCGCTGAAGAAGGCCGAGAAGCAACTGGCGGCTCACGCCACGCCCGAACTGCAGGCCCAGGTCGACCAGCTGCACAGTGCCGCAACAGCCGCCCAACAGGCCCTGGATGCCGCCATGGCGGCCAGCCCAGCCACTGCAACCGCAACGCCTGCGGCGGATGACGGCGCCCTGAAGAAAGCCAAGATCGACGCCGCCATGCTCCGCGCCCAACTGCGCAAGCTGGAGAAAGTCGAAGCCCCGGACGACGACCAGCAGACCGAACTGGCCCGCTTGCGCCAACAGCTCGAACAAGCCGAAAAGGCTTTGGCCGACCTGCAAAACCAGGCCGCGCCAACGACAACGCCAGTCGACGACAGCGCCCTGAAGAAGGCCAAGATCGACGCCGCCATGCTCCGCGCCCAGCTGCGCAAGCTGGAGAAACTCGAGGCCCCGGACGACGACCAGCAGGCCGAACTGGCCCGTTTGCGCCAGCAGCTCGAAGCAGCCGAAAAGGCCCTGGCCGACCTGCAAAATCAAGCCGCGCCAACGACAACGCCAGTCGACGACAGCGCCCTGAAGAAGGCCAAGATCGACGCCGCCATGCTCCGCGCCCAGCTGCGCAAGCTGGAGAAACTCGAGGCCCCGGACGACGATCAGCAGGCCGAACTGGCCCGCTTGCGCCAGCAGCTCGAGGTGGCCGAAAAGGCCCTGGCCGACCTGCAAAGCCAGGCCGCGCCAACGACAACGCAGCCCGCCGACGACAGCGCCCTGAAGAAAGCCAAGATCGAACTGGCAATGAAGCGCGCCGAGTTGAAAAAAGCCGAGAAAGCCGGCCGCGATGACGCCGAACTGGGCAGTCTGCGCGATGCCCTGGCCCAGGCAGAACAGGCTCTGCACGCCGCCGAGGCGACGGCCAACAAGCCTGCGCCAACGCTGGTGCGCACGGATAAACAGCCGATCGACGACACCACCCGCACCCTGAAAACCGAGGTGGCCTTCGCCCGCGCCGACCTGCGCAAGCTGGAACGCGATGCGAGCAGTGCCACCGATGCCCTGGCCGCCGCCCGTCAACGCCTGGCGCACGCCGAACAGAAATTACAGGAACACGCAGACTGACCGACACCCCGGAGCCCGGCTGCAATCCGGGAGTGCTGCACCGAGCATGCCCGCTGGAAATGCCTCGGCGTGCAGCCGGGCTACGATTCTGAACCGCTGTTAAGGCCGCGCACCGCGCAGCCGACGCAAGACACCAACCGGAGAGCCAATGGCCCTGCCCCGTATCACATCGCCCCACGCCAAGGGCAGCAATCGCACCCAGCAGGTGATGCTGCAGGTACTGCTGGCCACCGTGCCGGGGATCCTGGCGCTGACCTGGCTGTTCGGTTTCGGCACCCTGATCAACCTGCTCTGGGCCAGCGCCTGCGCCCTGGGCTTCGAGGCGGCGATCCTGGCCCTGCGCCAGCGCCCCCTGGGCTTCTTCCTCAAGGACTACAGCGCCCTGGTCACCGCGGTGCTGCTGGCCCTGGCCCTGCCGCCCTATTCGCCCTGGTGGCTGACCCTGATCGCCACCGGCTTCGCCATTGTCTTCGGCAAGCAATTGTACGGCGGCCTCGGGCAGAACCCGTTCAACCCGGCGATGCTCGGTTATGTGGTGGTGCTGATCTCCTTCCCGGTGGAAATGACCAGTTGGCCGGCGCCGCACACGGTCGGCCTGCCCGATGGCCTGCAGCACATTTTCGGCCTGGCCGCCCTGCCCGATGGCTGGACCCAGGCCACCGCACTGGATGCCATCAAGATCAATAAAAGCCTGACCATGGACGAACTCTGGGCCCAAAGCCCGGCGTTTGGCCGCTTCGGCGGTAACGCGGTTGAGGCGGTCAATCTGGCCTTTCTCGCCGGCGGCCTCTATCTGCTCTACAAGCGCCTGTTCACCTGGCACGCGCCCGCGGGCATGCTCGCCGCCCTGGCCCTCATGAGCCTGCTGTTCTGGAATGGTTCGGGTTCGGATTCCAACGGCTCGCCGCTGTTTCACCTGCTCACCGGCGCCACCATGCTCGGCGCCTTCTTCATCGTCACCGACCCGGTATCCGGCGCCACCAGCAACCTCGGCCGGCTGATTTTCGGCGCCGGCGTCGGCGTGCTGGTCTATGTGATCCGCGCCTGGGGCGGCTACCCGGATGCCGTGGCCTTCGCCGTGCTGCTGATGAACCTGGCTGCGCCGACCATCGATTACTACACGAGGCCGCGCACCTACGGTCATCGCAAGCCGACTCGCGGCTTCGGGTTGGGAGAATAGAGAATGCTCCCGGAAATCAGCCGTTCGATGCTGAAAAACAGTCTGGTGCTCGGCCTCTTCGCCATCGTCACGGTGGGCCTGGTGACACTGATCCAGCAAGCCACCGCCACGCGGATCGCGTCGTCCCAGCACCAGGCACAAATGCGCACCCTGGAGGAAATCCTCCCGGCGGACAGCTACGACAATCATCTGATGGACAACCGCATCCAGGTGCACGATCCCCTGCTGCTCGGCAACAAGCTGCCGCAAACCGCCTATATTGGCCTGAAGGACGGCCAGCCCAGTGCGGTGATCCTCCAGGCCACCGCGCCGGACGGTTACAGCGGCGCGATCCGCTTGCTGGTCGGTATTCAGGCCGATGGCCACCTGGCCGGTGTGCGCGTACTCAACCACCGCGAAACACCCGGCCTGGGTGACAAGGTCGAACTGAGCAAAAGCAACTGGATCCTGGGCTTCATCGGCAAATCGCTCAGCGATCCAGGTGAGGCCGGCTGGGCAGTGAAGAAGGATCGCGGCGAATTCGATCAGTTCGCCGGCGCCACCATCACCCCGCGCGCGGTAGTCAAAGCGGTGCATAACGCGCTGTTGTATTTCGATCAGCATCGCGCCGAACTGCTGGTCGCCGGCAACACGGCGACGGCCAGCGATAGCGCCTTGCCCGACTCCGCGACCCGCCAGGCACCCGCCGATAGCGCCGTCAGCCTGCCGGCCAGCGAGGGCGACGGCAGCGCCCCTGACGATCGAGGAACCGCGCCATGAGCAGCCCCAGCTATCGCGACATCACCCTTAACGGTCTGTGGAAGAACAACCCGGCGCTGGTTCAACTGCTCGGCCTCTGCCCGCTGCTCGGCGTCAGCAACTCCACGGTCAACGCGCTGGGCCTGGCGCTGGCCAGCGCGGTGGTGCTGGTCTGTTCCAACACCGCGGTGTCACTGGTGCGCGGCGTGGTCAATACCGCCGTGCGTCTGCCGGCCTTCGTGATGATCATCGCCGCCCTGACCACCTGCATCGAGCTATTGATGCAGGCCTTCACCTACGAGCTGTACCAGATCCTCGGCATCTTCATCCCGCTGATCACCACCAACTGCGTGATCCTCGGCCGTGCCGACGGCTTTGCGGCGAAGAACGACCCTGGGCGGGCGGCCTATGACGGCCTGGTGATGGGTATCGGGTTCGGCGCGGTGCTGGTCATGATCGGCGCCGTTCGCGAACTGCTCGGCACCGGCGCGCTGTTCGCCAACATGCACCTGCTGTTCGGCCCGCTCGCAGCCAATTGGCAGCTGACCCTTTTCGCCGACTACAAAGGCTTCCTCCTGGCCATCCTGCCACCGGGGGCCTTTATCGTGCTGGGCCTGCTGATCGCCGGAAAAAATCGCATCGATGAAGTGCTGGCCGAACGGGCCAAGGCACAACAGGTCGATGTGCCTGTGCAGAGTCGTCGGGTGCGGGTCACCGGAGTCATCGAGTGAACGCCGCCAAGCGCCGCGAAATCTTTCGTCGCCTGCAAGAAGACAATCCAGAACCCAAGACCGAACTGGCCTACAGCTCGCCCTTCGAGTTGCTGATCGCGGTGATCCTCTCGGCCCAGGCCACCGACGTCGGGGTGAACAAGGCCACCGCCAAACTGTTTGCCGTCGCCAACACGCCGGAGGCGATCTATGCCCTGGGCGTGGACGGCCTGTCCGCGTACATCAAGACCATCGGTCTGTTCAACGGCAAGGCGAAGAACATCATCGAGACCTGCCGCATCCTGGTCGAGCAGCACGGCAGCCAGGTGCCACAGAGTCGTGAAGCCCTCGAAGCCTTGCCCGGAGTCGGCCGCAAGACCGCCAACGTGGTGCTCAATACGGCCTTTCGTCAGCTGACCATGGCAGTGGACACGCATATTTTCCGGGTCAGCAACCGCACCGGGATCGCCCCCGGCAAGAATGTGCTCGAGGTGGAAAAGAAGCTGCTGAAGTTCGTGCCCAAGGAGTTTCTCCTCGATTCACACCACTGGCTGATCCTCCATGGTCGCTATGTGTGCCAGGCGCGCAAGCCGCGCTGCGGCAGTTGCCGCATCGAAGACCTGTGCGAATACAAGCACAAAACCTCGGACGATTGAGCTTTCAATAGTTTTACATCTGATCGATTGAAAAAATCTTTTTTACCCGCCCCGGTTTTGCCGCTATAAGGTGCGCAAATGGCCCTTGTAGCCGGGAGTGAAAAACATGAGCACTGGTAAAGAAGACCTCGAGCTCGACGAAGACTTTGTCGCAGAAGATGCGGACGATGGCGATGCCCCTGTGGAGGTTGCCAAAACCAATCTGACCAAACGGCGCGTCATCGACAACTTCCTCGAAGAGCGGCGATTGCACAAACAACTGGCCGAATATGACTTCGACCTGTAAGCCCCACGAAAGCCCCGCCAATTCGCGGGGCTTTTTTTCTCCAGCCTGAATCTGCAGGCACCTTCCAATTCGCTCACGCCCATACAAACTGGCTTGCATCAAACCTTGAAACAGCCGACCTGCACGTGCAGGACGCTGCCCAAGTGCGCCAATTGCAAACTTGCAGCTGCGGTTTCATGACTGGCTGTCGCTGTTTGTTCGGCGACCTTCTGCACATTGAGCACGCTGCGGTTGATTTCCTCGCTCACCGCGCTCTGTTCCTCTGCCGCCGCCGCAATCTGCTGAGTCATTGCGCGGATGCTGTCGATGGCGCTGTCGATACCCTCCAGAGCGCTGCCGGCCTGCCGTGCCAGGCCGACACTGAGCCGGCTCATGCCTTGGCTGTTGGTCATTACTGCGGCGGTTTGCTGCGCACCCTGCTGCAGCTTGCCGATCAGGCTTTGAATCTCGGTGGTGGAGTTCTGCGTACGCTGGGCCAGGCCGCGCACCTCATCGGCGACCACGGCGAAACCGCGCGCGGCCTCGATGGCAGCATTCAGCGCAAGCAGATTGGTCTGCTCGGCTACCGACTGGATCACATCGAGCACGCAACCTATCTGCTCAGTGTCCGCGTGCAGCAAGTCCATGGCCCTTGTCGAAGTCTCCACCTCTTCTGCCAGGCGTTCGATCTGGGCGATAGTGTCGCGCACGATACGGTTGCCCTTGTTGGCCTCTTCTCCAGCGAACTGTGCGGCCCTGGCAGCCTGCTCGGCATTGCCGGCGACCGCCTGCACGGTGCAGGCCATCTGCTGCATGGCGGCGGCGACTTGGATGGTTTCCGACTTCTGCTCCTCTACCCCGCTGCGGGTCTGCTCGCTCACCGCCGACAGTTCCTCTGCAGCGGTGGCGATCTGCACCACCCCGCTAGCGATGCGGCCGATCAGTTCACGCAGGTTTTCGCGCATGGCGTGCATGGCCGTCTGCAGCTGGCCCAGTTCATCGCCACGCCCGACTTGAGCAGCGCCGCTCAGGTCGCCAGTGGCTATCCTCTGCGCCAGGGCCAGGGTTACGCGCAACGGCAGGAGGATCTGCCGGGCGATCAGCCAAGCCGTCCAACCGGCCAGCAGCAGAGTTGCCAGGGCCGTAAGCAGTAGCTGCCAGCGGATCGCCAAGGTTTCGCTATTGCGTTCCTCGAGTTGCGAATCCTGTAGTTGGCGGCTCAGCTCCAGCACCGCTGTCGCCCGTTCAGCCATGGCCTCGGTCGCCTGGTGCATGCCGGCGATGGAGTCGCGGAAACGCTGCAGCGAGACTTGGAACTGCTCGATGGCCTGCAGCGTCTCGCCGAGTATCGCGGCACTGCTGCTCGGCAGTTGTCCCTGCAGGCCTCTGGTGTCCTTGCTCAGCTTGTCGATGGCGGAGAATGCGGCCTGCTCGCTGTCAGGGTGCGGCTGACGCAGATAGGCCAGGGTCAGTAGGCGCAGCCGCAAAAACTGCTGACTGAGGCCGCCGACCGCCCGAATCTGGTCGAGCATGGCGTGGGTGTCGAAGAGCTGCTCGAGGTCTTCGAAGAACTGCCGCTCCAGGCGGGCGAATACCTGCATGCCCTGCTCTGCCGCTGCCACCCCTGCGCGGCCGGCCGCATGCTGCTCGGCAAAGGCCTCGGCCTGGGCGGCAAATGCCTCGCCATAGGCCAGGGTGGCCTGGCCGATCTGCTCCAGGCGTTGCCGATCATCTTGCCGTTCGAGTTGCGCGTGCAGCCGCTCGCCGTCTTGCAGGATGCTGGCGATCAATTGCTCGACGCGCTGGCGATGCCGCGGTTCGCCACTGGCAGAGAAGTCTTGGCGGGCGAGGTCGGCCTGGAGGAAACGGCTATTCAGCTCGCTGCCCAGGATCAGCCGGTCGCCGCGGCGGGTCAGGCTGTCCAGGCTGAGCACGCCCGCCAGGGCGATCAGCAGGGCCAGCGACAACACCAAGGCGAAACCCAGGGCCAGCTTGTGCCCGACCTTGAGGTCGGCCAGCCGGTCAATGAACCAGTGAGGCATAGGATTGCTCGTCATAAAGCCCGGTCGAGTGGCTTGCGCCAGCGCCGGGAGACCCCTAGCCGCAGGCGAGGGGCTGGTGTCATCGACTCAGAAGTAGTAGCCGATGTTCAGGTTGGTGCGCATCACCCAGTCGTTGCTGCGCGAGGAGCTGGTACTGGTAAAGCCGGTACCGTTCTCCGCGCCGCCATAGGGGTTAGCGTTCTTGCCCCAGGTGAAGTCGACCCAGCCCATGATCGGCATGGCGATGAACTGCACGCCGGCGGTGTACATCTGCGAGTCGTCCCAACCGCTCTCGTCCTTGAACATGCGGCTGTAGTCGTTGTAGAAGCGCAGCTTCTTCAGCATGCCCATGTTCGGCGTGAACACATCGTAGGCGACGTTGAAGGAGACCACGCTGGCCTTGGCGGCGATCTGGTAGGCGGGGGTCAGGCCATTGGCACCCATGAGGATGCTGGCATCGCTGACGCCAGCCGGGTTCTTCGGATCGAATTCGTAGCGGATGCCCTGGGTGGTGACCGTCCAGTTGCCGGCGTTGATCACCGCATGCAGGCCCCCGGCCAGGTAATCGCCGTCATCCTTGGTCGTGGCGTTGTACAGCCGCGAGCCGGCCAACGAGGCACCCACTTCGGTTTTCCAGCCGTCGCCGGCGAAGTTGCGGGCAACGCGCAGGTTGACCTGGTCGCGCTTCTCGTTGTCCTGACGGCCGTGGATGAAGGCGATGGCGTTGTCGTCGAGATCGGCGAAACGGCCAACTTCCGGCGAGTAGCGGATGTCACTGGGCAGCATGCGCGGGAAGTAGCCGGCCTGGATGTTCCAGTCCTGATCCTTGTAGCTGTACTTGATACCAGCCCCGGCGCTGACCCCGTAACCGAGGAAGAACGGCAGGTGGTAGCTCCAGCCGAATTGCGGATAGGGCTCCAGGCCGAAGGGTTTGAACGGCGCGCCCAGTTGCAGGTTCGAGGCCTCGTTGAACTTGTAGCCGACGAAACCGCGATCGATGGATTGCTTGCCGTCATCCTGAAACCAGTAACCGAGGTCGGAGAACCAGTTATGGTGGGTGGCCTGCACATCCAGACGGAAGGTGTCGAAGAGAAAACGACCGTTGTTCTCGGTGGTTTCCCAGTCCTCGTCGCGGTAGTTCATGCGCAGGGCGCCACCGATATCCAGGCTACTGGCGCCGTCGTCGCTACGCAGGCTGATATGCGGAAAAGGCTTCTGCGGGCTAGCCCCTGAAGCGGCAAGCGCTGCGGTGGCGAAGTTACCCGTGGAAACTACCGCGGCACCCAGGAGCAATAAATACTTGTTCATCGTTACCTCACTTGCAGATATAGAGTTGGCTTTCTTTGAGCAGCACTTTGCCGACGCCTGATACAGGCGCAGAAGTTCCCACCTCTTTTCCAGATTAGTTTTTGAACTTCGCCGACAACCTACTTGTATGGCCCTGCATTCAACACAACGTACCAATGGGCGTTAACACCGGCTGACAGTACTTTTCCTGAAGTCCTGCAGGAGCCAGTTTTCTATGTCCCATCAACTCCTTTGCGTTTTATATACGGCACGTTGTTTCCAGCATGGATCATGCCATTCTTAAAAAAATCACAGATACGAATAAAATCATTTAAATTCAATTATTTATATATGAATCATGACACTTCGTACCACCCTGGAAACGCCCCCACCATGGGGTAACAAAAATTCCCAACCCTAGTGCGAAGAATCTGCACAGTGACACTTTATTGAGCACTGCGTTGTTTCACTTATAAACAATAAAGCCATCCACGCGTTTAAACCGCGCACATTCAACCCACGCAACGCAGCACATCCGAGCCACTGGCAAGCCAATACACAAGTGCCCCTGCAGGAACAATTCAACAACTTCCAACCTCCGCGAATACCCTCCTCACCAGAACACAGTGTGGCCTAGAGACATTACAAGCCTGGAACACAATCACTCCACTGCGCGGGTCTTGTTCCCGCTCAGTTGCGCCACACGCTTATGGTCAGTTGACCGCGCCCGGCCTGCGCCGAACAAAAAAAGCCGGCACTGGGTAAGTGCCGGCGAAAGAGGTGGGAGCAACCCACATGCACAGAATGGATGGAAGCAGAACGCCTCAGAGGTTGTGAAAATATCGAGCGCCGTGGCGAGACCGTCTCCAGGCGTTCACGTAGCGCAACACCGCAGCGGGCGTTTGGAGGCGGTCGCAGTAGGCGAGAGTCTTTTCACCGCCCCTCAGATATCCAGGACCAGGCGCGAACCCTTGCAGCCGGAGACGCAGACCATCATGGTCTTGTTCGCCGCTTTCTCGGCCTTGGTCAGCACGCCGTCGCGGTGCTCTGGCTCGCCCTCGAGCACCCGCGTCTCGCAGGTGCCGCAGACCCCCTCGCGGCAGCTGCACTCGACCTCGATACCCGACTCCAGCAGGGCATCGAGCAGGGACTTGCCGCTGGGCACCTCGATGCTCTTGCCGCTGCGCGCCAGTTGCACCTCATAGCTACCTTGCGCGGCGGCAGGCGCCTGGGGCGCGGCGGCAAAGCGCTCGACATGCACATTGGGGTGACCGAGGCTTTCACAGTGGTTCTCGAAGGCATCGATCATCGGCGTCGGCCCACAGCAGTAGAAATGTGCGCTGGCTGGCCGCCCGGCGAGGAAGGTCTTGAGGTCGATGGGGCCGCCCTTCTCGTCGTCGAAGTGCCAGGTTACCTGCGCGTCACTGGCCTCGAGCGCCGCGACGAAGGCGGCTTCCCTGCGCGAACGCGCGCAGTACAGCAGCTCCACCGATTTGCCCAGTTGGCGCAGGCGGTTGAGCATGCAGTAGATCGGCGTGATGCCGATGCCGCCGGCCACCAGCACCGTGTGCCCGGCGCTCTCATCGAGCGGGAACAGGTTGCGCGGCTGGGTGATCGACAGCTGCATGCCGATGCGCAGGCTCTCGTGCATGTAGCGCGAGCCGCCGCGGCTGTTGCGGTCGCGCAGGATGCCGATCTGGTAGCGGCCGTGATCGTCCGGCGAGTTGAGCAGGGAATAGCTGCGCACCAGGCCGTTGGGCAGGTGCAGATTGATGTGCGCACCGGCTTCGAAGGGGGCGAAGACCGTATCGCCCTGAGGACGCAGTTCGACGCTGATGATGCCTTCGGCCTCGTAACGCAGGGTATGCACGAAGGCCATTACCGTTGACTGACTGGTCATGCTGTAAACCTCTTCAAACCGGGTGGGTCGCCCGTCTGCTGCGGCGGGCGACGCGCTTACACGTGGTGGCGGATGACCATCACAATTGTTTGGCCTCGATCAGCTCCAACTGCTCTTTGGCCAGGCTCTTCAGGTGGCGACGCAGGCGCACCAGGCCGATGTCGTGCTGGTAGAGGTTCTCGCGCTGGTTGGCGTCGGCGTCCATGAACTCGAGCATGACTCGATCCTGCTCCAACACCTCCCAGTGGCGCGCCTCCAGGCGGTTCTTGTAGAGGAAGCGCCAGGTATCACGCTGCCAGCCGGTCAGCGGCCGGCAGCGCCAGAAGAAGGTCGCGCACAGATCGCGGGCAATCGGCGTGAAGCTGCCGATGATGTGGAAGTTGCCGCCCGGGCCGCCGGTCTTCGGATAGGGGATTTCCAGGCGCATCCAGTGCATGCCGGTGTCGGCCCACTCGGTCCAGTCGAAATTGACCCCGCGCTGGCCTTCCTTCTCGAAGATGAAGCCGGTGTCGGTGTCGCGGGTGACAAACTTGGCCTGGGCCTCGCCCTCGGACATCGAATGCGACTGCTTGTGCAGGTAGGTGCCGTGCATGGGATCCATGACGTTGTCCAGCACGTAGCGGTAGTCGCCGCGCCATTCGGCGTAGCAGAGGAAGTGGGAGAACTCGGCCGAGGTCAACTGCTCGGGCAGCACCAGCGGCGGCGCCTGCTCGACGTTGCTCGCCGAGTTGTACAGCCACACGGTGTCGGCGGCCTCGGTGACGTGGAAGAAGCGCGTGGCCTGGCTACCTTCCAGCTTGCAGCCGGGGCTACCGGGCACACGGGTAGTAACGCCGTCGCAGCGCACTTCCACACCGTGGTAGGGGCACTGCAGACGGTCGCCCAGGCTGACCCCCTGGGACAGGGGCGCGCCGCGGTGCGGGCAATGGTCCTCGAGGGCATGCAGGCTGCCATCGGTGTCGCGCCACAGGGCCAGCTTGTAGCCCAGGCGGCGCAGCGACACCGGCCGTTCGGCGATATGGCTGGACGGGCAGATCGGGTACCAGAGGTTCTTCAGACCGCTGGCCAGGAGTTGCTCAACAGGATCGACGGTGCTCATTCACGGTTCCTCTCAAGGGAATTCATTCGCCCAAGCGGGCGATCAGGGTCTGGTAGGCGTCTGCGGTCCAGGGCTCGCCCCCCGGGCAGGTCGGACCGGCCTGGTTGAGGTAGTCGACCAGGCCCGGCAGGTCGTGGATGCCGGCGGCGAAGGCACGCTCGATGGAGTCGCCGAGCAGGTTCTCGAACGAGGTGGGTTCGCGCTTGCGGGCTTGATGGGGTTGCAGGTAGCGCTCTTGCATTTCAGTTACCTCCAGTAAGGATCGGGGCGCGGGGCGTGTCTCCGGCCGGGGCGGGATCCTGGTTGAGTGGGGATTGGCGGTGGGCGATGGGCATGGCGCCTCAGCTCTTCGGCTTGTCGGTAAGGAACTTGCCTTGCGGTGCCTCGACGTTCTTCTGTCGCCGGGTGTTGCCGTCCAGGCCACCGGCAATCGCCCACTCGGCGAATACCGTGGGGCCGGGCTCGAACTCGCGGGGCTGCCATTCGCCGGTGAGCTGATCCTCATCGGCGTAGTACTCGACCAGGGCGCCGGCCGGATTCCTGAAGTACCAGAAGTAGGCCGAGGACACCGGATGGCGACCCGGGCCGATCTCGGTGTCCCAGCCGCGACGGGAGATGTGCATGCCGCCGCCGAACACCTCGTGGATGTCGCGCACGGTGAAGGCCACGTGGTTGAGGCCGGCACGCGGCTGCGGCAGTTGCAGCATGAACAGGTCGTGGTGGCCGCCCTCCTCGGCGCAGCGCATAAAGGCGCCGCGATCCGGATAGCGGTCCGAGCAGACGAAGCCGAAACGCTCACGGTAGAAGCGCTCGCAGGCATTGACGTCCTTGACGAAGAACACCACGTGGCCGACTTCGATGGGCTGAGCGCGCTCGTAGATCGGGCTGGCCTGGTTGACCCGACCCTTGAACTGCCAGGTGTTGGACTGACCGCACGGCACCTGAATGTCGCGCTTTTTTGTGACCTGCAAGCGAATGGCCAGGCCGTTGGGATCAAGGCAGCCGATGCGCCCTTCGCCTTCGCTGAAACCCGGGTCACCCGCGATGCGCTCGGCATAGAGTTTGAGATCCACCTCGCTCTCAACGCCCCAGACCACCTCGCGCAGGGTCGGCCCCTCCTCGATGGCCGGCGGCAGGCCGGGCTTGTCCCATGCGGCGACTATCACCCGGCAGCCGTTGAGGCTCTCGAAGACGACCTCATCGTCGCTCTCGCTGACCTTGCTCACCCCCCAGTCGGCGAAGAAGCGCGCGCAGGTGGCCAGGTCGTCGACCCCGTAGGTGATTTCGTCGATACCTAAAACGCTCATGCTACTTCCCTCATCAATGGCTGCCAGCCCAGGCCAGCGGTTGTTCGTTCAGGCCCCAGTAGAGGCTCTTCTGCTCCATGTACTGGAGGATGCCCAGGCGTCCCTTCTCGCGCCCCAGGCCGCTGTCGCGCCAGCCGCCGAAGGGGGTGGCGATGGAGAACTGCTTGTAGGTGTTGATCCATACGGTGCCGGCCTGCACGGCGCGGCCGAGCTTCCAGGCGCGCTGGAAGTCGCGGGTCCAGATGCCGGCGGCCAGGGCGTAGCAGCTGTCGTTGGCCTGCGCGATCAATTCGGCCTCGTCCTCGAACGGCATGGCCACCAGCACCGGGCCGAAGACTTCCTCCTGGCACAGCTGGTTGTGGTTGTGCAGGCCCTCGATGATGGTCGGCGTGTAGAAGTAGCCGCGCTCGAACGCCTCGCCATGGGGACGGATGCCGCCAGTGCGCAGGTGCCCGCCTTCGGCCACCCCCATGGCGACATAGCGCTCCACCGACTCGCGGTGCTGGGCGCTGATCAGCGGGCCCATCTGAGTGCGTTCGTCGGCCGGGTCGCCGACGCGGATCGCCGCGGCGCCGGCGGCCAGGCGGTCGAGGAACTCCTCGTAATGTTCGCGGGCGACGAACAGCCGCGAGCCGGCGATGCAGGACTCGCCGCTGGAGCTGAAGATGCCGTAGAGCACCCCGGCCACCGCGTGGTCGAGGTCGGCATCGGCCAGCACCATGGTCGGCGACTTGCCGCCCAGCTCCATCGACACCGGCATCATCTTGTCCGCGGCGATGCGCGCGATGTGTTTGCCGGTGCGGGTGCCGCCAGTGAAGGACACGCGTTTGACCAGCGGGTGGCGGGTCAGCGCATCGCCGATCAGCGAACCCTTGCCCGGCAGCACGCTGACCAAACCCTTGGGCAGCCCCGCCTCCTCGCAGATACGCGCCAGGGCCAGGGCGGCCAGCGGGGTGATCTCGGCCGGCTTGACCACCACCGCATTACCGGCGGCCAGGGCCGGGGCGAGCTTCTGCGCCTCGCTGGCGATCGGCGAGTTCCACGGGGTGATGGCGGCCACCACGCCCATGGGCTCATAGACACTCATGGTGATGAAGTCGCCGCGCGACGGGGTGATGCTCTCCTCCAGAGTCTCGCAGGCGGCGGCGAAGAACTGAAAGGTGGCGGCGGCGCTGGCCACCAGATTGCGGGTTTCCTTGATCGGTTTGCCGTTGTCCAGGCGCTGCAGCTGCGCCAGTTCCTCGCCTTGGGCGCGGATCAGTTCGGCGATGCGGTAGAGTACGGCGGCGCGTTCATGGGGCTTGCGCTGCGCCCAGCCGCTTTCGACGAAGGCACGCTGGGCGCCATCGATCGCTTCCTCGACATCCGCCAGGCTGGCGGCATGCAACTGGGCGACTACCTCGCCGCTGGCCGGATAGAGCGTGGCGTACAAATCGCCACCGCCCAGACGCCATTCGCCGGCTATGCAAATCGGTTGAATCTGCTTCAGGTTCATCCTCGTGTCCTCAAATCGAAATGGCATGGGCGTGGTTGCCCAGCGCACGCACCACGCTGTACACGGTCAAGGCCGAGGTCTTCGGGTTGGCCGCCAGCGGCTTGCCGCGCAGGATCAGTTCAAAACCGCCAAAAGCGCCGCGAGCCTCCACCTGGTGCACGTTCTCGTTGCTCGCCGGATCGGCGATCAGGCGTACCAGGGTGCGGTCCAGGCCGAGGCCGGCGAGCGACAGGGTGGCGGCGACATTGGCGTTCTTCGGATACAGCCGCGCCGCTTCGCGGGCGCTGCCCTCGAAAATCACCGTGGCCTCACTCAGATGCTCCAGATCGCAGACCAGCTCGCCCGGTGTACCGAGCCAGGCGCACGCCGGCTTGCGCCCGGTGTAGAGCACCGACTCCAGACCGCCGAGCTTGGCCGCCGACAACGCATCGATACCGCCGATGGCGCCGGGCAGCAGTTCGATTCGCGTATTGCCGCGCTGCGCGGCGGCCTCCAGGCGCTCGACCAGGCCGGGCTCGGACAGCGCCCCCACCGATACCACCAGGCACGGGATGCCGCGCTCCAGCGCCGGCAGCACATGCTGCTCGATGGCGCGGTGACCGGCACACTCGACCAGCAGATCGGGGCGCATGTCGTCGGGCAGCGCGGTCAGCACCCGCGGCGCATGACGCAAGCCGGCCAGGCGCTGGAGCACCAGCTCCTGGGAAGCTGGCGAGACGATGACCGCATCGACCGTCAGTTGCGGATCGCTTTCCAGCAGCTCCAGCACGCCGACGCCGATGGCGCCGCTGCCGATCATGGTGATATGCAACATGGCAGATCCTCAGCTAGCGGCCTTTTCGGCCTGGTCGGCGTTCACCGGCGGGCCGGCAAAAATGGTCTTGAAGCTGCCGATGCTGAGCATGTCGACTTCCAGCAGGAAGGGACCGGTCTCGCTCAGGGCGCCATCGAGCGCGCGGGTGAAGTCCTGCAGGTCGCTGACCCGCGCGTGGCGCAGGCCGAGTGATTGCGACAACTGCGCGTAATCCGGGGTGTGCAGGTCGACGTAGCAGCGACGGCCACCGTAGGCGGCGTCCTGGATGTTCTTGATCACCCCGTAGCCCTTGTCGTTCATCAGCACGATGACCATGTCGGCGCGCTCCTGCACCGCGGCGGCCAACTCGCCCAGGTTGAGGATGAAGCCGCCGTCGCCGGCCAGGGTGAAGGTCTTGCGTCCCGGCGCGGTTTCCGCCGCGCCGACCGCCGCGCCGATGCCCATGGCCAGGCCCTGGCCGATGCCGCCGCCGAGGGCGTGCACGCCGGCGCGCGGGCTGAAGATCTTCAGCTGACGGTTACCCCAGGTGCTGTTGGACACGGTGACGTCGCGTACCCAGTTGAAGTCCCTGCCGGCCAGCGCCTGCAGCTGCTCGACCAGCGAGGCGTAGGGGCCGAGGCCATCGACCAGTTGCGCGCGGGCCTGATTGCGCGCGGCGGCCAGATCGGCGGCGAAGGCCGGGTCGACCTGCATGCGCCCTTGCAGGCGGTCGGCCAGGCCCTTGAGGACCAGTTCGGAATCGCCACAGACGAAGTAGTCACTGGGGTAGCAGCGGCCCTCTGCCGTGGCATCGGCGTCCGCCCGGTAGAGCGGACGCGGGAGCTTAAGCTCGTACTTGAGGGTTTCGTTGCCACGCAAACGCGAGCCAACGACCAGCATGGCATCGCAGCTCTGGTAGAACTGCTCGACAGGCTTGTTCAGGTTGAAGGCGCCGAGCGAACGCTCGTCGTCTTCGGTGACGATGCCGCGGCCCTGGGTGCTGGTGACCACGCCGATGCCCATGGCCAACAGGCGCTGCACCTGCTCGCCGGCATGGCGGGCGCCACCGCCGAGCCAGAGCATCGGCCGCTTAGCCTGGGCGAAGCGCTCGGCCAGCTCGTCCAAGGCCAGAGTGGAGGGTTTGACCCGCGGCACCGGCAGCGGCGACAGGTCGGCCGGCATGCTGATCAGCGCCGACTGGATGTCGATCGGAATCTCGACGCTGACCGGTCCGGTCGGCGCGGTCAGGGCGGTCTGCACGGCCAGCTTGATGGTGCTGATCGCGGTGTCGACGCTGCGCACGCGGAAGGCCGCCTTGGAGATGGCCTTGAGCATGGAGAGCTGGTCCGGCGCTTCGTGGATATAGGCCAGGCTCTGGTCCAGGTAGGGGGTTTCGATCTGCCCGGTCAGGTGCAACAGCGGCGTGCCCGCGGTCAGCGCCTCGACCATGGCCCCGGCGGCGTTGCCAGCGGCGGTGCCGGTGCTGGTCAGGCACACGCCGAGGCCACCGGTGGTGCGCGCATAGGCATCGGCCATGTTGGTCGCGCCGGCTTCGCCGCGGGCCATGACGAAGCGGATATTGCCGCGGATGGCGAAGGCATCCAGGATCGGCATGTTGTGGATAGAGATCACCCCGAACGCCGCCTTGACCTCGCACTGCTCGAGGAAGGCCGCGATGGCGGCGCCGACTGTGACTTGGTTTTCGTTACGCATGACGGGACAACCCTCCAGAAACATCGATATGACTTCCCGTCGTATAGGCAGACAGGGGTGAAGCGAGAAAAAGGATCGCTTGGGCGGCCTCGACGGGCTTGCCCAGGCGACCAAGGGGAATCTGTTTGCGTTGCGCCAGTTGGCCGGTCCATTGCGCCCAGTCCAGCTCGCGCTCCTCGCGGGTCTCGAAGCGCCGGCGCCACTGCCCGGACTCGACCAGGCCGATGAGGATGCCGTTGACCCGTACGCCCTTGGGCGCGAACTCGTAGGCCATCGAGCGCACCAGGTTCTTCACCCCGGCACGCGCGGCGCTGGTGGCGACCATGTGCGGCTCCGGCTGGCTGGCCAGCAGCGAGTTGACACAGACGATGGCGGCATCGGCCTGGCCTTCCAGCTGCGCCAGGAAGGCACGCACCGGGTGGATGATGGAGAAGAACTTCAGCTGCAGTTCCTCGCTCCAGGCTTCGTCGGTGGTGTCGGCGAAGGTGGAGACGCGGCCCTGGCCGGCGTTGTTGATCAGGATGCTGGCGCGCCCCAGGCGCTGCTCGCTGGCCGCGGCGAAGGCCTGCACTTGTGTCGCATCGAGCACGTCGCAGACCTGGGCGAACAACTGCGCTGCGGGGAAACGCTCGCGCAGCCCGTCCTCGGCGGCCTGCAGCCGCTGCGGGTTGCGCCCGCAGAAGGCGACGGCGGCGCCGGCCTCGAGCAGCAGCTCGACACAGGCCAGGCCAATGCCCGAAGAACCGCCAGTGACCACCGCCACCGACGCGGAAAGATCACACAGGCTCATGGTGCGTGCTCCGCCACAGGGGGGTTACATTGGTCTGGCTGTCCGAAACGTAATTGAGCAGGTGCGACAGCTCGTTGGCGCTGCTTTGCACCTTCAGCACCAGACCGTCGAGGCGGCCCGGTTCGATATGCGCCGAGGGGATGGTGGCGCCGAGGGCGGCCATCACCTTGCCGCTGTGATCGCGCACCGGGGCGGCCACCGTGGAGATGCTCGCCTCGAAGAAGCCTTCGCCATGCACGTAGCCGCGCTGACGGTCGTGCTGCACCAGGTCGAACAGCTCCAGCACGGTGGCCGGCGTGTTCGGCGAGAAACGCTCCAGGTGCTCTTCCGGGTACAGCTCGCGCAGCTCGGCCAGCGACAGGTCCTGCAGCAGCACGCGGCCGAGCACGGTGGCGTGGGCCGGCAGGCGGGTGCCGACGTTGACCGAACTGGTCAGCGGGGTGGAGGGCGAAACCTTCGCCACGTAGACGATGGAGCGGCCATCGCGCACCACCAGGTTGCATGGATAGCGCACTTCGTCGCACAGGCGGTTGAGCAGCGGCTGGCCCAGTTCGGTCAGTTCCAGCGAGGCCAGGTACTCGAAACCCAGACGCAACACCGCCATACCGAGGCGGTACTCGTTGCCGTTGCGAGTGATGAACCCCATGGTTTCCAGGGTGGTGAGCAGGCGGAAGATGGTCGAGCGCGGCAGCTTCAGCCGCCGTGCCAGCTCAGGTGCCGACAGGGTGCGGTTGCTGCGGCTGAACTCGCACAGCAGCAGCAGGCCGCGCTCCAGGCCAGGCACGATGTACTTGTCCTGGGCGTCTTTGAAATCGTCTGGCTTATTCATGAGCAGATCCTTTGAGCGATTGGCGTTGTGCATGGTCGATGCGTCCTGCGACCACGTCCGGTTGTTCGATGGGGCTGGCGTGACCAGCCCCGGGAATCAGAGAGAAAGGCGCGCCGAGGTGCCGGGCGATGACGCCGCAGGCCTCGGGCGAGGTGACGGCGTCAGCCTCGCCGCAGTGCACCTCGCTGGGCATCGACGGCACGCCATAACCGAGCAGGTCATCCGCACAGAGCAGCTCCACCGCCTGGCGATAACCCTGCGGGTTGAGTCGGGCCATGTTCCAGCGCACCCAGGCCAGGGCCTCCTCGCTCGGGTTCGGCCCCAGCAGGCGCGCCGGACGTTCACTGGCCAGGCCGTCGATGCCCAGGCGATCGAGGTTGTCCAGGCGCTGCTGGCGCACCCGTACGCCGGTCTCCCGCAACTCGGCCGCGCCGTAACCGCGTGCCGGGCTGAGCAGGACCAGGCGCGCGACCCGCGCGGCGCCCGGGCCACAGGCATAGGCCGTGGCGATCAGCGCGCCAAGCGAATGGCCGACCAGCAGGCAGCGCTGCACGTCCAGGGCCTGCAGCAGCAACTCCAGGCGTGCGGCGTAGTCACTGGCCCTGGGTCGCTCCTGCGCCAGCGCGGTGGACTGGCCATAGCCCGGCGCATCCCAGGCGATGACCCGGCAGCTGGCTGCCAGGCGCTGAGCACAGTGCAACCAGGAGGCAGAGCCCGAGCCAATGCCATGCAACAGCACCACCACCGGGCCACTGCCACACTCACGAACTGCCAGGCGGGCACCATCGGCGAGCGCCACCAGGCGCTCGGGAAAGCGCTGGGGCAGTCTCGGCTCGAACGACGAGCCCTGGCGGGGATCAAAGGTCTGTTGCATGTTCATGCTTCGCCTCAGCGCTTGATGCTGGCCAGCGGATGGTCGGCCGGATAGGTCGGGGTGATCGGCGTCTTCGCGCCGAGCATCACGCACATCAGCGCATCTTCATCACCGATGTTGATCTCCTCGCGGTACACACCCGGCGGTACCGAAACTGCATCGCGCTCGTTGAGCACGGTTTCGAAGCGCTCGCCGTCTTTTTCCAGGATCAGCTTCATCTTGCCGCGCAGGACGAAGAACACCTCTTCGACGTCGATGTGCAGGTGTGGTGGCCCCTCGTGACCGGCCGGAATGACCATGGTGGAAAAGGTGAAGTGCTCGGCCGGGATGGTGTTCACGTCGCGGGCCACCCCGGTACCGCCAGTGCCGATGTAGCGCATCTGCGCACGGCGGTACTTGGGATCGTGATCAGCCTGGAACTTCAGCGCGTCCCAGTCGTACTTGCGTGTGGAATAACGGGCAATGCGCGTATTGCACCATTCCTCGAAGCTGGCGCCTGCGGGGCGATCCCAGGATTTAGGTGCAGCTTGCAGTTGGCTCATGTCACTCATGGTTTCCTCCAGGTCAGGGCATGACGAACCCGCCGTTGACCGGCAGGGTTTGTCCAGTGATGAAGCGGGACAGATCGGACAGGGAGAACAGCACGGCACCGCAGACATCCTGCGGAACCTGGCCGCGCTTCAGCGCGCGCTGCTCGATATACAACTGGTGGCGCGCGGCGGGCACGTACTGGGTGGCCTCGACCTCGACCAGCCCGGGGGCTATGGCGTTGACGGTGATGCCATCGCCACCGAGCTCACGTGCCAGGCTGCGAGTCATGGCCAGCACCGCACCTTTGCTCGCGCTATAGGCCAGCAGGTTGGGCGCGCCCCACAGCGGGGTGTCGGACGCCAGGTTGACCACGCTGCCGCGACCGGACTCACGCAAGGCCGGCAGGCAGGCACGGGTCATCAGCCAGGTGCCGCGCACGTTGACTTGCATGACCCGGTCCCACATCGCAATCTCCAACTCCTCGCAACTCTTGCCGCCGGAATTGGTGATCGAGGCGTTGTTGACCAGCCCGTCCAGGCCGCCGAGCAGGCCGACCGCGCTTTCCACGCAACGGAGGATGGAGTCTGGATCGGCCAGGTCGAGCGGCAGCGCATGCACCTCCAGGCCCTGAGCACTCAGTTCGCGGGCGGACTGCTCGACGCGCTCGGCGAGGATATCGGCGACCACCACCCGGGCGCCGGCGCGGGCTGCTGCCTCGGCGAAGGCGAAACCGAGTCCGCGGGCGGCACCGGTAATGAGCACGCGGCGATCTTGCAGGAGCTGGTTCATATAAGGCTCCTCACACCGTGCTCAGGTTGGCTTTGGTCGGCAGGTAGTGCAGCACCCGCTTCTCGGCCCAGACCACGGCGCCGTAGGCCAGCACGCCGATCAGGGTGAGCATGACGATGGCGACGAAAACCCCGGCGGTGTTGCCCTGGCCTTCGGAGTCGACCAACAGGAAGCCGAGGCCCTTGTTGCCGCCGACCAGTTCACCGACGGTGACGCCGATCACCGCTAGGGTCGAGGCGATGCGCAGGCCGGAGAACAGCGCGGTCATCGCCGAGGGAAACTCCACCAGACGGAAAATCTGCCAGCGACTGGCGCTCATGGCGCGCACCAGGTTGATCATGTCCGGATCGACGGTACGGATCGCCGAGAGCACGTTGATCATTACCGGGAAGAACACAATCAGCACGGCAATGAGGATCTTCGGGTAGATGGTGTAACCCAGCCACATCACGAACAGCGGCGCGAAGGCCACCTTGGGCGCGATCTGCAAAGCCAGGATATAGGGTGAGAGCACGGCTTCGGTTGCGGGTGACAGGCCCAGCACTACGCCGATCACCACGCCGAGCAGAGCACCCAGGGCGAAGCCGACGATGATTTCCAGGGTGGTGATCGCGCTGTGCTCGAGCAGCCCGGCGTGCTGCCACATGACCAGCCCTTCTTCTACCACCCGGCTCAGCTTGGGCAGGACGAACTCGGGCATGCCCAGCAGCCCCGGCCCCCACTGCCAGCTGGCAAGGAACACGATGAGCAGGGCGATGCTGCCGAACATGGAGTTATTGATGAATTTCATGGGGCACCTTATTGCTTGACAGCCAGGCCGTCGTTTTCGACAAAACGGTTGGTGTAGAGCTCATCCAGCGGGGTTTCGCGGGCCACGATGCCCTCATTGACATAGAACTGGCGCACCTGCTCCAGACGCTGCGGGTCGATCCGCCCGAGCTGCTGCTGGTTGGCATACACGTGCTCGACGTAGAGGCGGAAAATCTTCTCCAGCGTTGCTTCCTTGCCCTGGTAGGCCGGCACCGCCTCGGCGAAGGTGGCCGCCGCCTGCTTGGGATCGGCGATGATGTCGCGCATACCCTGCAGAGTGGCCTTGACCACGCCGCCGACCACTTCGGGCTGTTTCTCGATGGCCTCCTCGGAGGCGATGATGGCCTGCGCCATGCTGGCGAAGATCTCGCTCTGCGGCAGCAGCTTGATCGAGGCGCCAGCCTCCTCGGCATTCACCACCCAGTCCGGCACCGCCGCCATGGCCTGCGACTTGCCGGCGGAGAACAGCTGCCAGACACCCGACGGGCCGGCGGCCTGGACATCGACATCGGACTTGCTCAGGCCGGCCATGCGCAGCGAGGCGAGCAAGGCGTAGTAAGTGGTATCCGAGTAAGACATCACAGTCAGGGTCTTGCCCTTCAGGTCCTTGATCGAATTGATCTCGGCCTTGGCATCGGTGGCGACCATGGTCAGGCCACCGGCACCCAGCACCGCCACGGTCTTCACCGGCACGCCGTTGGCGCGCACGATGATCGAGGTATCGCCGATGGCGCCGCCCACCAAAGCGTTGCCGGCTCCGACCTGCTTGGCCACATCTACCCCGCCCTTGGCGGCGATGAAGGTGACCTTGAGATTCTGCTGGTCGTAGTAGCCTTTCTGCTGAGCAATCACCCAGGGGGCGAATGCCGGCAGGGTCGGCGGCGCCGGCAGCAGGTAGGTGACTTCAGTGGGGGCCGCCTGCGCGGTCAGCGCCGCGCCCAACGCCAGGGGAAATAACGCGGCCTTGCCCACTGCCGATACGAATGACTTGAACATGCTCAGCTCCTGTATTGTTTCGATAGCCATGATTGGCAATGGATCAGTGCAGATCGGTGTCTTCACCGACTCTCAACAAGGCCATCAGGCGACCTGCCAGCGGGCCGATTTCCGGCAACTTGCGCCGCTCTAGCGGGTTCTCGCGTAGCGGCAAATCGACGCTGATTTCCTCGAGGATGGTGCCGGGCCGGGCACTCATCACCAGCAGCCGATCGGACATGGCGATCGCCTCGATCAGGTCATGAGTGATGAACAACGCGGTCTTCTTCTGCTCGAAGAGCATCTGCGCCAGGTCCTGCTGGAGGATCATCTTGGTTTGCGCGTCGAGGGCCGAGAACGGCTCGTCGAGGAACAGCACCTGCGGATCGGTGGCCAGGGTGCGCGCCAGGGCGGCACGCTGACGCATGCCGCCGGACAGCTGGAACGGGTAGTGGTCGCCGAAGCCGTCGAGGTGACACTTCTTCAGCATCTGCTCGGCGATTGCCTGGCGCGGGGCTGCCGCCATACCTTCGATTTCCAGACCCAACTCGATGTTGCGACGAATGCTGCGCCAAGGCATCAGCAGATCCTTCTGCAACATGAAGGAGACCTTGCGCACCGGACCGAGGACGCGCTCGCCACCGACATAGACCTCGCCCTCGCTGGGGCTGTAGAGCCCGGTCCCCATGTTCAACAAGGTGCTCTTGCCGCAGCCGGAAGGGCCGATGATGGACACGACTTCGCCGCTGCGAATGCTCAGATTGAGGCTCTGCACGGCCGAGGTGGGTTCCCCCCCATCCTTGGCGGGAAAGCGCTTGGTCACGCCGCGAAATTCGATCTCGATACGTGCATCGCTCGCTTGCGGAAAATTCTTGAGTTCTTTTGCGGAGTGGATACTCAACGGGCTGGCTGTCATTTATTTTCGCCTCACGCTTGTTTCATATACGAAACATTGTTTTAATTATAAAACGTGCATGAGCCGTGCCAGAAAATACCGCCCTCCTAAAAAGCCGGCGTTTCGGATATAAAACCTTATTAATCAAATGGTTGAATAATTTTCAGGTTTGCTCGACGACGCATAGGCCGTTGAAGACTGCTGGCCGCATTCGCCCTGAAAAATTACATCCGAGTTGAAATTGCACAAAAAACGGCCACCCAGCGCTTCGTTCAGTAACACTTACCTTCTCGACAGCTGCTCAGTAACACTCGCCTGAGACCGTAGAGCAGCACTTCAACCGTGAGTACAGGTCCCGGGAACAGACGAGAACGTGAAATGCTGGATGCGCCAAACCGCCATACTTCAGATAGAAGTACGGCCTTTGGCTGCGAAAGGAAGCATGGCGCGGTGGCATGCAGGTGAAGAAGGCCAACCACACCGGCTGGCCGTCAGACGCAAAGCTGCGCTTGAGGGGGGTCTTGCTCAGTCAGCGCGCGATGGCGACAGCAACTCGATCTTGTAACCGTCCGGGTCTTCGACGAAGGCCAGGATGCTGCTGCCGTGCTTCATCGGCCCCGGCTCGCGGGTGATCTTGC
>Ga0209343_10002525_pt1 | contig 23534 bp, 19 predicted proteins | sample RifCSPlowO2_02_FD_184026 | JGI IMG/M metagenome (GOLD analysis project Ga0209343, IMG submission 184026) | Groundwater microbial communities from Rifle, Colorado - Rifle CSP2_plank lowO2_0.2 (SPAdes) (version 2) | ecosystem: Environmental > Aquatic > Deep subsurface > Groundwater | place... | reverse complement strand
CCGAGGTAAATGAATATAGAGACGGTGCCTCTTGCCCACCATAGTTTAAAAACTTTTATCCAAAGTTTTAAGTCAGGAACAATTGCTTCATTGTAGTATTTCCTGAGATTCTCCAATTCCTCTTCCTCTTTTGCATTTGTCTTCATCCGCTCAACACCTCTCATTCGTTCCTTTCTAAAGCGAGTAAGGAACCGCCATTTTTTCTCTATCGGGTAGCCAACGGTCATAATCATATAGTTAACCAGACCAGACCACACAAGATGGAAGGATATAAAGAATGTCACTATCAACGCCACCACCGGATCAACAAACCAGAGGGCAACAAAAGCAACACTCAGAGTAATTAGCAGATCAGGCAGATCTACCATTGATATAACGATTATAGCCCTCAAGCCTTCAAAACCTCTGCTTATATTTGCCTCATTCAAGACGTTGTCTTCGCTAGTGTGTGTTCCAAGAGACTTCTCAAAAAATAAACGGCTTACTTTTTCGTTCATTTGATAACCGAAGTCGGCAAAGAAATGCTCTCGACGAATGTTGTTTACTGACTTAACAAATCGAACGATAAGGTGAAGAAATCCAAGCGACGCAAATCCCAAAACTAAAAGGTTGAGATTCCTGGCGAAAAGCCCATCAAGAATACTTCTGATCGCATAATAAGAGGTCAAAACACCTAAAAGATTAGCAACCAGGGTCAACCCCAACACCTCCTTGACTATTCTTCTGCTTCTGTCGCTTAAAAACACTTTCCAAACCCAAAGCAAAACATTTACTATCTTCTTATTCTCGTTAACATAAGCCTGAAAACTGTGGGCTTTTACTTCAAGGTCAAGGTCGTTATCTGCCACCATCCCCCCTATTCGTTGTCAAAGAATGAAATACTATAACACGCAGGATATTGTGTGCCTAAAACAAGTCCCGAGCATCAGCTCGGGATAGCTACTAAGCGTTGGCGGTTTCGTGATACTTTTGCCACAGAGTTCTAAATTCTTCCGATTTTTCAAGTAGTTCGGCAAGAGTCCCTGAAGCAACTATTCTGCCGTCTCTAAAGAAATAAATCGTGTCAAAGAGGGGCAACAGGTGAAGCCGATGAATTGAAGATATGATCGCCTTATCCTTAAAGGCGTCAAATATGTTGTGATAAATAACCAGCTCATTAGCTGAATCGATGCTACTTGTCGGCTCGTCAAGAAGCACTATTGATTTATCTTCACAAGCCATTAGTCCTCTAGCTAGTGCAAGGCGCTGTTTCTCTCCTCCGCTTAAATTAACACCCTTCTCAACGATCGAAGAGTCAAATTTTTTGGGCAATCGTTCAACAACATCCGTAAAACGGGCCATATCGGTAAACTTCCTAACAAAATCAATGTCATGATCGACGCCGATGGTAATATTCTCCAATATGGTAGTAGCGAATATTTCCGGGTCCTGGGGTATCAAGGCAATGCTTGAACTAATTCCGGAGAATCCTTCAGGGATCCGCCGGCTATCAAGATACAAATTTAAGCTTCGCGGATGATAAAGATCCCTAACAACTTTCAAGAAAGTTGTTTTACCGCTGCCTGATTCACCTATCAAAGCAGCTCTCTCGCCGTATCGAATTGTTAACGACACATCATCAAGGTGAACGTCGGGTTCTTTTTCAGAGTGATAAGAGAACGTTAAAGAGTCGATCTTCATCTCCTTCCAATTTGCGGGCATTTGTGTTGATATTTTATCTTTGTCCTTGAAGTCCTTAGCTAGTTCTTCCGAATTCGCAACTGATGCTCTTTGTCTAACTTTTCTGCCATAGAAATCGGCAAAGTTGAAGAACAGATTATTGATATTGGCAACATAGCCATATAGAGCATACAAACTTCCAATCAAAATAATTTCTCCGGACCAATAGTGGCTGAAAAGGTAAGATCCCAAGACCAGAATTGTCGTTAACGAAGTGCAAACACTGACTAAAAACCATTTCCACTCATTGATCTTGTAATTCTTCTTTAACAAGTTGAGTGGCGACATCATTTTCTCAAAAATAGATTTGGCCACTATTTTTTCCACTCTCAGTATTATTATGGTTGTTATGTTGCTTATTGCGTCATATATTTTTTCGGATATTTTATTTCCCACCTTATTTAACTCCTTGTATTGGCCGGTCAGTATGTAGTCAAATTTAACAATTATACCGAAAGCCAAAACAACCATAAACAAAACTATATAAGCAGAGTGGATGTTAAAGTAGACCAAAATAATATAGCTCCCGATGAGTTTTACCAAGAGCGAGATAACCTCAAAAGTTCCTTCGGAAAATCCTTCCAAACCCCCTGACCCTCGTTCTATTTTATCGATCGTGTCCCCGGAATGATGGTCGGTGTGCCATTCAAGCGGTAGAGCCATAACTCCAGTGATAAGGTATCGCCTATAGTTAACGTACGTCCTGAAAGCATTGGTATTTTCTATCACCCTCGCCGGGCCGTGAAAAGACCAAAAAGACAAAGTTATTCCAAGGAAACCGGCCAAATACAGAAACAAGCGTAGAATATTACCCTCGTTCACGCCTTCGGCTTGTATGGTGTTCAGAATTTTGGCCACCAATAACGGCTCGAGAAGTTCTATTGAATTGGCAATCGTAAACAGAACAAAAAACAGAACAACGTTCTTTCTTGTGCCTTCCGAGTATTTCCACATCTTGCCCGCCAGATAAATTATCGGGTTCTCCCTTATTTTCATCACTTTATTCTACCTCTCTGCTATTATCTTGTAAAAGAATCAGAAGAAAGAGATCGGCGGTATTTTTGAATCCACGAGAAATATTATCAAACCGATTATTGCTCCCACCGCGTTGATGACCCAGAACCGCATCGTTACCTGCATTTCGGGCCAGCCAAGGGCTTCAAAGTGATGATGGATAGGAGTAGAAAGGAATATCTTCCTGCCGCGCAACTTCTTTGATGTCATTTGGATGATTACGGAACCGGACTCCATTATAAATACGATGGCTATCGGGATAAGCAGCAGCGGGGTGTTAGTAAGCATCGCCACAACACCAAGCATCGTTCCGAGAGCCATAGAACCGGTATCTCCCATAAAGAACTTGGCCGGATAGATGTTGAACCACAGGAAAGCCACCAAAGCGCCCATCGTCGCTGACAGCATAATAGCAAGGTCGATCTTTCCCTGGTCAAAGGCAATGGCCGCATAAGCGCCGAACATAGTCAGGAATATTCCCGCTACCAGCCCATCCAACCCGTCGGTTTCGTTGGCCGAGAAAGCGCTCGCCACTATCATAAAAATAAAGAAAACTATGTACCACCAGCCGATGACCCAGTCGCCCAGAAAAGGAATGTTTATGAAATCAAATCCCAGTTTGTAGTAAAACCACCACGCTCCGCCGGCGCCGACAAGAGCATACATTATGAGACGGTCTCTCATTCTCAAACCCCCACCGCCTGGACCTATCCTCATTATTCCGAAAAGGTCGTCTATAAATCCGAATACCGCGGCCACCATCATAGCCGCCAACGGCACCCAGGTCTGGCCGCGAGACAAAAAGTTCAGATCAGCCAGAGGATTGTCCGGCCAAACCCTTGAGACCCAGAATAATCCGAGCGCAAGGATGAGAACGGTGAACCAGACGATGACCCCGCCCATAGTCGGCGTTCCTACCTTTTTCTTGTGCATCTCGGAGAATATCGGAGCGGTATCGGACCTGACTATCTGTTTGCCCAATCGATAACGGTGTAAGAACTTGGTCCAAAAAGGAGTGAAAATGAGCGCAACAAAAAAAGCCGTCGTTGCTACGGCAAATATTCTAACCACATTAACTACCGTAAAAATATCCGTCATAACTCAATCCCAACTGTAAGCCCGCTTGGTCCAGTTTATTAATTTTTCCGTATCGGTAAATCTCTCTGTGGAACCCAGAACTATGCTGATAAGTTTATCATTTTTACCGGGAACATCAACAACCAAGAGCATACATCCCAGCGCTCCATCGGTATAACCCGTCTTTCCGCCAACAACATCGGGTATGGCGCCCAGGAGTTGGTTAGTGCTGTTTACTTGGTGCTCTATTCTGCCGTCTATGGAATAGACCTTGACGGTTTTTTCGCCAAGAAGAGACCAGAGCTGGTCAAACTCAAGAGAATAATTTACCAGCTTGAGCAGGTCCTCTGACGTGGACAAGGCATCGTCGTTAAGCCCGGCGGGGTCGTGAAATATCGAGGCATTCATCCCCAGTTCAACAACTTTTTTATTCATAAGGCCGATCAGATCAAGACCGAGTCCGGAGGCATGATGCTTTAAGGCGTAGGCGGCATCATTAGATGATTCTATGACCATCATTTTGACAAGATCTCTCACTCTGATATTTTCGTCCAGATAAAGCGTCTGTTTCTCTCCGTCAACCCTGACAGCTTCTTGGGGAATGCGGACGATATCATTGAAGTCCAAATTTTCAAACACTATGACGGCAGTAAGCAGCTTGGTCAGAGACGCGACGGGAAGACGTTCTCCCGGATTTTTGGAGTAGAGCGATCTGGATGACCTTGTATCGTAAACGATCGCCGACTTGGCGCTCAATACCGGTCTTTCTATCGCCGTATTCAGCACCGGCAGATAAGTCGGCTCAGAAATGGGGAAAATATAGGCCTGAGTGCTGTTCAGAGACGCGCCGGCCCGGCTGAAATTATTCGTACCCTCTTTCTGGAAAGAGAAAATAAAAAAAACATTAACTAAAATTAAAACACTCAATACCCCCGAAAGTATGTATAATTTGCGCTGCATTTATTTTTCGATTTTCAATCGGAGTTCCTTTAGCTGTTCCGGCTCAAGTTCAGACGGACTGCCCATCATAAGATCTCTTGCATCACCGGTCTTTGGAAACGCTATCACTTCCCTTATGTTCGGCTCTCCTTGCAAAACAGAGACCAATCTATCCAAACCCCAGGCAATGCCGCCGTGAGGCGGAGCGCCGTACTTTAGGGCCTGGACCATATGGCCGAAATTTCCTTCTATTCTTTTCTTATCAAATCCCATCACCTTAAATACCGCCTCCAATGCTTCCGGCCTGTGATTTCGAATGCTCCCGCCGCCTATTTCCCAACCGTTCAAGACGACATCGTATTGGGTAGTCAGAATATCGCCTATGTTCTTCTGGGTCATCAGGTCTTCCATATATTTCGGTTTTGGCGCGGAAAAGGGATTATGGGTGAATGTCCACTTCTTCGCTCCTTCGGAGCTTCGAAGTGCAGGCATTTCTTCGAAAAAGGGAAAGTCGATCACCCAGCAGAACGCCAGAAGATTCGGATCGTTTTTATCTTTTCGCAGATCCGGCCTGTCGGTATTATACTTTTCCATCGCTTCTTTATACGAAATTCTGGGGAATGGTGTTTCTTGTATCTTCTTCTCCGGATATGACGAACTAACCAGGTCGATAAGAAGCTTTTCATTCGTCTCCATTACATCCTCCCTTTCCACAAAACTCATTTCCAGATCAAGCTGAGTGAATTCCGGCTGTCTGTCCCCCCTCGTATCCTCATCCCTGAAGCATCGTGCTATTTGAAAATATTTCTCCAATCCCGCCACCATCAGAAGCTGCTTGTACTGCTGGGGCGATTGGGGAAGAGCGTAGAATTTGCCGGCATAAAGACGCGACGGCACGACATAATCACGAGCGCCTTCGGGAGTTGATTTTGTAAGTATCGGCGTTTCTATTTCCAAAAATCCTTTTTCGGAAAGCCAGTTGCGAACAAACAAGACCATCTCGTGGCGTTTTGAGAAATTATTCAAAAGACGAGGTCTCCTCAGATCAAGATAGCGGTAAGCCATCCGCGACTCCTCGCCTATCTCATATCCGTCGGTATCCAAAGCAATGGGCGGCGTCTCCGCTTCGTTCAATACTTCCAGTTCCAGCGGTTCAATTTCAACTTTTCCGGTTGGTATGTCTGGATTGAACATTTTCTCCGGACGCTCCTTGACCAGACCTTTCACGCGAATTACCCATTCCGGACGTAATTTTTCAGCCAAGCTAAATAAGTCCTTAGCTTGTGGCACAAAAACCATCTGAACGACTCCGCTCCTGTCGCGCAAGTCAATAAAAATTATTTTTCCCTGGTTGCGGCGAATATTAACCCAGCCGAAAAGATTTACTTCCTGGCCAGCAAGATCCTTGATTTCAATAATAGGAGTTCTAACCATTTCTAAATACTATCACATACTCTTTCTATGCCAAAGAGTTTTCGATTATTTTATCAAGCAGTTGACCAAAGGTTAGACCGGATACCTTTGCCGCTTGAGGTACAAGAGAATGAGACGTAAGGCCGGGCAGAGTATTCGTCTCCAGAACATAGATATTATCGTTTCTCAATATCATATCCGTCCTTGAATAACCGCGGCAGCCGAGAAGTTGATGAGCGCGAACGGCAACTTCCTGCGCTTTATTGTATGTCGTCTCGTCAATTTGAGCGGGAGTTGTGAACGCCGTATGGCCATCCTTATACTTGGCGTCATAGTCATAAAATTTGTGTTTTTTGGCCGGCGCTATTTCGGTCACCGGTAGGGCAGCCGTTTCTTGGCCGTTGAAGTTGTCCAAAACGCCGCAAGTAACTTCCCTGCCTTTTATGAACTCCTCGACAAGAATTTTTTTGTCCAATTTAAACGTTTCGTCTATGGCTTTAATGAGTTTGCTTTCGTCCGAGATGATCTTAACTCCCACTGACGAGCCGTTAGAGCACGGTTTTACTACAACCGGCAATTTGGTGATCTTCGTTATGAAAAGATTCAGCCGTGCTTGGTAATTTTCTCCTTTTTTGATCTTCAGCGTTTTGGGAACGCAAAAACCTGCCAACTTAAATATCTCTCTGCTTCGAAGCTTATCCATCGCAAGGGCCGAAGCGGTAATGCCGGAGCCGGTGTATCGAGCATCGTGATATTCAAGCAAGGCCTGCACCCTGCCGTCTTCTCCGAAGGTACCGTGTAAAGCATTAAAAATGATGTCACAGCTTTTCATCGCTTTGGGCAGGGTCGTCAGCCGGCCGTTTACAAACCATTTTTTGTTTTTTGACAGCTTTATGACAACGGGCTTGTACTTTGCCTTGTCCAGATTAGCCACGACATTATCGCCGGTAGACAAAGAGACCTCGTGTTCAGCCGAAGGCCCGCCCATTAATACGCCGATTTTTAACTTCCTATTTGCGGTTACAGCCATCTTGACAGATAGCTTACCACTTCGGGGAATGGGGGCAAGAACCAGAGAGCCAGGTCAAGAATGAACAAAATAATTATGACCACCTCGAGAAAAGCGGCCCTTTTTTCTGCCAGAAAGTTCATCAGCATTTGAGAAACGTCCGAAAGATAACTTATCTTCTCATTCAATACGTCGAACCTGTCTTTGAGCTCATATTCAAAGTTAAGCTTGTTGTATAGATTTTCCAGGTCAGGCGATTCCCAGACCTCTTCCGGCTTATCGAACAAAGACAGGTGGGCTACCGCCGTCTGCTTTACCGACAATACGCTGCCGATCTGTTTCAATATGCTTTTTTCTTTAAGATTTACTCTGCCGCTGGACTTAAGACCCTCGGCAATGGCACCGACTTCGGACAAGCTCGCTTCGATCTCATTCTCATATCTCTCAAGCGCCACCGACTGCGAAAGCACATATGATATTATTTTTATCTTATCGACGCCAAAGTGGGCAAGATAAACTTTCTCAAAGGTTATCTTGTTGTCGCCGGCACCGACTAATACCTTGGTATCTTCGTCGTAGGGATAGTATTCTCTCTTGGCCTTGGTATATGGCTTGACCTCTTTCAAAAACTGGGTTCGCAAGCGATCCGGCACATTCCAAAAAGCAACCGCTCCGAATTTGGTGAGAACGGCATAAGTATCTTTGAGAAGTTTAACTACCAGGGGATGTTCCCTGTTGAGAAGAGAGTAGTGCTTCAGCCCTTCCTGAGCCTTGCGCAAATCAATGGATTCTCCGATATAGACGGTTTCAACGGCATATTTGGCATATTTTGATTTTGACGCTCTAACGCTGACCATACATAATGTATAGCACTTTGATCAACCGCTTGCCAGTTAGAATACATGAACTAAATATTGGTCAACCGGAGCGAAATTGTCGGTTAAAACAGGCATATCCGTTTCTATTTTGTCTGCCCATAAGTGGTCCGAGTATTCCTGCGGCTCAACACCTCTGGCAACTTCGGCAGCGGGACGCTTAACCGCCACCAAGATTATATTTTGAATTTTACCGCCGTTCTCCGGTTCTTGAACCGGGAAAATATACACATAATCAGAGAATAATTTGTAAGTTGCGTATTCGGCTCTCAAAAACTTGCCCGTATCGCCTTCTATGGAAGCGACAATGTTCATAGCCACCACTCCTCCCTCATTTAAATGCTCAAAAACCTCACCGACGAACTCTTTGGTCGTCAGATGGAAAGGAACCGAGGACGCGAAAGCATCTATAAAGATGGCGTCATACGTTTTTTCTGTCTGATTCAAAAACACTCTGCCGTCCTGATGAAACACGTCTAGCCGCGGCAAGTCCTGAAGGTTGAAGAACAGCCGGGCAAGTTCCGTAAGTCCCGGGTCTATCTCCGCTACGTCCATTTCAGTATCTTTATTCTGAGATAAAAAGTATTTTGGGTAGGAATAAGCACCCCCGCCAAGCATTAATGTTTTTTCAATATCAGGGTTAAAATGCCAGACCAAATCAAAAAATTTTGTGTATTCTACAACAAGTTCGTCGGCACCTGCCCCGCTCCAAACCCGCCCCTTTTCTGAATGGCGGTCAGCGGATGAGTTTGGCGCGGGGTCAAGGAACATAGCCGACTGGATGTAATGAGCTCCCGTGCTCAAGGTGCGTACCGGCCTTCCGTTAATGGGGTCAACGCTATCCAGTATCCAGACCCTATTGTACTTCGTATCCACGTCCAAAAAGCCAACCGACGCAAACTGATATTTCAAGCTCGAATTAAACAGCGGAGCGGCAGAAAGGGCCAGAACCAAAAGGCATCTCATTGTTATTTTCACCGGATAGATAAAAAGCGACAGGAAAACCAAGAGTGCCGCCAGAGAAAACAGCAGATTGGTGTTGCCAAAGTGAGAGATAAGAAAGAACCCCGTAGCGTATGTGCCGACAATGCTCCCGACAGTTGATATGGCATAAAGGTTGCCGACAGTAGAGCCGATACGGCCGGAATCGCTGAAATACAGTTTCACCGCATACGGAGAGACGGCTCCCAGCAGTATATTGGCAGGAGTGAAAAGAATAAAAGCGCCCAACAAAGACGCCCATCTGATATCGATCACCTGCGACTGGACACCGAAAAGAACGACCGACTTTAACACCGCCACTGCGCCTACCGATATCCCGGCCAGAAAAATTATATAAGCCAGCATCTTGTAGTCGGCTTTTATATCCGCTGCCTTACCGCCAAGGTAGTAACCGGCACTCAAGCTAGCCATTACCGCGCCGAGTAAACTGGTCCAGACGATTATGGAAGTTCCGAGATACGGAGCCAGCACCCTGGCGCCTATAAGCTCCAGCATCATAACCGAAGCTCCGCTTATGAATACTGTTAGTTTTAATAGCATCCTAAAGATTGTAAATGATTTAATTAAAAATAAAAGCGCCTAGTTGGGCGCTGACTCCGCGTATTTCCAGTTGAGTATATCAACTGTCTGAACCTGAACGGTGTTATCATCGTTTACGTACCGAATTGAGGCCTCTTCGTAATTCTCTTCTCCGTTTTCTCCGGCGTGTACCTTTGCCGCTTCTTCACTGACGGCGCATCCGTCAATTCTGGAAGGCGGCTTGCCGGTACGTATGCCTTCCAGAATGGCCGCCGTGAACGGGTCTTTTGGAGTTGACGGGTCAATAACTTGGGCATTGCAGACCGCAACCCTAATGGTAAGCATCACCGACAAGAACGCCAGCATCAGAAGTCGAGGCGAAACAGATCTTCGCATTCAGTCCCCAACGTAAAAAGAACGAATGCTGATAATATAAATTAAATCATAAAAAAGTCAAATGAGCTCTTCCCAAGGGAGACCGTTTTTACCAAAGTGGCCGTAAGCGGCTGTCTTGAGATATATCGGCCTTTTAAGTTGGAGCTGTTCGATGATGGACCTGGGCCTGAAATCGAACTTCTTGCCCAAGTAGCGTGATATAGACCTGCCATTCTCGTCGAATGCCTCTACCATTAGCGGCTCGACTTTACCGATGGCGTAAGCTACGGAAACAAGACACTTTTTGGCAAAGCCGTTAGCGACAAGGTTCTTGGCGGCATAACGGGCCATATAGGCGCCGGAGCGGTCAACTTTGGTTGCGTCCTTACCAGAAAAGCATCCGCCCCCGTGAGGCACAAGACCACAATAAGTATCTACCATTATCTTCCTACCCGTGAGCCCCGTATCAGACGCAAATCCACCTACGCTAAATTTGCCGGTGGGATTCACTAACACCCGAACTCCTTTCAAATTGCCGATCGTTGGCTTTATCAAATTATTCGTTATTTCTTTTTTTATAAAACTTTGGCTTAAACCGTCCTTGTGCTGGCAGCTCACCAAAACTGTTTCAATTCTCCCTTTATTAACGGTGATTTGTGTTTTCCCGTCCGGTCCAAGCCAGGAGAATTTTTTGTTCTCTCTTCTTAATTTTTCCAACCCTTCGGCCAGCTTATGCACCAAGACAACCGCCTTGGGCATAAATTCCGGCGTCTCATCGGTAGCATAACCGTACATAATACCCTGATCGCCGGCTCCGCCCGTATCCACGCCCATTGATATATCCGGCGACTGAACTGCAACATTTATAATTGTTTTCAGTTTGTCCTTGTGGCCTATGTCTTTGTAAACTTTTTGAGCGATCGCAGAGTAGTTAACTTTGGCTCGCGTTGTCACCTCTCCGCCCACGATCAAAGTTCCGTGGCCTCCAAAAGATTCAACGGCAACGCGGCTATTGGCATCTTGCCGCAAGCATTCATCCAGAATAGCGTCGGATATCTGGTCGCAAATTTTGTCCGGATGGCCGGAGGTTACGCTTTCGACTGTATAGGTTTTGGGATTCAACAACATAAATTACTAATTTCTAATTATCTAATTTCTAAACAAAATTAACAAAAAAGTAAAGGCCGCATAAATGCGGCTCATCCGAATGTCAATTTCTTTACGGTGCGCCAGTTGATGGTTGGTATCTCCGGCGGTTGCTTGATAACAAGGTCGCACATTTGAAAATAGGGGCAATCCCGCTTGGCACCTTCTATACATTGAGGTCTTTCTCTGTTTCTGACATCACAGGGCTTCAAGGCATACTCAAAATTGAAATCGTAGCTGCTGCGGCTCAAGAGGGGTACACCAGCATTGCGTCTTCACCGCATTCAAGATAAATACATTCCTCGCCTATGTCGGCACAGATAGCGGCAAGAAATTCTTGCAACTTAGGAACTTTGGTTTTTCTTTCATCTTCTTTGAAAGCAACCCTGAATTCTCTTAATTCATCGTACTCGGCCGACTCGGATGTAAAATACCCGTAAATATTGCCTGAAGCGCAAGTATAGCCGCCGAAGGTATCCATCAAAAAGTGATGAACTGTTCGCGCAATGCTTTGGCGCGTTTTTGAGTACTTTCTATTGTAAACCTTGACCGAGGGAATAAGAAAAAGGGCTCGCTTGCCAAGATCTTCAACTCTCATAACGCCTCCCCGGCTTTGTGGAACTTAACTGTAGTAAATCACAAATGCTTATTTTGTCAATAGTCCGCCCGGTAGGAGTCGAACCTACGACCATCTCGTTAAAAGCGAGCTGCTCTACCAACTGAGCTACGGGCGGATTAAAAAATTAACTTAATAATACTATCACAAAAATAAGTAATTTTCAATCTAATTAATTTCAGATTTGATCTAGTCAGTTTTCTTCTTCACACCCATATATCATTATATGGGTGTGAAGAGATATAAAGACGAAGAATGAGAATAAGACAGGGGGTGTGATTATTTTTTATTTTTTTTATTGTTGAAATCGTCGAACAAATTGAACAAGAAAAAATGAAGCGGATACCGCTTTTTCAGGCCTGCGAAAGAAAATGGATCAACATACGCTCTGTCTATCTTTTCTTGCCTTGACTCAAAAATCTTTTCTAACTTTTTGACCGTCTTTTCGTAACCATCAATATCGTCTTCAAGCCATCTGTGTACTCGCGTAATAGTGTCTATCCCAACGCCCAATTCTCTTTTGATCTCGAGATATGATTTCTCTTCCAACAACCTTTGAGCGATTATAATTCGGCGGCCCATCATAACCCTCTCGCTTTCTGTAAGCAGGTCTCGAAGAAAGTTTTTAACCTCTTCTCGCGACCCCAAAGAGGAAATCGCGGTATAAAGAGTGTCTAGATATCTCATTCTGTCGCTACCCTTGAGTTTTCTTGGTCTAACTTTCATACATACCCATATATCATTATATGGGTATACGGTCAATCCCCTAAAACAGACCCGAGCGGGTCTGTTTTAGGTTATCTTTTTGAGAAGCTTGTGTATCTTACCGGCATTATTGTAGACCAGTTTTCGGTCGCCGATAATACATACCCTCAATGCGAGATAATCGCTCATTTCTTCTCTTAAAACATCGAAGTATCTCTTTTGGGTTTTCTTAAGAGAGAAAACTTTCCCGTCATCGTGGTAAAGGATATCTTTGGGAGCGAACCGCCAGGGCGTAAGAGTCGGCACAACAACTATCTTATATCCCGGTACGCCGACCAATTCGGCGATATCCGCCTCTACCTTTTCCAGGGCCTGCGGCGAAGAATGTTTCAGGAACTGCTCAAAGAATTCCTTGCGCTCGCCTATGACCTTGATCGCCTTACCGGCTATCCTTTCCCTGAATTGTTTATGGTCAAGGCGAAGCACCAAACCGGTCCTCGGGAAATTTCTGTTCCTATAACATTGGTACAATAACTGAATGCCGTCATCCGGAGCCTTATATATTTCTCCTATAAGCTCTTTGTCATTCATAAGCCATAATTCCTCCGGTTTGACCGAAGAGGTTTTAAGCCACATTGCGAGCATTTTTTCAAGAAACCTCTGGCTGATAAGAGACGACTTGTGAAGGTATACCTCTTTATACATATAAAGATACAGGCGCTGCATTTGTTTTGCGGCTTCGAGGGACTTTTTATCGACTACAAGCTCCCCTTTCAGATAAACGAGATAATTGAAAATACTTTCTATGTCCGGCCGCTGGCCGAATCCGGTGTGATAAACGTCGCGTTCAAGATAGTCCAACTTATCCATACCGACGTTCTTGTCCATCACTATCTTGTAGAGCGGATTTTTGTGGCTGAAAAGATCTTTAATGAAATTGAAGTCGCCTCCGCTTTTGACCACAGCATCTTTCATTTTTGCCAGAACCTTTATGCCATTCTCATTCTCATCTCCGCTTTGAGGTGTAAGTCCTTCAATGACATGCGAGAACGGCCCGTGGCCGATATCGTGCATCAAGGCAAAGATGGACACATTAGCCGCTTCTTTGACGGTGAGAAATCCTTCTTCACGCATCTTATCGCAAAACTTAAGCGTCTTGGCGTAGACGCCCAAAGAGTGCTCAAACCTGTTGTGAGTCGCGCCCGGAAAAACGGCAAGAGTCGTGCCTAGTTGAGAAATGTGCAATAACCGCTGGAAAAGAGGATGATGAATTATGGGAGATATCCTCCTGATATCAATGCTTTCGTTCGGCGGAATGCGGATATACTTTTTGTAGAATTTACCAGGCATATTGTTAATTCAAGAGTTCTTTTACTTTTTTAGCGACTCCTCCAATATCTTCTTCAGCCCGGCGGTATCAACCTCTTTTTTGGGGCGTTCTTCGTCTCTTTTTCTTCCTTTAAAATCGACGGGGGCGCCGCTGAATGCTTGGTTCAGAGAAACTGGCCGTTCTCTGTCCCTTTGGGGCGGCCTTGACTCTCGTCTATTATCAAACCTCCTCGGCCCTTCTTCTACGTAGACCCCGCCCTGGCGGGGTCCCTCTCCGCGACTATATGGTCTTTCGGTCCTTTGGAACGGACGCTCAACGCGTTGCGGTTCAACTTCGGCACTGGGACTTTCCGACCATTCGGCGATACTCTTTTGGACCACCTCTCTGGGCGTGCTGTATTTTTCTCTAGAGTAAGCGATAATGGCCTCGCGGTTTGAATTTTCCAACTTCGAAAAAGGCGGCAGAGTCCCCGCCGAAAATCCTTTTGAAGACATTCCATCTATCATCAACTTCAAGTAGATGGTATATTTCCCGAGATTTACGATGTCATTCATCATAAAATCCGGCTGGAACCATTTCTCCAGAAATTCCGCGTCTTCCGCCCCGACCCTGAAAGATACTATGGTGCCCACATTGCCGAACACGGCATCCATAACCGGTTCCTCCATTTGTTTTATGTATTGATGGGCCATTACCAAGCTTAGATGATATTTTCTTGCTTCTGACAATATGTTAGCAAAAGATTCGGTGGCAAAATGCTGGAATTCATCAACATACAGATAGAAATCCCTCCTGTCTTTCTCGGGAATATCAACCCGCGACATCGCCGCTAATTGTATCTTGGTGACCAAAAAAGCGCCGAGCAAGCGGGAAGCATCTTCTCCGATCTTGCCCCTGGAAACATTCACGATGAGTATCTTACCCTCGTCCATTATCTTTCTGATGTCTATTTTTGACTTGGATTGGCCGAGAATGTTTCTGATAAGGTTGTTGGAGGCAAATTGTCCGACCTTGTTTTGAATGGCTGCCGTCGCTTCGGTGGCAAATTTATCCGCGTATTTGGCAAATTCATCCGTCCAAAACGATTTAACTATCGGGTCGGTTATGTTGGCGACGACTTTCTTGCGGTATTCTTTGCTGGACATCAACCTGTTAATTCCGAGAAGGGTCGAGTCCGGATATTCAAGCAAGGCCAAAATGGTATTGTTCAGAATATATTCCATTCTGCCTGACCACGCTTCAACTCCCCATATTTTTTTGAACACGCCCACAAGGCCTGAGGCCACTAAGTGCCTATAATCGAATCCGATGCCTTCCATAACGTTAAAGGCAATGGGATATTCCAGGTCGTCGGGATCAAAATAAATGACATCTTTTATTCTTTCCTCCGGGATAAAGTCCAGCAGATCGTTGGCGGAGTCGCCGTGAGGGTCAATAAAGCAGACGCCTCTTCCGGCCTCTATGTCTTGGATGGCCATATTCTTCAAAAACTCCGACTTACCCATCCCGGTAGAACCGACCACGTACATATGGCGCCTTCGGTCGTCTTTTTGTATGCCAAATCTTATCCGATCGCCCCGGAAATTCGTCTCACCAAGGAACACTATTTCTTTTTCGTCTTGAATATTTTGTGTCATCCGATAGGTAATCCTGCCGGCGGCTCGCCCTTTTTGGCTTCAACTCTGGGAAGCAGCGGCGACTTCACGCTTACATCCGGGAAATGATAGACGGTAGCCAGCTCCTCCGTGGTCAAGATTATCGGTTTTTTAACGAATAACCTGTCTCTGAATTTTCTATACATATATGAGTTGCGGCGATAGGCCTTTTGTTTATGGAGAAACCCGCGAATTGGCGGCGTTGTATTTTTGTTTAATTTAAAACTGTTCAATGACGGGGAGGCGAATTGCTTGAAAGCGCCGTTCATCGCCGCAAGATGGGTTATGTGGAACATATTCTTGGGAAATATATAGACCAAGCGTATACCGCTTTGAAAGCCCAATCTGGTAAAGCTGTGTTCAACGGCTTTAAGCACCTCCTGTTTCCCGGGGCTTAATTGTTCTTTGTCCTTGCTTTCTTCTTTTTTGGCCGGAGTGCCGCCTAACAATTCGTCTATGCCGAAGACCGCTTTGGAAAGCAGGTCTTGTTCAAATTTGGGCTTTTTGCCCATTAGTTTGTCGACTACGGCTTGGCCCTTTTTGACCCAGTCGTCTCCCGCAGGACGGATAAGCAGCTGAATACCGATATGCTCTTTATATTCCAGCGTGCTTAATATCTCTGACAAAGAAGCGATCGGATCGATCCTTTTCACTATATCCGGACCGGTCCCTTTTTCCTCAAATTCGGGATAAGTGCGAATGGGATACGCGTCTTCTTTGCTCAAGATCAGCTCTCCGCCCCAAAGATCATATTCATCATTGGGCAGAAACGGCGGAAGAGTGGAGATATAGTCCTGGACCTCCACCAGTTCGGCGTCCGGATACTGCGCGTATATCTGCGATTCCACCAGATTGCGATATTTGGTTTGAGTTCTTACGTAAAAATGTATATCTCCTCCCGTACCCGCTATTTCAAACGAGAACCAATCCGGCACTTTGCCTTTGAATAATTTATCCTGCCACCTGACCGGACCGAGAAGAATGCCATATAGAGCGGCAAAAACCTGCTCCATTCCCTTGGGGCTTTTGTTTACTTCGCGGGGCACTCTGATCTCCAGCAATAACCATTCCAGCGATGCGATATATCTTAAACGGTTATGTATCTCAAACGAGACCAGCCAGGCGGAAAAAAGCAAAATCGGCAGATAGAGCCACCAATAAAGCGAAAGTATGTTCCAAATAATACTTAGAGAATCCTGAATAAGTAGCAGTTGTTCCACTTACTTATTTTAACTGAATGACAAATAAAAATCTAGTTTTAGGCCTTACGTAGGGTATAAGTTCCGTCTTCTTTCCTGGAGAATGTCTTTGAGTCCTGGAGATTTAAGAGTATGGTGTTTTCCTTTACCATCCTCATATCTTTAACTTTGGCGATAAGCGAGGCCTTGGGTATCGGTTTCTGGGTTCTTTTTAAGATATCTATCAAAACATCCCTTACCGTACCCGCGGAATAACCCCACTCCGATAAAGCATACATTCCTCTCCCGACAAGAATGAATCTTGAGTCCTTGATCAGTTCGTTGTGGACCGTCTGGACATTGGCTTTCTTATTGGAAAAGCCGGCTTCGTTAATGAGTCTGGATATCTCTCCGAAATGCTTGGGGGAATTAGTTCTTTTAAGCACCAGGTAGGCCTTGTCCCTTACGCCTCGCGGCTTGACCTCCGGCCAGGAGATCAGGCCCACTTGGCCGAATATGTTCTGGTTGACCGATTTGCTGACCGATAAACAGGTTTCCGCATTATCAATGGAATTCTTCTTCGCGAAAGAATTAAGCTCATCTGAAAGAACTACGCTTCCGTTCTTTTCCAGCGACTTTATCAGTGCGGCAGTAGCATTTTTGAAAGAATTTAACTTTTGCTCGTCAGCCGACCAGAAAGCATAAAATTCATCGTTCTCGGGAGACCTGACCAGGCCGTCGCCCACCGAAAGCACGAACAGCAAGGACGCGTTTGCCGATGAGTCGGCTTCTTGGCCGCTAAACGACTTGAACAGATCTTTCTCCTTCACAACCCCGCCTTTGGGATCCACCAGGTTCCTGGCCCAGCTAACATAACCGGCGACATCCGCATTTCCAACAGAGAGCTTGGAAAGCTGTTTCAAGGTGAATTCCTCTATTTGCCTTACCCTTTCCCTGGTAATGCCGTATCCCCGGCCGATAGATTCAAGCGTTTCCTTCTTGCCGTTCTTCAAACCGAAACGCCGGGAGATGATATCCCTGTTCCTTGGAACTATGTCTTTTACGAGTGAAGCGACCGTTTTTTGTATGTCCTTCGATGTTGGCATAAGTTTAATTTTTTAATGATAACACTGAATATTTATTAGTCAACTGTCAACCCCGCTTTTTGGACCACCAAACCAATAGCGGCGAGGCGACAAAGATGGATGAATATGCCCCCAGAAATATGCCTATCATCAACGCCAGGGCAAAATAACGAATACTCTCCCCCCCGAACAGATATATCGCCAGGGAGGATAATACGACAGTCAGGGTATTGTTTATAGACCTGACCAGCGTTTGCATAACGCTCTTATGCACGATCGACCCAAGATCGCCCTTGTCTCCTTTTAGTATATTCTCTCTGACCCTGTCAAATATTACTACCTTATCAGATACCGTATATCCTAAAATTGTCAATACTGCGGCCACGAAAACGGCGCTTATTTCTACGTTGTAGTAGCGGCCCAAAACGGCAAACACTCCCATTGGAATAACGATGTCATGAAGAAGTCCGACAAGAGCGCTTGCGTTCATTGCCCATAAAGGCAGTGTCTTTGAAAGTTTTCTGAAGACGAAAGCAACGTAGCAAGCGATAGCTGCCAATACGATAACTATCGCGATAATGCTTTTGTTCCTCAACTCCCTGCCTACAGTAGGACCGACCGAATCAAAGCGCTTTTCTTCAAAACCGGAAAAATCAGAATTGATGACTCCAAGAATTTCCTGATGAAGTTCTTCTGAGAGCTCTTCCGATCTTAGTATCAATCCTCTTTCTCCAACCTGGTTTATATTAAATTCACCGATGTTCGGGAATTTTTCTTTCAACACTTTCTGAACATCGTCTGTAACCGGCCGTTCCTGAGCGAACTCAAGTTCCATAATGCTTCCGCCTTTGAAGTCAACTCCGAAGTTAAGTCTGTAAACCGCAAGAGCCGCCACCGACGCGACAAAAACCGCCAGAGAAATGAAGAACATAATTGTATAGACCCTTTTCATGTGTTTATCCAAAAAGCCATTTATTCTTCTCCGACCATTTGCCGATAAATGCCCCCAACAGCATTCTAGTTATAACCGTCGCCGTAAATAAGCTAAGTATGGCGCCTATGCCTAAGGTAAGAGCGAATCCTTTCACAATAGAGGTTGTGAAAAGATAAAGCACCAGAGCACTCAAAAGCATGGTAACGTGGCTATCTCTGATAGAAAGCCAGGCACGAGAGAATCCCTCCCCGACCGAATTGGCAACGGTTTTACCGCTTGCCAGCTCTTCCTTCATCCTTGCAAATATCAAAACGTTGGCATCAACAGCCATACCCAAAGTAAGAATAAATCCGGCAATGCCCGCCAGTGTAAGAGTTACCGGCATCAATTTATAAATAGCCAACACCGCCAACACATAAACAAGCAGGGTAAAAATGGAGATGACTCCCGGCAGCCTGTACAAAAATATCATAAATACCGCAACGAAGATCAAGCTGTAAAGGCCGGCCTTTAAGCTCTTGGACAAGGACTCGGCTCCGAGAGAGGCGCCGACGGTTTGCTGTGATATCAGTTTTATCGGCACCGGCAAGGCGCCGGAATTCAACCGAGTGGCCAACAGCTTGGCTTCCTGGGGATTAAAGTTCCCGCTTATCACCGCTTGTCCGTCAGGGATCTCATTTTGCACAACCGGTATGCTGATAGGAGCGCCGTCAAGATATATGGCGACCAACTTCCCGACATTCCTTCTTGTTATTTCGGCGAACAATTCCGCCCCTTCACCGGTTAACTGCAAACTTACCTGGGGAATGCCGGTTTGGGGATCAAAAACCAGTTGAGCTCTTTTAAGATGCCTGCCATTAAGACCCGTAGAAACAAAAGGGTCTTCGTTCAACCGCTCGCCTCTTGATTGGGCTTCCAGAATCGCCTGCGTCTCACTTGTTTCTTCTCTAAATTCCAAAAAGGGCGTCTCACCTATCAATTCTATGGCCTGATTAACGTCGCTTATTCCGGCCAGTTCAACTATGAGGCGATTATTGCCACTCACCTGGACAAGCGGTTCGGATACGCCAAAGAAATTGACCCTCCGCTCAACAACATCTCTTACTCCCTGCATAGCGTCCCCGGCTTCAAGGTCGCCTATCTGCGACAAGTCGGCCTCATAAACAAGGTGGGTTCCGCCCAGCAGATCAAGCCCCAACCGGAACGGCACTTCCGGCACGGACAGGCCAATGTCGAAATATTTAAATGTTTTGTTAACCCCTTGAGGATATACAAAAGCCAACAAGAACAGAGAAACGATCGCCAGGGTTATCAAAAAATAAGAATTTTTCACAGAATTGATTTAGAACTGGTCTTGTAAATATTTCCTTGCCGCGATACTGACAAATTTTAGAAAGCGCAAGGAACGACGACGAAGGTGTACTTATTGCTACTCCGAGGAGGAGCGACACAGCGATTTCTAAAATTTGACGTATCCCGAAGGGTTCTCGCTATTTTCTTACATCACTTCGTTGCTCCTCGTCGACGTAGTGTAAACTACGACTTCCTCGTCGCGCCTCGTGCTGTAAGAAAATAGCAGAGAACGCGACTAAGGAAATATTTACAAGACCAGTTCTATCACAGCTGCCCGGTTTCGTCCAGCCTCTCTTTCCTCTTGCTTGGTCCTTGCTGAACAAGCCACTCTTTAATCGCCATTGTTGCTCTGACGTCGTCTTCGTTGTATTTCAATATCCTCTTCAGAATGCTGTCGCCCTTTGTCTCAAGCCACTCGTTATACCAAACAACCGATTCGGCCCCGCCCGCTTCCGGGTCGTCCCATTTATAACCGATGTATCCGGCGACATCTTTTAGGCTGTAGAAATACAGGGGCAGGATAACCGAGTCAACTGTCTGGTCGTAGAGGTCTATCGTGTTTTCTTTGAATTTTGAGATAAGCACCGACGGAGCGCCGTATTTTAGCGCAAAAATATCAAAGACCTGTCTCTCAAGATACGCGTAATGATAAATTACAAAATCGTCCAAGTCCGCCAGAAAATCCAGAAACTTTTTCCATATCAGCGGCTCCTCCTCTTTGTTATTGGCAAAGAAGTATTTGTATTCTGTTGACCCTGATCTCACGTCTTTGATCAGCATCCCCAGCAAATAATGTATATCCCTTGTCGGGTCACTCTCTATGTCAAAGTAAACCTCGTGTTTTACCTCGGGGAAGTTGGGTTTCCTTAAAACCAAAGGTTCCTGAGAGACCAGGACTTTGGCTTGATTATTGAACCTGACGAGCTTGTCGAACGGCCAGTCCTCAAGTTTCGTCTGAAGGTCATTGACGTCAGATGAAGCAAGGTCGCCTACCGTCCTGACGCCGATATCATAAAAACGCCTCTGGTCGGCCTGGCTTATTCTGAATATCAGCGATACGTCGTTGCATTCTTTGGCCCCTTCAAGACATAACGAATACCAAGGAGTTCTCTTGCATCCGCTTTTAAGAAATGGCGCCGGCTTTTCACCTTCCAGTATCTTCTCTATGTGTTCTCTTGTAATGTGGAACTGCTTAATGAAATCGTCCACCAGGAAGGAGCGCGTATTGCCGCTCGGATCTATAACATAAGCCTCCTTGGGCCGTTTCCCCTGCAGGCGTTCAAGTATCAAACTATAAAACACGAGTTGGAATTTATTCTCGTCGCGCAAGTCGAGGGTGTTCTGAATGTCGTAGACAACATAGTGCCAGTCGCCCAGATCCGATCTGCCCGGTTTTGCTTCAAGCAAGTCGGGCATACCCACCCAGTTCTCATTCATCAGAACGCCATGGTATATGTTCTTCCCCTGCTTCATCATCTCGAGAGTGGCCAGAAACGCCTCTTCAATATCTTTGAACTGTTCGGGTTTAACCTGCTCAAATTCTTTGAATTTTTTGATCGACTCACTGGGATTTATCAGTTTGCCTTTATATAAAAGCTCCAGTATCGGCGGAACCTGTTTTTTCCTCTTGGCATCGGCATATATGTCGTACCATATCCAGTGAGGACACTGGAAGAATTTATAGAAATGTTCGCCCAGTAGAGCAACTTCGCGTTGCGGCTTCGCCGCGTTTGCAAAGCTTCGCGAAGTTGTCTTACTGGGTTCGGCGGTAAGAAATTTTTTATTCATTAAAATCGCTGGGGATATGTTGCTTTACCATACTAACAAAATGACAGTGGTCGCAATGTTTTTTGGCATTGCCGCTTGCCGAAGGGGGCTCATCTTGCCTTGCCAGCTCAACTGCCGCTTCAAAAGCAGGGCCCACCCATTCAGTGTTGACCTTGACCGGCCTTACTTCCTCTGTGAACTTCAAGGCATTATCAAAACCGGTCTCCCCTTCTTTGATCACTTTATAAAAAACAAAGAAGGCCTCCGGGTAAGTAGTATGCCCTTTTTGATTTAATATATGGTTATAAACATCCATTTGTTTCTGATAGTCATCATAAATGGTTATCTCTCTCGCTCCGGAGGATTTATAATCAATAACGCCCAGAGAGCCGTCAGAAAATTCCAGAACATCGTCAACCGCGCCATACAAAGAAGCATTAAGACTCTCGTCAAAATAGGAAATTCCTTTAAAATTATTTCTCCACTCAGAGAGTTCATCACCATTAAATAACTTTGCGTCCTTTATTCCGTAATTTTTTAAGACCGGGGGCAAGGTGCCTTTCTCTCGATATTTATCGAATTCTTTTTTAACCAAGTAGTCCACGGCTATAGAAAGCGTGAACGGATATCCGGGCGGCCTTTTGACCTTATGATGGACATCCAGCCAAAAACACCGAGGACAGTCAAGGAAAAGTTTCAACCCGCTGCGGGAAATTTTGAGAGTATTTGAAAATTTTGGCATCATTTCTATAATAACGATTTAATCAAAAATTAAAAGCCCGCTAGTTAGCGGGGCTATTTGAAACAGGCGACAGTATTACTCCGACAAATCCATTCGGATTGAAATACTTGTTGGCGATTTCTCTCACCTTGATCGGAGTAATAGCGTTCAATCTATCCGGGTAAGTGTGCAGAAGTTTCAGGTCAGGGTCTCCGTTGGAAACCGCCGCAACGACAAGATCTACAACCATTCCGGGACTATCCCGAAAGCTCGAGTAGAATTTCTCCCTCAAGGAATCTCTGGCCGCATCGAACATGTCGGCCGGAATGAGCTCTTCCCGAAGACGGGTGAATTCTTTAACGATAGCATCGCGTCCATAGAGGGCAAAATCCCTGCTTGCGGTCGCAAACCACGCTCCGACCGACCCGTTGGTCAGTGTCCTTTCGATAAGGATAGGATTGTGGTAAGTGCCTTCCGTCAAGTTGTGGCCTCTTTCTCTTATCACGTCGTAAAGACGGCGTTCAATCACTTTGGCGGCAACATTCAAGGCCGCGTCTTCTTTGGTCTTGTAGACCGCAGTCGGGAAACCCGCCGCAACGTAATGCTGATGTTGTCCGCTCCGGAACTGTTCGGCCACTCTCGGACTTGAATACACGGGCACCAGATCGAATCCCCTCGTATCCAGCACGGTCGGACTTCCAAGATGCGGCCAGTCATCCAAATACTTCCGAGCGATCTCCACGGACTCCTGTCGCTTGGGACCAAACACGATACTAAACATGTTCCCGCTTACATAGGTGCGCTCAACAAATTTTCGTACTTTTTGTGGTGTCTGGGCTTTGAGCTGTTCCATATCACCGATGATGGAGTTACGCACCGGATTGGTGTCATACATCGTTTCGTAAAACAACGAATCCAACATGCTGCCGGGATCATCCAGGTCGGTTTGGCGATATTCATTATTAATGACCGTTTTTTCGATCGCCAGCCCTTCCGCTGTGATATATCTTGACTTCAAAACATCCGAGATGACCCTCATCACCTCGTGAATATAACGGCGAACATACAGTTCCGGCCCGCCATAGTAGGTGTTGCGTAAGTT
>Ga0209343_10002521_pt1 | contig 23553 bp, 21 predicted proteins | sample RifCSPlowO2_02_FD_184026 | JGI IMG/M metagenome (GOLD analysis project Ga0209343, IMG submission 184026) | Groundwater microbial communities from Rifle, Colorado - Rifle CSP2_plank lowO2_0.2 (SPAdes) (version 2) | ecosystem: Environmental > Aquatic > Deep subsurface > Groundwater | place... | reverse complement strand
GACTTGGCGTCGCCGAGGTCGTTGATGGCGACGATCTGGATGTCATTTTTTTTGCCGCCTTCGTAATGGGCGCGCAGGATGTTGCGGCCGATGCGGCCATAACCGTTGATTGCAACCTTGATAGTCATGATTTTCTCCGAACGTAGTTGAGTTGAATTCTTCAGGCAAGGACCGATTTGACGGTCGCAACGACATTTTCCGTGGTGAAGCCGAAATGCTTGAACAGCACGCCGGCCGGCGCCGATTCGCCAAAGGTATCGATTCCGACGATGCCGCCTTCCAGGCCGACATACTTGTGCCAGAAATCGGTAACGCCGGCTTCCACCGCGACGCGCGGCAAGCCTTTCGGCAATACGCTGACTTTGTAAGACGCATCCTGGCGATCGAACACGTCGGTCGACGGCATCGACACCACGCGCACTGCGATGCCCTGTTTGGCAAGTTCTTCGGATGCCTTGATCGCGAGGTCGACTTCGGACCCGGTCGCAATCAGGATCGCCTTCGCATCTGCCGCTTCCTTCAATACATAACCGCCGCGGCCGATGTCGGCGATCTGTTGCGCGGTACGTTCCTGGTACTGCAGATTTTGCCGCGAAAAAATCAGGGTGGTCGGGCCTTGTTTCCGTTTGACCGCTTGCTCCCATGCGACTGCCGATTCAACCGTATCGCAGGGCCGCCAGTTATCCAGGTTCGGGATCAGGCGCAGGCTTGAAACATGCTCGACCGATTGATGGGTCGGACCATCTTCACCGAGTCCGATCGAGTCGTGCGTGAACACGAAAATTGAACGAATTTTCATCAATGCCGCCATGCGCAATGCATTGCGGCTGTAATCCGAGAACGTGAGGAAGGTTGCGCCGAACGGGATATAGCCGCCATGCAGTGCAATGCCGTTCATCATCGCGCTCATGCCGAATTCGCGCACGCCGTAATTGATGTGATTGCCGGGCTGGTCGGCGCGCACTGCCACGCATTCTTTCCAGTTGGTCAGGTTGGATGCGGTCAAGTCGGCCGAACCGCCCAGGAATTCCGGCAGAGTCGGCGCCAGCGCCTGGATTGCATTCTGGCTGGCCTTGCGGGTTGCGATGGTTTCTTTCTTGTCGACGCAGGAGGCGATATAGGCCTTGACCGTTGCATCGAAATTGCCGGGCAAATCGCCCTTCATGCGGCGCGATAACTCGCCTGCCTGTTGCGGATATTTTTCATGATAGGCGGCGAACGTTCCGTTCCAGTCCTGCTCCATCAGTTGTCCGGCCTTTTTTGCATCCCATGCTTCATATACGTCTGCGGGAATATCGAACGGCACGTCGGTCCAGAGCAGCGCTTCGCGCGTCGCGGCGATTTCCTTGTCGCCCAATGCGGCGCCATGCACCTTATCGGTTCCCTGCAAGCTAGGCGCGCCTTTGCCGATAATGGTTTTACAGCAGACCAGGGTCGGCTTGTCCGACTCTCTGGCCAATTTGATCGCATCATCGACCGCAGTGACGCTGTGCCCATCAACATCGCGAATCACATTCCAGCCGTAGGCTTCGAATCGCTTCGGCGTATCGTCCAGGAACCATCCTTCGACACGGCCATCGATCGAAATGCCGTTGTCGTCGTACAGCACGATCAGCTTGGACAACCGCAAGGTACCGGCAAGCGAACAGGCTTCATGCGAAATGCCTTCCATCAGGCAGCCATCGCCGACAAATGCGTAAGTGTTGTGATCGATCAGGTCGAAGCCGGGCTTGTTGAATTCGGCCGCGAGCAATTTTTCAGCCAATGCCATGCCGACCGCATTGGTCAGGCCCTGGCCCAGCGGACCGGTAGTAGTTTCCACGCCGGGAGTGACATCGACTTCCGGATGGCCCGGTGTCTTTGAATGCATTTGACGGAATTTCCGGATCTCGTCCATCGACAAGTCATAGCCTGTCAAATGCAACAATGCATAGTGCAGCATCGAGCCATGCCCGTTCGACAACACGAAGCGATCGCGATTGATCCATTTCGGGTTCGCCGGATTGTGACGATAGTGCCGCGCCCATAATGCGACGGCGATATCCGCCATTCCCATCGGCATGCCGGGATGACCGGAATTGGCCTGTTGTACTGCATCCATTGCCAATGCACGGATTGCGTTGGCCATTCTGGTGGTCGAGAGCTTGGAGGTCATGATAAGTAGAAGTGGGTAGCGAAGCGCGGAACGAAGATCGGGAAACGTTGCTGCAAAGCGCCATATTTTACCAGACGTGGCCGGTAAAACCGGAATTGGAAATAGACCAATTTCCGCATTCCGGCAGCACAACGCCCTTGCCGGCTTTCCATTTTCTAATCATGTACTTAGAATTGGCCCAACTTATTTATCGAATGGAGAACTACTTCGACCCGACCTGTACCCATCTTTTACTTTATGAGCAAAGATATTGGACAATGATGCGAAACATCAATCTGCGCCGATCCCACTAGGCGGGAACACTGAAACCAGTCAATAATGGAATACTTGTCGACACCCAAAATTCATACTCATTCACAAGTGATTCCAGATGCCACGTTTCTATTGTGCACAATCTCTTTCGATAGGCCAGCTCGTGGACCTTCCAGACCAGCTTGCTCATCATGTGCAAGTGCTGCGTCTCGCGCCTGGCGACCTTATTACCTTATTCAATGGGGAAAGCGGCGAATACACGGCCACCATCTCCTTCGTAGGCAAAAAAAGTGTCAGCGCCGAAGTCAAGACATTCTCGCCGCGCGAGGCGGAATTGCCGTATGCCATCACACTGGCACAGGCCTTGCCGGAAACATCCAAAATGGATTGGATCGTGGAAAAAGCAGTCGAACTGGGTGCGGCGGGGATTCAGCCTTTGGCCGCTCAACGTTGCGTGGTCAAGCTATCGCCGGAACGCGCAGCCAAAAAATTGCTTCACTGGCAGGCAATTATCGTTGCGGCGTGCGAACAAAGCGGCCGCAACCGCTTGCCGCACCTGGCGGAACCGGCGCATTTCGCGGATTGGATCGGACAGCATGATCTGCATTTGCGTATTCTGCTGACACCGCGCGCCGAACAATCGCTGTCCGATTGGGCACGCCATCACCCGCCGCAGGCAGTCACCCTGCTGGTTGGGCCGGAAGGCGGCTTTACGGAAACGGAAGAAAATGCAGCGCGTGCGCACAACGTTCTATGTCTTTCAATGGGACAACGTGTTCTGCGCACCGAAACGGCCGGATTGGCGGCGCTGGCCGCGCTGAACGCCGTCTGGGGAGAGATGTAACGCACGATGAATTGGCTCAAGCGGCTTCTCAACCGGAACAAGCGACGAATACCGGACGCATTGTGGCAGACATGCCTGGCCCGCCTGCCCTTTGTCCAGCAATTGCCGGCAAGCGACCTTGGCCGGCTTAAATCCCTGTCCGAGACTATGCTCGCAACCAAACCTGTGACTGGCGCGGGCAACCTGGAATTAACCGATGAAATTGCAGTCCTGATTGCCGCCCAGGCCTGCTTGCTGGTGCTGAACCTTACGCTCGACCTGTACGATGACATGGTGGGCATCATCGTTTATCCATCGGCGTTTATCGTTCCGATCAGCGAAATCGATGAGGCCGGCGTGGTGCACGAGTGGCGCGAGCCACTCTCGGGAGAAGCCGTGCATGCCGGCGGAGCGGTGGTGTTGTCATGGGAGGATGTCGAAAACGCGCAGGCATTCGGAGTCGGACACAATGTCGTCATTCATGAATTCGCGCATAAAATCGACATGGCCAGAGGCTCCGCAAACGGGTTCCCGCCATTCCTCAGGGACTACCATCAAGACATCGGCGCGCGAAGATGGCAACGGGCTTTCTCGGCTGCGTATGCGGATTTTTCAAGGCGGGTCGAGACGCTGGATCGCCAGTTGTCGGGAAATTTCGATTTTGCCAATCCAGCCGATGCACAGCGCTACGATGCATTATTCGCAACATTGCCGATGGATGCGTACGCAGCCAAACATCCTGCGGAATTCTTTGCGGTAGCCTCCGAAGTTTTTTTCTTGCAGCCGCAGCCTTTGGCATCCGACTATCCGGAAGTCTATACGCTGCTCGCGCACTATTATCGGCAAGACCCGCTGATGCGAAGCTGAACAAATTCTTGCGCTAAGGCTATCCGGTACGGGAAAGCCCGCGAAAGCATTTATAATCGACTGTTTTGCGGCAATTTATCCATCCGACTCTCCATGAAGGTATTTCGCGGACTTCCCAATGCCGAGGCGCGCACGCCATGTGCGCTGACGATCGGCAACTTCGACGGCGTGCATCGCGGGCATCAAGCCTTGCTGGCCCGCGTGCGCGATGCCGCGTCACGCCTCGGAGTAAGCAGCGCTGTCATGACATTCGAGCCGCATCCGCGCGAATTCTTTGCTCAGCTGGCCGGAGACCCCGGCAAGGCGCCGGCACGCATCGCCAACTTGCGCGACAAGCTGGAATCCTTATCCAACGCCGGGATCGATCGCGTGATCGTCGAGCATTTCAATGCCAATTTCGCAGCATTATCGCCGCAGGATTTTGTTGAAAAGGTGCTGGTGCAGGGATTGCATGTCAAATGGCTGATTGTCGGCGGAGACTTCCGCTACGGCGCCAAACGCGCGGGCGATCTCGCGATGCTGATCGAGGCTGGCAAGCAGTACGGTTTTGAAGTCGAAGCACTGCCGACCGTCACTAATGAAGGCGTGCGCATTTCTTCATCCGCGGTGCGAAGTGCGCTGGCGCAAGGCGATTTGGACCATGCGGAGCAATTGCTGGGACATGCTTACGCCATCTCCGGGCATGTGATTCATGGCCGAAAATTAGGCCGTTCAATCGGATTTCCAACGATGAACCTGCGGGTTGCCCACAAACGCCCCGCCCTGTCCGGTATTTTTGTGGTGCAAGTGCATGGCCTGGAGGGGCATCCATTGCCGGGCGTGGCCAGTCTGGGCGTGCGCCCGACAGTCGACGACAGCGGACGGGTGTTATTGGAAACCCATGTATTCGACTATGCGGAAAATTGCTACGGCAAGCTGATCCGAGTGGAATTCCTGAAGAAGTTGCGCGACGAAGAAAAATACATCGATCTTCCGACGCTTACCGCGGCCATCGCGCGCGATGCAGATCAGGCGCGCACCTATTTCAAGGCGCAGGACGATGCTCCCATTTCTGCAACCGATCGAATTTGACCATCAAACGAAATACAACAATCGAACAACCATCCGTTTGATCCATTGAATACCGTTGAAGAAGATTATGTCCGACAATAAACCAAGCAAGCCTGCAAACAAGCCGCAAGGCAAATACCCGGTCAACATGACCGAAACCCCGTTTCCTATGCGTGGCGATCTCGCCAAGCGCGAACCCCAATGGGTGAAGGAATGGCAAGAGAAAAAAATCTACCAAAGAATACGCAACGCATCCAAAAGCCGCACCAAGTTCATTCTCCATGACGGCCCGCCCTATGCGAATGGCGACATCCATATCGGCCATGCAGTCAACAAAATACTGAAAGACACGATCGTCAAGGCACGCCAGATGGCAGGGTTCGATGCGCAGTATGTGCCGGGCTGGGATTGCCACGGCATGCCGATCGAAATCCAGATCGAAAAACAGTACGGCAAAGGTTTGCCGACCGGCGAAGTGCTCACGAAGTCGCGCGCTTACGCGACCGAGCAGATCGAGCGGCAGAAAAAGGATTTCATTCGCCTTGGCGTGCTCGGCGAATGGGACAATCCGTACAAGACCATGGACTTCGGCAATGAGGCCGACGAGTTGCGCGCACTCGGCAGGATCCTGGAAAAAGGTTTTGTATATCGCGGCCTGAAGCCGGTCAACTGGTGCTTCGATTGCGGCTCGGCGCTGGCCGAAGCGGAAGTCGAATACCAAGATAAACGCGACCCGGCGATCGACGTCGGTTTCCCGGTTTCCGATGAGGATCGCCACAAGCTGGCCAAGGCATTCGGCGTCGAAGTTCTTCCGGAGGGGCCGATCTTTGCAGTGATCTGGACCACGACGCCATGGACCATTCCGTCGAACCAGGCGCTGAACATGCATCCGGAAGCGGAGTATGTGATCGTCCAGATCGTCAAGGACGGAGCAACGAAGCTCGTATTGCTTGCCGCCGACCGGGTTGCGGATTTTGTCGAGCGCATCAAGCCGGAGCAATACGGCCTGCTTTTGAGCAACCGACAGTTCAGCGTAGCGCCGCATAGCGAAAAACACGTCGGTGTCGTGCGCGCCGAGGGCAGCAAACTTGGCGGTATCCGTTTCAAGCATCCGCTGCACAGGGCCGACCCGTTCTACAACCGGTTTTCACCGGTCTATCTCGCCGAATACGTGACGCTCGATACCGGTACCGGTATCGTCCACTCGGCACCCGCCTATGGCGTGGACGACTTCATTTCATGCAAAACACATGGCCTGAAAGACGACGAGATTCTCAACCCGGTCATGGGCGACGGGAAATATGCATCATGGCTGCCGTTCTTCGGCGGCATGACGATCTGGGAAGCATCCAAGCCGATCTGCGCGAAGCTGGATGAAGCCGGCGCACTCTTCAAGCTGGTGATGTTCGACCACAGTTACATGCATTGCTGGCGCCACAAGACCCCGATCGTCTATCGGGCGACTTCGCAATGGTTCGCCGGCATGGATGTAATGCCGAAACAAGGCGGGGCCAATTTGCGGGAAATCGCGCTGGCGGGAATCGAAGCAACCACCTTCTATCCGGCTTGGGGCAAGGCGCGGCTGCACGGGATGATCGCCAATCGTCCGGACTGGACATTGTCGCGTCAGCGCCAATGGGGCGTCCCGATGGCCTTCTTCGTGCACAAGGAAACCGGAGAATTGCATCCGCGCACACCGGAACTGCTGGAAGAGGTAGCCAAACGCGTCGAGCAAGGCGGCATCGAAACATGGCATGCGCTTGATCCGAAGGAATTGCTCGGAGCCGACGCCGCGATGTACATAAAGAACAAGGATACGCTCGATGTCTGGTTCGATTCCGGCACGACGCATCAAACCGTGCTGCGCGGTTCGCACGCTGCCGAGTCGCACTTCCCGGCCGACCTGTACCTCGAAGGATCGGATCAGCATCGCGGCTGGTTCCATTCGTCGCTGCTGACATCGTCGATGCTGAACGGATGCGCGCCGTACAAGGCACTGCTGACACACGGCTTTGTAGTCGACGGCGAAGGCAAGAAAATGTCCAAGTCGCTCGGCAACGTTCTCGCGCCGCAAAAAATATCCGATACGCTGGGTGCGGACATCCTGCGTTTGTGGGTAGCGTCCACCGATTATTCCGGCGAGCTGTCGATCTCGGACGAAATACTGAAGCGCGTGACGGAAGCCTATCGCCGCATTCGCAACACGCTGCGTTTCCTGTTGGCGAACACGTCCGATTTCGACGCTGCAAAGGATGCTGTGGCGATTGACGAACTCGTCGAAATCGATCGCTATGCGATCGCTCGCATGGCCGAACTGCAGGCAGAGGTGCTGGCGCACTACGATGTGTTCGAGTTTCATCCGGTAGTATCGAAACTGCAGGCATATTGCTCCGAAGACCTGGGCGGTTTCTATCTCGACATTCTGAAAGACCGTCTTTATACCGGCTATGTGGATTCCAGCGCGCGGCGTTCGGCACAAACCGCGATCTGGCATATCACGCAATCGTTGCTGCGCATCGTGGCGCCGATTCTGTCCTTTACCGCCGAGGAAGCGTGGAAGGTGTTTGCCGGCGAAGAAACCTATGCGGCGAGCGCTGAAACAATTTTCACGCAAACTTATTATGTGCTGCCTGAATTGAGGAATTCGACCGGGTTGCTCGACAAATGGAACCTGATTCGCGCCACCCGGGCAACAGTCGTGAAGGAGCTGGAGGAAGTCCGCATGAGCGGGAAAATCGGCTCGTCCCTGCAGGCTGAAGTCGATATCTATGCGGACAGCCGTATTCATGACCATCTCAACAGTCTTGGCGATGATCTCAAATTCGTATTGATCGTTTCCCGCTGCAGTTTGCACAATTTGGCAGATCCGCAGATCAAGACCCGGTTCGATGCCCTGAATCTGCCAATGGCTGTGGATAAATCCAGGATTGGTGAAGATGGTGAACTTCCGTCTCTGCTGGCTCTGGATGTCAAGCCTTCCGAACATCGGAAATGCGAACGCTGCTGGCATTACCGTGCCGATATCGGGACGCATGCCGAGCATCCGGATATTTGCGGACGCTGCGTATCGAATTTGTCCGGCCCCGGCGAAACACGCAATTTTGCCTGACGTCATTCCTGAAATGCCGTCATTCATCCTGATCCATGGATGACGGTATTAAACCTCACGCCGCACAACCACATACTCAATATGGGCTCAAGAAACCGCTTTTCTTCCGATACCGGCAACGGCATTGTCCCGTGGCTGGGCATCGCCGCCATCGTGATGTTGCTCGACCAGATTACCAAGATTGCGATTACCCAGGCGTTCACGTATGGCGAATCGCATCCGATCACATCGTTCTTCAATCTTGTCCTGGTTTACAACAAGGGAGCTGCGTTCAGTTTCCTTGCCAACCAAGGAGGATGGCAGCGTTATTTTTTTACTGCCATAGGAATTGCTGCCGCATTGTTCATCATTTATCTACTGAAAAAGCATGCGGGGCAACGGCTGTTTTGCTGGGCATTGGCACTGATACTTGGCGGTGCAGTCGGCAACGTCATCGACCGGTTAATGTATGGCCATGTCATCGATTTTCTGGATTTCCATGTGAATAATTGGCATTGGCCCGCATTCAACGTCGCGGACAGCGCCATCTTTGTCGGCGCCGCATTGTTCATCATTGATGAACTGCGGCGTGTGAACAAGTAGAGCGCGGTCTTTTCAACTGATACACTATCTCGCGACGTCATTTCAGGAGCTCTCATGGACCTCGCCGGCAAGAAAATTGTTTTGGGTTTGACTGGCGGCATCGCCTGCTACAAGGCTGCCGAGTTCACTCGCGCGCTGGTCAAGGCAGGCGCTTCGGTTCAGGTGGTAATGACAGAGTCCGCAACGCATTTCATCACGCCGGTGACGATGCAGGCGCTATCCGCCCAGCCTGTGTTCACCGACCAATGGGATGCGCGAATCGACAACAGCATGGCGCATATCGACCTGACACGGAACGCCGATGCCATCGTCATCGCGCCCTGCTCCGCGGACTTCCTGCATAAACTGGCGCACGGCGCATGCGACGATCTGCTCTCCACATTATGCCTGGCACGACCCATGATGCTGCCGTTGCTGGTTGCACCCGCGATGAACGTGGAAATGTGGCAAAACCCGGCAACCAGGCGCAACATCGCGCAACTCAAAATTGACGGCATCGGCATCCTGGGGCCGGATGCCGGAGAGCAAGCGTGCGGCGAGACCGGCATGGGCCGCATGCTGGAACCAGAGCAACTGCTTGAAGAAGTGATCGCCGCATTCCAGCCCAAAGTGCTTTCCGGAAAACGTGTGCTGATTACCGCTGGACCGACCTTCGAACCGATCGATCCGGTTCGTGGCATCACCAATCTCTCGTCCGGAAAAATGGGTTATGCAATCGCCCGTGCGGCACGCGAGGCCGGCGCGGATGTTACGATGGTATCCGGCCCGACGGCGCTGGCAACCCCATACAACGTTCACCGCATCAACGTCCAGACGGCACAGCAAATGCATGACGTCGTCATGTCGCGTGTGGCTGACCACGACGTTTTCATTGCGGTCGCTGCCGTCGCGGACTGGCGGGTTGTCAATGCAAGCGAGCAAAAACTGAAGAAGACGGCCAGCGGCGAGGCGCCTCAACTGATATTCGAACAAAATCCGGACATCCTCGCGTCCGTCGCGGCGCTGCCGAAAAAACCTTATTGCGTGGGTTTTGCGGCCGAGTCCGAAAATCTTCTCAAGCACGGCAAGGCCAAGCGGGAGAAGAAAAACATACCGCTATTGGTCGGCAACATCGGGCCTCAGACTTTCGGCCAGGATCAAAATGAACTGATATTGTTCGACGAACAAGGCCACACCAATTTCCCGCGCGCAGACAAACAGAAGCTCGCCCGTCAGCTCATCGCCGAAATCGCCCGCCGTATTTGAATGCACCCTTTATAACTCGCATGCCGGTCACAGCCGGCATCGTTCATCTTTGTCCTTGCCAATATCCATGAAAACCATCGACGTTAAAATTCTTGATCCACGCATGAAAGAGCAAATGCCGGCTTATGCTACGGCGGGCAGCGCCGGCCTGGACCTACGCGCCTGCATCGACGCCCCCCTCGTCATCGAGCCCGGCGCCACGCATTTGATTCCGACCGGATTGGCGATCAATATTGCCGACCCCGGCTATGCCGCAATGATTTTGCCCCGCAGCGGCCTGGGTCACAAGCACGGCATTGTTCTCGGGAACCTGGTCGGCCTGATCGACTCCGACTATCAGGGCCAGCTGATGGTATCGACATGGAACCGCGGGCAAACCGCATTTACGCTGAACCCGATGGAACGCCTTGCGCAATTGGTGATCGTGCCCGTTTTGCAAATCGACTTTAACGTCGTCGAAGAGTTCGATATCAGCGAACGAGGTGCCGGCGGTTTCGGCAGTACAGGAAAACATTGATGGAAAAAGATATGGGACGCATGGATCAACCGCCGGCATTACAAACGAAGCGGGCGGCATTATTGTGCCGCACGGTTTTGCTACCCGCTGCAATGGCGCTGGCCGCGTGCACAACGCAATTTCCACCTTCACAGCCCGAATCGGTGATCATCGAACCACAGGTGAGCGCGGCTGACCAGGCAACGCTGCGTTCGTTGATCTCGCATCAAGATCGCCTGTATCGCGTAGCCGGCCCGCTACTGGTGAATAATCCGGATTTATGCAAAGGCAATGCACGTAATTTGCTTGGGTTCACCGCGAAAAACAAATACTCATACTCTGCCGAGCTGGTCCAAGCGGCACAGACACTATTCGGCTTGGGTGATCGATTGCAGATTATGGGCGTACTCGTCGGCAGCGGCGCATCCCGCGTCGGTTTGCGGCGCGACGACCAATTGATCGAAGCCGAGGGCCATGCACTGCCTCAAGGGCCCAACGCAGAACGCGAAGCGGCGGCAATGCTGACGCCTTTGGTCGGCACCAGCCCGAGCATCAGACTGACCGTCTTGCGCGCCGGAGCCAATACGGTGCTGAATGTGCCGCTCACTCGCGCATGCGCTTACAGCATAGAACTTGGCAATGTCGATACCGTAAATGCCTATGACGACGGTCGACGGGTAATGATCACGCGCGGCATGATGAACTTCGCTCAAACAGATGAAGAACTGGCATACGTGCTTGCCAAGGAAATGGCACACAATTCGCTCGGGCATGCCGGCAAACAGAACATGAGCGCGACTGTCGGCGGCATCATCGACAACCTGATCCGCATTCGCCCGGACTTAACCACGCTCGCCGGGACTTCCGGTGTCAGACCGATGCCGCAGGAGCTCGATGCGGCAGCCGACACGCTGTCGCTCTACATGCTCGCGCGCGCAGGCTATAACGTCGACCGTGCAGCGCGTTTTTGGGAAAAACTGGCAAACCAGTATCCGCGAACCGTCTTGAATGGCTATACCGCAATTCATCCTTCGACCGCTTTTCGCTTATCCGTGATGGCACGAATCGTGGCCGATGTGAAAGCCAAGCAGGCCGGCAGGAAACCGCTTTCTCCGTAGAACTCGCGCAGCAGGAATGTAAGTGCGCGATGTGGCTTCCACAATGAAAAAAAAGCCCGAATCCACTGACATGAATTCGGGCTTGCACTCTTGACGTTGACTGAGATTACTCTATCTCCACCGCTTCCTGAGGTGACGCTGGCGGCGACGGATCGCCTTCTACAAAATCCAGCTTGATCTGGTCGTTTTCCGTCAGATCCACCGTAACGCGCCCACCAGACATCAGCTTGCCGAACAACAGCTCGTCCGCCAACGCTTTGCGGATCATGTCCTGGATCAGCCGGGACATCGGGCGCGCACCCATTAACGGATCGAAGCCCTTTTTCGCGAGGAATTTGCGCAAAGTGTCGGTGAAGATCGCTTCCACTTTCTTCTCGTGCAACTGCTCTTCCAGCTGCATCAGGAACTTATCCACGACACGGAGAATGATTTCCTCGTCCAATGCACGGAAGCTGATGATTGCATCGATGCGATTGCGGAACTCCGGCGTAAACATGCGCTTGATATCCGCCATCTCATCGCCGGCTTCCTTCTTGTCGGTAAAGCCGATCGAACGCTTCTGCAGGCTTTCCGCGCCCGCATTGGTGGTCATGACGATGATCACATTACGGAAGTCCGCTTTGCGGCCATTGTTGTCAGTCAGCGCGCCATGATCCATGACCTGCAGCAGGATATTGAAAATATCCGGATGCGCTTTCTCGATTTCATCCAGCAGCAAGACAGCATGCGGTTTCTTCGTAATCGCCTCGGTCAACAATCCGCCCTGATCGAATCCGACGTAACCTGGCGGCGCACCGATCAAACGGCTGACCGCATGACGCTCCATGTATTCAGACATGTCGAAACGGATCAACTCGATGCCGAGAATGAATGCGAGTTGCTTGGCCACCTCCGTTTTACCCACACCCGTCGGCCCCGAGAACAGGAAAGAGCCGATCGGCTTGTCGGTCTTGCCCAAGCCGGCACGCGCCATCTTGATGGCCGACGCCAGCGCTTCAATCGCCGGCTCCTGCCCGAACACCACATTCTTCAGATCGCGATCGATGGTCTGCAGCTTGGTGCGATCGTCTTGATTGACCGATTGGGGTGGAATGCGCGCAATCTTCGAAATGATCTCTTCAATCTCGCTCTTGCCGATCGTTTTCTTCTGCTTCGATTTTGGAAGAATACGCTGCGCGGCGCCGGCTTCGTCGATCACGTCGATCGCCTTGTCGGGCAGATGACGATCATTGATGAAACGTGCAGCGAGTTCGGCGGCCGAAGTCAGCGCGGAAGCCGAGTACTTGACGCCATGATGTTCTTCAAAACGCGATTTCAGGCCGCGCAGGATTTGAATCGTCTGCTCGACTGTCGGCTCATTCACATCGATCTTCTGAAAGCGACGCGATAATGCATGGTCTTTTTCGAACACGCCACGGAACTCCGTGTAAGTCGTCGCACCGATGCATTTCAGCTGGCCGCTGGCTAGCGCCGGCTTCAGTAAATTCGAGGCATCGAGTGTGCCGCCAGAAGCGGACCCTGCACCGATGATGGTATGGATTTCATCGATGAACAAGACGCCGTTCGGGTTATCTTTCAATTGCTTTAAAACCGCCTTCAAACGCTGTTCGAAGTCGCCCCGATATTTTGTTCCCGCCAGCAGCGCGCCCATATCGAGCGAATAGACCACTGCATTCTGCAAGATCTCGGGCACCTCTCCCTGGGTCACGCGCCAAGCCAGGCCCTCTGCAATCGCAGTCTTGCCGACACCCGCCTCGCCGACCAGCAACGGATTGTTTTTGCGGCGACGGCACAGCGTTTGAATAACACGCTCGACTTCTGATTCGCGTCCGATCAGCGGATCGATTTTTCCTTCCGCCGCGAGCTTGTTCAGATTTTGCGTAAACTGGTCGAGCGGACTCTCTTTTTGCTGACCTTCCGCCTGCGCATCTTCGGCGCCTTCCGGAGCTTTCTGCGCGTCGGTCTGTTGATCCTTGCGCACACCATGCGAAATGAAGTTCACCACATCCAGCCGGGTCACTCCCTGCTGATGCAGGTAGTACACAGCATGTGAATCCTTCTCGCCGAAAATCGCAACCAGCACATTGGCGCCGGTCACTTCCTTCTTACCGTTGGACGCCGATTGGACGTGCATGATGGCGCGTTGAATCACACGCTGAAAACCGAGGGTCGGTTGCGTGTCCACTTCGCTTGCGCCAGGCACGGTCGGCGTATTGTCGCTGATGAAATTGGTCAGCGTCTTGCGCAAATCTTCCACGTTGACAGCGCATGCGCGCAATACCTCCGCCGCCGACGGATTATCGAGCAGTGCCAGCAGCAAATGTTCAACCGTAATGAATTCATGTCGGGCCTGACGAGCCTCGACAAAAGCCATATGTAAACTAACTTCCAGTTCCTGAGCAATCATGCTTCCTCCATCACGCATTGCAGGGGGTGCCCTGCTTTTCGAGCGTGGGTTAAAACGAGTTCAACTTTTGTGCTTGCGATATCCTTGGGATACACGCCGCACATACCTTTCCCATCGCGGTGAACCATGAGCATGATTTGCGTCGCAGTCTCGCGGTCTTTATTAAAGTATTCCTGAATGATGGCAACGACGAATTCCATCGGCGTATAGTCATCATTTAACAATAATACCTGGTACATGGGTGGCGGTTTGAGCTTTTGTTTTTGCTCTTTCCGTACAATAACCGTACCATTTTCATCCTTAGTTGCCATGCGTCTATTCTAGAGCGGGTAATTACCTGCGCAATGCGCAAAATAGGGAGTCTTCAAGATTTATAATGATATTACGCGCTTTCTTGATAGTGCGCAGATGACGATGGATTGGAACAAATCAAGAGTTGTTTTTGAGCTTTCTCATGGAAAACTTATCATATCGTCCAATTTACTTGACATTTTTATTTTTTACGCAAAGAATGGTATTTATTGATAAGTGTGACTAAGCACTAATTGATATGAAGAGAGCAAGTTTTAAGAGGGGGCGGCGTTACGCGAAGCTTCTTGCTTTTACGGCTCGTGTGATTAGTTATTATTAGAAAGACGCTTTTATGGCAACAGGTACCGTCAAGTGGTTTAATGACTCCAAAGGCTTCGGCTTTATCACTCCGGATGACGGCGGCGAAGATTTGTTCGCGCACTTTTCCGCAATCCAGATGAATGGCTTCAAGACCCTCAAAGAAGGGCAAAAAGTTCAGTTCGAAGTCACGCAAGGCCCCAAAGGCAAGCAAGCTTCAAACATTCAAGCTCCCTAATTTTGCTGTTAGGCAGTGCAGTGAAAATCCCCGCAACTCGCGGGGATTTTTTTGCTCGTCACCCAGGCGCGACAAATTCATTTCTGGCATTTTTTACTAATTGCGAGATAGCGCTATATTGAGCACATGAAATTAAGGCAAAAGATCATCCTGCTTGCAATCGTGCCGCTTATTCTGGCGTTATGTGCGATCGCATGGGCGGTAAGGAATCAGGCCACCATCTTGGCGCAACAGCAACGCGCGTCGGTGGAAGAAGCTTACCTGCGCACCAAGGAAGAAGAACTCAAGCACTATGTTTCTCTGGCGACCCGTGCCATTGCCCACCTTTACGAGTCCGGGCGAGATGATTCCGCGACGCTGAACGAAGCAAAAAGTATCATTTCCAATCTGGACTATGGCGGCGATGACGGTTATTTTTTCATCTACGATCTTCAAGGGACGAACTTGATGCATCCGAGACTGCCGGAACTGGTGGGCCGTAACTTATGGGGCCTGACGGATGCCAACGGCAATCCGACAATCCAGCGCCTGCTAGTCCGCGCACAGCAACCCGAAGGCGGCTTCGAACGTTATCTTTGGGAAAAACCATCGACGCACAAGGTGGCGCCCAAATTGGGTTATGTCGTTACGCTGGATCGGTGGGGCTGGATGCTTGGCACGGGACTCTACCTGGACGACGTGGACGGCGCGCTTGCCAAACTTGACGCGCAAATTTCCAAAAACATTGATAACACGATGTTATGGATTGCAGGAATCGCGATCACCAGCATGCTCGCAATCGCGCTTTCGGGATTGGCGCTGAACATCAGCGAGCATCGCGTAGCCGATGCAAAACTCAAGGTGCTGGCCCAGCGTGTGGTTCGTTCACAGGAGGAAGAGCGCGCCCGCCTGTCCCGCGATTTACATGATGGAATCAGCCAATTGCTGGTGTCGATTAAATTGCAGGTAGAGGCCGGCATCGTCAAGTTGACCGGCGATGCAGCGCAGCCACAATCGGCGCGAGTGCCATTCGACCGTGCCGCTAACCAACTGAATGATGTGCTGGGCGAGGTGCGCCGAATTTCGCACGATCTGCGGCCTGCGATACTGGACGATCTTGGACTGGACGCCGCCCTAGATCATTTGGCCCAGGAATTTGCAATCAATACCTCGCTTCCCACCCACTTTGAGTCCATCGGGTCAACCGATGATTTGCCGGATGTCGGTAATACGGTGCTGTTTCGCATAGCGCAAGAAGCGCTAACCAACATAAAACGCCACGCCGACGCTTCCGAAGTTCGCATCGATTTGGCAAGAATCCGGAAAATCGTTACATTGGTTATTGCAGATGACGGAGTCGGATTCGATGTCGCGTGCATCACACAACACCCGAAGCGCGGCATCGGACTGCGCAACATGCACGAGCGCCTGGAGGCTGTCGGCGGCAAGCTTGAATTAAGCTCCTCCTCTGAAGGCACCCGCTTGATCGCCACTTTATCGCTATCCTGACCGAGCCCGACATGACAGTTCCGCCTTATGTTCATATTCTGCTGGTCGACGACCATCCGCTGGTGCGCGACGGCTTGCGTGCCCGGCTGGAAGCGATTCCGCATTTTGCAGTGGTCGCCGAAGCCGGCAGCGCCGATGAGGCACTGCATCATGCCGCGACCCTGACCATCGATCTTGTCTTGATGGACATTAACTTGAACGGTATGAACGGGATCGAGTTGACTGCTCGCTTTCATAGCATGTATCCGGAAATTGCGGTGCTGATGCTGAGCATGCATGACAAGGCCGAGTATGTGATGCAAGCCGTTCAGGCTGGGGCGCAAGGCTATGTTCTCAAGGATGCGCCCGCCACCGAGATCATCGCGGCAATCGAGACCGTCATGTGCGGCGGCATATACTACAGCGCGGGTCTGTCGAAACAGCTTTCACGTCCTCTTGCGCCCGCTTTGCTGCTTACCCGGCGCGAAAAGGAAATATTGCAAAGAATCGCCACGGGGAAATCCAATAAACACATAGCGCGCGAGCTGAACTTAAGCGTGCGCACCATTGAAACGCACCGCTTGAACATCAAGCGCAAACTGGGTATTGAAGGACAAGCCGGCCTGATTCGGTTGGCACTTGAGCAAACGGCCGTCGTGTGACGCCATCCCACGAATAAATGAACGTAAAAAAGCCGGGATTATCCCGGCTTTTTTTCATATCATCAACGCAGGGAAATTACATATTTTCGATCATCACGTCGCCGAAGCCGGAGCATGGCACTTGCGTCGCACCGTCCATCAGACGAGCAAAGTCATAGGTCACTTTTTTCGATTTGATGGATTTACTCATTGAACTGATGATCAGATCGGCTGCTTCCAGCCACCCCATATGGCGCAACATCATCTCGGCAGAGAGGATAAGCGAACCAGGATTGACGTAATCCTTGCCTGCGTACTTCGGCGCAGTACCGTGCGTGGCTTCGAACATTGCGATCGAGTCCGACAAATTGGCCCCGGGAGCAATGCCGATACCGCCGACCTGTGCGGCCAACGCATCGGAAATATAATCCCCATTCAGGTTCAGCGTTGCAATCACGCTGTACTCGTTTGGACGCAGCAGAATCTGCTGCAGGAAGGCATCGGCGATCGAATCCTTGACGATGATTTCCTTACCGGTTTTCGGATTCTTGAATTTGCACCATGGGCCACCGTCGATCAACTCGGCACCAAATTCTTTTTGCGCCAAGCCGTAAGCCCAATCGCGGAAACCGCCTTCGGTATATTTCATGATATTGCCCTTATGGACAATCGTCACCGATGGCTTGTCATTATCGATTGCATACTGAATCGCTTTACGGACCAGGCGCTCGGTACCTTCGCGTGAAACCGGCTTGACACCGATGCCGGAGGTGCCGGGAAAGCGAATTTTATTGACGCCCATTTCCTTGATCAGGAAATCAATGACTTTCTTCGCGCTATCTGAACCTTCCTGCCACTCGATACCTGCATAAATGTCTTCCGAATTTTCGCGGAAAATCACCATGTCTGTTTTCTCCGGCTCGCGAACCGGCGACGGCACGCCAGTAAAGTAACGTACCGGACGCAAACATACGTATAAATCAAGTTCTTGGCGCAACGCCACGTTCAGCGAACGAATCCCGCCACCGACCGGCGTGGTGAGAGGTCCCTTGATCGAGACTACGTAGTCTTTCAAAACCTTGAGCGTTTCTTCCGGAAGCCAAACGTCCGGACCATATACCTTGGTCGATTTTTCACCAGCATAGATTTCCATCCAGCTGATCTTGCGCTTGCCGCCATATGCCTTGGCAACTGCCGCATCGACCACCTTGATCATGACAGGGCTGATATCTACTCCAGTGCCATCACCCTCGATATACGGAATAATCGGATTATCGGGCACGCTCAATGAAAAATCTGAATTGACGGTGATTTGCTTGCCGTCGGATGGCACTTGGATATGTTGATACATCGTCGTCTCCGGAGAGTTAAGGCGGAAAAAAGCGGATTGGATTGCACGAACTCAGTCAAGCTTGAAATCTAAGTCTTATATAAGACACATGACCACATTTCGTATTATGCGCCAGAATTTTACTTTATGCCATATTATTGCAGCACCCAAATTTTGGGGGATTGCATTTTTTATATGAATTTGGTCGACATACCGCCGCTAACAGTACAATTCTCCTCTACGAAAAATCGAGTCGGCACATTGGCGAGCCGATATTCCAGGCATGCCGCTCATATTGTTTAACAAGCCATATCAAGTAATGTGCCAGTTCTCGGCTCACCCGACCCGTGGGACGCTGGCCGACTTCCTGAGCATTCCCGATATTTATCCTGCCGGGCGCCTGGATGCGGATAGCGAGGGGCTGGTGCTGCTGACGGATAATGGTCAATTGCAGCATGACATCAGTCATCCGCAACGCAAGGAGCCGAAGACGTATGTAGTCCAGGTAGAGGGTATGCCGGATGCAACTGCATTGAACCGATTGCGCAGTCCGTTGGATTTGGGAGATTTCGTCACTGAGCACTGCCAGGCAAAAAAGATTGAACCGCCGGAATGGCTATGGCCGCGCAATCCGCCGATCCGTCACCGTGCCGGTACTCCGACCAGTTGGCTGGCAATCACTTTGACGCAAGGGAAAAACCGGCAGGTGCGCCGTATGACCGCGGCGGTCGGTTTACCGACCTTACGCCTGATTCGTATCGCCATCGGCCCGTTTTCGCTGGAGAGCCACCCTCTCTGGCCTGGTGAATGGTGCGAAGTGTCACCTCTTGCGCTTACCGGGAAAGGCAAATAAGCGTAGACGTTCAAGTAAAGCGCCACATTTAAAATGTCAGCAGTGTTACCATGAACGCCCGCTCGATCAGCCAAATCATTGCCAAAACAGCGATTGCAATCGAGCCGCCCAGCAAAACGACACGGCTGTAAAACCATGTGCGGCGCACCGCGAACGCGACAGGCAAGAACACTGCCACGATGGCGATCTGCCCCACTTCCACGCCCAGGTTGAAACCGACCAACGCCAACGCCAAAGCATCGGACGGCAATCCAAGATCAGCCAACACGGTTGCAAACCCAAAGCCGTGAATCAAACCGAACAGGAAGGCCACGACCCAGCGGCGCTCGCTGAACAATGGATATACGTTATTCAGCGCAGCAATGACCACCGAGGCGGCGATGGCCGATTCCACCCAGCGGGAAGGCAGACTTATGACCCCTAGCGTGGCGAGACTCAAGGTAATCGAATGGGCTACCGTAAATGCTGTAACAATTTTGAGAACATCCCAAAATGCGGGCTTCAGAGCCTCGACCGCATACCAATTCTTTTGCTGCCTGATCACGACCGCCGGCAAAAGCAAAGCAAGCAAAAATAGTATATGGTCGAACCCGATCCAGATATGCCACACGCCTTCGCGTCCGTAATCGACGAACTGGGTGAATTTGGCCGGCGTACTCAAGGAGAACTCCTGAACTGACTTTTCCGGACTGAAGATTCCGGAACTGGAAATTCCTTGATACTGCAGCTTCAACAATCCTTTATGTTGCGGATCAATGTCGAAAAACAGTGCATAGCGGGTCTGAATGACGTCTTTGATGGCAGGGCATTGCGCCTTGAACCGCAACACTGCGTAAGCGCCGTCGGTATGGTCATCGATCAGGTGCCCGGTCGCGTTTGCCGGGCATGCCTTGCCTTCAGCGGATAACTGCAGCCGCGACATCGCGTAAGCGGCAATATCGTTGTGCCTTGCACGCACTTCACCCCAGGTGACGGCACCGTCGCCGTTGGTATCCAGGCCGATTGCGTAATCCAGATCGCGCAAAGCGATATCCCATTGACCGTTAATTGCGTCGTCGTCGACATTGAGCGTCAGATAGCTGTCGCTCGGCTTATGAGCATGGACGTTCAGCACACAAAAATAACAGACGAACAGTAGCAGCAAGCGCCTCATTTACGTGCTCCATTCAACTGCCGCGCCAAGCTGATCAGAAGAGCATCTTCGATATGGCTGTCTTCAAGCCATTGCAAGACTGGCTTTGCCGCAGCGGTATCTTTCAGAGCCAATGCGGCTTCCAGGAAAATACGGGCATCACGGGGCTCGCGCTGCACTTTCCAGTTTTCTTGCGCCAGCATCAATGCATTCTTCGGATCGTTTCGTACATGCAGTGTGAAGCGTGCTTCTTCCTGTTGATGCACTGTGTCGCCGCGCATTTGAGCCGCGGTAAAACGTGCGGCGAGCGTCGTCTCGCGCTGTTTCGCGGCAGGCAAATTCAAAGCCCGCTCGGCAAATACCAGGCGCAGCAGCAATCCATCGGAAGGCGTTTGATCCCGGAGCAGAGTAACCACTTCCGCCGGCCGATTCTGGTCCAGCAAAAAATCTGAATACGCCGCTAGCAGGAATGTATCGGTAATGCCGAGCGCCAGTGCCTGCTTGAAATGAACCTCCGCTATGTCCATCCGACCTTGACGTTGCGAGATTTCCGCCAATCGGGTCAACACCCATAATTTTTCATTGGATGCCGCTCCGGGATGGTTTTTGAAAGCGGCTGTTAATACCTGATATGCATCCGCCGACCTTCCGGTCAAGCCGTCGACCATGGCCTTGCAGCCAATCGCAATGAAATCGTCGGGAGTGCTGCTAAGCGAATTGCAATCGGTTTTGGCGTCGCGATAACGCGCCTGCACGATATGAATTGTGGCACGGAGCAAACGTGCCTGATGGTGGCCTGGGTCGCGTTCGAGAACCTTGGTCAAATCCACCAGCGCACCGTCGAAGTCATGCCGAAACTGCGCCAGGCTGGCCCGCAATACCTGCACCTCTATCGGTGGGCTGGGCATATCCCACCAGGGCGCGAGCGCCGCCTGTGCGTATCCAAGATAACGGGGATCGCCTTCCTCCGACACCAAACCATAGTAACGGCTGGCGAGGCGGACCGCAGCGTCAACGTCATGGGGATTGCGCTGCAGTTCTGCGCGCATCCGTGACATTTCCCGAGCGATGGGATCATTGGGTTTGAAAGGCAGACGTTCCAGGATTTGCGCATCCGACGCAGGGACATATGGCGCAGCCGAGGCCATGCCTGCGGCGCAAAGTAGAACCAAGCAGGCAAGCACATCTTTTACAGAATGACGCATTGTGGATCCCAGCGATTCAGGTAACAGGAGTTTGGCCAAAAGATATCGAGCATATCAATATGAGAAATCGATGGCAATTTTTATAAAGGCCCGCGAATGCCGGGCGATTGAGTTTTACATCGGTATTTGCCGGCGACGCAGTTTGATACGGGTACTTTCCGTTAATCGTCAATATTGCCAACCACAGGACCAGGCGGAATGCGGCCGCATTTGTAACAAACCCTATCTTTTTTCGATTTCTCGTCAAACCTGTCAACCATCCGGACCGGCCTTCGTTAATGGTATTGATTCGTCAGAATCATCAATTCTCTAACCAGTTATTTTCGAGGGACTACAAAATGAAAAACCTGATCGCTGCTTTGGTTGCCGGCCTGTTCGCTGTTTCCGCTTTCGCTGCTGGCCATACCGCCGCCCCGGCCAAGCCTGCTACTCCTGCCACACCTGCTGCCGCAACCCCTGCCACACCGGCAACCCCGGCTGCTGCGTCCGCAGAAGCGCCTATGGAGAAAAAAGCTAAAAAAACAAAGAAAGCTAAAAAAACCAAAGAAGCTAAAGCTGATGCAGCACCTGCTTCCAAGTAATTCGGAACTTGCATGAAATGAGGCAGGCTAGTCCTGCCTCATTTTCGTTTACACTGACTTTCTTCTTAAAGCTCTGCATCAACACAGATAATGACCATGACCAGGCCCTATTCTTTGCTCGCCTCCCTTGTCGTTGCGATCCTCGCACTTCCGGCAATCGCGGCGCATGCACAGCAAAAATTCCAGGTTATTCCGCTCACCGCAGGCATGCATGTGATCCAGGCGGAACTCGTGGCGAACGACAGGGACCGTCAACAAGGCTTGATGTTCCGTGAAAAAATGGGCTCAAATGAGGGCATGGTATTTGTCTTCGATGCGCCGGCCACCGTTTGCATGTGGATGAAAAATACCCCACTGCCTTTGTCAGTCGCATTTATCGATGAAAGCGGCAAAATCGTCAACATTGAAGACATGAAGCCGCAAACCACCGAGTCTCACTGTGCAAAAAAGCCGATTCGCTACGCGCTGGAGATGAATCAGGGCTGGTTTAAGCAAAAGAACATCAAGCCGGGCAGCGCAATCGGCGGACTTCCTCCGGCCAAGTAAGCGAGCCTTAAGATTTTTTACTCACGGGCTTTATCGATTCGCTCATTCAAGCAACAACAGCCGCTCAGCCGCCAAGCTGCTTGATCGACGTAAAACGACAAAACCCGCATGACGGCCGTCATACGGGTTTTTTAACGTGCACCCCGTCAGCTAAAAGCTTCGGGGGAAACAAGTTGTTTATTAAGCCAGCGCCTTTAGCGCAGCAGCGAGCCGGCTCTTGTGGCGCGCTGCCTTGTTCTTGTGGATGATTTTCTTATCGGCGATACGATCGAGAATCGAAATCGAAGATTGGAATACCTGGGTCGCCGCCGCTTTGTCGCCGCCTTCAATCGCTTTGCGAACAGATTTGATTGCAGTGCGCAATGCCGAGCGCTGGCTCGAATTATGTGCATTTTGCTTGATTGCTTGCCGAGCGCGTTTGCGTGCTTGTGCGGTATTTGCCATGAAAATTTCCTAAACGTAGCCGGATGCGTTCGCAATAATTTGGTGTTGCGAGACGGAATTCCGTAAAGCCGCAAATTATAGCGACTTTTTCATCAACCGGCAACTCTGTAATCGTTCCAAGAATCCATAAGGATTGTTTATATGGAACAACCCGCATCGTTGATGTAGAAAAACAAGTATTCCGTAAATGAACCACGTTCGTAGAACGTGGTTTTGCCTTACGCCCCCCAGAGGGGGGCACACGAGCGGACCTTCATAGAAGGCCCGCTAGCCCGGTCTCAATTGCAGTTCCTGTTGATGCGCTTCTTCTTTTTCCTGAAACTTGACATATTTCTTGATCATCTCGCTGTCAAGACCGACCGTATCTACACAGTAGCCTTTCGCCCAAAAATGATTGCCCCAA
>Ga0209343_10002520_pt1 | contig 23556 bp, 19 predicted proteins | sample RifCSPlowO2_02_FD_184026 | JGI IMG/M metagenome (GOLD analysis project Ga0209343, IMG submission 184026) | Groundwater microbial communities from Rifle, Colorado - Rifle CSP2_plank lowO2_0.2 (SPAdes) (version 2) | ecosystem: Environmental > Aquatic > Deep subsurface > Groundwater | place... | reverse complement strand
AAGCTCTACTGCGAGGGCTATCTAAGCTTTGCCTTTCGCCGCACCCTGAGCCGTTTGCAGGAAATGCAGCTGCAGCGCTTTGGCCACAGCCATCCAACGGACTGACAGCCTCAACTAGGAAAAAACGCACAGCCCTGCGGACTGTGCGCTTTTCATTTCTGCCTCGGCAGCCGCTTAATTGGCACGAATCAAGTGATCGAAGGCGCTAAGCGACGCCTTGGCCCCCTCGCCCACGGCTATGACGATCTGCTTGTAGGGCACTGTGGTGACGTCGCCGGCGGCGAAGATGCCCGGCACATTGGTGCCGCCCTTGGCATCGACTATGATCTCGCCGCGCGGTGACAGCTCGATCACGCCCTTGAGCCAGTCGCTGTTGGGCAGCAAGCCGATCTGCACGAAGATGCCTTCCAGTTCGACCGTATGCAGCTCATCGCTGTGGCGATCCTGGTAGACCAGGCCGCTGACCTTCTGGCCATCGCCCAGCACTTCGGTGGTCAGGGCGCTGGTGATCACCTTGACGTTGGCCAGGCTGTGCAGCTTCTTCTGCAGCACCGCATCGGCGCGCAGTTGGCTGTCGAACTCGATCAGGGTGACATGGGCAACTATCCCGGCCAGGTCGATGGCCGCCTCCACCCCGGAGTTGCCGCCCCCTATCACCGCCACTCGTTTGCCCTTGAACAGCGGGCCGTCGCAGTGCGGGCAGTAGGCCACACCCTTGCCGCGGTACGCCTGCTCGCCGGGCACCTTCATCTCCCTCCAGCGCGCGCCGGTGGCCAGGATCAGCGTCTTGGCTTTGAGCGATGCACCACTATCAAACTGCACTTCATGCAGGCCACCCGCCCCCTGCGCCGGGATCAAAGCAGTGGCACGCTGCAGATTGATGATGTCGACCTCGTACTGCTTGACGTGCTCCTCCAGGGCGCGGGCCAGCTTCGGCCCTTCGGTTTCCTGCACCGAGATAAAGTTCTCGATGGCCAGGGTGTCCAGCACCTGACCGCCGAAACGCTCGGCCGCCACGCCGGTACGAATGCCCTTACGCGCCGCATAGATAGCCGCGGCGGCGCCGGCCGGGCCACCGCCCACCACCAGCACGTCGAAGGCCGCCTTGGCCTTGAGTTTCTCGGCATCCCGGGCGCTGGCGCCGCTGTCGATCTTGGCGAGGATTTCTTCCACGCCCATGCGGCCCTGGCCGAACAGCTGGCCGTTCAGGTAGATGCTCGGCACCGACATAATCTGGCGCTCGTTGACCTCATCCTGGAACAGCGCGCCGTCGATGGCCACATGACGGATATTGGGGTTGAGCACCGCCATCAGGTTGAGCGCCTGCACCACATCTGGGCAGTTCTGGCAGGACAAGGAGAAATAGGTCTCGAAGCTGAACTGGCCCTCGACGCCTTTGATCTGCTCGATCAGGTCGGCTTCCAGCTTGGACGGATGACCGCCGACCTGCAGCAGCGCCAACACCAGCGAGGTGAATTCGTGGCCCATGGGGATGCCGGCGAAGCGCAGACCGATATCCGCCCCGGGGCGATGCAGAGCAAAGGATGGACGGCGAGCATCGTCGCCATCGCTACGCAGAGCGATTTTGTCGCTCAGGCTGTGGATGTCATTGAGCAGGCCCAGCAGCTCCTGGGATTTCGCGCTGTCATCGAGGGACGCGACTATCTCGAACGGCTGCGTGACCTTTTCCAGATAGGCCTTCAATTGGGCTTTAAGCGTGGCGTCCAACATGGCGAAAACTCCTCACAGACAAAATTCGGATACAACAACGCCCGGACGGATCGCGCCCGGGCGTCGGACACTAGAGGGGCTGGGTTACAGCCTTAAGCGCAGCACTTACTAGAGTGCGGAACAGCGGAGTGGGAAACGTAGCGAGCGAAGGTCAGGCAAGGCGAAATCAGGCGAGAACGCGGAGTGTACTTTTGTACATGACAAGTCCGAGTCTGATTGACTCACTTTGTTCGCCCTGCGGGCCAGCCTTCGGCTGTTACTTCGCTTCGCTGCGTTTCAACGCAGCATCACGCGCGAAGCCCGCAGTAGTTTCCCGCCCGTTGTTAGATCTTGCCGACCAGATCCAGCGACGGCGCCAGAGTGGCTTCGCCTTCCTTCCACTTGGCCGGGCAGACTTCACCCGGGTGGGAAGCCACGTACTGAGCGGCCTTGACCTTGCGCAGCAGCTCCTGAGCGTCGCGGCCGATGCCGCCGGCGTTGATTTCGACTATCTGGATCTTGCCTTCTGGGTCGATCACGAAGGTGCCGCGGTCAGCCAGGCCAGCTTCTTCGATCATCACGCCGAAGTTGCGGGTGATGGTGCCGGTGGGGTCGCCGATCAGCGGGTACTGGATCTTGCCGATGGTGTCGGAGGTGTCGTGCCAGGCCTTGTGGGTGAAGTGGGTGTCGGTGGACACGCCGTAGATCTCCACGCCCAGCTTCTGGAATGCGGCGTAGTTGTCCGCCAGGTCGCCCAGTTCGGTCGGGCAGACGAAGGTGAAGTCGGCCGGGTAGAAGAACAGCACAGACCATTGGCCCTTCAGGTTGGCGTCGCTCACTTCGACGAATTGGCCCTGATGGTAGGCAGTGGCTTTGAACGGCTTAACTTCGCTGTTGATATAGGACATCGAGTAACTCCTCGGGGTGGTTGAAAACTTGACCCGAGGAAGCCTACCCCTGCGCCTTCAAAAAACCTTATTGATTGAAGCCATGGCTGTAATTAGCTGACTCAATCGTACCCAGCAGAAAAACTTGAAAATCAATCAGTTAGCAAAACACGAAACCGCCTGTGTAGAACCCGGCGCGCCGGACCCTACACAAAACATCAGCCTCAGCTCAGGCTTGGGTCTATCACCAGCACCAGCTTGCCATTGACCCGGTTGCCGGCCAGCTCGGCGAAGGCCGCTTCGGCGTCCTCGATCGGGAAACTGCGCTGCAATTGCGGTTTGAGCCGCCCCTCGGCAAACAGCGGCCAGACGAATTGCTGCAGATCGTGCAGCAGATCGGCCTTGAACTGCTCATCACGGTTGCGCAGGGTCGAGCCGATCAGTTGGATGCGCTTGCCCAGCAGCAAGGCAAAGTCCAGCTCCGCCTGGCGCCCGCCCATCAAACCGATATTCACCCAGCGCCCGTCCTGGGCCAGCAGCTGCAGATTGAGCGCGGCGTAGTTGCCGCCTACCGGGTCGAGAATCACATCGAAGGGGCCGAAATCGCCCAAGGCCTGCAGCTGCTCCTCGCCACGCAGCACGCCGCCCTGGGCACCCAGGCTTTCGCAGTAGGCCAGACGCTGCGCGGAACCGACGCTGACCCAGCACGGGTTGCCAAAGGCCCGGCACAGCTGGATGGCCGCCGACCCCACGCCGCTGGCGCCGGCATGCAGCAGGACCTTCTGCCCCGGCCTGAGGCCGGCCAGCTGGAACAGATTGAGCCAGGCCGTGGCGTACACCTCCGGCAGCGCCGCGGCTTCGTGCAGGGTCACGCCTGCGGGAATCGGCAGCGCGTGGCGGGCATCGACCACCACCTCTTCGGCTAGACCGCCACCGGCGAGCAGCGCACAGACCCGATCACCGATCTGCCAATTGCAGCCGGCGCCCACTTCGCTGACCACGCCGGCGCACTCCAGGCCCAGCACCGGGCTGGCCCCAGGCGGTGGTGGGTAGAGCCCGGCGCGCTGCAACAGGTCGGCGCGATTGAGCCCGGCGGCCGCCACGCGAATGCGAATTTCCCCTACATCACAGACCGGGGCGGACTGCTGCGCCCACTCCACACGGCCTTCAACGCCTTGCAATGCCTTCACGCTGCCTCCATAGTGCAATTGAACCTAGCCCGGCGCTGAGCGCAGGGTTTTTGCATTGCGCCGATGGAATCTGGCGCCCTTAAAGACGGTCTAATATGCGTTATCAACTGCCTACACGTCGAATCTGCATGAAGCGATCCCTGCTTAGCCTCACCCTCGCCTTCTCCGTCGCGCTGAGTGCCTTGCCGCTTGCGGCAAATACCACCGGCAGCGACTCCTGGGAATACCTGCAGCCGGACCGCGAGCAAGTGATTGCCAGCCTCAACGTGGTCGAGCTGTTGAAGCGCCACCACTACAACAAGCCGCCGCTGAATGACGAGCGCTCGGTGAAGATCTATCAGGGCTACCTGAAGATGCTCGACCCCTCGCGCAGCTACTTCACCGCCGCCGATATCGCCGAGTTCGATCAATGGCGCACGAACTTCGATGACCTGCTGAAAAACGGCGACATGCAGCCGGGCTTCGCCATCTACACGCGCCATCTGGAACGCCTGCAGGGGCGCCTGCAATTTGCCCTGAACCTACTCGAACAAGGGGTCGACAAGCTCGATTTCAGTGTCGATGAAAGCCTGCTGATCGACCGCGAGAATGCGCCCTGGGCCAAAGATAGCGCCGAACTGGACAGCCTCTGGCGCAAACGGGTGAAAGATGAAGTGCTGCGCCTGAAAATCGCCGGCAAGGAATCCAAGGCCATTCAGGAACTGCTGATCAAACGCTACAAGAACCAGCAGGCGCGCCTGCAGCAAACCCGTGGCGAGGACGTGTTCCAGGCCTATATCAATGCCTTCGCCATGTCCTACGACCCGCATACCACCTACCTCTCCCCGGATAATGCGGAGAACTTCGATATCAATATGAGCCTGTCGCTGGAAGGTATTGGCGCGGTGCTGCAGAACGATAACGAACACGTCAAGGTGGTGCGCCTGGTACCGGCCGGCCCGGCGGAAAAGAGCAAGCAGATCGCCCCGGCGGACAAGATCATCGGCGTGGCCCAGGGCGACAAGGAAATGGTCGACGTGATCGGCTGGCGCCTGGATGAAGTGGTCAAGCTGATTCGCGGCCCGAAAGGCTCCCAGGTGCGCCTGGAAGTGATTCCAGCCAGCAATGCGCCCAATGACCAAACCAGCAAGGTGGTGGCCATCACCCGTGAAGCGGTCAAGCTGGAAGAGCAGGCCGCCAAGAAGTCGCTGCTCAAGCTCAAGCATGAAGGCCGCGACTACAGACTCGGGGTCATCGAAGTGCCCGCCTTCTACCTGGACTTCAAGGCCTTCCGCGCTGGCGACCCCAACTACACCAGCACCACCCGCGACGTCAAACGCCTGCTCGGCGAGCTGGAGCAGGACCAGGTCGACGGCGTGGTCATCGACCTGCGCAACAACGGCGGCGGCTCCCTGCAGGAAGCCACCGAACTGACCGGCCTGTTTATCGACCAGGGTCCGACCGTGCTGGTGCGCAACAGCGACGGCCGGGTCGATGTACTGGCCGACGAAAACGCCGGCATCTACTACAAAGGCCCCCTGGCGGTGCTGGTCAATCGCCTGTCCGCCTCGGCCTCGGAGATCTTCGCCGGTGCCATGCAGGACTATCACCGCGCCCTGATTCTCGGCGGCCAGACCTTCGGCAAGGGCACGGTGCAAACCATCCAGCCGCTCAACCATGGCGAACTGAAGCTGACCCTGGCCAAGTTCTACCGGGTTTCCGGGCAGAGCACCCAACACCAGGGGGTGATTCCGGATATCCAGTACCCGGACAATATGGACACCAAGGAAATCGGCGAAAGCGCCCTGCCGGAAGCCCTGCCCTGGGACAGCATCAAGCCGGCGATCAAACCCGAGCTGGACCCGATCAAACCCTTCCTGGTGGAACTGCAGGCGCGCTACGAAAATCGCACGGCGCAGAACCCGGACTTCACCTTCGCCCGCAAACGCCTGCAACTGGCGCAGAAGCTGATGCAAGAAACCAGCGTCAGCCTCAATGAAGGCAAGCGCCGCGCGCAGCAGAGCGATATCGAAGGGCAGCAACTGGCCATCGAGAACAGTCGTCGCCAGGCCAAGGGTGAAGAGCTGCTGAGCAAGCTCCAGGAAGAAGACGAGGATGAGCTGCCGGTTGAGGATGAGAAAACCAAGCCGGAAGATGACGCCTACCTCGCCGAAAGCGGACGTATCCTGCTCGACTATCTGGGGCTCAATACCCGCCTGGCCAAGCAGTAAGGGCCAGGCTCCGCTGGCCTGAGGCTGTCTTAACCTCAGGCCAGCGCAACCCCGGTCATCAAAGGGTCATCAAACTGTCGTGAAATGCGAGGACTGGTAGCGCTATCAGTCCTCGTTTTTTATGCCCACAGAGACCCACCATGACCGTCACCGAGCAGTTGAGCGCGCTGGACCACATCCTCGCCCACGGCGACCTGCACAGCCTGTTTCAACCCATAGTTTGCCTCTCCGAGCGGCGCATTCTCGGCTACGAAGCCCTCAGCCGCGGGCCGTCCAATGGCGCCCTGCACTCGCCGCTCAACCTGTTCGCCGTGGCCCGCCATGCCGGCCGCCTGAGTGAACTGGAACTGCTCTGCCGCAAGAATGCCTGCCTGCGTTTCAGCCAACAGAAGCTTGCGGGCAAGCTGTTTCTCAACGTCTCCCCCGAGTCCCTGCTGGAGCCTCGGCACCAACCCGGCCGCACCCTGCAACTGCTGCAGTCCCTGGGTATTCCGCCGAGCCAGGTGGTGATCGAGCTGACCGAGCAATCGCCCACCCACGACTTCGCCCTGCTCGACACCGCCCTGCACCACTACCGCGCCATGGGCTTCTCCATCGCCCTGGACGATCTGGGCGCCGGCTACTCCAGCCTGCGCCTGTGGTCGGAATTGCGCCCGGATTACGTGAAGATCGACCGCCACTTTATCGACGGCATTCACCTGGATGCGGTCAAACGCGAATTCGTCGGTTCCATCCTGAAAATGGCCAAAGCCTCCCGCGCCCAGGTGATAGCCGAGGGCATCGAGCTGCCCGAAGAGCTCGCGGTGCTGGCGGAAATGGGTGTCGACCTACTCCAGGGCTATCTGCTCTGCCGACCGCAAGAACAACCGCCGCGGGACGCCAGCAGCCTGCTGCCGGCCCCCGGTAGCCTGAGCAACAGCCTGGGCGAGGAAAGCGGCGGCCTGCGTGGCCTGCTCAACCCACAGCGCGCTGTGGCGCTGAGCACGCCGACCGCCGAGGTGCTGGAAATCTTCCGCGCCCAAGCCAGCCTCAACTCCCTGGCCGTGCTCAACGAGGCGCAGCAAGCGGTGGGCATAGTGCACCGCCATTCGCTCTCCGAGGTGCTGCTAAAGCCCTTTGCCACCGAACTGTTCGCCCGCAAGCCGATCAGCCGACTGATGAGCGATGACTTTCTCGCGGTCGAGTCGAATCAGTCGCTGCAGCAGGTCAGCCGCCTGCTCACCAACCGTGCCCGACAACGCATCGAAGAAGACTTTATCATCATCCAGGACGGTCGTTACCTGGGGCTGGGGCGGGTGATCGATGTCCTCAAGCTGATCACCGAACTGAAGATCCAGCAGGCACGCCATGCCAACCCCTTGACCCTGCTGCCCGGCAACGTGCCGATTCAGCAGTGCCTGACCCGCCTGCTGCAACAGAATAGGGAAGCGGTGATCTGCTATGTGGATATCGACAACTTCAAGCCGTTCAACGACATCTACGGCTACGCCAAAGGCGATGAGGTGCTGCTCAGCCTGGCGCAATGCCTGAATGAACGGGTCGACCCCGCCCGGGACTTCGTCGGCCATATTGGCGGTGATGACTTTCTCTTGGTGCTGAATTCAGCCGACTGGCGCGCTCGACTCAATCGCCTGCTGGAAGATTTTCAAAGCCAGTGCCGGCGCTTCTATCGTGACGAGGATCTGGACGCGGGCTGCTTTGTCGCCCATGACCGCAAGGGCAAGCGCCAGGAGTTCGCCCTGCTGTCGCTGTCACTGGGCGTGGTGCGCCTGCGCGCCGAGCAATGCGCGCAGCTGGATGCCAACCAACTGGCGGGCCTGGCCTCGGAAGCCAAGCGGCATGCCAAGGCGATCCCGGGTTACAGCCTGCATATCATCGATACCCAGACGCTGTCGGCAGCCTGAGCCAGCCCCGCACCCGAGACTCAGCGGTTCAGCGGTTCAGCGGTTCAGCGGTTCAGACAGATTGGCCATGCCCGCGAACTACCCCTCCAACCAATGCCAGGCACGCGGTTGGCGCACCAGCCAGAGCCTCTAGCCCTCCTCGGGGTAGCGGAACTCGAATACCCGCGCCACTTCGGCGGCATGCCAGGATGCCGCGGCGATACCGTCGGAGGCACCGGTAAAGCGGCCCAGGCGGGTGACACAGTCGAAGAAGCCGGTACGCGGCAAACGACTGGCGCCCTGACTGATGACCAGGGCACTGCGCAATGGTCGTTCGGCACGCGCATCCAGGGCCGCCAGATGCTCCAGGGCCGCGGCCAGGGTTTGCATGGCCGGCGTGGGCAGGGCCAAGCGTTCGATCAGGGCGCGGTAGGTCAACAGATGACGTTGCCGCTGGGCATCCTCAAGTTCGGCGAGCAGGGCTTGCCAGTGGTGGCGACTGATGCTCACGCTCAAGGCTGCAACTCCCAACCATCCACACCCAGATGCCAAGCCAGGGCTCGCTGAATGGCCGCATCCGGCTGACGCTCGCCGCTCTCGATCATGCCCAGGTAATGCGGGCTGATCCCCACATTGCGCGCCAGCTGCTCGGCGCTCAGGCCTTTGGCCTCACGCAGGGCCGTCAACTGACTCAGGGCCGGCTTAGGTGCGCCCGCCACCTCTGTGACGACTGCGGACGGACGTCCAGCCGCTTGCAACAACGCCTGATACTGCGCCCAGGGCAGCACCGCATACTCCGGCTCGCCATCGCGTTCGATCACTTGCACATTCATCGGTCAATCTCCATGCGAACTACTGGGCGCGCCGTTTACAGGGCGGAACTAGCGCCCACAGGGCCCAGCAACTTTCTGATCCTGCTCAGTACAGGCCGCCATCTTAACAGTCCGTCGGGGTAAAGCGGGTGATCTATACTGCCCAGACGTTGCCCCACCCAGCCGAGGGCTGTGCGTTGCGTGCATTGATATTCGTGTTAGTGACCTGCAGTGCGGCCTGCTGCAACGCGCAGGCGTTGCGCTGGGGCTTTGCCACTGCCGACGGCATGCCCTACGTCGATGTGGTCGACCAGCAGCTGCGCGGCGGTTTTATCTACCAATTGGGTCAAGAGGCCAGCCAACGCCTGGGGCTGGCTGTCCACTTCGTGGAAACGCCGAACAAGCGCGTCGAAGAGTTTATGCAGCGCGGGCATATCCATGTGATCTGCAACAACAATCCGCAGTGGATGGCCGAGCCGCTGCGCTATCACTGGCCCCCTCCGCTCTACGAAGAGGAGGACGTACTCCTGCAACATCGCCAGCAAACCCCCATCGGCAGCCTGGATGATCTCTATGGCAAGGTCCTCGGTACTCAGCTGGGCTATGTCTACAGCGTCCCGCTGATGGCGGCCTTCGCCAACCATCAGGTGATCCGGCGAGATGTCCGCGACCTCAGGACCAGCCTGAACCTGCTGAAAAAACAACGCCTGGACGCGATCATCGATATGCGCCGGCCAATCGACTTCCAATTGGCCCAAGGTCCGGCTGCGCCCCTGCAGTTCAGCCCCTGGGTGATCCAACGCTACGAGATGCACTGCACCTACGGCCCAACGCTGCCGGTCAGCGCCGAACAGCTGGATAGTGTCCTGCAGGAGCTGCGCGACACGGGTAACATCAGCCAGATGCTCGACAATATCTGAACATCAGGACTGATCAGCCCCCTGGATGTTTCCTTGTTCATTCCCGTCCAACGGCAGGCGCTCAATCAGCCTGAGCGCCTCGGGTGCCTGGGCCGCACGCCAGGCCTGAAAAGCGGCAAGCTCCGCATGCCAGCGGCGTATGACCCATGCCAACACCGCCAGGTCATCGATAAAGCCCGCCACCGGCAACCAATCCGGTAGCGCATCCAAGGGTGTTACGAAGTACAGCAAGGCGGCCACAACCGTCAGTAACGCCTGCCCGCTGATTGCCCGATACTCGCCCCGCCACCAGGCCATGCAGAGATTCTGCAGCAACCTGAGATCCGTGCGCAGCGCGGCCAAGGATTGGCCGCGCTGGTCGAGTTTGCGCGCCACCGCCAACAGCAATGCGGGTAAGCGCCCAGCACTGAGGAAACGCCGCGCCAAAACCAGGTAACGCGAGAAATTTTTCGCTGCAATCATCGCCCTATCTCATCAATCCCGCGCGCTTGCTGGGCCCGCCTGGGTTATCCACTAAAGCTGTGGATAACCTTGTGAACAGATTATCCATAAGCCTGCCAAACGCCCAGCCCATGCGGCCTCGCCACAGATCGGGCATTTTTTATCCAGCACTTAAAATCTCATATAAATCAATATGTTAAAAATAACAAAGGGTTTTTATAAGACACTTCCCGTAACCCTCGACAGGCATTATGGGAAATGTGCATAACCGTAACAGCCAGGCAGCCCTACAGTGCTTTCAAGACCACTCAGTCAGGCCCATAGTGCGCTTTATCGGCACCAGAAACGACAACGCCCCGTCGAAACGGGGCGTTGTATGTACCGCTGAAAAATTACTGTGCCGGGGCTTCGGCAGCGGCGGCGTCTTTAATAGCGATCAGTTCCAGATCGAACACCAGCACCGAATTGGCTGGAATGGCCGGAGTCGGGCTTTGCTCGCCATAGGCCAGCTCGCTCGGGATATAGAACTTGTACTTCTCGCCGACATGCATCAATTGCAGGCCTTCGACCCAACCCGGAATCACACCGCTGACCGGCAGATCGATCGGGCTGCCACGCTCGACCGAGCTGTCGAATACCTTGCCATCGGTCAGCTTGCCTTCGTAGTGAACGGTCACCACATCGGTCGCTTTCGGCTGGGCGCCTTCGGCTTTCTGCACCACTTCGTACTGCAAGCCGGAAGCGGTAGTGGTCACGCCTTCACGCTTGGCATTGTCTGTGAGGAATTTCTTGCCGGCCTCGGTCGCCTCTTTATTCAGGGTAACCATGCGTTCTTCGGCACGCTTTTGCAGGAAGGCGAAGGCTTCGATCAGCTCTTCGTCTTTCAGACGCTGTTCTTTCTTGCCGATGGCGTCTTCGATGCCTTGAGCCACGGCGTTCGAATCCAGATCATCCATGCCTTCTTGCGCCAGGCTCTTGCCCATGTTCAGGCCGATCCCGTAGGAAGCCTTCTGCGCCGGGGTTTCCAGGGTGACCTTGCTGGTTTGCGAATCACAACCGGCGAGAACCAAACCCACCAGGGCGACCGCCGCTGCTAAACGATGCTGTTTCATGCTTGTTCCTTGTCCGCTGCGCCCTAGGGCTGTCGATATCGTGTGAAGGCGCGAGCTTAGCAGGCTGCCGCGATCACTGGCTACCGTGTTAGGAGACAGAAAATGCGTATAAGTTCAGATGTTTAGCTGAATTGAGCGGAAGATTTTGAGGAGCTGTTGCGAAGTGTCACAGGGGAGGTGAAGCGAGGATAAAAATGGCGCAGCGGACGGGACTCGAACCCGCGACCCCCGGCGTGACAGGCCGGTATTCTAACCGACTGAACTACCGCTGCGCGTAACCTCGAAGGCGAGTTGGTGGGTGATGACGGGATCGAACCGCCGACCCTCTGCTTGTAAGGCAGATGCTCTCCCAGCTGAGCTAATCACCCTTCACTCTCGAAGTGGGGCGCATTCTAGACAGCCATCCAGACCTTGGCAAGTCCTGATTTAAATATTTTTTATCGACACAGCAATGGCTTAGCGCAGACTTGGCCTCGAGCAGTAAGCAGGGGAATAATGCGCCCCCGAATGCAACGTGCAAGCCGAGCAGCGCATCTTACCGATCTGCACCCCTGGTTCTGGACTGGAACCAGGCGCTGACAGCTTATGCTGCCTGCCACAGGGCAGGCCTGTTAATGGAGAGTCACCCCCTTATGTGGTTTCGTAACCTGCTGGTTTATCGCCTCACCCAGAACATCCCCTTCGACGCCGAGGCCCTAGAGGCTGCCCTGGCCGCCAAACCGGCCCGCTCGTGCGCCAGCCAGGAACTCAGCACCTACGGCTTTATCGCGCCCTTCGGCAAAGGCGGCGATGCGCCGCTGGTGCATGTCAGCGGTGACTTCCTGCTGATCGCCGCGCGCAAGGAAGAACGTATTTTGCCCGGAAGCGTGGTACGCGATGCGCTGAAGGACAAGGTCGACGAGATCGAAGCCGAGCAGATGCGCAAGGTCTACAAGAAGGAACGCGACCAGCTCAAAGACGAGATAGTGCAGACCTTCCTGCCGCGTGCCTTTATCCGCAAATCCGCCACCTTCGCCGCCATCGCGCCGAAGCAGGGCCTGATCCTGGTCGATGCCTCCAGCCCCAAGCGCGCCGAAGACCTGCTCTCCACCCTGCGCGAGGCCATAGGCTCGCTGCCGGTGCGCCCGCTGACCGTGAAAATCGCCCCCAGCGCGACCCTGACCGATTGGGTCAAGGCGCAGCAAGCCGCCGCCGACTTCCATGTGCTTGACGAATGCGAGCTGCGCGACACCGGTGAGGACGGTGGCGTGGTGCGCTGCAAGCGCCAGGACCTGACCAGCGATGAAATCCAGTTGCATATGACCTCGGGCAAACAGGTCACCCAACTGTCCCTGGCCTGGCAGGACAAGCTGTCCTTCGTGCTGGACGACAAGCTGGTGGTCAAGCGCCTGCGCTTCGAGGATCTGCTGCAGGATCAGGCCGAACAGGACGGCGGCGACGATGCCCTCGGCCAGCAGGACGCCAGCTTCACCCTGATGATGCTGACCCTGGTCGACTTCCTCCCGGCCTTGTTCGAAGCCCTGGGCGGCGAAGAAATCCCGCAGGGCATCTAACCCCCCTACTGCGGCGCGAGCGCCCGGGAACCCGCCAGCTATCCCGGGCCGCTTGCCTTGTTCAGGCCAATGTGCAAAATACCGCACGGCGTGAGGACGACCTCACCACTCGCTGAGTGAGCATCCGGGGACGGCCCCTACCCTGCCGCTCTGGAGCTCGCAATGTCTTGGATCATTCTGTTTTTCGCCGGCCTGTTCGAGGTCGCCTGGGCTGTCGGGCTGAAATACACCGACGGCTTCTCCAGGCCCATCCCCAGTCTGCTGACAGTCGCCGCCATGCTCGTCAGCCTGCTCCTGCTGGGCCTGGCCATGAAGCAATTGCCCCTGGGCACCGCTTACGCGATCTGGACCGGCATCGGCGCCATAGGCACGGTGATCGCCGGGATCATCCTGTTCGGCGAGTCCATGGCGCTGATCCGCCTGGCCAGCGTAGCGCTGATTATCTGCGGCCTGCTCGGCCTTAAGCTCAGCCATTAAAACAGCGCAATGCACAGTCACGGACACTAGAAGCCGCCCCATTACACCGCAGCGAACACGCGGCGAACAGCCGGCCATCTTCGGCGAACTGCCTGCACCGGCCAGGCCTGCGCGACCGCCAAGGCCTGCAGCGCGCCCATCTGAATAGCTGCCCTCCCCCGGTGCATTTCCAACAGCCATGCACGGCACCGCCGCGGTCGCCAACCCGGGTTGCGCGGACATGTTTTAGCGCCGGCAAGAAAAGGCACGGCAGTGTTGAAAATAAAAAACTGCCTCCTCGTAAGGCTAATTATAAACTCCTTATAAATCAGTATATTGCATAGAAGTAAGGACTTAGCCTTAACCCGCCTGTAATTTTTAACCGGTCAATTCGTCGTATTTGTTTGACATATTTTACGAGGTTGGCAGACTGCGCGACCGTGGTGTCAGGCAAATCGCCTGACTACCGGGTAGCCCAGAGGCTTGCCTGGCAGCCAGAACGGCTGGCCCATCAACCAAAACAACAATTTGTCGCCTGTCGCGACCTTCTGTTCGGTTTGCCTTGGGCACCCCGGCGAACCCCCGGCAGGCCAGAGCCACTGGAACAAAAACACATGCTGATCTGGTTTGTTGTGGGTTACCTGCTGATCACAGTAGGTATTGGCATCTATGCCTCGACGCGCGTGCACAACGCAAAAGACTTCGCTGCCGGTGGACGTAGCATGTCGTTCCCCCTGGTGATGGCGATGGTGTTTGCCACCTGGTTTGGCTCGGAAGCCGTACTGGGCATCCCCGCGGCGTTTATCGAGGAAGGCTTTGCCGGCATAGTCGAAGACCCCTTCGGTTCCTTCGGCTGCCTGATGCTGGTGGGCTTTTTCTTCGCCCGCAAACTGTACCGGATGAATTTGCTGACCCTCGGTGACTTCTTCCGCAAGCGCTTCGGCCCGAACGTCGAGCTGATCACCAGCCTGGTGATCATGGCCTCCTACCTGGGCTGGATCGCGGCCCAACTGACGGCTCTCGGCGTGGTCTTCAACGTGCTGTCCGACGGCTCCATCAGCACCGCCCAGGGCATGCTGATCGGCACCCTGATAGTGCTGATCTACACCCTGTACGGCGGAATGTGGTCGGTGGCGCTGACCGACACCTTCCAGATGGCGATTATCGTGGTCGGCCTGGGCTACCTGACCTGGCTGATCGGCGACATGGCCGGCGGCCCGCAGAAGGTCATCAGCCAGGCGGCAACTGAAGGCAAGTTCAGCTTTATCCACAGTTTCGCTGCCAAGGATATAGTCGCCTTTATCGGTGCCGCGGTGACCATGATGCTCGGCTCCATCCCGCAGCAGGACGTGTATGCCCGGGTGATGTCGGCGAAGACGGAAAAGATTGCCTCCCACGCCACCATCGCCGGGGGCGTCTTCTACCTGGCCTTCTGCATGCTGCCGATTTTCCTCACCTATGCCGCTTCGATGATCGACCCGGCCATGGTCGAGCACTTCCTCGCAGAAGACGCGCAGATGATTCTGCCGCACCTGATTCTCGAGCGAACCCCGGTGTTTGCCCAGGTACTGTTCTTCGGTGCCCTGCTGTCGGCCATCATGTCCACCGCCTCCGGCACGCTGCTGGCGCCCTCGGTGACCTTTACCGAGAACGTGCTCAAGCGCTTGCGCCCGAACATGGACGACCGCGAGTTCCTCAAGGCCATGCGCCTGACCATTGTCGCCTGCGCCGTGATCACCGCGACCTTCGCCCTGTACTCCGACGCCAGCATCTACGAGATGGTAGGCAGCGCCTACAAGGTGACCCTGGTGGCCGCCTCGGTGCCTTTGATCGCCGGCCTGTTCTGGAGCCGCGCCACCACCCAGGGCGCACTGCTGGCCATCGCCTTCGGCCTGCTGTCCTGGCTGAGCCTGGAATTCACCTACCAGGACAGCGACTTCTGGCCGCCGCAACTTGTGGGTCTGCTGCTGAGCGCATTCGGCATGCTGGTCGGCTCGCTGCTGCCCCAGGTGATAGGCCTGCGCCGTGAACCACTGCCGGCAGGCAATGCACAAAACGCTTGAGTAACAGCTGAAGGTAAAAAGGCCAGTTATATAACTGGCCTTTTTTTATGACTACATCCCAGCTCGGTGCTGAATCAACGCCAATCCCCCCGCAGCTGCGCCACCTGGGCTTGCAGCAGCTCACGCTTGGCCACTTCGGCGGCGAGCGGCTGACCGGCCACCAGCTGAATCCGCGACCACAGGCGCCTGAACAAGCCCTTGTGCGGATCGCGGCTGAAGAAGCTGCCCCACAGCCCCTGCAACGCCATGGGGATCACCGGCACCGGGTTTTCCTCGATGATGCGTTCGATCCCGCTCTTGAACTCGTTGAGTTCGCCATCGCTGGTCAACTTGCCTTCCGGGAAGATGCACACCAGCTCGCCACCCCGCAGGTACTCGGCGATTTTCTTGAAGGCGGAGTCGTAGATCAGCAGATCCTCAGTGCGCCCGGCAATAGGCACTGTGCCGGCGGTACGGAAGATAAAGTTGAGCACCGGCAGGTTATAGATCTTGTAGTACATGACGAAACGCACCGGCCGACGCACCGCGCCGCCGATCAGCAGCGCGTCGACGAAGGACACATGGTTGCACACCAGCACCGCCGCGCCCTCATCGGGAATGGCCTCCAGGCCCTTGTGCTCGACCCGGTACATGGAATGGCTGAGCAGCCAGATCAGGAAGCGCATGCTGAATTCGGGGACGATCTTGAAGATGTAGCTGTTGACCGCGATATTCATCAGCGAGATGACTAGAAACAGCTGTGGAATCGACAGCTTGGCCAGGCTCAGGAACAGGATCGAGGCGATAGCCGAGATCACCATAAACAGCGCATTGAGGATGTTGTTGGCGGCTATCACCCGCGCTCTTTCGTGTTCCACCGTGCGCGACTGGATCAGGGCATACAACGGCACTATGTAAAAGCCGCCGAACAGACCGATACCCAAAATCGAACCGAGAATCCACCAGGCCTGGCCATGGCTCAGCACCGCCAGCCAGTCATGCGCCACCGCCCCCTGGGGAAAGCCGCCGGAATGCCACCAGAGCAGAATGCCGAACAGGGTCAAACCCATGGAACCGAAGGGCACCAGGCCGACTTCCACCTTGTGCCCGCTCATGCGTTCGCACAGCATCGAGCCCAGGCCTATGCCCAGGGAGAACACCGTGAGGATCAGCGTCACCACGCTTTCATCGCCGTACAGCCACTCCTTGGCGTAGGCCGGAATCTGCGTCAGGTACACCGCGCCGAGAAACCAGAACCAGGAATTGCCCACCAGGGAACGCGACACCGCCGGGCGCTGGCCCAGGCCCAGTTTCATGATCAGCCAGGACTGGCGCAGGATATTCCAATCCAGCTTGAGCTGCGGCATGACCGCCGCCGCACGGGGAATGCCGCGGCTGGCCAGATAGCCGAGCACCGCCACCAGCACCACTGAGACGGCCACTATATGGGCATAGCCGTTGCTGGCCATCATCACCCCGGCGCCAATGGTGCCGGCCAGGATGGCCAGGAAGGTGCCCATTTCCACCAGGGCATTGCCGCCGATCAACTCCTCTTCCTTGAGGTGTTGCGGCAGGATCGAGTACTTCACCGGGCCGAATAGCGCCGACTGGGTGCCCATGGCAAACAGCACCGCAAGCATCAAGGGCAGGTTGCCCAGCAACACCCCGGTCGCCCCCAAGAGCATGATCAGGATCTCGGCGAACTTGATCACGCGGATCAGCGAGTCCTTGGCGAACTTCTCGCCAAACTGCCCACCCAGGGCGGAAAACAGGAAGAACGGCAGGATAAACAGCATGGCGCAGAGATTGACCAGCAAGTCCTTGTCAGCACTGGAGCTGATCTTGAACAGGATGGCGAGAATCAGCGACTGCTTGAAGATGTTGTCGTTGAAGGCGCCGAGCAACTGGGTGAGGAAAAACGGCAGAAAGCGTTTTTTACCCAGCAGCGCGAATTGGGATTGTTGGCTCATCGTCCTTGTACCTGTGTGCTGTGGCCGAACTGGTCGTCCAGCATTTGACTGCAAGACAGCCCCCCAAAGCCACAGGCAACCGGGGTTTTTGCGCTAATTTCGGCACAAACATCGAGTTACAAGGGCAACTGGCCCAGCCACCCACGCAGCACAAAGAACACCAGCAAGCCGCCGCCAATGGTCGCCAGCAGATGGCGGGTCAGCGCGGCTATGGCGATGGTCGCCAGCCCGGCCAGCAGATAGGCATTTTGCATAGTCAGGGCCCAGTGCTGGCCATCGGGGATCAGCATGCCCGGCACTACTATGGCAGTCAGCACCGCCGTGGGCACGAAATGCAGGCCCTGACGCACCACTGGGGCAAAACGCAGGTCGGGCAAGGCGAACAGGCTGTAGCGGATCAGGAAGGTGATCAGCGCCATGCCGAGAATCAGCAACCAGGTATTCATTGAGCGCCCTCCTCGACCACCACGCTGAGTGCACGGCGCTCCAGTGCCACCCCGACGGCAATCCCGCTCAACGCCGCGGCCATCAGGCCCAGCTTGTAGGGCCAGGCATAACAGAGCAGCGCCACGGCCGCCGCCACCAGCGCCGCGGCGATTTGCGGCGAGCCGCGCAGCACCGGCACCACTATGCCGATAAAGGTCGCCAGCATGGCGAAATCCAGGCCCCAACCGGCCAGGTTCGGCACGCTCTGGCCGAACAGCGCGCCCACCAACGAGCTGCAGACCCAGGACAGGTACAGCGCCAGGGCCACGCCGGCGTGATACCACTGGCCATGCTCGGCCATGCCGCGCGCCAGGTAGCGGCGCTGCACCACGGCGAAGGTCTCGTCGGTCAGGCCAAAGGCCAGGGGCAAGCGCCAGCGCTGCGGCAGCCCGCCGACATAGGGCTGCAAGGCCGCGCTGTAGAGCACATGGCGCAGGTTGACGATAAAGGTGGTGAGCAGAATCACCACCGCGCCGCTGCCCAGGGTCAGCAGGCTGATGGCGATAAATTGCGCCGAGCCGGCATACACCAGCAGCGACATGCCCAGCGCCTGCCACAGGCTGAGTCCGGCCAGGCTGGCCAGCGCGCCATAGATAAGGCCGAACGGCAGGATGCCGACTATCATCGGGATGCTGTCTCGGCTGCCATACAGAAAGTGCTGCGAACGACTCATGCTGATTCCTCCAGGCCTCTAGCCTGCAGCATGGGCGGTGCGTCGTCTTGAACAATCTTGCTCAGCCCGGGCTACTCACAGGGATAAGCCAAGGCCGGCCTTGCGGTACTGTCCCGGCGCCACCCCATAAGCCTGTTTGAACTGGCGGCTCAGATGGCTCTGGTCGGCAAAGCCCAACTGCATGGCCACGTTCAGCGGCGCACAACCCTGTTTCAGCAAGCTGCGGGCCTGCTCCAGGCGGCGCTGCATCAACCAGCTGTGCGGCGGCAGGCCGGTGGCGCGGCGAAATACCCGGGCGAAATGAAAGGGCGACAAGCCCACCGCCGCGGCCAAGTGTTCCAGCGAGGGCGGGGCGGCCAGCTGGCTGGCGAGCAACTCCTTGGCCAGCGCCACCGCCTGGGGTTCATGACCGGGCGCGAGGCCTGCAGGAATGCGCCCATGGCGTTGAAATAACAGCAGAATCGCCTCGCGCCAGGCGCTCTGCTGCTGCAGCGCAGTGGCCGCACTGTCGAGCAAGCGATGCAGCTCGGCGAACAGGCGATGCAGTTGTGGGTCATGCAGGACGCTGCTGGCGAACGACGGCATGCCGTGCTGGCTCAGCTCCAGCTCGGCCAGCACGCCGCCGACCTGGGCGTTGTCCGGGTAGAAGGCACGGTACTGCCAGCCCTGCTCGTGGGCCTTGGAGCAAGAGTGCAGTTCGTCCGGGTTGATCAATATCATGCTGCCGGCCGGCGCCAGATGCTCGCTGCCGCGATGCTGGAAACGATGGGCCCCCTGCTCGATTACTGCGAAGACGAAGCCTTCGTGCACATGGGGCGAAAAGCGCTGCTCGATATAGTGGGCGTGCAGCAACTCCACCCCGTCCAACTCGCGCGATTGCCAGAAGCGTGTTTGCTCGATGCCAGCCTGCCCCATCATTCAAGCGCTGAAACGCGCCTCCAGCTGCTGCTTGATGGCCGGCCAGTCACGGTCGGTGATGCTGTACAGCACGCTGTCATCCAGGCGCCCATCGGCCAGGCGCCGGTGGTTGCGCAGCACCCCTTCGCGCACGGCACCGAGCTTCTCGATGGCACGCTGCGAACGCAGGTTGCTGGCGGCGGTTTTCAGCTGCACGCGGACCATCTGCCAGTGCTCGAAGGCATGCTTGAGCATCAGGTATTTCACCATGGCGTTCAGGCCGGTGCCGTGCTGGCTGTGGTCCAGCCAGGTCCAGCCGATCTCGGCGGCCGGCAGAATGTTCATAAAATCGCCGAAGCGCGTGGTGCCGACCAGTTGCTCGCCCAGGCGAATGACAAAGGCCAAGGCCTTGCCTTCGCGCTGCTCGAGCAGGCCCTGGCGATACCAATCCAGACGCTGGGTGCCGTTCATATAGGTCAGTTCCTGGCGATTGGCTTCGGCCAGGCTGATCAGGGCGGGAATATCGGCATCGACCATGGGTTCGATGCGCAACGCTCCGCGTTGCAGGGTAATCAATTGCGGCTTGAACATAGGGTCCCTCCACGGACAGCGTCGCAGGCGCGTCACGCTAACAGGCTAAGCCCGTGCGGACAATCCACAAGCGTTTTAAGCAAAGAATCCAACTCCGACACTGCGACCTTGGTCGCGCCTGACGACTCGACGCTTTGCTGCGACACTGTGCAGCAGGGCTCGGCCATCGCGACCAAGCCCCCACAAGCACCCCATAGTTTGCTGTTGGAGTAGGCATGAGTTTGTCCAGCGGGCTGATCGCCGCGGTGGCGCTGATCTATATGGCCATACTGTTCGCCATCGCCTTCTACGGCGACCGCCGCGCCGCGCCCATGCCGCCACGGGTGCGGGCCTGGGTCTATAGCCTGTCGCTGGCGGTGTACTGCACCAGCTGGACCTTCTTCGGCGCGGTCGGCCAGGCCGCCGAACAGCTCTGGTCCTTCCTGCCCATTTATCTCGGGCCGATCATTTTGCTGCTGTTCGCGCCCTGGGTGCTGCAGAAGATGGTGATGCTCAGCAAGCAGGAAAATATCACCTCGATCGCCGATTTTATCGCCGCGCGCTACGGCAAATCCCAGGCGCTGGCGGTGCTGGTGGCGCTGATCTGCCTGGTCGGCGTGCTGCCCTATATCGCCCTGCAGCTCAAGGGCATAGTGCTCGGGGTCAACCTGCTGATCGGGGCAGGCGCGGGGGCCAGCGGCACCAGCGCCCAGGACACCGCGCTGATAGTGTCTTTGATGCTGGCGCTGTTCACCATACTGTTCGGCACGCGCAACCTGGATGCCACCGAACACCACCGCGGCATGGTGCTGGCGATCGCCTTCGAATCCCTGGTCAAGCTGCTGGCCTTCCTCGCCGTCGGCGCCTTCGTCACCTATGGGCTGTACGACGGTTTCACCGATCTGCTCGGCCAGGCCAAGGCCAGCCCGGCCCTCGACAGCTTCTGGGCGGAAACGCTGAACTGGCCGGCGCTGATGATGCAGACCGGCCTGGCGATGATCGCCATCGTCTGCCTGCCGCGGCAGTTCCATGTCACCGTGGTGGAAAATATCGAGCCCAAGGATCTCAACCTGGCGCGCTGGGTGTTTCCCGTCTACCTGGTGCTGGCGGCCTTGTTCGTGGTGCCCATTGCCCTGGCCGGGCAGCTGCTGCTGCCGGCCGGAGTCACCCCGGACTCCTTCGTGATCAGCCTGCCGCTGGCGCAGGCGCATCCGGCGCTGGCGCTGCTGGCCTTTATCGGCGGCGCCTCGGCCGCCACCGGCATGGTGATTGTCGCCTCGGTGGCGCTGTCGACCATGATCTCCAACGACATGCTGCTGCCCTGGCTGCTGCGCCGGCAGAACACCGAGCGGCCGTTCGAAGCCTTCCGCTACTGGATGCTCACCGCGCGGCGGGTGAGCATAGTGCTGATCCTGCTGCTGGCCTATCTGTGCTACCGCCTGCTCGGCGAAGGCGCGAGCCTGGCGACCATCGGCCAGGTCTCCTTCGCCGCCATCGGCCAGCTGGCCCCGGCCATGTTCGGCGCCCTGCTGTGGAAGCAGGCCAACCGCCAGGGCGTGTTCGCCGGCTTGGCCCTCGGCGCGCTGCTCTGGTTCTACAGCCTGGTGCTGCCGCTGCTGGCCCGCGGCCTGGGCTGGCCGCTGGAGATCTTCCCCGGACTGCCCAGCCTGCTGTACGGGCCCATTGGCTTTCAAGTCGATGCCCTGACCCGCGGCGTGGTGCTATCGCTGGCCGGCAACTTCCTGCTGTTTGCCTGGGTCTCGTATTTTTCCCGCACCCGGGTCGCCGAACACTGGCAGGCCGGGCGTTTTATCGGCCACGACTTCGGCGCCAAGCCCAGCAGCCGCAGCCTGCTGGCGGTGCGGGTGGACGATCTGCTGACGCTGGCCAGCCGCTTCGTCGGCGAGGAGCGCGCGCGCCAGAGTTTTATGCGCTTCGCCCAGCGCCAGGGCAGAGGCTTCGACCCCAGCCAGAGCGCCACCAGCGAATGGATCGCCCATACCGAACGCCTGCTGGCCGGCGTGTTGGGGGCCTCTTCGACCCGCGCCGTGGTCAAGGCCGCCATCGAAGGCCGCGAGATGCAGGTCGAGGATGTGGTGCGCATAGTCGACGAAGCCAGCGAGGTGCTGCAGTTCAACCGCGCACTGCTGCAGGGGGCGATAGAGAACATCACCCAGGGCATCAGCGTGGTCGACCAGTCGCTGCATCTGGTGGCCTGGAACCAGCGCTATATCGAACTGTTCGACTACCCGGACGGCCAGGTCTACGTCGGACGGCCGGTGGCCGAACTGATACGTTTCAACGCCCAGCGCGGCCTGCTCGGCCCCGGCGCTATCGAGGAACATGTGAGCAAGCGCCTGTACTGGATGCGCCAGGGCACCGCGCACACCTCCGAACGGCTGTTCCCCAATGGCCGGGTCATCGAGCTGATCGGCAACCCCATGCCCGGCGGCGGTTTCGTCATGAGCTTCACCGACATCACCGAATTCCGCGAGGCCGAACGGGCGCTCAAGGCCGCCAACGAGGGCCTGGAACAGCGGGTCGCCGAGCGCACCTTCGAGCTGTCGCAGCTCAATCAGGCGCTTAGTGAGGCCAAGGGTGTGGCCGAATCCGCCAACCAGTCGAAGACCCGCTTTCTCGCCGCGGTCAGCCATGACCTGATGCAACCCTTGAACGCCGCCCGGCTGTTCTCCGCCGCCCTGTCCCACCAGGACGAAACCCTGCCTAACGATGCCCGCGAACTGGTGCGCCATCTGGACAGCTCGCTGCGCTCGGCGGAAGACCTGATCGGCGACCTGCTGGACATCTCGCGCCTGGAAAACCGCCGCATCAGCCCGGAGCGCAACGCCTTCGTGCTGAACGAGCTGTTCGACACCCTGGGCGCCGAGTTCCGCGTGCTGGCGGCCGAACAGGGCGTGGATTTCCGCCTGCGCGGCAGCCGCCTGCGGGTGGACAGCGACAGCAAGCTGCTGCGCCGGGTGCTGCAGAATTTCCTCACCAACGCCTTCCGCTACGCCCGTGGCCGCGTGCTGCTGGGCGTACGCCGCGCAGGCGGCCAGCTGCGCCTGGAGGTCTGGGACCGAGGCCCGGGCATCCCCGCGGACAAGCAACAGGAAATCTTCGAGGAGTTCAAGCGCCTGGACAGCCACCAGACCCGCGCCGAGAAAGGCCTGGGCCTGGGCCTGGCGATCGCCGACGGCCTGTGCCGGGTGCTGGAACACCCGCTTGCGGTGCGTTCCTGGCCGGGCCAAGGCAGCGTCTTTAGCGTCACGGTGCCCCTGGCCTCGCACGCCGAGGTCACAGCCCCGCCGCCGCCCGAGCCTAACGGCCAGTCCCTGGCCGGCACCCGGGTGCTGTGCGTCGACAACGAGGACAGCATACTCACCGGCATGCGCAGCCTGCTGTCGCGCTGGGGCTGCCAGGTGTGGACCGCGCGCAACCGCCTGGAATGCGCGCAACTGCTCGGCGAAAACCTGCGCCCGCAGCTGGCCCTAGTGGATTACCACCTGGACCAAGGCGACACCGGCACCGAACTGATGGCCTGGCTGCGCACCCGCCTGGGCGAGCCGCTGCCCGGCGTGGTGATCAGCGCCGACGGCCGCCCCGAGCTGATCGCCCAGGTGCACGCCGCCGGCCTCGACTACCTGGCCAAACCGGTCAAACCGGCGGCCTTGCGCGCCCTGCTCAATCGCCATTTGAGTCTGCGTTAGGCCAAGGTTGAAATCCGTAGGGCGGGTGCAACCC
>Ga0209343_10002519_pt1 | contig 23565 bp, 25 predicted proteins | sample RifCSPlowO2_02_FD_184026 | JGI IMG/M metagenome (GOLD analysis project Ga0209343, IMG submission 184026) | Groundwater microbial communities from Rifle, Colorado - Rifle CSP2_plank lowO2_0.2 (SPAdes) (version 2) | ecosystem: Environmental > Aquatic > Deep subsurface > Groundwater | place... | reverse complement strand
CCGACAAAGCCGCCGATGCACCGGCGGCCCCTGTGCAACAGGTCGCGGCTGCGGCACCAGTGGCCAAAGACACCATTGATGTCGAAGCCAAAACCAAGGTTTGATTTGCCCAAGACTCATTTAGCCCGGCGTGCAACATGGCCGCTGGGTGGGAAGCCTGTAATTGATTGATATCGGAGTCACCAAACTTGCGATTATTGGCGCCATTGCGTTGGTGGTCATCGGTCCTGAAAAACTGCCGGGACTGGCCAAAACCGTAGGCACCCTGCTGGGGCGCGCGCGGCGGTATGTGGCCGATGTCAAGGCGGAGGTCAACCGCTCCATGGAGTTGGACGAGCTCAAAAAAATGCGCGACACGGTGGAAAACGCCGCCCGGGATGTAGAAAACACGATCCAGACCAGTGCCAGTGATTTTGAGAAAACCTGGACGGAGGCCACGGATTTGGCTGCTAGCCCCACCTGGGACGAGGCCAATACCAAAGCCCCAGAGTACAAACACCCCAACAAGAAGTGGCGCCTCAAGCAGGGCGCCACACCCCATTGGTACAAGGCCCGTACCGGCACCCGCACCAAGGCCCTGTCGGGTGCGGCCCGGGTGGCACGGTTTCGACCCCGCAAAATGGGTCCCTAAGTGAAACAATGACCGATCCTGTCAAACCAGACGACGAACTCGCCGGAACCGAACAGCCTTTCGTACAACACCTCTTTGAGCTGCGCGACCGCCTCCTGTACGCCTTGTATGGGGTGGGTGCGGTGTTGCTAGTGTTGCTTTTTTACCCTGGACCGTCCCAGCTTTACGACTTTTTGGCGATGCCGCTGGTTAAAGCGCTGCCCGAGGGCTCCCGCATGATTGCGGTGGGTGTGGTGTCGCCGTTTCTGGTGCCCATCAAGGTATCCGTGATGGCGGCCATTGGCCTGTCTTTGCCCTGGATTCTTTACCAAATGTGGGCCTTTGTGGCGCCAGGCTTGTACAAGCATGAGAAAAAGCTGGTCCTGCCTTTGGTGACGGCCAGTACCTTTCTGTTTTACCTCGGTGCCGCGTTTTGTTATTTCTTTGTCTTTGGCCAGGCATTTCCGGCCATCCAGAAAATGGCGCCGGTGTCGGTGGCCGTCAGCCCTGATATTGAGGCCTATTTGGACTTTGTCATCACCATGTTCATTGCGTTTGGCGTGGCATTTGAAGTGCCCATCGTGGTGGTGATTTTGGCCCGTATGGGCATGGTCACGGTGGTGCAGCTCAAGTCGTTTCGCACCTATTTTGTGGTGGGAGCTGCCGCCATTTCAGCGCTGGTGACCCCGCCCGATCCAGTGTCTATGATCGCTTTGCTGGTACCCATGTGTATCTTGTACGAGATCGGCATTTGGGCTGCCCAAATTTTTATTAAACACACCCAAGCACCCGAAGAAGAAGTGTCTGCCCGTTAAACCGGCTTAGCGGGCCGCCTGTTTGGGGCGGGGGCGGATGCCGGGAGTGACCTGCAAATCGATTTTTTGGTTTTTACGTTCCACGGTGAAGCGTGCGGCAGTGCCTGGTTTGAGCACCGCCACCATGGACAGCAACTGGGTCACGTCCGTCACGGGTGCATCGGCAACACTCACAATCACGTCGCCGGGCTTGATCCCCGCCAACGCAGCCGGTCCGTTTTGCAGCACGCCCGTGATGATGACACCTTGCTGGGTTTTCACGTCAAAGGTCTCGGCCAGCTCAGGGGACAGATCATTGGGCTCCACCCCAATCCAGCCACGGGTCACCCGACCGTCTTTGACGATGCCTTCCAGCACCTGTTTGGCGGTGGACACTGGAATGGCAAAACCAATGCCCATGTTGCCGCCCGAGCGGGAGTAAATGGCGGTGTTGATGCCCAGCAGATTGCCGTTGGTGTCCACCAGGGCACCACCCGAATTGCCAGGGTTGATGGCGGCGTCGGTTTGGATGAAGTTTTCAAACGTGTTGATGCCCAACTGGTTGCGCCCCAACGCACTGACAATGCCGCTGGTCACGGTCTGTCCCACGCCAAACGGATTGCCAATGGCCAGGACTTGGTCCCCAACCCGTAAAGCGTCCGAATTGCCCAACACAATGGTCGGTAGACGGTCTAAATCAATCTTGAGGACCGCCAGATCACTGTCGGGGTCCGTGCCGATCACTTTGGCTGGTGCGTGGCGGCTGTCATTGAGGACCACTTCGATTTCATCTGCACCTTCGACCACATGGTTGTTGGTCAGAATGTACCCACTGGCGCTCACGATCACGCCGCTGCCTAGCCCACCTTGCGGTTCACCGCCCTGGTCGCCGTAGAAAAACCGAAACCATGGGTCATTCGCATTGGGATTGGGGTGTGCGGCCTTGCTGGTGTTGATACTCACCACCGCAGCAGATGCTTTTTGCGCGGCCAGGCGGAAACTGCCAACAGGAATGTCACCGGGGCTGCCAGCTGGCGCCTCCAGTAGGGTGATGCCACTGGCCGCCGTAGGGGTATGCCCCAGCCATTGCGGTTTGAGCGTGGCAACCACAAAATACGCGGCCAGCAGCACCGTGGTGGTTTGGGAGAACAGTAGCCAAAAACGTTTCATGGTTTGGAATTGTAGGGGGCAAGTGCACTCGCGGTACATTGTCGGCTTGGACATGTCACTCCACACGCAAATCATCCACATTCAACCGCTGGCACCTGCTAAACCCCGGCTGGGCACTGCGTGCAATGGCTGTGGTGTGTGTTGCTTGGCGGAACCCTGCCCCTTGGGGATGGTTTTGTCGCGCAAACGCCAGGGCGCTTGTGATGCACTGCGTTGGAGTGCGATTGACACGGCGTACCGCTGTGGCGCCATTACCGTGCCGCATGAGGTTGCGGCGCAGGCGCTGCCTGCAGCTGTGCGCTGGCTGATGCCGGCTCTCGGAGGCTTGCTTGGCCTCGTGGCAAGGCGTTGGATTGCGGCTGGCATCGGGTGTGATAGCAGCTTGGTGTCCGAACCTGTGGCATCGGGGACAATCCAGCCTTCCGGTGAATCACCCCCCTAAACACCCCGACATCCATGCCACCAAATTTGCGCCATGACTAACCGCCAAGACCTCAATACCGCGCTGGACGGTTTGTTGCAGCCCGAGCGATTCAAAGACTTTTGCCCCAACGGATTGCAGGTGGAGGGGCAATTTGAGGTGCGCAAAATCGTGTCGGGCGTGACGGCCAGCGTAGCGTTGATTGAAGCCGCCATTGCAGCCCGGGCCGATACCCTGTTGGTTCACCATGGCCTGTTTTGGCGGGGGCATGACGGGCGCGTCACTGGCTGGATGCGCCAAAGACTGGCATTGTTGCTGGCCCACAATATCAATTTATTTGCTTACCACTTGCCCATGGATGCCCACCCGGAGCTTGGGAACAATGCGCAGTTGGGGCTTCAATTGGGGTTGCAGGCCACAGGGCGGTTTGGAGACCAGCAATTGGGCTTTTTGGGGATGCCTGTTTCTGACTTTGCCTATGTCAGTGCACAAGATCTTGCACGCCAAGTGGAAACGGTGCTGGGGAGATCGGTGGTCTTGGTGCCGGGAAAACCGGGCTCCATACGGCAGATCGCTTGGTGTACCGGCGGTGCGCAGGGCTATTTTGAGGAGGCAATTGCCGCAGGTGCAGATGCCTTCATCACCGGCGAAATTTCTGAGCCGCAGGCGCACTATGCGCGCGAAAGTGGCGTCGCCTATCTGGCCTGCGGGCACCATGCCACCGAGCGGTATGGCGCGCCAGCCGTCGCCGCATGTGCTGCGCAGCAGTTGGGGCTGGAGCATGAATTCATTGATATTGACAATCCCGCCTGAGGCGATGGACGCCACCACACCATGATGCACACCAACGTTCCCAAACCCATGGCCATCACCTTGGGCGATGCCGCTGGCATCGGACCAGAAATCATTGCCAAGGCTTACCAGGCGCAAGCCGAAAGTCTGTGTGGAAGCTTTGTTGTCGGTGATGTGCAGACCATGCGCCGAGCGGCGGCGGTGATCGCGGGCCCTGGGCAAGTTGCTTTGCCGGTAGCGGTGTTGGCGCACCCGACACAGGCGCTGGATGTGCCACCGAACTGCATACCGGTACTTCAGATCGGGGAACCGTTAGAGCCCGTGGAATGGGGTAGCGTGCATAAGGCTGCCGGCGAGTTTGCTGGCCGCTGTGTGTTCTGGGCGGCCGACGCCGCCTTGCGTGGCGAGATTGCTGCCATCGTGACCGCTCCCTTGCACAAAGAGGCACTGTTTGCAGCGGGGCACCCTTATGACCATTTTCCGGGTCATACCGAGATGCTGCAAGCGCGCGCGGCCCTGCATTTGGGTAAAACGGTCGCACAGGTTCCCGTGCGCATGATGTTGGCCAATGATGAGTTGCGCACCGTGTTGGTCAGCATCCATGTATCCATGCGTGAGGCTATTGATGCAGTCACAGTGAATAATGTCCTGCAAACCCTGCTGATTACCCACGAATCCTTATCGAAAATTTTGGGGCGTGCGCCGCGGATTGCAGTGGCGGGACTGAATCCGCATGCCGGCGAGGGGGGCTTGTTTGGCAGGGAGGAATTGGATGCAATTGTTCCGGCCATCAACGAAGCGCGTGCGCGGGGCTGCACTGTCAGCGGTCCCTGGGCGCCGGATACGGTGTTCATGCGAGCACGCAATTTGCCGGGCCACAGCGGTGAATTTGATGTGGTCGTGGCTATGTACCACGACCAAGGGCTTATTCCTGTGAAGTATTTAGGGGTGGAAAAAGGCGTCAATGTGACGCTGGGTTTGCCTTTGGTGCGTACCAGTCCCGACCATGGAACCGCCTTTGATATTGCAGGAACAGGGCGTGCCGACGCCTCCAGCCTGCTGGAAGCCGTGCGCATGGCGCGCACACTGGCAGATGCTTGAGTACACATATATGAATTTGGTAAATGCCCTTGTACAGGCTTGGTTGTTTGCTATTTAATTGGTAGCAAATTGACGAAATGGTTGATTTAATCGGTGGCAATTTCGTCCTGTCCTGCGCTGTAGAAATGGCGGGTTCTTCTTGACCTTGGTCATAGCCTTGTCGTTGCTGAAAAGCTTTTGTCTGGCTTGATAAGTGCTTGGCTTTTGAGCAAACGCCGCAGAGTTGCCCCTGAAATCGGCCCATGGCCGTCAGCTACAATCGTCGGCTTACCCCTAGTAGTGATGTTCATTGAGGATTCTCATGAGTGAAACCCCTGTCGACACCCACAAGATCGACTCCAGCAAACGGACTTGGTTGATTACGTCCGCCTGTGCTGGCGCAGTGGGCGGAGTTGCAACCGCCATTCCCTTTGTGAGTACATTCCAACCTTCTGAGCGGGCCAAAGCGGCTGGCGCAGCGGTTGAGGTTGATATCGCCGGACTGAAACCCGGTGAAAAAATGACCGTGGAGTGGCGCGGAAAGCCTGTCTGGATTGTTCGTCGCACACCCGAACAATTGGCGGTTTTGCCCAAGATTGCGAGCGAGTTGGCCGACCCCGATTCCAAACGCAAGCCTGATGAGTTCACGCCGGCGTATGCGCGCAACGAAGGCCGCTCCATCAAGCCTGAGTATTTCGTCGCCGTGGGGATTTGCACCCATTTGGGCTGCTCCCCATCGGATAAGTTTCAGACTGGCGCTCAGCCTTCGCTGCCGAATGACTGGCAAGGTGGCTTTTTGTGCCCCTGCCACGGATCAACGTTCGACATGGCGGGCCGGGTGTTCAAGAACAAACCCGCGCCGGACAACCTTGAAGTGCCACCGCACATGTACCTCTCCGACAGCAAGCTGCTGATTGGTGAAGACAAAAAAGCCTGACCCCAGCGTACGGAGCACCATATGGCTGAAATGAAAGAAATCTCCCCCAATGCACCTGCAGCGGCCAAGCTGCTGAACTGGGTTGACAACCGTTTTCCCTTAAGCAAGCTCTACAACGAGCACATGGCCGAGTATTACGCGCCCAAAAATTTCAATTTTTGGTACATCTTCGGATCGCTGGCGATGCTGGTGTTGGTCATTCAGATCGTTACCGGTATTTTTCTGGTAATGCATTACAAGCCGGACGCGGCGCTGGCTTTTGGGTCGGTGGAATACATCATGCGGGATGTGCCGTGGGGCTGGCTGATCCGCTACATGCACTCAACGGGCGCCTCCGCTTTCTTTGTTGTGGTGTACCTGCACATGTTTCGTGGACTGTTGTACGGAAGTTACCGCAAACCACGTGAATTAATCTGGGTTTTTGGCTGTGGAATTTTCCTATGCCTGATGGCAGAGGCCTTCATGGGCTACTTGCTGCCTTGGGGGCAGATGAGCTACTGGGGTGCGCAGGTGATTGTCAACTTGTTTGCCGCGATTCCGTTTGTGGGGCCTGACTTGGCGTTGCTGATTCGTGGTGACTTCGTGGTGGGTGATGCAACCTTGAATCGCTTCTTTAGCTTCCACGTCATTGCAGTACCTTTGGTTCTGTTGGGCTTGGTGGTTGCACACATCATCGCGCTGCACGAAGTGGGCTCCAACAACCCCGATGGTGTGGAAATCAAAGGCCCTGATGCGCCTAAGGATGCCAAGGGACACCCATTGGACGGTATTCCTTTTCATCCGTACTACACGGTGCACGATATTTTTGGGGTGAGCGTATTTCTGATGGTCTTTACCGCCATCATCTTCTTCGCGCCTGAATTTGGTGGGTATTTCCTGGAGTACAACAACTTCATTCCCGCCGATCCGTTCAAGACGCCGCTGCATATTGCTCCTGTCTGGTATTTCACACCCTTTTATTCGATGCTGCGGGCTGTCACCAGCGAAATGATGTACGCGCTGATCGCTTGTGTGCTTGCTGGGGCCGGTTTTGGTATGTTTAAAGCAAAATTGCCAGCTTTCCTTAAACCGATTATTGGTGTGGTTGCGCTGGCGGTGGTTGCCATGATGTGGACTATCGATGCCAAATTTTGGGGTGTTGTGGCAATGGGTGGCGGCGTGGTCATTCTGTTCTTCTTGCCCTGGTTGGACAACAGCCCGGTGAAGTCGATTCGCTACCGTCCTGACTGGCACAAGTACATGTATGCTGCTTTTGTCATCGATTTTCTGGTGCTTGGCTACTTGGGTATGTTGCCTCCGTCTGAAATTGGGGGGCGCGTTTCACAATTGGGAACACTGTTCTACTTCGGCTTCTTCATTTTGATGCCCTGGTGGAGTGCGTTGGGCAAGGCCAAGCCTGTGCCGACCCGTGTTACTTTTTCTGCCCATTGAGTCGGAGAAACTGCAGATGAAAAATATACTCATATCCTTGCTGGCTGCTCTGGGTTTTATGGTTGGAGCGCAGGCCAATACTGGTGGAATTGCATGGGATAAAGTCCCCGACAAAACCAATGACTTGGCCTCCCTGCAAAATGGGGCCAAGCTGTTTGTCAACTACTGTTTGAATTGCCACTCGGCAGCCTTCATGCGCTTCAATCGCTTGAAAGACATTGGTTTGACCGAGCAACAAATCAAAGACAACTTGTTGTTCACCACGGAAAAAGTGGGCGAAACCATGAAGTCCGCCATCGATCCTCGCCAAGCGAAAGAATGGTTTGGAGCCAATCCTCCGGATTTGACCGTCATTGCACGTTCGCGCTCTGCTGCGGGCCAGGGCACCGGCGGAGATTACTTGTACACTTATTTGCGCACCTACTACCCGGACGACACCAAGGCTACGGGTTGGAATAACCTCGCGTTCCCCAATGTGGGCATGCCCCATGCCTTGTGGGAGTTGCAAGGCAAGCGTGTGCCGGTGTATGAAACAGTGTCCGAGCATGGCCATGAAGCACATGTATTCAAAGGATGGGAGCAATTGACCCCCGGAACAATGACTCCGGCGCAATACGACCAAGCGGTGGGCGATCTGGTGAACTACTTGCAATGGATGGCGGAGCCAGCCCAAAATACACGGATCCGTGTCGGGGTGTGGGTTTTGCTGTTCTTGATGGTCATGACACTGTTCACTTGGCGCCTCAATGCTGCCTATTGGAAAGACATCAAGTAAGCGGTATAGCGTTTCTGGCTGCGTCGAGATGATGCGGTCTGATCGGTTCAGAGTGGGTTCGCCAAGGCTGCCCACTCTTTTTAATTTTTAGGAGTCTCTCGCCATGATGGTTTTGTATTCAGGAACAACCTGCCCCTTTTCCCATCGCTGCCGTTTTGTTTTGTTTGAAAAAGGCATGGACTTCGAGATTCGCGATGTGGATCTGTACAACAAGCCAGAGGACATCAGCGTCATGAATCCTTATGGGCAAGTCCCTATTTTGGTAGAGCGTGACTTGATTTTGTACGAATCCAATATCATCAACGAGTACATTGATGAGCGGTTCCCACATCCCCAGTTGATGCCCGGCGACCCGGTCGACCGTGCTCGCGTGCGTCTGTTTTTACTGAACTTTGAAAAAGAGTTGTTTGTTCATGTGTCTACTCTGGAAGCGCGTGCGTCCAAAGGCAATGAAAAAACGCTCGATAAGGCCCGCGCCCACATTCGTGACCGTTTGACGCAACTTGCCCCTGTGTTTTTGAAAAATAAATTCATGTTGGGGGATAGTTTTTCCATGTTGGACGTGGCTATTGCTCCCTTGCTTTGGCGTCTGGATTACTACGGAATTGACCTCAGCAAAAATGCGGCGCCTCTCTTGAAGTATGCAGAGCGAATTTTTTCGCGTCCGGCATACATTGAGGCATTGACTCCCTCAGAGAAGGTAATGCGCAAATAACTGCATCCCTGCCATGATTGATGCCAAAGACTCTAGTTCGACGCGTCCTTATCTCATTCGTGCTTTGTACGAGTGGTGCACCGACAATGGATTTACCCCGTTCATCGCGGTGCTGGTGGATGGAACGGTTCGGGTTCCCAATGAGTTTGTCAAGGACGGTGAAATCGTTTTGAACATTAGTTTCGATGCCACCAGTTCCTTGAATTTGGGAAATGACACCATTGAATTCAAAGGTCGATTTGGAGGCGTTGCACGGGATATATTGGTCCCAGTGGACCGTGTATTGGCCATTTATGCACGGGAGACTGGGCAGGGGATGTCGTTCCCCATGCTGGCAAGTGTTGCAACTTCCACTGAGCTGGAAAGCCCTGAGCCGCCCCGTCCTTCTGGCGGAGCCAAGCCGTCCCTGACGCGTATTAAATAGACTACTTCTCTGTCATTGCGCCTTTTTCGGGGGAGTGGTGATGTAGAATTCGGTCCGTGCCGATTTAGCTCAGTTGGTAGAGCAACCGCCTTGTAAGCGGTAGGTCATCAGTTCGAATCCGATAATCGGCACCATTTTCTCCATAGCCAACAAACCATTCACTCAGTGGTTGTTGCGCGACATTTGCACCTTCAAACGAATGGAGTTGACATCCCAGCCCTTGGAGCGCAGATGCGCTTGTATGGATGGTAAGAGTTGACGGATTTTTGCTGCAGCGGCGTTGTTGTCCAGAATCAAGCACCACACCGGTCCCTCAATAGGCCCTGCTTTTACGGTGGATCGCAGGGCGGCTGGAATGAATACTTCAATGGATTTCAGTCGCGCCGACGACTCCATTGCAAGATTAGCCAGGTGCGCGAGGGTAGGTGACTCTTGCGTCGCCTGCAAAAGGGTAATGGAATGATTGCGGCGGTTCATGACCTGAGAGTTAAGAGGTTTCGGGATGCAATTGATTATCACGGATGCATGGTTAGCAAGAAGCAGGGCGCTGCACTTGAGTGGAACCAGACTGGCAGTACTTTTACTTAGCCTGTCGTTTGCTTTGATGCTGGTTTCCGCACTTTTGTACCATTGGGTTTTTCTCAAAGGCGCCCGCGAAGGCTGGCCTGTCATTGGCACACTGGTGCGGATGGTGGTTAAGGATGAAGTCGCGCAGCGCGACCGTTTTATGCGTGAAAACATTGAGGTGCTCGCCAAAAAATTGGGTGAAATGCAGGCAAAAATGCTGCAATTAGAGTCACTTGGGGAGCGTGTTTCCGGCCTCGCGGGTGTGAATCCCGGTGATATCAAAATCAAACCCGGCCAAGGTGGGGTGTTGGTATCTGGCCACGATCTTTCCATGGACGAGTTGCGTACCGCAATCAACGGCCTTGATCAATTGGCCGACCAGCGTGCAGACGTGATGACGGTGATTGAATCCCGTTTGTTTGAACAAAAAATCAAAAAAATGTTGGTGCCTACTCAGGCCCCGGTTCAGAGTGGAATTCTCGGCTCGATCTTTGGTTGGCGCATCGACCCCATTACGGGGCAATCAGCGTTGCACACGGGGCTTGATTTTCCGGCTGAAACGGGTACACCAATCTTCTCCGCGGCCGGTGGTGTGGTCGTGACACAGGGGTTTCATCCCCAATACGGCAATATGATCGAAATTGACCACGGTAACGACTTGATCAGCCGGTATGCGCATTCTTCCAAGGTATTCGCAAAAAAAGGTGACCTGGTCAAGCGGGGACAGAAAATTGCCGAGGTAGGAACCACTGGACGCTCCACAGGTGCCCATTTGCACTTTGAAGTATTGGTCCAAGGTGTTCCACAGGATCCGCAAAAATTTCTCAACGCCGGGCGATATCTTTCGGCAGGGCTCGCTGCGGGGCCTCAGGGTAGGGGAGCGCCTAATTCAGCTCTCGCACAACGCTAAAATGGATAGTTCGGTTTTTCTGGCGTGAAGCATGCCCGTGCATGCGCTTGCTTTTCGCCATATTGCCCCCATTTCACCCTGATTAGAAAAAGGACTGCGCTGCTCTGTGAACCCATCGTGGGCGACAGGCCAGTCTTGCATCAATGGCCACCAACATCCTTACCAAAATCTTCGGCAGTCGTAATGACCGCTTGCTCAAACAGTACCGTACCGTTGTTGCTCGCATAAACGCCTTGGAGCCCCAGTTTGAAAAGCTGACCGATGAAGGTTTGCGCGCAAAGACCCAGGAATTCAGAGACCGTATCGCCAAAGGCGAGTCACTGGATGCGATCTTGCCTGAAGCATTTGCGGTGGTGCGAGAAGGGTCCAAGCGGGTCATGAAAATGCGGCACTTTGATGTGCAGTTGCTGGGTGGCATGTCCTTGCACAACGGGAAGATTTCCGAAATGCGTACTGGTGAAGGTAAGACCTTGACCGCGACGCTGCCTGTTTACCTCAATGCGTTAACGGGTAAGGGGGTGCATGTGGTCACAGTCAATGACTACCTTGCCAATCGCGATGCCCAATGGATGGGGCGTTTGTACGGGTTTTTGGGATTGAGTGTCGGTATTAACTTGCCTCAAATGCCTCGCGAGGAAAAGCAAGCTGCTTATTCTGCGGACATCACCTATGGAACCAATAACGAATATGGTTTTGACTACTTGCGAGACAACATGGTCTACGAAGTGGCTGACCGTGTGCAACGTGGGCTGAACTACGCCATCGTAGACGAAGTGGATTCCATCTTGATTGATGAGGCCCGAACGCCACTCATCATCAGTGGTCAGGCAGAAGACCATACCGATATGTACTTGGCGATCAACAAAGCAGCCCCTAAGCTGCAACGCCAAGAAGGTGAGGCAGACCCCCGCACCGGCGAGGGAGTTACTAAGCCAGGTGACTTTACGGTAGATGAAAAAAGTCACCAGGTCTTTTTGACCGAGCAGGGACATGAATCCGCTGAACGAATTTTTGCGGAGCTCGGGTTGATTCCTGCTGGCGCTTCTTTGTATGACCCTGCCAACATCACGTTGATGCACCACCTGTATGCCGCTTTGCGGGCAAACCATATTTACCACCGCGACCAGCACTATGTGGTTCAGCAAGGTGAAGTGGTGATCGTTGATGAGTTCACGGGACGTCTGATGAGTGGTCGCCGCTGGAGTGATGGACTGCACCAAGCCGTGGAAGCCAAAGAGGGCGTCCAGATCCAGGCTGAAAACCAAACCATGGCCTCCATCACCTTCCAAAACTACTTCCGTTTGTATGGCAAGTTAGCTGGAATGACCGGTACCGCTGACACTGAAGCCTACGAATTTCAGGAGATCTATGGCCTGGAAACGGTGGTAATTCCACCCAATCAGGTCAGCCGCCGCGATGACCAACTGGACCGGGTGTACAAGACAACACGTGAAAAGTACGACGCAGCGATCAAGGATATTCGCGAATGTTATGAGCGCGGGCAACCAGTTTTGGTAGGGACCACGTCGATCGAAAACTCTGAAATCATCGCCCAATTGCTTGAGAAGGAAAAATTGCCCCACCAGGTGTTGAATGCGAAACAGCACGCACGCGAGGCAGACATCGTGGCGCAGGCTGGGCGTGCAAAAATGATCACGATCGCGACCAATATGGCCGGTCGGGGCACGGACATCGTACTGGGCGGCAGCGTGGAAAAAATCATCGAAGCCATTGAGGCTGATGAAACGCTGGATACTGCGGCCAAACAGAAAAAAATCGAAGGCGTGCGCTCTCAATGGGTAGTCGACCACGAGCAGGTCACTGCGCTGGGTGGTTTGCGCATCATTGCCACCGAACGCCACGAGTCACGTCGTATTGACAACCAGTTGCGGGGGCGATCCGGTCGTCAAGGGGATCCTGGATCATCCCGTTTCTATTTGAGTCTGGACGATGCGCTGATGCGCATCTTTGCTGGCGACCGCGTCAAGGCCATCATGGACCGGCTAAAAATGCCCGATGGCGAAGCCATTGAGGCTGGCATTGTGACCCGCAGTATTGAGAGCGCACAACGCAAGGTCGAGGCGCGCAATTTCGACATGCGTAAGCAATTGCTGGAATATGATGATGTCTCTAATGACCAGCGCAAAGTCATCTACCAGCAGCGCAATGCGATTTTGGATGCGCAGGATTTAAGCGCACAAATCACCTCACTGCGAGAGGGATGCTTTGTTGATTTGGTTCACCAATACGTCCCGCCTGAATCTGTGGAGGAACAGTGGGATGTGCGGGCTTTGCAAAAGGTGCTGGCCGAAGAATGGCAAATGGAACTCGACTTGATGAAACAGGTAACAGAGGCCAGTGCCATTACCGACGACGACCTGTTGGCGACGGTGGTGTTGGCGGCCAATGCATTTTTCCAGGCCAAGGTCGACCAAGTGGGTGCGGAAAATTTCACACAGTTCGAACGCATGGTGCTGCTGCAGAGCATTGACAGCCATTGGCGCGACCACCTTAGTGCATTGGACTATTTGCGCCAAGGTATCCATTTGCGCGGGTATGCCCAAAAACAGCCCAAGCAAGAGTACAAGCGTGAAGCCTTTGAGTTGTTTGGGCAGTTGCTGGATTCCGTCAAAAATGAAGTGACCAAAGTTTTGATGACGGTGAAGATTCAATCTGGTGAGCAACTAGAGCAAGCTGCAGATGCCATGGAAACGCGCGGCGAGAGCATTGCCAATGTGACCTACAGTGCACCCACTGAAACCGGTGAAGTTCAAACAACGGTTGATCCGGAAACAGTGCATGTGGCTTCCGCCACTGGCGCGTCGAATACACCTCGTGTGGGTCGCAATGACCCCTGCCCATGTGGCAGCGGCAAGAAATACAAACAATGCCACGGCAAACTGGCCTAAGGAAAGAAGATGCCTGTCAATCTACCTGCTCCTGACCTTGAGACGCTGTTTCCTATTGCTGGTGTCCGCATCGGTGTGACCGAGGCTGGAGTCCGCAAGCTGGGTCGCAAAGACCTTACGGTGGTGCATTTGGACGATGGGGCCAGTGTGTCAGGGGTCTTTACCACAAACCGGTTTTGTGCAGCGCCCGTGCAGGTGTGCCGCGAGCATCTGGCCACGGGGCGGGGCGTGCGCGCTATGCTCATCAATACCGGCAATGCAAATGCGGGTACCGGTGCTGACGGTTTGGCACGTGCGCGCAGTACCTGTGTTGCGTTAGCTCAACAGCTGGACATTTCGGCCGAGCAAGTCCTTCCGTTTTCGACCGGCGTGATCATGGAATCCCTGCCCAATGACCGCATTGAGGCGGGGCTGAATGCGGCCATTGCGGATGCACGTGCCGACAATTGGCTGCGTGCTGCTGAGGGCATCATGACTACCGACACGGTACCCAAAGCTTTCGGTGCACAAGTGACCATTGGCGGAGCCTTAGTCAGCATCACGGGCATCAGCAAAGGCGCAGGCATGATCCGCCCCAACATGGCCACCATGCTGGGTTTTATCGCCACCGACGCCTGTGTACATCAATCCCTGATGCACCAATTGGCGCTGGAGTTGGCGGAAGGTTCATTCAATCGCGTCACGGTGGACGGCGATACCTCCACCAATGACTCACTGGTGGTGATTGCCTCCAACAAAGCGGCCCATGCCATCATTGATTCGCTGGACAGTACCGACGGATTGGCATTGAAGCAAGCCATGTTGGGCGTGGCACGGAATTTGGCCCAGGCCATTGTGCGGGATGGAGAAGGCACAACCAAGTTCATTACGGTGCAGGTAGACGGTGGTGCTAGCGCAGAAGAGTGCCGTAAGGTGGCCTACGCCATAGCCCATTCCCCCTTGGTCAAAACCGCTTTTTACGCCAGTGATCCCAATTTAGGCCGCATTCTTGCCGCAGTGGGGTATGCGGGTATTGACGATCTGGACCAGCGTGGTATTGATCTGTTTCTGGACGATGTGCGCGTCGCGACCCAAGGTGGACGAGATCCGGCCTATCGCGAGGAAGACGGTCAGCGGGTCATGAAACAGAGTGAAATTACGGTGCGTGTGGGCTTGGGCCGTGGTGATGCTAGCGATACTGTATGGACCTGTGACTTCAGTCACGAATACGTGACCATCAATGCAGACTACCGCTCTTGAGTAGGGGGAGTGGTGATATGAACGATCAATTGCTTGGATTCTTGGCGCGTGTCGAGCAATTTATGGCGCGTGTAGAAGCGTCCTTGCCCCATGCGATGGAGGCTCCCGACTGGGATGCCTCTATTGCGTTTCGCTACCGCAAACGAGCATCGGGTCAAGGGGTGATTGAACCAGTGCGCCATCTGGGTGCCATGAATTTGGACGATTTGAAGGAAATTGATGTCCAAAAGGAAAAAATCCAGCGCAATACAGAGCAATTTGTCCGTGGCTTCACTGCCAATAACGTGCTGCTAACCGGTGCGCGAGGCACTGGAAAGTCATCGCTTGTCCGTGGGTGCTTGCACACCTATGCGGCAAAAGGGTTGCGGTTAATAGAGGTCGATAAAACTGAACTGGTTGACTTGCCAGATCTGGTGAATCTGATTGCACAGCGCCCGGAAAAATTCATTATTTTTTGTGATGATTTGAGTTTTGACGATGGTGAGCCAGGTTACAAAGCGCTGAAATCAGTTTTAGACGGTTCCGTGGCCGCGGCAACACCCAATGTGTTGATTTATGCAACCAGCAATCGACGCCACCTGTTGCCCGAGTACATGTCTGAAAATCTGAGCTATACACATACCCCTGATGGAGAGGTGCACCCCGGTGAGGGCGTGGAGGAAAAAATCTCTTTGTCTGAACGCTTCGGGCTTTGGGTTAGCTTCTATCCGTTCAACCAGGAGGAATATTTGCAGATCGTTGGGACTTGGCTTTCTTCCTTGGCGGTGCCTGCCGCACAAATTGCAGAGGCCCGACCTGAGGCTCTGGTGTGGGCTCTGGAGCGGGGTTCGCGCAGTGGACGGGTGGCTTGGCAGTTTGCCCGTGATTTTTCTGGCAGACATTCGACGGCGCCATGACCTGTATTCCATTGGTTGCAGACCCGCATGCAATACGCTTAGGTGGAGCTGACCGTAGGGTGGTCGAGGTGGCAGTCGGCGTGTTGGTGCGCCCCGATGGCGCCTTTTTACTGACTTCTAGACCTGCGGGTAAAGACTACGCAGGGTACTGGGAGTTCCCGGGGGGCAAGCTTGAAGTAGGTGAATCGGTAGAGCAGGCGCTTCACCGTGAGTTGCAAGAAGAGCTGGGCATTGAGATTGGCACAGCACAGCCATGGAAAATAGAAATGGTGGACTACCCGCACGCCTTGGTTCGGCTGCACTTCTGCAAAGTGTTGGTTTGGAAGGGGGCGTTGCAGATGCGCGAAGGGCAGGAATTTTCCTGGGAACGATTGCCGGTGCAGGTGCAGCCGGTATTGCCCGGAACGGTTCCGGTATTGCGGTGGTTTGCACAAGAGCGCTTCCATACTGGTGCTACACATTTAATAGCTGACTGCGCAGGCGGCTAAAGGGCTTTGAGGTAGTTGGACTTAAAAATAATCGAATTGTCCTAGACTCATTGCAATTTCGCATCACCGTAACTTACATCTTCTGGTGGTGCTTCGGTCGGCACACGGAACTCTTCATTGGCCCAAGCGCCTAAATCTACATTTTTGCATCGGATGCTGCAAAAAGGCCGTGAAGGGTTTGATTGGGCATAAACGCTATCGCCACCGCAGGTGGGGCAGCGTACGATCTTTGGGTTAACAGGCGCCATGGCAGAAATTGCGCTTTTTCGATGGCGTGTTCAAGAGCACAAGGTTAATTCGAACGCGCCATCTCCGGTGCTCGGATGCAGCCGGTCGTCGTCCCCATGGCACATCAAGCGGATGGAAACCATGAGTCGGTTACCGCTAATCTCGGGTATCAAATTCAAATCAGGATTCAGTGCCAGTCGCAGCAATTGAAAAGTCCGACCTTGGGGCAGATTTTGCTGGAACTGCCCACCGAGAGCGATGACCTTTTGCGGAGAACCGGAGTCGCGTAACAGCTTGAGCAGAAGATGAATGGATTCAGCAAGCGGTGCCAGGGTAGACGCCCAGCGCTGCAAATCCTTCTGCCTTGCTGCAATACTGTGGTGTTGCCATGCAAAATAAGCGGGTAGATCGAACTCGCAAGTGCCTCCAGGAATACCGATCCGGCTACGAATGCTCATGAGCCAATCATTTTCCGTGAGTGATTGTCCCGCTTTGCCTGGCAGGGCATTCAGAGACGCAAAGCAGCGATCCAGTTGCTCTATGACATGGTCCAGCATTCCTTCGGCTATGGCCGGGTTACCGCGGTAACCATTGAGAATTTGCTTTTGTTTGTCGAGGTCTTTGAGGACATCTGACTTCAAGTCAGCACGGGCCCCAACATCCATCACTTCGAAGATGGTGGTCAATGCGAAGTGATGGTCCATCGGATCTGTGCGGGCCATCAGATCCGACAAACTGAGGAATAAATGCTCCAATCGCAGGTAAGTGCGAATGCGCTCATTAAATGGGTATTCGTAAAGGATCACGCTGATTTTTCCGGTGGGCGAATCATAGCCCGAACTGAGCTCCAATTTCCTGAACTTCAATGGCAAGTGCATCCATTGAGATGCCATCGTTGAATAGCACCAAATCTGCTGCACGTAGCCTTTCGTCGCGCGTTGCTTGGGCTAGCAAAATTTTTTGTACATCGGCAATGGGTAAGCCATTGCGTTCCGCTACGCGTGCAATCTGGGTAGTGGGGAGACAATCGATCACCAAAATTCGGTGCAACATTTCTCGCCATTGCGTTGACTCCACCAAAAGCGGTATATCAAATACGGTACACACGGAGCCCCGCTGCTCTGCCATTTCTGCTTGGCGGGATATTTCTTGTCCCACCAGGGGGTGCAAGATGCCTTCGAGCAAAGTCTTGGCAGAAATGTCCGAATAGACCAAACGACGCATCTTCTCCCGGTCCAGTGCACCTTCCTCAGTCAATATGCCAGAACCAAATTGGACCGCGATGGGCTTTATTGCTGCCCCTTGGGGTGCCGTGGCGGCCCTGGAAATGGCATCGGCATCAATGACGAAGGCGCCGAATTTCGACAGCAGGGCTGCTACCGTGCTTTTGCCACTGCCGATTCCACCGGTTAGCCCGAGTCGCACAGAACCTTTCACACTCAAAGTCCCGCCATTTGTCGCAGTGCTTCAGGTCCCCAAACCAAGGCTGCCAGTCCAGAGCCTGCGAGGAAGGGGCCAAAAGGGATGTACCCACCCTCACGCAGCCCGGAAGTGAACTTCATTGCAATACCAATGGCAGCCCCAATAACAGAGGCGAGGAGAATCATGGGGATGAGAGTTTGCCACCCAAACCACGCACCCAGTGCGGCAAACAGTTTGAAGTCACCGTAGCCCATTCCATCTTTACCCGTTACCAGTTTGAAGACCCAGTACACCGACCACAGCGAAAGGTAACCTGCGACAGCGCCCCACAGCGCTGCATTCAGACCAGTGGACGTCCATTGGAGGCTAGCGGAAACCAGGCCCAGCCATAGCAGGGGAAGAGTCAGGTCATCGGGTAAGAGTGTTGTATCCCAATCGATGAGCGCCAAGCTCAATAGTATTGCCGCAAAGGCGCACCACGCTAAACCGGAGGCTGTTGTCCCCCAACGCCATGCGCAAAAGAAAAAAAGAGCACCTGTTGCGATCTCCACTAAAGGATAGCGTGGGCTGATGGTGACTTTACAGGCGGAACACCGTCCATGCAAAAGAATGTAGCTGATCACCGGAATATTCTCATACCAGTGGATTTGGTGGCCGCAGCCAGGGCAGTGGGACCTTGGCAATGTGAGATTGAATACCTCGCCTGGCTCCAATTGTTTGCCAGACAATTCCGCGCACTCTGCTGCCCATTGCCGCTCCATCATTTTGGGCAAACGAAATACCACTACATTGAGGAAACTACCGATTAATAGACCGAGTAAGCCAGTCACACTTGCTTCTAACCACTGCAGACTCATAGGCATCAAACCACCTGTCCCAGCTTGAAGATCGGCAAATACATGGCCACCACAATGCCCCCAATGACAGAACCCAAGATCACGATAATGATAGGCTCCATCAGGCTGGAGATGCCGGCCACCATGTCATCGACCTCAGCTTCATAAAAATCAGCAGCTTTGCCGAGCATATGGTCAATAGAGCCAGACTCCTCTCCGATGGCACACATCTGCAACACCATGGACGGAAAAAGGTTGGCATTGGTCATAGCCGCAGTGAGTGCTGTCCCAGTGGAAACCTCTTGTTGGATTTTTAAGGTGGCTTCGGTATACACAATGTTGCCAGCTGCGCCACCCACAGAGTCGAGGGCCTCGACCAAGGGAACGCCTGCCGCAAACATGGTGGAAAGTGTTCTTGTCCAGCGTGCAATGCAAGATTTCTCGACCAGGGCTCCGAAAATGGGCAGCTTTCGCATGATTCGATCCATGACTGCCTGCATTTTTTTGCTGCGTTTCCATGTCTCTAAGAAATAGTAGACACCGCCACCAAGCCCACCAAAAATCAGGTACCAATACTGGATAAAAAACTCGCTCATGGCAATCACAACCAGCGTAGGCATGGGTAGTTCACCTCCAAACGAGGTGAACACCTGCTTGAAGGATGGAATCACAAAAATCATGATCACGGCAACCACCACAAATGCAACGATGAGCACAGTAATGGGGTACATCAATGCAGACTTGATTTTGGACTTAATTGCTTCTGTTTTTTCCATGTAGACCGCCAAGCGGTCCAGCAATTGGTCCAAAATTCCCGCAGATTCACCTGCTTCAATCAGATTGCAATACAAGGTGTCGAAATACAGCGGGAATTTACGAAATGCAACGCTCAAAGAGGTTCCTGTTTCCACGTCCATGCGAATATCATTGAGCAACTTGGTCACGCTGGGGTTGGGATTGCCCCGACCGACAATGTCAAAGGCTTGGAGCAGCGGTACCCCAGCCTTCATCATGGTGGCTAGTTGACGCGTGAAAATGGCTAGATCTTTGGGTTTGATTGCCTTGCCCGAACGCATGCGGCGTTTTTTGATCTTGGTTGGAGTAACTCCTTGCCTTCGAAGAAAAGCTTTGACCTGATTTTCCCCGGCAGCGCGGGTTTCTCCCCTCACTGGTTTATTGTTGCGGTCCTTGCCTTCCCATTCGAAAACAACTTCTTTGTTGTCCACCTTTTTTGCTGTTGCCATAGAGTCCCCGGTTTGTTTTTTAGACGTTGGTTACTGCAAGCACTTCTTCTAGCGAAGTCAGTCCCTGCTTCACTTTATTCAGTCCTGATTGTCGCAAAGAACGAACCCCTTCCGCTTCAGCCTGCGCAGCAATGTCCAAGGCGCTACCGTCCCGCAATATGATGCGTTGGATTTCCTCTGAAATGGGCATGACCTGGTAGATGCCCACGCGCCCTTTGTAGCCGTTGTTGCACAAAGAACAGCCAACAGGCCTGTAGGGTTTCCAACTACCATCGAATTCCACTTCTCTGAATCCGGCGTCCAACAGCGCCGGCAGGGGGATCTCTGTGGGTGTTTTGCAGTTCAGACACAGGCGACGTGCTAGGCGCTGTGCGGTAATCAGAATAACGCTGGAAGCAATATTGAACGGCGCAATCCCCATATTGCGCATGCGGGTCAATGTGGTTGGCGCGTCATTGGTGTGCAGTGTGGAGAGCACCAAGTGGCCGGTTTGGGATGCTTTAATGGAAATGTCGGCGGTTTCTAGATCGCGAATTTCCCCCACCATGATGATGTCTGGATCCTGCCGAAGGAACGATTTCAGGGCAACTGCAAATGTGAGCCCGGCCTTGTCGTTGACATTGACTTGATTGACCCCTGGAAGGTTGATTTCTGAAGGATCTTCTGCGGTAGCGATATTAACGCCTGGCTGGTTTAACAGATTCAGACAGGTATATAACGAAACTGTCTTTCCTGAGCCCGTAGGCCCGGTCACCAAAATCATGCCATAGGGCCTGCCAATGGCTTTGAGTAAACGTTCTTTTTCTTCGGGCTCGTAACCCAAGGCCTCAATACCCAATTTGGCACTGCTGGGGTCCAGGATACGGATTACGATTTTTTCGCCAAATAGTGTGGGCAAGGTGCTCACTCGAAAGTCAATCACCCGGTCGGCACCGACCTTGAGTTTCATTCGACCGTCCTGGGGCACTCTTTTTTCTGAAATATCCATGCGCGAAATCACTTTGATTCGCGATGCCAGTTTGTCTTTGATGGCAATCGGGGGGCTGGCTATCTCACGTAGTTCACCGTCAATGCGAAAACGTACCCGGTAGGTATGTTCATACGGTTCAAAATGAAGGTCAGAGGCACGCATGCTGAAGGCGTCCATCAACATTTTGTGCAAAAATTTGACGACAGGGGCGTCTTCAACCTCGGCGACGTTGGCCTGGGCATTGTCAATAACGGCTTCTGTAGCACTGTCGTCAAATTCAAAATCACCGCCGATGATGTCTTCCATCGCCTCTGCTGCGGTTGTCGTTGTCGCATCGACCAGCTTTGATAATTTGTCGTACTCTGCAATGACCCAGTCAACGCCCAATTGGGTCGAGAATTTGATTTTTTCAGCAGCCGCTTGATCAGATGGATCGGCGGTGGCCACCATGAGGCGATTGCTGCGTTTGCTTAAAACGACCACACGGTAGTCTTGGCAAATTTTGTTGTCCAACAGTCCTTTGGGAAGGCGCTGAGGGTCAATGGCGTTCAGATCAAGCAAGGGGGCCGCGAAGGCGGCAGACAGTGTGTGGGCGAGATCGGATGCCGAAACGGCACCAGAGCCGACCAATTCGGCAATGAAGCTATTTTTTCCTGACAGTGCTTTTCGATACGTTTCCTCAGCTGATTTTTGCCCCAATTTGCCAGCGGCGACAAGCGCCCGTCCAAGACCAGGCAGGGCAACAGCGGAAGAATCACGGGGAAGAATGTCAGCAGAGGCCATAAGCCCTTAAGGATATCCTATGCAGTGGTGGATGGCGTCCGGTGTTGCACAAAGTAACCTAAAAGGTAGCTACTGTTGGTTAATTTGGAGTCAGATTTGCCTCGGTGCAGGCGAGGTGCAAAGGTGTTTTTAGGGTCCCCATTGAGGCGCGCGTACCGCTAGCAGTGTTGCTTCGGAAACGAAATAGTGAGTGCTAGCTGGGCAGGGTAGCGCAGGCGCTAACAGAGCCCGTGTCTGTATGCATATAGGCCCAGGCGTCACTGAAAAATCCTGGTCGGGGTGAGAGGATTCGAACCTCCGGCCTCTACGTCCCGAACGTAGCGCTCTACCAGGCTAAGCTACACCCCGCAATGGATACCAAGGGCCCTCAATCAATCAGTGATTTCTCTCAAGCAGTTGGGATGCCAATTGTACCAAGCAGTCGGTGTGCGGCCCGGCGGGAAGGCGTCGCGCGGCGGCGATGGCGCGCATGGCTTCTTGTTGTGCAGCCTTACGGGAAACATCCAGTGCGCCGCTTGTCTTGACTATGGAAATTACCTGCTCAAGCATGGTTAGGTCGCCGGTTTCTATGGCTTTTCGGATAATTTCCCGTTCGCTGTGTGTGCCTCTTTGCATTGCGGCAATCAGTGGCAGGGTGGCTTTGCCTTCCCGAAGGTCGTCGCCAAGGCTCTTTCCCATGATAGCGGCGTCACCGGCGTAGTCCAAAACATCATCAATGACTTGAAAAGCGGTTCCCAACGCTTGTCCATATTCGGCACAAGTGGACTCCACTTCTGGTGCTGCACTGGCCAAAACTGCACCTACGCGTGCACTCGCTTCAAATAATTTGGCAGTTTTTGATCGAATGACCTGCAAATAGCCGGCTTCGTCGAGTTCGGCGTTGTGCATATTCATCAACTGCATGACTTCGCCTTCGGCTATGACGTTGGTTGCGTCGGCCAAAATTTGCATGATGCGCATGCTCTGTGTATCCACCATCATTTGAAAAGCGCGCGAATAAAGAAAGTCGCCCACCAGCACGCTGGCTGGATTGCCAAATTTTGCATTCGCAGTCGCATTTCCTCGGCGTAGTGCTGAATCGTCCACCACATCGTCGTGCAACAAGGTTGCCGTGTGGATGAATTCCACCACTGCGGCCATATTGAAGCGCTGGTCCCCATGAAAACCAAGTGCTCCACAACACAGTAGCAGCAGAGCAGGCCGAAGACGTTTTCCTCCTGCTGTGATGATGTAATGGGAAACGCTGCCGACCAAGGGCACGCCAGAGGCGAGCCTCTGTGCGATGACTTGGTCGACTTGGCGCATGTCCTGTTCGACGATGGATAGCCCCGTCGATGAGCCGGGTGGATTGACTTGCAAGACAGTAAACTAGTTTGTTGTTAGGTGGATTATAGAAACCCTGACTCCCTCAAAGATTGGCTTAGCCAAGGTTTGGGTATTGGTTGCAAAGATGTTATACTCGCGGGCTCTGTAAAAATTATTTTGCAGATTTCCAAGTCGAAGAGGTCAACATGTACGCGGTCATAAAAACCGGCGGCAAGCAATATCGGGTTGCGGCTGGCGAAAAAATTAAAGTAGAACAGATTGCTGCGGACGTAGGCCAAGAGATTGTGTTCGACCAGGTTCTGGCAGTCGGAAACGGCGCAGAATTGAAGGTTGGCACACCCTTGGTGTCCGGCGCATCAGTTACAGTCACGGTAGTGACGCACGGCAAGCACGACAAAGTGCGCATTTTCAAGATGCGTCGCCGTAAGCACTATCAAAAACGTCAAGGACACCGTCAGCAGTTCACTGAGCTGTTAATTGGCGCAATTGTCGGCTAAGGAATAGGTCATGGCACAGAAAAAAGGCGGCGGCTCAACGCGAAACGGGCGCGATTCCAAGCCCAAAATGCTCGGTGTGAAGACCTTCGGTGGTGAATTGG
>Ga0209343_10002518_pt1 | contig 23567 bp, 20 predicted proteins | sample RifCSPlowO2_02_FD_184026 | JGI IMG/M metagenome (GOLD analysis project Ga0209343, IMG submission 184026) | Groundwater microbial communities from Rifle, Colorado - Rifle CSP2_plank lowO2_0.2 (SPAdes) (version 2) | ecosystem: Environmental > Aquatic > Deep subsurface > Groundwater | place... | reverse complement strand
ATGCCGCTGCGCTGGTTGCTGCTGGTGCATGCGAGCGATGAGCCCCAGATTTTTGCGCTGCCGCCGGGGCGTTGGCACACCGTGCTGGACAGTGCCGCCGGCTGGGTGTTGCCGGATGCCCAATGGCGTGCTGCGCCCGCCTGCACGCAGGCGATCACTGCCGCACCACGCACGATGCTTGGACTCGTCCAGCACGTGACGAATCCCGTGTTGCCTCTTGAGGCCCGGGCATGAGCCCGACGCAAGCGGCCACGGCGGCCATTTTTTCGCAGCGCTGCAGCGGCGTGTTGCTGCACCTGACCTCTCTGCCAGGCCCCTATGGCTCAGGCGACCTCGGGGCTGAGGCCTACCATTTTGTGGACTGGCTGGTGTCGGCCGGACAGCGACTCTGGCAAATACTGCCACTCTCGCCGGTGGGGCCAGGCAACTCGCCCTATCACAGCCCCTGCACTTTTGCCGGCAACCCGCTGCTGGTGGACCTGGATGAACTGGTGAAAAACGGCTGGCTGTCAGCGCAGGAGCCACCGGTGTTTGAGGTGGGGCGCTGTGACTTCGAGCGCGTGGCGCCGTACCGCTTGCAACGCTTGCGTGAAGCGTGGCAGGGTTTCCTGGAACACACGCAAGCCAGCGACTGGGCCGAGTTCGAGCGCTTTCGGGTGCAGCAAGCGCACTGGCTGGAGGGATATGCCTTTTTCATGGCACTGGAGACGCGCCATGGCAAACCCTGGACTCAATGGCCCGCGGGGCTGGCACAGGCTGACCTGGCGGCGCTGGCCGCAGTGGGCGAGTCGATGGCAGACGAGCTCGGGTTCTTCAGCTTCATCCAGTGGCGCTTTATGGTGCAGTGGCAGCGTTTGCGTGACTACGCCCACGCGCGCGGCATCGCGATTGTGGGCGATGCGCCTATTTTTGTTGCGCATCACAGTGCCGATGTGTGGCTCAACACCGACTTGTTCCTGCTGGATCCGTTGGGCGAACCAACAGTCGTGGCCGGTGTACCGCCCGACTATTTCAGTATGACCGGTCAGCGCTGGGGCAACCCCTTGTACCGCTGGGACGAGATGGCAAAGCAGGGTTTTGCCTGGTGGAAAGACCGGCTCAGTCACCTGCTTGAGCTGGTGGATGTGATCCGGCTGGATCACTTTCGCGGTTTCGAATCGTATTGGGAAATTCCGGCCGCCGAACCCACGGCAGTTGCCGGTTGTTGGCGCCAGGGGCCAGGCCAAGCCTTGTTTGACGCATTGGCCCAAGCCCGGCGGCAGCAAGGGGCCAGCGGCTTGCTGCCGATCATTGCGGAAGACCTCGGCATCATCACCCAGGCCGTCACCGATTTGCGCCAGGACTGCGGCTTTCCCGGCATGCGCGTGATGCAGTTTGCATTTGGCGACACCCCTGCCAACCCTTACCTGCCGCACAACTTTGACGTCCAAACGGTCGCCTACACCGGCACGCATGACAACGACACCACATTGGGCTGGTGGCAGACGGCGGGCGCCGGGCAACGGCACATCGCCCGCGCCTATCTTGGCCCTCTGGCGGACTTCGAGATTCACTGGGCCATGATGCAATCGCTCTCGCAGTCAAAAGCGAACACTGTCATATTTCCGCTCCAGGATGTACTGGGACTGGACGGCTTGCATCGCATGAACACGCCCGGTGTGGCGCAGGGTTGCTGGCAATGGCGTTTTGCCTGGCGCCAGGTCGGCGATACACCGGCCCGGCGGCTGAAAGACATGGCTCACGCCCATGGCCGCAATCTGCTTCGCTAGCCTGATTATTGATGTTTTCTCCAGGAGGTTTCTCATGAAAGATGGTGCTCATCATCGCCCGGTCCGCCGAACCATTTCCCTTGTTCTGGCGGGGGGCCGCGGGTCCCGGCTGCAGGACCTGACGGAAAATTGTGCCAAACCGGCCGTCCACTTTGGCGGCAAGTTCCGGATCATTGATTTTGTACTGTCCAATTGTGTGAACTCGGGGCTGCACCGCATCGGCGTGTTGACACAGTACAAGTCGCACAGTCTGCTGCGCCATTTGCAGCATGGCTGGTCTTTCTTGCGCAACGAAGTCAATGAGTTCATCGATTTGCTGCCAGCCCAGCAGCGCGTTGACGAGGCATCGTGGTACCGGGGCACGGCCGATGCGGTTTATCAAAATATCGATATCCTGCGCGAGCACGATCCCAAATATATTCTGGTATTGGCGGGCGACCATGTGTACAAGATGAATTACGCCAGCCTGATCGAAGACCACGTGGCCCTGGGTGCGCCCTGCACGGTAGCCTGCATTGAAGTGCCGCTGGCAGAGGCCAGCGCCTTCGGCGTCATGACGGTGGATGCCACGCGCCACATTACCCGGTTTGATGAAAAACCGGCGCACCCGCAACCGATGCTGGACCAGCCGGAACAGGCGCTGGCGAGCATGGGGGTGTATGTATTTGACGCCGACTATCTGTTTGCCGCGTTGCAAACCGACATTGAAGATGCCGCCTCTCACCACGACTTTGGCAAGGATTTGATCCCGGCCATCGTGTCACGCGGCGAAGCCATGGCCCATCCGTTTGACCTGTCTTGCGTCAAAACCAGCCCGGAGAGTCCTTCTTACTGGCGCGATGTCGGCACGGTCGATGCCTACTGGGCCGCCAATATCGACTTGACCGCCACCATTCCCCAGCTCGATCTTTATGACAAGGATTGGCCGATCTGGACCTACCAGCCAACCTCGCCACCGGCCAAGTTTGTCTTTGATGATGAGGGGCGCCGCGGTATGGCGGTCGACTCGCTGGTATCCGGGGGCTGCATTGTGTCGGGTGCGCTGGTGCGGCGATCCGTGCTGTTCACCGGGGTTCACCTTCACTCTTACAGCAGCGTGGAAGAGTCGGTCCTTCTGCCGGAGGCTGATGTCGGGCGGCACTGTCGGTTACGCAAGGTCGTGGTTGACGAAGGCTGTCGTATTCCCGCGGGCATGACGATCGGCTTTGACGCCGAGGACGACGCGCGGCGTTTCCATGTCAGCGCCGACGGTGTGGTGCTGGTCACGGTGGCCATGCTGGAGGCGTTGCGGGTGAGTCAGGCATGAAGGTTTTGTATGTTTGCACCGAACTGTTTCCATTTCTCAAGACCGGGGGGCTGGCCGATGTCAGCGCCGGTCTGGCCCCGGCACTGCAGGCTGTGGGCTGCGAGGTGCGCTTGCTGCTGCCGGCCTTCCCGGCCATTGCCAAGCAGGCCCTTTCAGCGCAGCCTATTGCCAGTTTGCCGGCCGGGCCCATGCCCTGGGGCCCGGCCCCCGTCCTGCCCCCTGCCAGCCTGACGCTGGCCACTCTGCCCGGACTGGAACTGCCGGTTTATCTGGTTCAAGCCCCGGCCTTGTATGACCGTCCTGGCAACCCCTACCTCGGGCCGGACGGCAAGGACTGGAGCGACAACGCCATTCGCTTCGCCGCGCTGGGATGGGCCGGCGCGACTCTGGGGCAGGGGCTTGACCCGCACTGGCGACCCGATGTCATTCACTGCCACGACTGGCATAGCGGCCTGACCCCGGCCTATGTGCGGGCCTTTGCCACAGCCAAACGAGCCACACCAGCGACAGTTTTCACCATTCACAACCTGGCGTATCAGGGCCTGTTTGCAGCCGCTGAAATCACCCGGCTGGGCCTTCCCAAGTCCTGGTTTGACATCCATGGCTTTGAGTTTTTTGGGAAGGTCTCCTTCATGAAGGCGGCGCTTCGGTATGCTGACCGCATCACCACGGTCAGCCCGACCTATGCCCGCGAAATAGGCTCCGAAGCGCAAGGCTGCGGGCTCGATGGCCTGCTGCGCGAGCGCGCCAACTCACTATCGGGAATTCTCAATGGGGTGGATGACCTGATATGGAACCCGGCCACCGATGCCTTGCTGCCGGCCCCCTACGATGAGCACAAGTTGCAGGGCAAAACTCTCGCCAAGCGCGCACTTCAAACGAAATTTGGGCTGGAGCCGCGTGCCAATGCCCTGGTATTTGGTGCCGTCAGTCGCTTGACGGAGCAAAAAGGGCTGCACCTGCTGCCCCAGGTGTTGGCGGACATGGTTCAGCGTGGTGGTCAACTGGCCTTGCTGGGCCAGGGTGACGCGGCGCTGGAGCGGGCCTTTGTGGATGCGGCCATCCGCTACCCCGGCCAGGTCGGTGTGCGCATTGGCTACGACGAGGTCACCGCCCACGCGGTCATTGCCGGTGCCGATGTCATCCTGGTTCCCTCTGAGTTTGAGCCTTGCGGCCTGACGCAGCTTTATGGCCTGCGCTACGGCACCTTGCCTTTGGTACGCCGGGTCGGCGGTCTGGCCGATACGGTGGTCGATTGCACGCTGGAAAATCTGGACGAAGGCAGTGCCACTGGCTTTGTGTTCGACGAATTGAGCCCCGCAGGCTTGCTCAGCGCCGTGCGCCGGGCCTTTGTCTTGTTTCGACGCCCCGACGAATGGTCGGCAGTGCAACAACGGGCCATGGGGCTGCGTTTTGACTGGCTCGCTTCCGCGCGGCACTACCTGGCCATGTACCAAACATTGCGGCCGGGTGCAAAATAATTCATCTGTGTATTTTCCGGAGCCATTGCCCATGCCCGCCACCGCAATTTTTCAATTTGATAAACCCACCAACAGCGTCGAGGCGCTGCGCCGGTCAATCTCGAACCGGCTGGTCTACCAGGTCGGCAAAGACCTGCACTCGGCCACCCAGCGCGACTGGCTGTTTGCCGTGTTTCATGCCGTGCGCGACCGCATCATGGACGGCTGGCGGGAGTCGTTGACCAAGGTCGAAGACCAGGATGCCAAGCGCGTGTATTACCTGTCGCTGGAATTTCTCACCGGGCGGGCACTGACCAATGCGATGCTGGCGACTGACATTTATGAACCCGTCAAACAGGCCTGCGCCCTGCTGGGTGCCGACTTTGATGCCCTGATTGAGCTGGAGCCCGACGCCGGCCTGGGCAACGGCGGCTTGGGTCGCCTGGCGGCCTGCTTTCTAGACTCGATGGCCACCTTGGGCCTGCCCGGCATGGGTTATGGCATCCGCTACGAATTCGGCATGTTTGCCCAGCGTATCGAACATGGACAGCAAGTGGAAGAGCCCGACTACTGGCTGGTCAACGGCTATCCGTGGGAGTTCATGCGCCCCGAACTCAGCTACACCATCCGTTATGGCGGACGTCTGGTGCCGCAAAACGGCCAATCGCTCTGGCTCGATACCGAAGATGTGATTGCCACCGCCTACGACAGCGGCGTGCCCGGCCACCAGATGCGCAGCGTGGTCACCATGCGGCTCTGGTCGGCACGTGCCAGCGGCGGCGTCAACCTGGACGCCTTTAACCGGGGCGATTACATCCAGGCGGTGGAGGCCAAAAACCAGTCAGAAAACGTCTCGCGGGTACTCTACCCGGACGATCGCACCGAGCACGGGCATGAACTGCGCCTGCGCCAGGAATACTTTTTTGTCAGTGCCTCGCTGCAGGATATTTTGCGGCGTCACCTCAAAAACCACAGCGGCTTTGAACAACTCGCCGACAAGGTGGCCATTCACCTCAACGACACCCATCCGGCGCTGGCGGTGCCCGAGTTGATGCGACTCCTGCTGGACGAGCACCAACTGGACTGGGAAACCGCCTGGGGCCTGTGCACGCGCATCTTCTCGTACACCAATCACACCCTGATGGAAGAAGCCCTGGAGACCTGGCCAGTGGACCTGCTGGGCCGCGTGCTGCCCCGGCACATGGGTCTGATCTTCGACATCAATGCCCGTTTTCTGGCTGAAGTTCATACCCGATTCCCGGATGACCATGCCTTGTTGCGGCGTATTTCACTGATCGAAGAGCGCGGCGTGCGCCGGGTGCGCATGGCCCATCTGTCGGTGTTGGCCAGCCACAAGGTCAATGGTGTATCGGCCCTGCACAGTCAATTGATGGTGGACACGATCTTTTCCGATTTTGTGCGGATGTATCCGGAGCGCTTCTGCAATAAAACCAACGGCATTACCCCGCGCCGCTGGCTGTCGCTGGCCAACCCTTCGCTGTCGACCTTGATCGACAGCCGCATCGGCCCCGACTGGCGGCGAGATCTGGATCAGTTGGCCCAGTTGCACGACCTGGCCGACGAGCCGGAGTTTCAAAATGCCTTCCGGCTGGCCAAGCAGCAAAACAAGCGCCGTCTGACGGACCTGATGGCGCACTGCCCGGGCATCATCGTGGATCCCAACAGTCTGTTCGACGTCCAGGTCAAGCGCATGCATGAATACAAGCGCCAACTGCTCAATGTGCTGCATGTCATCACGCGCTACCACCGTATACTGGCCCAACCGCATGCCAACTGGGTGCCACGCACCGTGATCTTTGCCGGCAAGGCAGCCTCCGCCTACTTCATGGCCAAACTCATCATCCGGCTGATCAACGACGTGGCGCGCGTGATCAACAACGACCCCCTGATCGGTTCGCTGCTGCGTGTCGTGTTCATCCCCAATTACCGGGTGTCGCTGGCAGAAATCATCATTCCGGCGGCCAATTTGTCAGAGCAGATTTCAACCGCCGGCACCGAAGCCTCGGGCACCGGCAACATGAAATTTGCCCTCAATGGCGCCCTCACGATTGGCACCTGGGATGGTGCCAACATTGAAATTGCCGAGAAGGTTGGCCTGGACAATATTTTCGTGTTTGGCAACCGCGCCGAAAAAGTGGCTGAGCTGCGGGGTTACGGCTATCAGCCGCGCAGCTACTACGAGGGCAATTTTGATCTGAAGTTTGCCATTGACCGCCTGGCTCAAGGTGGGTTTTCGCCCGAGGAACCCGGTCGCTACCGCGATGTGGTCAATGTGCTGCTGGAGTCTGACTACTACCAGTTGTTGGCCGATTACGGCGATTATTGTGCCTGCCAGGACAGGGTGGACGATCTCTATCGGCGCCCCGGCGCATGGACGCGCAGCGCGATCCTGAATGTTGCCGGCATGGGACCTTTTTCTTCGGACCGCACGATTCGCGAATATGCCACCGATATCTGGGGCGTGGCGCCCCTGCGGTGACAGCTCCATTTACCGAAACTTTACAGTCACCCCATTCGCTTTCACCTGCCCTGCCCTAGACTATTTCCATGACTCAACACCTTTTGATGATCGAAGATGACGCGCGCCTGGCCCAGATGGTGAGTGAGTACCTGGCGCAATCAGGGTTTGTGGTGGGCCATGCCGGCGACGGCCAGACCGGGCTGACCGACCTGCAGTCCGACCCACCTGACCTGGTCATCCTGGACCTGATGCTACCCGACATGGATGGGCTGGAGGTGTGCCGGCGCATCCGCTCGCTACCCGGCACCCTGGCGCAAATACCGGTGCTGATGTTGACCGCCAAGGGTGACCCGATGGACCGCATCATCGGGCTGGAGATCGGTGCCGACGACTACCTGCCCAAGCCGTTTGAGCCACGCGAGCTGCTGGCCCGCATTCGCGCTGTGTTACGCCGCCATGTGGAGGGGGCGTCCCCCGTTCAAACACAGCTGCGTTTTGGCACACTGGAAATCGACCGCGACGCCCGCTCCGTCAGTGTGGCGGGCCAACTCTGCGACTTGACCTCTTACCAGTTTGATCTGCTGGTGGCGCTGGCCGAGCGCGCCGGGCGGGTGCTCACGCGTGACCAGATCATGGAAGCCGTGCGCGGACGTGAACTCGACGCCTTTGACCGCTCGATCGACGTGCACATGGGACGCATCCGCGCGGCCATTGAACTCGACGCCAAGGATCCCAAGCGCATCCTCACGGTGCGCGGCGTCGGCTACGTATTCGCGCGCCAGCAAGACTGAGCATGTTCTTCAAGAAGCTGTATGTGCGGATCTGGCTGGCCGTGGTGCTGGCGGTGGCGGTTCTGACCTTGCTGGTCGGTTGGGCCTGGCGGCTCACGGCCGAGCCACCACTGCGCAACGTGGTCATCCGCGACCATGTCGGCAGAATCATTGGCAATGGGCACTCCCGCATGCGACGGCCACCAGACATCGGGTTTGGGGAGAACAGCGACCGCGCGCCTGATGCGCAGGATCGCTGGCTCGGCCCCTACAGCCAGTATGGCAACGACCCGGAGTTTGTGGTGCTGATGAACGATGGGCAAATGGTGCACCTGCAATTCCCGCGCCCGCCGCAGTCACCCTGGAGTCGCCCGCCCTTCGGTTTTTTCTGGACCCTGTCCCTGGTCGGCATCGCGGTGGCGCTGGCCACCTATCCGATCATTCGCAAGCTCACGCGCCGCCTGGAGTTGCTGCAAAACGGGGTGGAGAAGTGGGGCGAGGGCGACCTGTCGATCCGGGTACCGGAGGCCGGCGCCGATGAGGTGACCTTTCTGGCGGCGCGTTTCAACCATGCGGCCGAGCGCATCGAGACCCTGGTGAAGTCGCATGAATCGCTGCTGGCATCGCAAAAATCATTGCTGGCCAACGCCTCGCATGAGCTGCGCTCGCCACTGACCCGCATTCGCATGGGGCTGGAGTTGATGGGTTCGTCAGCGTCCCCGGCGTTCAAGAACGAGATCTCCCGCAACATCAGCGAGTTGGACCAGTTGATTGAAGAGATTTTGCTGGCCAGTCGCCTCGATGCCCGCGAAGCCGACATGGGCACGATTGAGTCGGTTGACCTGATTGGTCTGGCAGCGGAGGAGTGCGCTCGGGTCAACGCCGAGCTCGATGTGCAACTGGCCAGCGACCCGTCAGCCACGCAGGCCGAGCCTGCAGGCCCCTCCGACTTGCCGGTGCAAGGTGTCACCAAATTGCTGCGCCGCGCGATGCGCAACCTGCTGGAGAATGCCAAGCGCCATGCGGCGGGCGAGATCACTGTGACACTGCGCAAGACCGACAGGCAGGCCGTCATCAGTGTCTGTGACCGCGGCCCAGGCGTTCCACCCGGGCTGCAAGAGAGGATTTTTGAGCCCTTTTACCGCTTGCCAGGCGCCACCGAGCGAGATGGCGGCGTCGGCTTGGGGCTGGCCCTGGTGAAATCGATCGCCCTGCGCCATGGTGGCACGGTGTCTTGCGAGAATCGCCCCGATGGCGGCGCCTGTTTTGTCGTCCGGCTGCCGCTTTCGCCGGTCGACAAAGTATAAAAGTCGCAAAAAGCGACGTTTTTCTACCAAAAAACCGCGCCATATCCCCCAAATGGGGGATGGCACATTACACGAATGCTCGGTAAAGTGTCCCCAACTGCTGTCACAGTGCTCAAGCGTTGGAGTCCAGTCAGTCATAGACGGGCGCTCAGACCTGCAAAGAATCCAACGAGGTTCCTTCGGGGACTTTTTTACAACCACCTTCGGGTGGTTTTTTTTGTATAAAACAAGCTTCCAACCCCCGCCTTCATTGCTTGTAGTGCTACATATTTAGTAGCACACGGTCAGCCGTGATATCCACCAGGCAGCGCGTGTGCCCAAGCGGACATTCCCGCTCAAAACAGGGCGCGCAATCAAGCGGCGGCTGGTAACTTGCATCGTTCTTGAGCCACAGCACGGTCGCTCTGTCATTGAGGGGCGGCGTGTGCAGCGGGCTGCTGGAGCCGAACAGGGCCACCTGACGCACACCCAAGGCAGCTCCCACATGCATCAGGCCGGAGTCGTTGCTGACCAGGCATTTTGCCGCGGCGATGACACTGAATGCCTGGGCGAGCGAGGTTTCGCCGGCAAGATTGCGGCATTTGCCCGGTTGGTCGGCGTTGACCAGGTCGGCAATCTCTTGGCACAAGCCACGTTCCTTGGCGGAGCCCAGTAACACGACCGGCAACTCAAGACGACGGGCCAACTCGGCAAAATGACGGGTCGGCCAGCGCTTGGCCGGGCCGTATTCAGCCCCAGGGGCAAACACGTCATAAGCACCGCGCCGCAACCCCAGTGCCGCCAGGGCGGTGTCAACCTCAACCGGATTCATCTGCAGTTGCGGCCGGTCATTGCCTGGGTCAGCCGCACCACTGAGTGCCGAGTAAAACGCCACCATGGGCGGGCGCTGGGCCTTGGGCGGGTTTTTCAAACGGTGCGTCAGCAAGCCCACCCGTGCCTCGCCCAGGTACCCTACCCGCTTCGGAATACCTGCCAGCAGCGGCAACAAGGCGCTTTTCAGGGAGTTGGGGCAAACATAAGCCACGTCAAACCGGCCGCTCAGTTGCCGGGCCAGGCTGCCCCTAGCCTTGAGTTGCAGGCCACCGTGGGCAAATGGCAATTCAATCACCTCCGCCACCTGCGGCATGAGCCGGTACACGGGCGCCACCCACGGCAGCGCACCGACCGTGAGGCGCTCGCCGCGCGCCTGCAGGCGGCGCATCAGCGGCTCGGTCATCACCGCATCCCCAATCCACTGGGGCGCGATGATCAAAGAATGAAAAGAATGGGGGAGAGACCCCGATTCTTTAGTGCCCGGCGAAGTGCTCACCCGCCTTGAGTTTGTAAACCGTGCCGCAGTAAGGGCACTTGGCCTCACCGCTATGGGCCACGTCCAGGTAGACCTTGGGATGGCTGTCCCAGAGTTTCATATCGGCCTTGGGGTTGGGGCAGAACACGCCACCTTGGTGGTTGAGGTCTGCGGCCAGGAGTTCAACAGTAGATTTGTTCACGGTATTTTTCTTTCAGACTTTACTCAGCCAATGGGCATATTTCGGGTTGCGGCCATTGACGATGTCAAAGTAGGCGCTCTGGATTTTTTCGGTGATCGGGCCGCGGCTGCCAACATAGTCACCCTTGCCCAGTTCGATGCGGTCAAGTTCGCGAATCGGGGTGACTTCAGCCGCCGTGCCGGTAAAGAAGGCTTCATCACAGATATAAACCTCATCACGGGTGATGCGTTTTTGAATCAGTTCCAGCCCCAGGTCCTTGGCAATGTGGAAGATGGTGTTGCGCGTGATGCCGTTGAGTGCGCCGGACGACAGATCCGGTGTGTAAACCACGCCGTCTTTGACGACGAAAATATTTTCACCCGGGCCTTCCGACACAAAGCCCGAGCAGTCGAGCAGCAGCGCTTCGTCGTAACCTTCGTCGGTGACTTCCAGGTTAGCCAGAATCGAGTTGCTGTAGTTGCTCACCGCCTTGGCCTGCGTCATGGTGATGTTGACGTGGTGACGGGTAAAACTGCTGGTCTTGACCCGAATGCCACGTTTCATGCCTTCTTCGCCGAGATACGCACCCCAGGGCCAGGCTGCCACCATCAAGTGAATGGTGTTGCCTTTGGGGCTCACACCCAATTTCTTGTCGCCAATCCAGCTCAAGGGACGGATGTAGCCGCCCTCCAGCTTGTTCTCGCGCACCACGGCCTTTTGCGCCGCCAGCACATCCTCCATGCTGAACGGGATCTTCATGCGCAGGATCTTGGCGCTGTTGAAAAGGCGTTCGGTGTGATCTTCGAGCCGGAAAATTGCGGTGCCGCCGACGGCGTTGTAAGCGCGTACGCCTTCAAAAACGCCGCAGCCGTAATGCAGGGTATGCGTCAGCACGTGGATCTTGGCGTCGCGCCAGTCGACCATCTGGCCATCCATCCAGATTTTGCCGTCGCGGTCGGACATGGAAGGGGGTACAGGGCTCATAGGTATTTCCTCGGGTGTGGGACTTGCAAATATTGCAAAAAAATTGATTCTACGAGGCCGCGACAGGTGCCCTGCGTTCAAGCCGCATGGGCATCGCGTACCGAGCCTTCCAGCTCGGTAAACGCCTCTTGCACATAGTCACCCAAACGCTGCAAATTGGGCAGCTCGTCGGTCGCGATCAGGCCAAAGAAAAGCTCCCCGGCGTAGCTGAACAGGGTGATATTGAGCAGATTGCTGGGCGGCAGGGTACTGATGGGGTGCATTTCTTCCATCTTGGCACCTTTGATGTACAAGTACTCTTTGGGCCCCGGCACGTTGGAGACCAGGGTGTTGCCCATGGGGGGCAGCGTGTTGCTGAGCTGGAGCAATTCTGCAATCTGCGCCACCAGCCCGGTGATGATGGTGTAGGACTCGATCGCCTCGGGCGCCACGCTGTCGATCATGGTGCGCACACTGCGCAGCGAAAACCCGATGTTGCGCAGTCGCACATAGGGGTCGTCGGTGGGCGCCGACAGTTCCACCTGAATAATGCCAATCTTGTTGCCCGCTGTCTTCTCGCCCTCTTTGCGCAGGTTGACCGGCATCTGAATCGTGATCGGGCGCTTGAGCTCAACCCCCTGATCCTTGAGGTAGCGCCGCAAGGCGCCATCCAGACAGGTCAGCGCCACATGATTGATGGTGGAGCGGGTCCGTTCCCGAATCTGGTTGACCCGCGCCAGTGAAACGCCGGCGGTGGTGAACTGACGACCGGCCGTCACCTGCCCGGTCAAAGGCGTCTTGGCGGTGGAGACAAAGGGCAAGGCGATGGCATTCTTGGTCAGCTTGACACTCTCCAGCAGCAGCATGGTGGCCAGGCGGGCGATGCCTAGAAAACGCAGCGTGGTGCCGCCGACATCTTTCCACAAGGAATGCATCAACTCCTGCATGGCTTGTTTGTGCCGATCGCCATGGCCGCCGTGCTTTCTGGTCCACACCGGCGTCAGTTCGAGATCATCGGGCGTCTGCGCCATGCTCTCCGAGATCCAGCGCGACATCGTGATGCCGTCGGCGCACGCGTGGTGCATTTTTTGATACAGCGCAAAGTAGCCCTTTTTCTGGTCGATCTCCAGACCGTCAATCACGTGCACCTCCCACAAGGGGCGCGAACGATCCAGCATGGGCTGGTGCAGCTTCGATACAAAGTCGTACAGCGCCTGCCGGTCATTGCAGCCGCCGGCGAGCTTGTGATAAAAAATGTGTTGCTTCAGATCGACCGCCTTGCTGTACTGCCAGTGCGGCATGGCCTTCAATGAAAACTTGATCACGCGATTGAACGGTGCCTTGACATCGGTGAACGTCAGCAGTTCACGGTACAGATTTTTGGCAAAGGCAAGCGTCGATTTGGGCGGCCGCCTGCAAATCAGCAGGCCCGCCACATGCTTGGGACTGGCCTGCGTCTCGGCAATAAAAAACCCGAGATCCAGTAACGACAGTTTGCTCATGGTGCCTCGTTCTTGCTTTGCAATGGGAGGCGCCATTTTGCGTCATCTTTGCTCGTTCATTTGAGCCATTTGGCTTGAGCCGTCAGCGCGGCCAGCGCACCGTCACCGCCAGGCCGCCCAGGCGTTCAGAGCGGCTGACCTGCACCTGAGCGCCAAATACAGTCGCGATTCTCTTGACAATCGACCAACCCAGGCCACTGCCGGGCTGGTCGCTACCCAGCACGCGGTAAAACCGCTCGCCCAGGCGTGCCATCTCGGGCTCGGTCATGCCCGCGCCGCTGTCTTGCACGCGCAGCACAGCTTGCCCGGACTCCATCGCCACGCTGACCCAAACCTGCGCCTGGTTCGGGCTGTAGCGCAGGGCGTTGTCAACCAGGTTGCGCACCAGCACCCCGATCAGCGCTTCATCACCCGCCACCCGACAGGCGGTGGGCGCTTCGAGCTGCAGGGTTTGCCCGCGCGCCAGCGCGGTGGGCGCCAGATCGGCCGCCACACGGCGTGCCAGCGCGCTCAAATCCACCCTGGCCACCGCATCGGCAGCGCTGGCGGGGGCCGCCTCCAGCCGCGCCAGCGTGAGCAATTGCTCGACCAAGTGGGTGGCCCGATCACAGCCGGCCAGGGTGAACTGCAGCGCATGGTCGCGCTGCGCGGCATCATGACCGGCACCCAGCGCCACCTGCGCCTGGGCGCGAATGGCGGCAATCGGGGTGCGCAGCTCGTGCGCAGCGTCGGCCGTGAAGCGCCGCTCCGACACCAGCATCTGCTCGATGCGTTCAAACAGGCCGTTCAGGGCCTGCACCACGGGCACCATTTCTGTGCTCAAGTCAGGGACGACCAGCGGTTCCATGGCCTGCGGGCGGCGCTGTGCCAGCACCCGACTGAGGTGGCGCAGGGGCGCCAGGCCCTGACGGACGGCCCACCAACCGACCAGTGCCAACAGCGGCAGCGCAATCACCAGCGGCAACAGCACCCCTTGCAGCACAGCCAACAGAATGGAATCGCGCGACTCGGTCTGCTCGCCGACATAGACTTGCACATCGTGCTCGGCGCCGCGCGTCGCAAAGACCCGCCACTGGGCATCATCGGTCAAACGCACGGTTGAGAAACCCTGCTCCTTCCTGGAAATCGGCACCGTGCCGGCGTTGGCCGAGCTCAACACCAGCCGCCCTTCGTGAAACACCTGAAACACCACCTTGGGTGCGTACTTGTGCAGTGAGGGCGCGTCTTCCACGCTGTCCTCCTCATGCGCGTGGGTCTGTTGCATGACCAGCAAGGCAGCGGCCTGGGCCAGATGGCCGTCCAGCAATTCATCGAGTTCGTGGCTGGTATCGAACCAGATCATGACAGCCGCGCCCAGCCAGACCACGGTCAGCAGCCCCAGCAGGGGAGCCAGCAAGCGGGCCTGCAAGGATTTCAGGCGGCGACCGGTCCTCATGTGGACGCCGATGCCGGTGCCGACCCGCGTTGCACGGTGTACCCGATGCCGCGCACGGTCTGGATCAAGTCCGGCTGCAATTTGCGGCGCAGATGGTGGATGTGGACCTCGATCGCATTGCTTTCCACTTCATAGCCCCAGCTGTAGAGCTGCTGCTCCAGTTGCTCCCGCGACAACACGCGGTCGGCGTTGAGCATCAGCACGTGCAACAAATCGAATTCACGGGTGGACAGCGCCACCGGCTCGTCGTTCAGACTGACGCGCCGGGCCGAAGGTTCCAGCAGCACCGCACCGCAACGCAAGACATCCTGCATCTGCCCATGGGCCCGGCGCACCAGCGAACGCAGGCGCGCACCCAGTTCATGCAAATCGACCGGCTTGACCACATAGTCATCGGCCCCCAGGTCCAGGCCGCGGATCCGATCCGGCACGGCGTCGCGGGCCGTCAGCACCAGCACCGGGGTGGTGATTTTACTTGCCCGCACAGCTTGCAGCACATCGATGCCGTCCTTCAAGGGCAAGCCGAGGTCCAGCACGGCGGCCGCGTAGTCACCGCAGGCCAGCTCGCGCTCGGCCGCCACGCCATCGCGCACCCAGTCCACCTGAAACCCCAGTTGGCGCAAGCCCGCGCGCAGCCCATCGCCCAACATCGAGTCGTCTTCTGCCAGCAAAATTTTCATCCATCAACTCCCAAAAAATCCAACCGCCGCGTGCCTTGCGAAGCAGCAGCGCCAGCCGACGCAGCACACCGTATCAATCATCATCATGCGTGTGCGAACGGTATTTTGCGTCTTGTGACGCCAAGCCCTTGCCGCTCAAGCCGGGCGTGGCTGGACTCTGCCATTGCCAGTACCAAAAGCCCAGAACCGCGGCCACCATCAGCAGCGCCAAAGGCCGCCAGGCCCGGCGAATACCCTGGTTGGGAGCGCCTTCTTTCTTGCCATTGATCATGGCGCGCACCAGGTTTTCACGGTGCAACAGGCTGGTCAGCACGGCGCCGCCTATGTGCAAGGCAACCACAGCCAGCATGAAGCCCGCTGCCCCTTCGTGTATCTCTTTGAGCCACCTGGCCCCCGGCACGTTGTAGAACAACCAGCCGGTCGCCACGATAGCCATGCTCAACGACAGCAACAGCACAATCGCCACCGCACCCGCCGGGTTGTGCCCGACATGATGCTCTGGCCGACCAGCCAGCATGGCACGCCCGTAGCGCAGCAGCGTTTGCGGGCCACGCACAAAGCTGCCAAAGCGGGCGTAGCGCGTGCCCAGCAGGCCCCACAAAATCCGAAACGCCACCAGCCCGGCCATGGTGTAGCCCAGCGTGACATGCAGCGCCAGCCAGCGATCACTTTCTGCACTCACATAGGCCCCGGCAAAGCTCAGCGCCAGCAGCCAGTGGAACACCCGCACCGGCGCGTCCCACACCAGGATTTGGCTTTTTTCTTTCGCCGTGTCAAAAATTTGCATCCCATCTCCAAGAAGCGGCCATGGTAGAAGTCACAGATTAAGCAAGTCTTAAGGCGCTGGCGCTTGCGTGGACACACCCAAGCGCTATGCTTGCGCGTTGCATCCCCATCGGGGTGATAACTTTTATTTCATATTCCAGGAGCCAACCATGAAGAAAACTGTGTGGACAATGACTTGTGGTCTTATTTTTTCGAGCCTGGCTGCGACCGCGCTGGCCCAAACCACCCTGTCGCCAAAGACCCAGTACACGGCCGACAGCAGGCAGGCGCAGGAGCGCTACGCCGCCGATAAAAAACTCTGCAATGACGAGGCCTCGTCCACGGCGCGCCTGCAATGCCGCCGCGACGCCAAGAGCGAGTACGACAAAGCCATCTCGGCGGCCAAGGCGCAACTGGCAGCCCAGACGCCAGCTGCAACGTCAAAGCAGAATGCCACGGCGGTCTGCCCTGACTGCGCCCGGGTGATCGCCGTCAACGTGAGCGACAAAAAAGGCGAAGGCAGTGCCGTTGGCCTGATTGCCGGCGGCGTCACTGGCGCCATATTGGGCCATCAAGTGGGCGGCGGCATGGGCAAGGACCTGGCCACGGTTGCCGGTGCGGCGGGCGGTGCGTATGCGGGCAAAAGAATTGAAGAAAACGTCAAAACGCACAAGGTGTGGACGGTTCACGTGCAGTACCAGGACGGCCGCAAACACAGCTTCAGCTTCGAGCAGAACCCCGGCTTCAGGACCGGCGATGCCGTCAGGAACTCGGGCAACAGCATCGTGCGCCAGTGAATTGGCGGATAGAAGCCCGCAAAGACACCCATGGAACGTGCACGATTACAGCCCCCGCACCACCTCCATCGCCTGCTCGACGCGCTCCACGGCATGGATGGTCAGGCCTTCAATCGGTTTTTTCGGCGCGTTGGCCTTGGGCACCAGCGCCACGCTGAAGCCCAGCTTGGCGGCTTCCTTGAGCCGCTCCTGACCACGCGGCGCGGGCCGCACTTCGCCGGCCAGGCCAACCTCGCCAAAGGCGAAAAATCCCTTCGGTAGCGGCCTGCCGCGCAGGCTCGACGTGATCGCCAGCAGCACCGCCAGATCGGCAGCCGGCTCGCTGATGCGCACGCCGCCGACCGCGTTCACAAACACGTCCTGATCCATGCAGGCCACGCCGGCATGGCGGTGCAGCACGGCCAGCAGCATGGCGAGGCGGTCTTTGTCCAGCCCCACGCTCAAACGCCGGGGCGAGGGCCCGCCGCTGTCGACCAGCGCTTGAATTTCCACCAGCATCGGCCGTGTGCCCTCCAGCGTCACCATGACGCAACTGCCGGGCACCGGCTCGGCGTGCTGGCTCAGGAAAATGGCGCTCGGGTTACTCACCCCCTTGAGACCTTTCTCGGTCATGGCAAAGACGCCGATTTCGTTCACCGCGCCAAAGCGGTTCTTGATGGCGCGCACCAGCCGAAAGCTTGAATGCGTGTCGCCTTCAAAGTACAGCACCGTGTCCACCATATGCTCCAGCACACGCGGGCCCGCCAGGGCGCCTTCCTTGGTGACATGACCGACCAGCACGATGCAGACACCGCTGGCCTTGGCCGCGCGCGTCAGGTGCGCTGCGCATTCGCGCACTTGCCCCACCGAACCGGGGGCCGACGTGAGCTGATCCGAATAGACTGTCTGGATCGAGTCGATGACGGCGATGTCAGGCTGGGTGGCCGCCAAAATGGACAGGATTTTTTCCAGCTGGATCTCGGCCAGCACCCGCACCTGCGAGTGGTCCAGCCCGAGGCGGCGCGAGCGTAGCGCGACTTGCGCACCGCTTTCTTCACCCGTCACGTACAAGGTGCTCTGGCCGCCGCGTTGCAGCGAGTCGAGCGCCTGCAGCAGCAAGGTTGATTTGCCAATACCGGGGTCACCGCCGATCAGCACCACGCCGCCTTCGACCATGCCGCCGCCCAGCACACGGTCAAGCTCCTCGTGGCCGGTGGGGGTGCGCGCCATGTCCACCGCGTCGATGTCACCCAGAATGGCGACTTCGGCCGTCTTGGCCAGGGAGGCGAAACGGTTTTTGGCGGGAGACAAGCTCTCTGGCACCGATTCAATCAGCGTGTTCCAGGCGTTGCAACTGGGGCATTTGCCCTGCCATTTGGGGCTGGTGCCGCCACAGTCGGAGCAAACATAAACGGTTTTTTCTTTGGCCATGGCAGGATGGTACTGTATGAAACCACAGAGGTCAGACGCCCTTGCGTGAAAAAACGTCGGTTGCTATTATATTTATAGCTTCACGCCAAGTATCTGCATGGGCTACAGCCATTATTTCTATGTGAACCAGGTCCGACAGCGCCCCGTCGCGTCAAGTGGGCGCATACGCGCCGGCGGCGCTCATTGCACCCTTGGGGCGTGATCCAGATCAGGCCGGCGCCAGGGGTCCACATGCGTCATCAGGTTCAGCACCCGATGGCGCTGCAGCACACGCTGCCTGGCCTCGACGGCAATATCATGGCCGGCCTCGACGCTGATCTCGGCGTCGACTTCGATGTGCGCGTCGACGACGATCATGTCGCCCATCTTGCGCGTGCGCACGTCGTGCACGCCGCTCACGCCCGGGGTTTCGATCAGCGTCAGGCGGATGGCCTGCACCTCCTGCTCGTCCACCGCGCGGTCCATCAGGTCGTGCAGCGCGTCCCAGCTGAAGCCCCAGCCCATCCGGGTGACCATGAAACCGACGATGAGCGCGGCGATCGGATCCAGGATCGGGTAGCCTGCCAGATTGCCGATGATGCCGATGCCCACCACCAGCGAGGACGCCGCATCCGAGCGCGCATGCCAGGCGTTGGCCACCAGCATGCTCGACTTGACGCGCTTGGCCACTGACAGCATGTAGCGGAACAACAGCTCCTTGGCGATCAACGCGCCAGCGGCCACCCACAGCGCCATGATGTGGACGGTTTGCACGGTCTCGGGCGCTTCCAGCTTGCGCGCGGCCGACCACAGCATGCCCAGGCCGACGGCCAGCAACAGCGTGCCCAACACCAGTGAGGCTGCGGTCTCAAAACGCTGGTGGCCGTAGGGGTGGTCGGCGTCAGCGTCTTTTTTACTGTGGTGGCTGGCGAACAGCACGACAAAGTCCGCCACCAGGTCCGACAGCGAATGAATGCCGTCGGCAATCAGGCCTTGCGACTTGGCCACGACACCGATCGCGATCTGGGTGATGGTCAGGACGAGGTTGACACCCACGCTGACCCAGGTGCTGCGCGATGCAGCGGCGACGCGCTCGGCCGGGCTGTGGTCTGTGTCCTCGGGGTCATCGGCAAGTTCGGTGAATTTCATGGGAAGTTGTTGCTCAATTTTGATGCTGTCGCGTCAATGGTAACGAAGGCCTCAAGTCATGTGCTGTGCGACCGGCGCGGCAGCAGATCGAACGTCACCGGGGTGACCGCCCAGAGTGAACGGGATCGACATGAAAGCGACCAGGATCACGGGTACCAGTGCGGCCAGCACGACACCGCCGAATTGACGGATGAATAAGCGAAGGGATGAATCCATGGAGAGCCTCTTGGGTGAAGTGAATCAATGTCGCTATCTTCGCGCTCTGGCCTTAAGGGCGCCTTAGGGCGAAATTGGGCAACTTGAGGGCCTGTGCCACAACAAAGCGATTGACCGGTTTGACGCAGGCCATCAAAATTGGAGCGGCGAGCACAAGCAAGGCGCGCAGACCCGATGAAAGAGCAACAAATATGAAGACACCTGTCAACACCTTCAAACAAGCCCTGCAAAACCGGCAAACCCAGATCGGCCTGTGGCTGGGTCTGGCTGACCCCTATTGCGCTGAAATTCTGGCCGGTACCGGCTATGACTGGCTGGTGATCGATGGCGAGCACGCGCCCAACGATCTGCGCTCGGTCCTCGGGCAATTGCAAGCCATTGCCAGCGCCACCAGTGCGCTGGCGGGCCCCGGTTCGCACCCCGTGGTTCGCGTGCCGGTGGGCGAGACGGCGCTCATCAAGCAATACCTCGAACTCGGTGCGCAGACCATTCTGGTGCCCATGGTGGACACGGCGGCCCAGGCCGCCCAGCTGGCGCAGGCCATGCGCTACCCGCCGCAGGGCATGCGCGGCATTGGCAGTGCGCTGGCGCGCTCCTCGCGCTGGCAGCGCTACCCGAACTACCTTCATGAAGCCAATGAGCAGGTCTGTCTGCTGGTGCAGACCGAGACGGTGGAGGCGATGAAAAACCTGGACGCCATCGCCGCCACTCCGGGCGTCGACGGCGTCTTTATCGGCCCGGCCGACTTGTCGGCCTCGATGGGATTTCCCGGCAATCCGGGTCATCCCGAGGTACAGGCGGCGATTGAAGACGGTATCGCCCGCATTCTCAAGGCCGGCAAGGCGCCCGGCATCCTGGCCGGCAACGAAGACCAGGCTCGCAAGTGGTTGACTGCCGGGGCCTTGTTCGTGGCTGTGGGCGTCGATACCATCCTGCTGTCGGCGGCAGCGACAGCGCTGCTGGAGAAGTTCAAGCTGCCGGCGGCCAGCGCCCCTGCGAACAGTGGCTATTGAACATTGCTATCAAAATAGCAGCTACTTAGGCATATTCGACGCGGGCTAGGGCCAGATATGGCTCATTACCCGCTCAGCCAAGTGTGTGTTCAAAGCGCCGGTGCCAGCGCTGACTGGCAAAAATGTCAGGTTTTCTCTTTGACCGTCTTGGATGCGCCGTCCGCCTTGACGCGGGCGATGTCGGCCTCACGCGCGGCCTCGGTGGCATACATCTGACTGGTGCCGATGACCTGATGATTGGCCGCCTTCAGGTTGAAGAATGCTTTTCCATTGGACGCGGTCTTGCGCTCATAGCGCTCGTCCAGCAGACTGTTGGCCTGAGCCGATGCCACGCCCTGCTCGGCCGAACTCCTTGCTTTGTAGAGTTCACTTGTCAGCAGCGTGTCGCCCGTGCCGTCCTTGAGGACGAAGCGGAATTGCCCATCGCTACTCTTGCTCAATTCATACCAGCCAGCCATGTGAATTCTCCTGTAGTGAGGAACCGCGCCCTGCAGGTTTTCCCTCGGTCTTTTCAATCCCTGCCCGAGCGTAGGCAAAGGCCACAGGCTCCGGCTTGCGAAATCTCAAGGACCCGGCCTCATCCGCGCGGCAGCGCAAAATGCTGCCGTCGGCTTGAGCACCGTCAATAGCGGCGCGAACTGCCGCAACAACAATGATCGGCCCCATCCGCTCTCCTCATGACCCCTGTTCTCATCCTCGCTGCCCCTCTTGATCCCCTGCAGGATTCGTCGCAATGGCAGCTGCGCGTTGAGGATGGGCCATGACCGGCCTGACCGGTCTTGCCGCCGCCGCCCGGCTCAGGCAATACGGCCCCAATCGGCTTCAGCCCGCCAGACAACGGGCGCTGCTGCTGCAGTTTCTGGCGCACTTAAAAAACCCCTTGGTCCTGGTGCTGCTGGCGGCCAGCGTCCTGTCCGCCTTGACGGGTGACGTGACGGGCGCCTTCATCATCGGGGCGATCGTGCTGATGAGTGTGACGCTGGATTTTGTGCAGTCCTACCGGGCCGGGCGTGCGGCCGAACAACTGGCGTTGCAGGTGGCCGTCACCGCCACCGTGTTGCGGGACGGCCAGCGACGCGAACTGCCGGTGGCCGAGCTGGTGCCCGGTGACGTGGTGCTGCTGTCGGCAGGCGATCTGGTGCCAGCCGATGCGCGACTGCTGGAAGCGGATGACTTCTTCGTCAACCAGGCACAACTCACGGGCGAGCCTTATCCGGTGGAAAAGCGGGCCTCTTTGCCGGACAAAGCCGAGGCTGAACAAGCTGCGTCCGAGAGCTGGGCGCTGGACGCGGTGGACGCGGTCTTCATGGGCAGCTCCGTGGTCAGTGGCTCGGCGAGCGTACTGATTGGACGCACCGGCAGCACCAGCGCGCTGGGTCAAATTGCAGTCAGCCTGGCTGATCAAGCACCGCCCACCGCCTTCGAGATCGGTACCCGGCATTTCGGCATGCTGATCATGCGCTTGACGTTTCTGCTGGTGCTGTTCACCTTGCTGGTCAATGTGGCCTTGCACCGACCGCTGCTCGAATCATTTTTGTTTGCGGTGGCGCTGGCCGTCGGCCTCACGCCTGAATTGTTGCCCATGGTGGTGTCGGTGACGCTCACGCGCGGCGCCCTGCGCATGGCGGCCTTGAAAGTGATTGTCAAGCGCCCGTCGGCGATTCAGGACATGGGCGCCATGGACGTGTTGTGCACCGACAAGACAGGCACCCTGACCGAAGCCAAAATTCGACTGGAGCGCCACGTGGACGCCGGGGGCCAGGACGATCCGCACGTTCTGGAGCTGGCCTACCTCAACAGCTATTTTGAGAGCGGCCTGAAAAGCCCGCTGGACGATGCCATCCTGGCGCATGAAGAGATTGATGTGTCCGCCTGGACCAAGATCGACGAGGTGCCGTTTGATTTTGAGCGCCGCCGCGTCTCGGTGCTGGTGCAGCGCGCCGGTGCGCGCCGGCTGGTGGTCAAAGGCGCACCCGAAGATATGGTTCGCTTGTGCACGCACTACCAGGACAGTGCAGATGCCACGGTGGCCCTGGACGCGGCGGCGCGCGTGCGCATCACCGAGCTGTTTGACAGTCTGAGTGAAGAGGGTTTCCGGGTGCTTGGCATCGCCTCGCGCGATGTGCCCGGCGATCACCCGCACGCCATGGTGTCGGACGAGAGTGAACTGGTGTTCGCGGGTTTTGCCGCCTTTCTGGACCCGCCCAAAGCCAGCGCCGCCGACGCGCTGAAAGCGCTGGCGGCCAGCGGTGTGGCCGTGAAGATCGTGACCGGTGACAACGAGCGGGTGACGCGCCATGTCTGCACCCAGCTGGGCGTGGCCATCGAGGGCGTGCTGACCGGCACCGAACTGGCAGCCCTGAACGACGATGCGCTGCGGGCCCGGGTGGAGGGTGTCAACCTGTTTTGCCGCGTCAACCCGGCGCAGAAAAACCGCATCCTCCTGGCACTGAAAGGCCGCGGCCATGTGGTGGGTTATCTGGGTGACGGCATCAACGACGCGCCTTCCCTGCACACGGCCGACGTCGGCATCTCGGTCGATGGCGCGGTGGACGTGGCCAAGCAGGCGGCGGCCATGATTCTGCTGGAGCGCGACCTGATGGTGCTGCACCAGGGCATTCTGGAAGGCCGTCGCACCTTTGGCAATGTGATGAAGTACATCATGATGGCCACCAGTTCCAACTTTGGCAACATGTTCAGCATGGCCGCCGCCACCTTGTTTCTGCCGTTCCTGCCGATGTTGCCGATGCAGATTTTGCTCAACAACCTGATGTATGACGTGTCCGAAATTACGCTGCCCATGGACAACGTGGACGAGGAAGACCTGGCGCAACCCAGACGCTGGGACATGACCTTCATCCGCAATTTCATGTTGACCATCGGGCCCATCAGCTCGCTGTTTGATTTCTTGACGTTCTCCCTGCTGCTCAGCCTGTTCGATGCGCACGAGTCCCTGTTTCGCACCGGCTGGTTTGTGGAATCCATCGCCACCCAGGTGCTGGTGATTTTTGTCATCCGTACCCGGCGCAACCCCTTGCGCAGTCACCCGAATCGGTGGCTGGTGCTGACGTCTTTGGCGGTAGTGGTCACGGCGA
>Ga0209343_10002515_pt1 | contig 23573 bp, 23 predicted proteins | sample RifCSPlowO2_02_FD_184026 | JGI IMG/M metagenome (GOLD analysis project Ga0209343, IMG submission 184026) | Groundwater microbial communities from Rifle, Colorado - Rifle CSP2_plank lowO2_0.2 (SPAdes) (version 2) | ecosystem: Environmental > Aquatic > Deep subsurface > Groundwater | place... | reverse complement strand
GAAATTGATCAACCCCATCGCCATGGAAGAAGGCCTGCGTTTCGCGATCCGCGAAGGCGGTCGTACCGTGGGCGCAGGTGTGGTTGCCAAGATTATTGCCTAAAATTTCGCTAAAGGGGTATAGCTCAATTGGCAGAGCGTCGGTCTCCAAAACCGAAGGTTGTAGGTTCGATTCCTACTGCCCCTGCCACCTGGCTCCAGTAAAGGGGTGGTATCCAAGCCCGCTACGGTGTAGCGGGCTTCAGCGTCTTAAGCGCGCTGATTTTGAATCGAAGTAAACACGCGAAATACAGGAATTATGGCTACGTCACAAGTTCAGACCGTTAATACTGGGGCAGATAAAGCCAAACTGGCGGCTGCGGCTGTCTTGGTGGTCGCAGCTTTGGCCTCCTTTTATCTGCTGAGCAAGCAGGGTCAGTTGGTGCAGTGGGCTGTTTTGTTGTTGGGCTTGGGTGCGGCTGTGGGGCTCTTTTTTGCCTCGGAGTCGGGTCGGGAGTTAATTGCCTTTGGGCGTGATGCCTGGCGAGAGGTGCGCAAGGTCGTGTGGCCTGCGCGCAAAGAAGCGATACAAATTACGGCCTATGTGTTTGGTTTTGTTCTGATCATGGCTTTGTTTTTGTGGCTGACGGATAAAACCCTTGAGTGGGTTTTTTACGATTTGATTCTGGGGTGGAAAAAATGATGACTGATGAAATGCTAGTCCCCTCAGCGGAGCAGCCTGTTGTTGCTCCGACCAATCCTGATTTGCGTTGGTATGTGGTTCATGCTTATTCTGGAATGGAAAAAGCGGTTGAGCGCAACATCATGGAGCGTATTGTCCGCGAAGGGATGCAGGATAAGTTCGGTCGAATTCTCGTCCCCATGGAAGAGGTTGTTGAGGTCAAAAATGGCCAAAAGAAAACAACTGAACGCAAATTTTTTCCGGGCTACGTGCTTGTCGAAATGGTGATGGATGATGACACCTGGCATTTGGTCAAGCACACCAATAAGGTGACTGGTTTTGTTGGTGGTGCCAAAAATCGCCCCGCTCCGATCTCGGAAGCGGAGGTGTTGAAGATCGTCAACCAAATGCAAGAGGGTACTGACAAGCCACGCCACAAAGTCGAGTTTATGGTGGGTGAGTTTGTGCGGGTGAAAGATGGTCCCTTCACTGACTTCAATGGCTCGGTAGAAGATGTGAACTATGAAAAGAGCAAGGTTCGCGTTTCTGTGACCATTTTCGGACGCGCTACTCCAGTGGAATTGGAATTCTCTCAGATCGAAAAGACCTGAGTTTCATCGTCAGATGGATTAGAAGCTTGGCGCTTCCCGACTCTGTGCCAGGTGGTTTGTGTTTGAGTCGTTAACCCCCGGGGAGCCACGGCCTGAATTGTTCAGGTTTTGGCGTCAGTACCCGTAAGGAGAAATCATGGCGAAAAAAATCGTCGGTTTTGTCAAGCTGCAAGTGCCAGCTGGTAAGGCCAATCCATCCCCCCCCATTGGTCCCGCATTGGGTCAACGTGGTTTGAACATCATGGAGTTCTGCAAGGCATTCAATGCGCAGACCCAGGGTGTTGAGCCAGGTTTGCCGCTGCCTGTGGTGATCACGGCATATGCTGACAAGAGCTTTACTTTTGTTATCAAAACCCCGCCTGCGACGGTTTTGATCAAGAAGGCGATCAAGTTGGACAAGGGTTCTGCCCGTGCACACATGGACAAGGTTGGCAAAATCACACGGGCACAGCTCGAAGAAATTGCAAAAACCAAAATGAAAGACATGACTGCGGCTGATTTGGATGCGGCAGTTCGCACTATCGCTGGGTCTGCCCGTTCCATGGGCGTGAATGTGGAGGGCGTATAAATGTCTAAGCTCACCAAAAAACAAAAAGCCCAAGTCGGAAAAGTTGACACCAACAAACTCTACAAGCTGAGTGATGCACTCGGTTTGGTCAAAGAATTTGCCAACGCCAAGTTCGATGAATCCATTGACGTTGCTGTGCAACTGGGTGTGGATGCCAAAAAATCGGACCAAGTGGTGCGTGGCGCTGTGGTGCTCCCCAATGGTACCGGCAAGACCAAACGTGTGGCCGTGTTTGCCCAAGGCGCCAAGGCTGAAGAAGCCAAAGCCGCTGGCGCCGACATCGTTGGCATGGATGACTTGGCTGCAATGATCAAGGCGGGTGATATGCCCTTCGATATCGTTATTGCTGCGCCTGACGCCATGCGCGTTGTGGGTACATTGGGTCAAATCCTGGGCCCACGTGGTTTGATGCCTAATCCCAAGGTGGGAACGGTGACTCCCGATGTGGCCACGGCGGTCAAGAACGCCAAGGCAGGGCAAGTGCAATTCCGTGTGGACAAAGCCGGTATTGTTCACTCCACCATCGGACGCCGTTCGTTTGATAGCGATAAGCTGCAAGGCAATTTGGCCGCTTTGGTTGATGCTCTGACCAAGGCAAAACCTGCGACCAGCAAGGGTGTTTATTTACGCAAAGTGGCCGTTTCGTCCACGATGGGCGTGGGTGTCCGCGTGGACATGCAAACCATCGCAGCGTAATTGCGAAATCCGGGTTGGCCTGAAAAGGCTAATCCTGAGTGGTGGGCTGTCCCAACCGCAAGGTCTGGACAGGTCATCCAAGACCGTTGGTGTGTTTGCTGTGCCTGCACAGAAAATACTTAATGTAACAACCAACGCAGATGGCGATCCCGCTGCAGATGGAATACGTTTCCGAAACAGTTGGTCGCTGCAATGTGGCGTGTTCAAAGGCAAATACCAGAGAACACATTTTGAAGGAGTAGACCTTGAGTCTTAATCGCAGTGAGAAAGAAGCGGTCATCAGTGATGTGACTGGCCTCGCCGCAAAAGCTCAAACGCTCGTGATGGCGGAATACCGTGGTATTACGGTCGCTGACATGACCAAATTGCGCAACACCGCGCGTAGCAATGGCGTGAACCTGTCTGTGTTGAAAAACACACTGGCCCGCCGTGCTGTGACCGGTAGCGGATTTGAAGTTGTGTCCGACATGATGACCGGTCCGCTGATCTATGGCTTTTCTGAAGATGCAGTGGCTGCCGCTCGCGTGGTGGCCGATTTCGCGAAGACCAACGCCAAGTTGGTGATTCGCGGAGGCGCATACGGCGGTAAAGCACTGGACGTTGACGGCGTTAAGCAATTGGCAAGTATCCCTTCCAAGGAAGTGTTGCTCGCACAGTTGTTGGGCTTGATGCAATCCCCCATTTCGCGTACAGCACGTGTGCTCGCCGCGATTGCGGAGAAAAAAGGCGCTGGTGCAGAAGCTACGCCTGCCGAGTCCGTGGAAGCAGTTGCGGCTTGATAGCCCCTGCATTTGGTAACCAATATTGTTAGGAAATAAAAATGGCATTTGATAAAGACGCATTTTTGACCGCGCTGGACAGCATGACGGTCATGGAACTCAACGACTTGGTGAAAGCCATCGAAGAGAAGTTTGGTGTGAGCGCTGCAGCCATGTCCGCACCCGCTGCTGGTGGCGGTGCCGCTGCTGCTGTGGCCGAAGAGAAGACGGAATTTAACGTGGTTCTGCTGGATGCAGGTGCTGCCAAGGTTTCCGTCATCAAGGCTGTGCGTGAAATCACCGGCCTGGGCCTCAAGGAAGCCAAGGACCTGGTGGATGGCGCTCCAAAGAACGTCAAAGAAGGCATTGCTAAAGCTGATGCTGAAGCGGCTGTCAAGAAGCTGGTGGAAGCTGGCGCCAAGGCTGAACTCAAGTAATTGTTTTCGCCAATTGAGCTGGGTGCTCCAAAAGAGCCCCAGCTTTTTGCGCTTATGAGAGTGCACTGAAAAGCAAACCAATCGTTTGCTTTTCAGTGTCTTCTGGCCCCGACTGCAGAAGATGCCTTGGTTCGGGTTGCACGCAATGTGCAACCGTCCGCCAATGGTTGGTAGTGGCCAATCGCCAAGAAATGTTGAGTGTGGTGCTCAACGCGACAGTCGCCTAGGACCCCCAGGATTCCTCAGTCTTTGCCCGGAGATCTAATGGCTTACACATTCACAGAACGCAAGCGTATTCGCAAGAACTTTGGTAACCGCGATAGCGTACTCGAAATTCCCTACTTGCTGCAAATGCAAAAAGATGCCTACACGGCGTTTTTGCAGGCAGATGTCGCTCCCAAGAAGAGGACCGCAGAAGGTTTGCAGGCCGCTTTTGAAGCCGCATTCCCCATCGTTTCCCACAACGGGTTTGTCGAGATGAAGTACCTTGAGTACAACCTTGCCAAGCCAGCTTTCGACGTGCGGGAATGCCAGACCCGTGGTTTGACGTTTGCGTCGGCAGTGCGCGCCAAAGTGCAATTGATCATTTATGACCGTGAGTCGTCAACGACTCAGAACAAGGTTGTCAAAGAGGTCAAAGAGCAGGAAGTCTATATGGGCGAAGTGCCGCTCATGACTGGCAAGGGGTCTTTCATCATCAACGGTACTGAGCGCGTCATTGTGTCGCAGTTGCACCGTTCCCCAGGTGTGTTTTTTGAACACGATAAAGGCAAAACGCACAGCTCTGGCAAGTTGTTGTTCTCCGCACGCATTATTCCCTACCGCGGTTCCTGGCTCGACTTTGAGTTCGATCCCAAAGACTTGTTGTACTTCCGTGTGGACCGTCGCCGCAAAATGCCGGTCACGATTTTGCTCAAGGCCATTGGCCTGAACAATGAGTCCATTTTGGCCAACTTCTTTGTTAACGACAATTTCCGTCTGATGGACAGCGGCGCACAAATGGAATTTGTGCCGGAGCGTCTGCGTGGCGAAGTCGCCCGGTTTGATATTACAGACAAGAGCGGAAAAGTCGTCGTCGCCAAGGACAAGCGGGTTACAGCGCGCCATACACGCGAACTCGAACAATCGGGCACCAGCCACATCAGCGTACCCGAAGATTTCCTCATCGGTCGCGTTGTTGCGCGCAATGTAATCGACGGCGACACGGGTGAAATCGTCGCCAAGGCCAATGAAGAATTGACCGACGTTTTGCTCAAGAAGCTGCGCACCGCTGGTATTCAGGACCTTCCTTGCATCTACACGAATGAGTTGGATCAAGGTGCCTACATTTCCCAAACTTTGCGGACTGATGAAACGGTGGACGAGTTCGCCGCACGCGTTGCCATCTACCGCATGATGCGTCCTGGTGAGCCGCCTACCGAAGATGCGGTACAGGCACTGTTCCAGCGCTTGTTCTACAACCCGGATACCTATGATTTGTCGCGTGTTGGGCGCATGAAGTTCAATGCCAAGATGGGTCGTTCGGAGTCCAAGGGGCCGATGGTGCTGACCAACGAAGACATCCTGGCAGTTGCCAAGATTCTCGTGGATTTGCGCAATGGCCGTGGTGAGGTGGACGACATTGACCACCTTGGCAATCGCCGCGTGCGTTGTGTGGGTGAGTTGGCCGAGAACCAGTACCGCACCGGTCTGGCGCGGATTGAGAAGGCGGTCAAAGAGCGTTTGGGACAAGCCGAGCAAGAGCCTTTGATGCCCCATGACCTGATCAACAGCAAGCCGATTTCGGCCGCACTGAAGGAGTTCTTCGGCGCGTCGCAGTTGTCCCAGTTCATGGACCAGACCAATCCTTTGTCGGAAATTACCCACAAACGCCGTGTATCGGCGCTTGGCCCAGGTGGTTTGACCCGCGAACGCGCTGGTTTCGAGGTGCGCGACGTGCATGTCACCCACTACGGACGTGTATGCCCTATTGAAACGCCTGAAGGCCCAAACATTGGCTTGATCAACTCTCTGGCCCTGTATGCACGCTTGAACGAGTACGGTTTCATTGAAACACCCTACCGCCGTGTGGTGGATGGCAAAGTGACGATGGATATCGATTACCTGTCGGCTATTGAGGAAGGCAAGTACGTGATTGCCCAGGCCAATGCGGCCCTGGACAAAACCGGCACGTTGACGGGTGAATTGATCTCTGCGCGGGAGGCAGGCGAATCGATTTTGGTGGGTGCTGAACGTGTTCAATACATGGACGTTTCTCCGGCCCAGATCGTGTCTGTGGCGGCATCTTTGGTTCCGTTCCTGGAGCATGATGATGCAAACCGCGCTTTGATGGGGGCGAACATGTCGCGCCAAGCAGTGCCCGTGCTACGTCCGGAAAAACCTATGGTTGGAACAGGCATCGAACGTGTAGCGGCTGTGGATTCCGGCACGGTTGTGACAGCGACCCGTGGTGGCCTGGTCGACTATGTCGATGCAACCCGTGTGGTGATTCGCGTGAACGACGCAGAAGCACAAGCCGGCGAAGTCGGTGTGGACATCTACAACCTGATCAAATACCAGCGTTCAAATCAGAATACCAACATTCATCAGCGTCCCATTGTCAAAAAGGGAGACTTGTTGGCCAAGGGGGATGTGATCGCCGATGGCGCGTCCACGGACTTGGGCGAGTTGGCCTTGGGGCAAAACATGCTGATTGCGTTCATGCCCTGGAATGGCTATAACTTCGAGGATTCCATCTTGATCAGTGAACGCGTGGTGGCAGAAGACCGCTACACCTCCATTCACATCGAAGAACTGGTGGTGATGGCGCGTGACACCAAGCTGGGGTCCGAGGAAATCACCCGTGACATCCCCAACCTGAGCGAGCACCAGCTCAATCGCCTGGACGAGTCCGGCATTATTTATGTGGGCGCTGAAGTTGAGCCAGGTGACACGTTGGTTGGCAAGGTTACACCTAAGGGCGAGACCACATTGACGCCCGAAGAAAAGCTCTTGCGCGCTATTTTTGGTGAAAAGGCCAGCGATGTGAAAGACACCTCGCTACGTGTGGACCAGGGCTCCAAGGGAACCGTGATCGACGTGCAGGTCTTTACGCGTGAGGGAATCGTGCGTGACCGTCGGGCACAGCAGATCATTGATGATGAACTGAAGCGGTTCCGTCTGGACCTGAACGATCAGTTGCGGATTGTGGAGGCCGACGCTTTTGACCGTATCGAGAAGTTGTTGATCGGCAAAACTGCCAACGGCGGTCCGCAAAAACTGGTCAAGGGCACCAAGATCGACAAGGCCTATCTCACCGCTGTGGAAAAATTCCACTGGTTTGATATACGTCCAGCCGATGACGAAGTCGCGACCCAATTGGAGAGTATCAAGAACTCCCTGGAGCAGACCCGCCATAGTTTCGACCTGGCGTTTGAAGAAAAGCGCAAGAAGTTGACACAGGGAGACGAATTGCCCGCGGGCGTTCTCAAAATGGTCAAGGTCTACATCGCCGTCAAGCGCCGCCTGCAACCTGGCGACAAGATGGCGGGACGCCACGGAAACAAGGGCGTGGTTTCCAAGATCGTTCCGGTGGAAGATATGCCATATATGGCCGATGGCACGCCTTGCGATATTGCCTTGAACCCATTGGGCGTTCCTTCACGGATGAACGTGGGACAGGTGCTGGAGGTCCATTTGGGCTGGGCTGGTAAGGGCATCGGCCAGCGTATTGGCGACATGTTGCAAGCCGAAGCCAAGGTCGCTGAATTGCGCACCTTCATGGAAGAGTTGTACAACGGCACGGGTCGCAAGGAAAGCCTGGGTCAGCTGAGTGACGACCAGGTTTTGGAAATGGCTGGCAATCTGACGACTGGTGTGCCATTTGCCACCCCTGTGTTTGATGGCGCCTCTGAAGAGCAAATTCACGCCATGCTCAAATTGGCATACCCCGACGACATTGCCAAACTCAAGGGCCTGACGGCGGCACGTACGCAAGCCAATCTGTACGACGGACGCACGGGCGATGCTTTTGACCGTCCTACAACGATCGGATACATGCACTTCTTGAAACTGCACCATTTGGTGGACGACAAGATGCACGCACGTTCTACAGGCCCCTACAGCCTGGTGACGCAACAGCCTTTGGGCGGTAAAGCGCAGTTCGGTGGACAGCGTTTTGGTGAGATGGAGGTGTGGGCGCTGGAAGCCTACGGCGCTTCCTACACACTGCAGGAAATGCTGACTGTCAAGTCCGATGACGTGCAGGGACGCACCAAGGTGTACGAGAGTATTGTCAAGGGCGAGCACTCTATCGAAGCCGGTATGCCTGAATCGTTCAATGTGTTGGTCAAGGAAATTCGTTCCTTGGGCATCGACATTGAACTGGAACGCGGCTAAGCAACGGATTAAAGAGGATTAAGTACTATGAAATCATTACTCGACCTGTTCAAGCAGTTCACGCCAGATGAGCACTTTGAGGCCATCAAGATTGGCATGGCCTCGCCTGAAAAGATCCGTTCCTGGTCTTTTGGTGAAGTCAAGAAGCCGGAAACTATCAACTACCGTACTTTCAAGCCTGAGCGTGATGGCTTGTTTTGCGCCAAGATTTTTGGACCTATCAAGGACTACGAATGCTTGTGCGGCAAATACAAGCGTCTCAAGCACCGTGGTGTGATTTGCGAGAAGTGCGGTGTTGAAGTCACCCAGACCAAAGTGCGTCGTGAGCGCATGGGTCACATTGATTTGGCGGCACCTTGCGCGCACATATGGTTCCTGAAGTCCCTGCCTAGCCGTTTAGGCTTGGTGCTGGACATGACCTTGCGTGACATCGAACGCGTGCTGTACTTTGAAGCCTACGTGGTGACGGACCCCGGCATGACTCCGCTGAAAAAATTCAGCATCATGTCCGAGGACGACTACGACGCCAAGTACAAAGAGTATGGCGACGAGTTCGAAGCCAAGATGGGCGCGGAAGGCATCAAGGATCTGCTGCAAAGCATTGATATCGATGGTTCCATCGAGAAACTGCGTAATGATCCTAGCGGCTCCGAACTGAAGATCAAGAAGAACACCAAGCGTCTCAAGCTGTTGGAAGCCTTCAAGAAATCAGGCATCAAGCCTGAGTGGATGGTGTTGGATGTGTTGCCGGTGTTGCCACCGGACCTGCGTCCGCTCGTTCCCCTGGATGGCGGCCGCTTCGCGACCTCTGACTTGAACGATCTGTACCGCCGCGTCATCAACCGTAACAGCCGTCTGCGTCGTTTGCTGGAGTTGAAGGCGCCTGAAATCATTGCGCGCAATGAAAAGCGGATGTTGCAAGAAGCTGTTGACTCCTTGCTGGACAATGGCCGTCGCGGTAAGGCTATGACAGGCGCCAACAAGCGCGCACTGAAATCCTTGGCTGACATGATCAAGGGCAAGAGTGGTCGTTTCCGTCAGAACTTGCTGGGTAAACGTGTCGACTACTCTGGACGTTCCGTGATTGTGGTGGGCCCAACCCTGAAACTGCACCAGTGCGGCTTGCCGAAATTAATGGCTTTGGAGTTGTTCAAGCCCTTCATTTTTGCGCGCCTGGAAGCCATGGGTATTGCGACCACCATCAAGGCGGCCAAGAAGGAAGTTGAATCCGGCACGCCCGTGGTGTGGGATATCCTGGAGGAGGTGATCAAAGAGCACCCCGTAATGCTGAACCGTGCGCCTACGCTGCACCGTTTGGGCATCCAGGCTTTTGAACCTATTCTGATTGAAGGCAAGGCCATCCAGTTGCACCCCCTCGTTTGCGCGGCATTCAACGCCGACTTCGACGGTGACCAGATGGCCGTTCACGTACCTTTGTCGGTCGAGGCACAGATGGAAGCTCGCACCTTGATGCTGGCCTCCAACAACGTGCTTTTCCCATCCAATGGCGAGCCGTCTATTGTTCCGTCGCAAGACGTGGTGCTGGGCTTGTACTACACCACCCGCGACCGTATCAATGGCAAAGGCGAGGGATTGATCTTCTCTGATATCGGTGAAGTGCAACGCGCATTTGATGCGGGTGAAGTGGAGTTGAACGCGAGAATCAATGTGCGTTTGACCGAATACACCAAGAACAAAGAGTCCGGCGAGTTCATTCCTTCGACCAAGCTGTGGGAAACCACCGCAGGTCGTGCGCTGCTGTCCGAAATTTTGCCCAAGGGCTTGCCTTTCTCCAATATCAACAAGGCGTTGAAGAAGAAGGAAATTTCCAAGCTGATTAACGTTTCTTTCCGCAAGTGCGGTTTGAAAGAGACCGTGGTGTTTGCCGACAAGTTGTTGCAAAACGGTTTCCGTCTGGCAACCAAAGCAGGTATATCCATCTGTATTGAAGATATGCTGGTACCAACTGAAAAACCAGGCATCATCGAACGGGCGGAAAAAGAGGTCAAAGAGATTGCCCAGCAGTACACGTCGGGCCTGGTGACCACTGGTGAGCGCTACAACAAGGTCGTGGATATCTGGGGCAAGGCAGGCGATGAAGTCTCCAAAGTGATGATGGCCCAGTTGTCCAAAGAGTGGGTCACAGACCGCCATGGCAATAAGGTTCAGCAAGAGTCTTTTAACTCCATCTACATGATGGCCGACTCGGGAGCCCGAGGTTCTGCAGCCCAAATTCGCCAGGTGGCGGGTATGCGTGGTTTGATGGCCAAGCCGGACGGCTCCATCATTGAAACGCCAATTACCGCCAACTTCCGTGAAGGCTTGAACGTGCTGGAGTACTTCATCTCCACCCACGGTGCCCGAAAAGGTCTTGCGGATACAGCGTTGAAGACAGCCAACTCGGGCTACCTGACCCGTCGACTGGTTGATGTGACCCAGGATCTGGTTGTGACGGAGCAGGACTGCGGTACCCATAGTGGTTACCTCATGCGCGCCATTGTCGAAGGCGGTGAAGTGATCGAATCCTTGCGCGACCGAATTTTGGGTCGCACCACCGCCGATGACGTTCTCCATCCTGAGAACCGTTCTGTGTTGGCTCAGGCTGGGGACATGCTGGACGAAGACCTCATTGAAGAGCTGGAAATCGCCGGTGTCGATGAAATCAAGGTGCGTACCGCATTGACTTGCGAGACCCGTTTTGGTATTTGCGCCAAGTGTTATGGTCGCGATCTGGGGCGTGGCGGTTTGGTGAACGGTGGTGAGGCCGTTGGTGTGATTGCTGCGCAATCCATCGGCGAACCAGGCACACAGCTCACGATGCGTACGTTCCACATTGGTGGCGCTGCCTCGCGTGCCGCTATTGCGTCCAGCGTGGAAGCCAAGTCCAACGGAAACATTGGTTTCAATGCAACGATGCGCTATGTGACCAATGGCAAAAAAGAACTGGTGGTCATTTCCCGTTCTGGTGAAATCGTCATTCACGATGAACATGGCCGTGAACGCGAGCGCCACAAAGTACCGTACGGTGCTGTGTTGGCGGTGAAGGCCGATCAGACGATCAAGGCAGGAACCATTCTTGCCAACTGGGACCCCTTGACCCGCCCCATCATTACCGAATTCGCTGGCAAGGCGCATTTCGAGAATGTCGAAGAAGGTTTGACGGTTGCTCGTCAGGTGGATGAAGTCACTGGCTTGTCTACACTGGTTGTGATTGACCCCAAACGCCGTGGTTCTGCCAAGGTCGTGCGTCCGCAGGTCAAACTGATTGATGCAACGGGCAACGAAGTGAAGATTCCTGGAACTGACCACTCGGTGACGATTGGCTTTCCGGTGGGTGCATTGGTGCAAGTTCGTGATGGTCAAGATGTGGGCTCAGGCGAAGTGCTTGCGCGTATTCCAATCGAAGGCCAGAAGACCCGAGACATTACCGGCGGTTTGCCCCGCGTGGCTGAACTGTTTGAAGCCCGGACACCTAAAGACAAGGGTGTCCTGGCCGAAGCCACCGGTACGGTGTCTTTTGGTAAGGAAACCAAAGGCAAAGTGCGCTTGCAGATTACCGATCCTGAAGGCAAGGTCTGGGAAGAACTCGTGCCCAAGGAAAAGAACATTCTGGTGCACGAGGGCCAGGTGGTCAACAAGGGTGAGAGCGTGGTGGACGGTCCGGCCGATCCGCAAGACATTTTGCGTTTGCTGGGCTCAGAAGAACTGGCGCGTTATATCGTAGACGAAGTGCAGGACGTGTACCGCCTGCAGGGTGTGAAGATCAACGACAAGCACATTGAAGTGATTGTTCGTCAGATGCTGCGCCGTGTGGTGGTCGAGAACGCCGGTGACTCCAGCTATATCAATGGCGAACAGGTTGAGCGCTCTGAAATGCTCAATACCAATGATGCACTTCGCGCCGAGGACAAGACCCCAGCAACCTATTCCAATTTGTTGCTGGGTATCACCAAGGCGTCCTTGTCCACCGACAGCTTCATCAGCGCGGCCTCCTTCCAGGAAACCACTCGCGTGTTGACCGAGGCGGCCATCATGGGCAAGCGCGACGAGCTCCGCGGTCTGAAAGAGAACGTCATTGTGGGTCGACTCATACCTGCCGGTACCGGCATGGCGTACCATGAAGCACGTGCTATACGTGAACACATGGATGATGCTGAGCGTCGAGCCATTGCCGAAGCAGATGCCGCAGAGTTGGCCGGTGAATCGGATGGCGATGATGAGATTCAGGCTAGTGAAGGTGCTGCGACCGAATAGCGGCGTACTGCTACCGTAAAGTAGCGCCCCAAGCTCCACTGATCTGGACTTGGGGCGTTTTTGTTGGAACGCATTGGTTCTGGGCCCTGTTTTGAGACGCACACCGTCATGAGTGGATCGCTGCTGATTTGGGCCGTTCTGGCCGTGACTACGTTCTGGAGCGTGGGGGTTTACAACCGACTCATGCGCATGCGCGCGCGTGCAGGGGGCGCTCTGGGCTCTGTTGAAAAGTACATGAATCAGTGCACCGACTTGGTACAGGGTCACATGGCTACCCTCGGCGTTCCCCCGCGAACTAACGACGTTGATCCTGAAGTGGAACGCCAGACTACGGAACGGACGCAGCTTCTCGCCTGCTTGGCGGACTTGGATTCGGCATTGAAGGAGGTACGCGGGGCACCCCTATCAAGACAGCCCTTGTTCCGCCTGGGCGTCGCGTTTGATGCGCTGCAACAGGTTTGGAGTGGCCTGTGTGACTTGCCTGACGATCATGCCAGCGCATTGATTCCAGAGGCCATGCGCATACAGTGGGATACAACCACCCAAAAGGTGCAGACTGCACGCGGGGGACTGAATCAAATTCTGAGCCTATACAACGAGGCGATTGAGCAGTTTCCCGCTCGCCTCGTCGCAGGGGTCGCACGTTTTGAGCCCGCCGGGCATTTGTAAGAATTCTATGAACCATACCGAAGAACGTATTCCCCTATGGCGCCAGTTACAGGCCACGGCCATGGTCATCCAGGCTGTGCGTGGCGGTGTCTCTGGAACCGCTGCCATTGAAGATACTCCCGTGGATGTGCGTCCCGGTGTGCAGGCGTTGGCATTTCATGTCTGGCGAAACTTGGGGCGTGCAGAGGCACTGCGAAAACAACTCGCAGCAAAGCAGCCACCACCTGCTGCAGATGCCTTGCTGTGTGTGGCTTTGGCGCTGGCCTGGTCTGACACAGAGGCTCCGTATGACGTGTTTACCTTGGTGAATCAGACCGTGGAAGCTGCCAAACGCAGTGCACCCACGAAAGCCCAGGCCAACTTCATTAACGCATGTTTACGCCGATTTTTGCGTGAACGTGAATCTCTGGTTGTACGCACTGACAAGGACGAGGTGGCCATTTGGAACCATCCAGCATGGTGGATCGGGCGTGTACGACGCGAGCGTCCGCAAAATTGGCAGGCCATATTGCTTGCCGCGAACGCCCATGCTCCTATGAGCTTGCGTGTCAATGCACGAAAAATTACAGCAACGGCGTACCTGCAGACGCTTCAGAATGCCGGAATCGCCGCCCGCTTGAATGGTGTCAATGCCATTATTTTGGACAAACCCTTGTCCGTGCAGCGGATTCCTGGCTTTGATGCAGGAATGGTATCTGTCCAAGATGCTGCAGCCCAAATGGCGGGTCCGCTCTTGCTGGAAGGCCTTCAGCCGGGGCATCCCCTGCGCATCCTGGATGCCTGTGCCGCACCTGGTGGTAAAACCGGGCATTTGTTGGAGTTGACCGACAGTGACGTAACCGCTTTGGAAATTGACCCCCGGCGGACTGCGAGAATTACGCAAAACCTGGGACGTTTGGGGTTGATCGCCCGCGTGCTTACTGCCGATGCGCTGACTCCACAGGTTTGGTGGGATGGTGTGCCGTTTGATGCCATTTTGCTGGACGCACCCTGTACAGCCTCGGGAATCGTTCGCCGCCATCCAGATGTACGCTGGTTGCGCCGAGAAGCAGATATCGAGCAACTGGCCGCTTTGCAAAGAAAAATGCTGCAAATCCTGTGGCCTCTGGTGCGTCCTGGCGGCAAATTACTTTACTGCACCTGCTCCATCTTCTTGGCGGAAGGTGATGGGCAGGTGCAAACGTTTCTTGCACACAACACTGATGCGGATTTACTGCCATCACCGGGGCATTTATTACCTGGAAGCAAGGTCAATGCAGGCGGCGTCCAGGACAATCATGCAAGTGATCATGATGGCTTTTATTACGCACTTATTCAAAAACGGATGGTTTGAACGCGCCAGACGTTGGTTCTATCTGTGTAGTTTGTTCTTTGTCGTAGGACTGGCGCAGGCCCAAAACACGGCGGAAATATCACACTTGCAAGTGGATCGCTCGGATGATGAAATATTGGTGTCCGCACAGGTCCAGTTTGATCTTCCCTCTACGGTGGAAGACGCTTTGCAAAAAGGCGTTCCGTTGTACTTTGTTTCCGAAGTAGAAATACTGCGGGAGCGCTGGTACTGGTATGACAAAAGGGTTGGCTCGGCTGAACGTCACTTGCGGCTAGCCTATCAGCCGCTCACCCGTCGTTGGCGCTTGACTGTTACCTCAGGGGCCCCCAAAGGGGGTAGTCTCGGATTGTCCTTGAACCAAACCTTTGAAACGCTATCGCAAGCCCTGGCCACCATCACACGCGTTTCGCGCTGGAAGGTTGCGGATGCCACTGAACTGGACGCCTCTCTGAAGTACCGTGTGGAATACCGATTCAAACTGGACTTGGGTCAACTTCCGCTGCCTTTTCAAATCGGCACATTGGGACAAGCCGATTGGGATGTCGCTGTGACTCTCCAGGCGCCTTTGTCCTTGGAATTACCGCGATGAAACGAGAGCATGGCGTTGGTCCTGCCAACTTGCCGCAGGGGAGTTCCCGCGCTTTGCGGCAAGCGGTGGCTGCAGGCGCCGCGATCATGGTGCTGATCGGTTTGATTCTGTTATTTTTGTTGACTCAAGCGACCAATAACAGGGAGCTGTACGAGCGCAACTACGCGTGGTTGTTCACCATTAACGTCGCGGTGGCTTCATTGTTGCTGGTGGCCGTTCTCTGGGTCGGTTACCGTTTGTATTTGCGCTTACGTCAGGGAAAGTTTGGCAGTCGTCTGCTGGTCAAACTGGCAACCATTTTTGCGTTGGTGGGCTTGGCGCCTGGCCTGTTGATTTATGTGGTTTCCTACCAGTTCGTCTCCCGCTCCATTGAGACGTGGTTCGACGTCAAGGTTGAAGGTGCGCTGGAAGCGGGTCTCAGCCTGGGGCGCGTCACTTTGGACGCCTTTGCGGGTGATCTCACTGCCAAATCCCGTGCCGCAGTTGTGCAGATATCGCAGAGACCCGACAGTGCGACGGGGCTGTTGCTAGAGCGAGTGCTGGATCAGCTTGGTGCGAGTGACGTGAGCGTGTGGAGTGCCTCGGGGGGCTTGTTAGCCAGTGCTGGCCAAACGCGTGTCCAACTTAGTCCGGACAAACCTTCGCCCAGCCAATTCCGATCCGCAAATGCGGAAGGTGCACTCAGTTGGGTGGATGGTTTGGAAGATGCTGCTGCGGGACTCCAGGCCACCGCCTATATCAAGGTACTGGCCCCCATATCGAGCCCTGCGTTGGGGTTGGTCCCTGTACAACGGTTTTTGATGGTTTCCAGAGCCTTACCCTCCAATCTTGTAGCCAATGCGCTGGCGGTGGAGGGGGCCTACCGTGAATACCAGGAGCGTGCATTGTCCAGAGAGGGACTCAAGCGGATGTACATCGGAACTTTGACGCTTAGTTTGTTCCTGGCGGTGTTTGGGGCGGTGCTTTTGGCTGTGATTTTGGGCAATCAACTAGCCCGCCCACTGCTGGTGCTCGCCGAGGGCGTCAGTCAAGTGGCGTCTGGTGATTTGACGCCAAAATTCGCCATGCGAGGCAAGGACGAATTGGGAGGATTGACGCGTGCTTTTGCCTCCATGACGGAGCAATTGGCGGAGGCACGACAAACAGTGCAACACAGCATGGAAAGCGTGGACGCTGCACGTGCCAATCTGCAGACTATTTTGGACAACCTTACGTCGGGCGTGATTGTGCTCGGGGAACAAGGTGAAATTCGCTCATCTAACCCGGGGGCCGCACGGATTTTGCAAGTGCCTCTGGCTGAACACGAGGGGGAAACACTGGCGAATATCGACGGATTGAAAGAGTTTGGCCGCGATATTCAGCTGCAGTTTGCCGAATTTTTGGGTCAACGTGCCGAGTCTGGACTAGACCACTGGCAGCATTCGTTCCAACTTGGGCTGGATACGCAAACCTCGGCGCATGGCCCGTTTGATCGCGCACTCACCTTGGTGGCGCGCGGGGCGGAGCTACCTGATAACGCCCGATTGCTGGTTTTTGATGACATTTCTGAAATCGTCTCCGCACAGCGGGCCCAGGCGTGGGGAGAGGTGGCACGGCGGTTGGCGCACGAAATCAAGAATCCGTTAACGCCGATTCAATTGTCCGCTGAACGCTTGGAGATGAAGCTGTCAGGCAAACTTCCCGCCATAGAGCAAGCGCTATTGGTCAAGTCGGTTAAAACAATTGTGGACCAGGTAGACGCCATGAAGCGGCTCGTGAACGAATTTCGGGACTATGCGCGATTGCCAGCGGCTGATCTCAAGCCGGTGGACCTGAATGCACTGGTCCTGGATATTCTTCAACTCTATGACAATGAAGCGGCCATCGTGCCCATCCGCATTGAACTGGATCCTCTTTGTCCGGTGGTCCGTGGTGATGCGCAACAGTTACGCCAAGTCATTCACAATCTGCTCCAAAACGCCATGGATGCCAGCGAAGCAGCGCTCGTCGATCCGCCCATGGACCGTAGCGTGGTGCTGCGCACCCAATGGCAGCCGTCCAGTGGACGGGTGCGGTTGAGTGTTTTGGATTACGGCACTGGGTTTCCGGACCACATTTTGAAGCGTGCCTTTGAACCCTACGTGACGACCAAAGCCCGCGGCACAGGTTTAGGGCTGGCCGTGGTAAAGAAGATTGCCGATGAGCATGGGTCGCGAATTGACCTGGCGAACCGGATAGTTGATGGCGTCGTGATCGGTGCGCAAGTATCGTTATCATTGGCCGTCGATCACAGCGCACAGACGTAAGCGCAAGGTAACGGCATCAAAGGGACTGCGCACACATCATGGCGAACATACTGGTTGTTGACGACGAGCACGGTATTCGGGACCTGCTCTGGGAAATTCTGAATGACGAAGGTCATAACGTGGAGCTGGCAGAAAATGCAGCACAAGCGCGCGCAGCGAGACTGCGTGAGCGCCCGGATCTGGTGCTTCTGGATATCTGGATGCCAGATACCGATGGCGTAACGCTGCTCAAGGAGTGGTCGTCCACGGGTGCCTTGACCATGCCTGTGATCATGATGAGCGGACATGCCACTATTGATACGGCAGTGGAGGCTACCAAAATTGGCGCTCTGGCCTTTCTGGAAAAACCGGTCACACTGCAAAAATTGTTGAAAGCGGTGGAACAGGGGCTGGCACGCGGCAATCTGAGCAAACCTTTGGCGATGGTTGCGCTGACACCGCCAACGCCACCGCTCATGCATCAGGTGGAAAGCCCGTTTTTGGTGGCGCCTGTCGCTGCGGATTCAGGTCCCCAATCTAGCCAAAATTTTTTGCTCGACAAACCTTTGCGCGAGGCCAGAGACGAGTTTGAAAAAGCCTACTTTGAATACCATCTTGCCAGGGAAAATGGCTCCATGACCAGAGTTGCTGAAAAGACCGGGCTCGAACGGACCCACCTTTATCGAAAACTTAAGCAGTTGGGGGTTGATCTGACGCGTGGCAAACGCATTTGAATTTAAGTAGCATCCTCCGAAAAAATGGAAATCTTGCTGCTATAATCTCAGGCTCAGGCCCGGTAGCTCAGTCGGTAGAGCAGAGGATTGAAAATCCTTGTGTCGGTGGTTCGATTCCGCCCCAGGCCACCAGTATGTATGCGCCCCAGCGCCCTTTTAGGGTTCTGGGGCGTTTCTACATTTCAGGGAGTTTTTCTACAATTCCCCCATGACGAGCAGTGACCAAGCCCCAAAAAGTGACGTGTTTGTGCAGCCCCCAGAGGGTTATGCAACATGGCTTGACTACGCCGTTGCCACTATGGATTTCCGGAGTGCGGAGTTCGAAAGCTTGATAGTGGCAGTCAATTCGCCCGGAAAATCGGCTGTAACGCGTTCTGCAATGCGCCAGGCAGTGCTCATGGAATTGGATGACCTTCGGCGTGTTGCCGGTGTCCTTGATACGTTCCCGGCATCACAGCGAGAAACCTAACACCGCGCGGTTTGCTCATGTGTACGGGCCAGCATCGAGAACCAGAATTGAGATGCCCTTGTCTTCGGTCCAGCAATGGGGATACCCCCATTCAATGTCCTCGATGTTTGAGACTTGAATGAGGTTTGCTTTGATATCGCCAAAGTAACGTTCTCGGTAGCCCTGGACGCCAACGCACATCTCTTCGGGGTACTGGGACAGTAGGCTTATGAGTTCACCGACGGTCATTGCTTTCACTGCCATGGACTCCCCCTGTTTAGTTGACTGGTGGGCTTATCGTAGTGGCTTCACCCGCTCCCCCATTCGCGCCTTAACGTAGTGCTCCGTCATTTCCCGGTTCTTGTGCCCGAGTAGTTTTTGCGAGTGGGCCAGATTACCGGTGTCGGTCGCGGCCTTGGCCCGGATATCCCGAAACTGAAAATCCACCTTGGCCGCCGTGCGCGCTTTGTCGAAGCGCGAGCGGAACGCGCCATAGGTCAAGGGCTGGCCGTTTTCGTCTTGGATCAGGTATGCGCTGATTGCCCTGCGCGGGCGGTCGTTGATCTGGGTAATGGTGGCCGCCAGTTCGCCGGTTATCTCAATGCCCAGGCGTGCACCCGTCTTGTTTTGGATGATCCACAGCGCACCGTCACGAATGTCCGAGCGCTTGAGTTTCAGCACGTCTGCTGGGCGCTGGCCGGTGAGTAATGCCAGGTCCATGGCGTCCGTCACCGTGAAGTGTGCATGCTCTTTGACCTTGGAAAATTCGGCGTCTGTAACGTATCGGTCGCGCCCGACTTCCTTGAAGCCCTTAACCCCTTGGCATGGGTTCTGCTGCGCCGTAAAGCCCCACTCGCGGGCCTTGTTGAAGACGTGGGAGAAAAGGGCCTTCTCGCGGTTGGCTCTGACCTTTGCCACTTGGCCGCGAATGTCCATGTACCCGCGAATGTGCATCGGTGCAATGGCATCAATGGGCATGTGCGCAAAGACCTTGAGCAGGTTCGCCAGCTCCTTTTCGTTGTCGCGCCTGGTCGCCATTGCCTTGGTCGGGAAGACCTCGCGAACGTACCGCTTTGCCACGACTGAAAACAGCTTAGTCGAGTCGTCTTCGCGCACGCCTTCAAGCTGTGCCCACAGGCGCAAGGCTTCGGCCCGGTCGTTGGAAAGCTTTGACCACTTGCGGGGCAAGGTGCCGCTGACGTGGTACCAGACATTTCCCTTGCGGTGAAAGCGTGGCGGGTCGTCGTGGTTTGATTCTCTACGGCGGCCCATTACGTCCTTTGCAGCGCCGCGAAATTCGGCATGTAGGTGGCTTGGTCAGGGACGCCACATCCCAGCATTTTTTCTGCGTATTTGCGGGCCACGATAGGGCGCCGGTTGCCGTTGATTTCGAAGCGCCAGCCCTTCGTGCGCAGCCATTCCACCTGGCGCGCATTCATCTTGAACCCGGTCAGGGTTCCCACTTCGTCGCTGGTTAGGAAAAGGTCAGATTCAGAGGCCATTTTTGCCTACCCTCCATGCGCTTGCTGTTGCAAATTGAGAGCTTCGGTGCTCGCTTTTGCCATGCCTTGCAAGGCCGCTTTTTCCGCATCAAGCTTAGCCACGTGTGCCCTCACTTTTTCTATGCGCTGGTGTTCGTCCGATGTATCAGCCGCACCATATGTATCTCGCGGAAGTTCGTAGCACGCCACCATTTCTTCAAAAATCGCCTCGTTTGCGGTGTCCGTATGTAACTTGCGCAGACCGTTGATGATGCTGGCTGAGCGGCTGTATTGCTCTTGAAGAATGCAGACGCGCCGGTAGAGCAATCGAATTTCGTTCACCTGATCCGTGAAAATTTGCGAGCGCCCATACTTGCTTTCCCAGTACAGCGCCAGCACAGAGGCGCGCGGCACGTTCTCAGTCGCAAGCCAGCGGCGAAGCGTGCGTTCCCCAATCTCCAGATACTTGCAAACCTTCTTTGGCCCGCCAAGTTCATCCACAAACATGCGAAGTAGGTTGGGGCCGTAGATGTTTTTTGGTGCTTGAAACATGGTGTGTCAAATGCGGTTGTGAATTGATGGGCCTGCACCAGCGTGAATTTGCGGGTTTACCGTGTACAGGTGCGGTCGCCTGGCCCCGCCAGCCCGACCGGCTGCAGTTCCTGGCCGGTTGCATTCCATCGGCGTTTGAAAAAACTCAATGGAATCAATGGGTGCGCAGTTATTGAATCGAGTCCAAGGGGGGAGAACTTCCCCGCTTGCGGCCTCCACCTTTCGCGGTTCGATGCGCCATTCATCCACGCGCGTGGTCAGTTGCGCGGGTAAGCGCAGATCACAAGCGGTGGCGGCAAGGCCCACCAGGCGCTGAACCATTTCATCGGCATAGCGCGAGCTTTTACGCTCGGCGTAAATGGCCTTGAAGCCCAGTTGGTAGGTGTCGCAGGCGTGGAGCCATTGCCCGTAGTCGTTGGCCTTGCTTGCCATGTGGGCGGCCTTCAAACCGTGGCTTGGCACTGTCAGGCGCTCCAGGCGGTACAGCTCGCGGGTGGGGGTGATGGGTGGTACACCGAAGAATTGAAACTGGCGGATATTCCAGGTGCGTGCCCAGGCCACAACGCGGGGCGCAGAGTCTTTGCCGGGGGCGCCGGTCTCTTCGTCGCGGTCCACGCCTTCGCCGTCGATGTTCTTTGAAACGTACTTGGCGACATACCCCACGGCGCTGCCCTTGGCCGGGTCGATGCGCTCCACCTTGAACCGGCGTTCTGCCGCGCCTGGCTCGTTTGGCGACTCGCTCAAGGCGTAGGCCCTGAGGGTGTCAACCACCAGCGCCGAATGCTCGGGCGCCACAAACATCAGAATGTGCCAATGTGGGCATGCGTCGTGGTGTGGTTCCGCTATGCGAACGCCGCTCAACTGCGCGCCGCAGTGCCCCAGCTTGCGGTTTGCCTTGCGCCAAACGCCGTTCAGGTGGGCTTGCGCCTGGCGCGGGCCGGTGCCGTCATACCGGGGGTTCAGTTCACCGGCAACGCTCCGGGCGTGCATGCGGCTGGGACAGGTGATGGTCAGGAAAAGCGCTTCATGGCCTTGCGTCTGTGAGAACTGTTCAATGCCTTTGATCCGTGCCATGAAGGCCTTGCGCTGGTTGGCCGGATTGGACAGGCTTTGCTCTGCAAGTCCATTCATGGGACGCACTTCACCCGTGGTCTGGTTGACCGCTACCAGCGACTCCAGCAGTTCGGCAATGCGCCGCTGGTTGCGAATGGCGCGGGCCATGGTCTTGTCGGACACATACTTGCCCGCACTGGCGTGCACCGCACCGGCCTGGATCGCCGCGTACTCGACCACCTGAAAGCGCTTGCGCAGGGCGCGTTTCCACCATGCCGGATCACTGAGGCGGTTGATCACTTCCTGCAGGCCCGCTTTGTTGGGCAAAGTGATGTGGTGCCGCTTCGCAATCTGGCGCATTTGGCGCTGGATCACCACGTCAGGCGTATTGAACTGCCTCCAGTGGGAGGCCATGCGGTGGAAGGCCGTAGCAGCCTTGCGCGCCACCTCTGTGAGTTCGTCGGCGGTCAGGTCGAAGGCTTCCACCAGCGCGGCCAACTCCGGGCCTATTGCGGCGTTCATACGAGATACCCGATGATGAACGCGGCCTGCTCACGAAGGCGGCACTCCGTCACATACACCTCAGAATCGAAGCGCCGGTTATTCATGCAGGTTTCAAGCCACCTTTTCAACCTGAAAAGCTCAATGGCGGCGTCCCCCATGGTTGGCTCTCTCCCGGAAAGAATCCACTTCTCATCCAGTGGCGGCAACTTATCCACGGCTTCGGGCTTGAGGCCGGTCGAATAGGGGTAAATCTTGGCCGTTTTCAAAGGCGAACCCGAACCGGGTTGCAGGTCGGCTTTCGGCTTTGAAAATGGCTTGCGCTGTGGGGGCGCAACGGGTGCCGCAAGCTGGGCCAGGCGGGCGCGCTGGGCCGGAGCGGCCCGCCACGCAAAGCCCGATGGTGTGGGGCCTTGGATCATGACTGCACCCCAGGCCAAAGCAATGCCAGCTCAAAGGGCCACAGCCACAAAAAAAACCCTTCCTTGTCCATGTGGATACTCACCACTGATGGGCTTGGGTCGCGGGGAATGAATCGAAGATGAAGCGATGGCATGGTTACGCCCTCGGGGAAGTTGATTGCCGTTGAATGGCGGCGACTTGCGCCAGTTCCTCGCGGAAACCGGGGAGGTTTTCAGCCATCCACTGCAGGCGTTCTTTGAGGTTCTTTGGCCGTGAGGTGGGCTTGACACCGGTAGCGCGCAGGGCGCACCCGTTGACCGGCTGGGGTGGTGATCCAGCAGGGCAGGGCGCTACCTCGCGTGACGTGGTTCCCTCCCCACCCCACTGCGTGGGTCCCCTGGTCGGCGCCTTGTGGCGCCCCGCCAAGTTGCTGGGCTGGCATGCCGCTGCCGTCTGTTTATCAAAAAGGAGCATGGAAGCGCTCCCTCAACCGACCAGAGCTTGAAGCACCTCGACAGGTTCGGCGCGGCTTTTTCGGCGCGCTTGGGCGTCTTTGTCACCATCAACCACGCCACGCTGTAAGTCAGCCATCGCAAAAGTCAGCAAATCGCCCACGGTTTTGACCTTGGAGCTGCCGGTGGTTTGGTCTGCTGGCAACAGCTCACGGCCCATCAGGCGGGCATAGAGAAGTCCGTTTTCAGCCAGGCGGCGCAGCACGGCAATGGCCTTGGCTTGTGTGGCGGAATCTGGACTGTCGCTCAAGAACCCCAAAACCACCGGCTTACCGGCTGCATCAGTGAGGGCGGCTTCGTTGGCTTCAATGCAGTCGAAAACTCGATCCACCTGGTCACTTTCGAGCATTGGGGTGATGCGCATGAACTGCAGGTTTGCAGTCTGGGGGCGGGCCAGTTTTCCTGGTTTTCCAGAGGTGGAACCGCTGGTTTCCTCAGTGGAGCTGGCGGATTTTCCGACAACACCAGCCGGAAACACATCGCCGCGAGATTTGGCTTTTGCGCCGGGGGTTTCTTCGTCGTGGAAGCTGTAGCCCTGGCCTTCGAAGAACTCGCGCAGGTCTTGAATGAACTGGCTAGTGCGCCAGCGTAAGCCGGTAGATCGTAGTTGATGGAAGTTCAATACAGGGAAGAAATAGCGAAATCACTCTGGCCCCGAGTCATGCGTTGTTCA
>Ga0209343_10002514_pt1 | contig 23584 bp, 23 predicted proteins | sample RifCSPlowO2_02_FD_184026 | JGI IMG/M metagenome (GOLD analysis project Ga0209343, IMG submission 184026) | Groundwater microbial communities from Rifle, Colorado - Rifle CSP2_plank lowO2_0.2 (SPAdes) (version 2) | ecosystem: Environmental > Aquatic > Deep subsurface > Groundwater | place... | reverse complement strand
GCACACCTCGCGGTGTACAGCGCATGACTCGGGGCCAGAGTGATTCCGCTATTTCTTCCCTGTATTGAACTTCCATCAACTACGATCTACCGGCTTACGCTGGCGCACTAGCTGCTTGCGCAATAGATACGGGGGATGGAGGCTGATTTGACTCCTTAAACCTGTGACTCTTGAGTTGCCGACCCCGATGACGGCAAATAAAGTCGCCTGCCTCAATCAAAATTTATTGCAACGGTCTTCATCGGCAAAAACAGCCTGGCGGGCGATGCGTTCACTGCCACAATGGGTGCCCAAACTCATCTTTGGCGAGCTGGACGTGTCCACCCTGCCGGAACCACAGGCCGAAACCGCATGAGCGAAGAAAACCAGCTTTACGACAAGAAGTCGCTGCGTGTCCTCAAGGGCGGCGACCAGGGCCTGCGCGACCTGGCGTCCGACTGCGTGGCGTTTGCCAATGCCAGCGGCGGGCATATCGACATCGGCATTGAAGACGACGCGCACCAGCCGCCGCCCGGCCAGCAGGTGAGCGACGCCCAACTGCTGAAGTTGCAGAAGCTGATTCCCAACCTCACCATCAATGTGGCGGTGAGCGCCTCGCGCCGTGAGGCGGAGAACGGTGGGCAATGGATTCGGCTGGACGTGTTTCCCTCGCGCCAGAACGTGGCGGCTACGTCCGATGGGCGCTACTTTTTGCGCATCGCCGACGATTCACGCCCGCTGATGCCAGAAGACCTGGCGCGCCTGATGAGCGACAAGTCGGCATTTGTGTGGGAGGCCCAGCCCCAGCGCCAAGTACCACGGCAGCGGGTGGATGAGGCGAAGTTGCATGCCTTCATGGCGGGCATTCGCGCTTCGGACCGGGTGAGCGAGCGGGTCACACAAAAAACAGACGATGAGTTGCTGGCGCACTACCTGATGGCGGCAGACGATTGCCTGACCAATCTGGGCGTGTTGTGGGTCGGCCAGCGCCTGGACCGCGCGGTGCTGCGTTATGCGCCCATCGTGCAGTTCATCCGTTTTGATGAGCTGGGCAACAAGGTCTTCAAGCGGGTGTGGGACGACTTCAGCCTGAACCCGCAGGAGCTGATTGAGGCCATCTGGCGCGACGTGCCCGACTGGCAAGACAGTTATGAATTCCCGGACGGTTTGTTCCGCAAGAACGTGCCGCACTTTGACGAAGTGGTGGTGCGCGAACTGCTGGCCAACGCCCTGGTGCACCGGCCCTACACGCAGGGTGGCGACATTTTCATCAACATCTACCCGGACCGGCTGGAGGTGCACAACCCAGGGTTGCTGCCTTTGGGGGTGACGGCGGCCAACATTTTGCACACCACCAAGAAGCGCAACGACCACCTGGCCCAGGTGTTTTATGACCTGAAGCTGATGGAGCGCGAGGGCTCGGGTTTTGACCGGATGTACGAGCAACTGCTGGCCAGCGGCCGCCCCGGCCCGACGGTGATGGAGGGCGACGACCGGGTGACGGTGATCGTGGCGCGCCGCGTGGCGCACCCGGAGGTGATCGACCTGCTCGACAAGGCCGACCGGGCTTACCCGTTGCGCCACCGCGAACGCGTCACGCTGGGGCTGATTGCCCAGCATGAGTCGCTGACGGCCATTCAGCTGTGCAAGGCGCTGGCGCTCAAAAACGCCGAGGCCCTGCAGCCGTGGATTGGGCGCTTGGGAGAGCTGGGGCTTGTGTTGGCACAAGGGCGCACCAAGGGCACCACGTACAAGGTCAATCCCGATGTGTTGCGTGAGCAGAATTTCCGGGGACGAACGAGCCTGAAGGGGATTGAGCGGCACCGCCTGCGGGAGCTGATTGCGCAAGACCTGGGGATTTACGGCAAATCAAAACGGGGCGATATCCATACCCGCATTGGTCTTGAAATCCCCGAGCGGCAATTGCGTAGCGAATTGCTGGCGATGGTTAAGGACGGGTTGTTGTTGCCCATAGGCGAAGGTGGCGGGCGATGGTATGAACTGACAGAAAAGGGATGAATAACGGTTCAATGAACGCTGATTCATTGGATAGATTGGATTCTCGGGGCGAAAGTTAGCCAAAGATTTATCCTATTCGGCGAGCGATTTTCTGTCTAAGTACTTGATTTAAAAGAGATTTAAATAGGATAGATTGCTCACGGGAAGCGAATTTATCCAACTGACAAAAACACGCCCAATAACGGTGGAGATGTCAGTCTGTGTCAGTTCAAGGGCGTCTCTTCACGAGCCAACAACTAATTTTTTTTACGAGAAACTTGCCGGGCGCTGATGGCACATATCCACCAGTCGGCGGCGGCGCGGGGCATGGGGCGCTTGTTTGCCGATGTCAGCCTGACGGCCGAGCCGTTTTTCGCCAAGTGGGGCTTTGGCGTGGAAGCGCGCCAGCAGGTGGAGCGCTCTGGGGTGGTGCTGGCGAATGCGCGGATGGGCAAGGTGCTGGTTGCCGATTGCTCCTGAATTCATAGCTGCTTGCGCAATGGATACGAGGGCTGGAGCCTGATTTCATCAATGAGGCGGACAGCAGCACATCCTCATCATGTGCGCGCCCTTGAGCCAATCAACGCCTACATCGCCCGATACGCCTGCTGCGGGTCGTTCGGCTCTTGCGGGTTGGTCATCGTCAGACGGCCTTCTCGCATCAATGGGCGCAAGTAGTTCTGCCGCACCACATCGCGCAGGCGGCGCAGGGCTTGGCTGGCGGTCAGGGTGTCTACTTTGGTCAGCTCGCGGTAGGTGCCGTTGTTGAGGGCGCCCGCTTCGCGCACCACGATCAGGGCTTTCGCTTCGTCCTCGCTCAGGTGCAGGTCTTTGAACTGGGCCAGCCAGGCAATGTCTTCCGCGCCCAAAAAGTGGTGGAAGAAGTAGCGGGCCACAAACTGGTCATTGCCCCGGTCGGACTCAAACAAGGGCGGCGTCAGGCCTGCTTGTTCCATGCTCTCGCGCATGACGCGGATGCCGCTGCCTTTGGTTTCGGCCAGCCGGGTGTCGTACAGGGCGGCGGCAATTTTGGGGTTGCGCAGCTGGGAGCCGGGTTCACCCAGGTGGTCTTGCGATTTGAGCGAGAAGCCGGGGTTGCGAATTTCCAGCCGGTTGGCGTAGCGAATGATCTGCACCGGGCTGTGTGCGCATAGCTGCGGTGCATGAGGGCGTTGACCAGCGCCTCACGAATCACCCGCAAGGGTATGGCGGGTTTGTCGTGCCGTTGCAGGTCGCCTTCTTCCAGGGCAAAGCCTTTGGGCAGGTCGCGCAGGTCGATGCGTGTCAAAGCGGCGGCCCCTTGGGAGCGAATATCGGCGGCCCTTACGGTATCGAAGGTGTCGTAGAACCCAACAGGGGTGTGGGCCGGGCGCTGATGGCGCATTACCACTGCCTGCGCGAATGTGAGCTGTGCACGGTTGGCTGATGCCATGGCATGCCATGATTCACACCTTGTACCTATACGGCAGATTGCCGGATAATTGCATTTTCAAGGAGTTCCCCATGCCACCAGCAGCCGCCACTGCCCGACTTGAAGCGCGGATCAGCTTTGATTTGCACGCCACCCTCAAACGCGCCGCCGAGTTGCAGGGGCGAACGATGACCGATTTTGTGATTGCCGCAGTGCAAGAGGCGGCGCAGAAAGCCATTGAACAGGCCGACATCATCCGTCTCTCACTGGCCGACCAAGAGTGTTTTGCGCACGCGCTTCTGTCGCCACCTGAACCCGCACCTGCTTTGAAGCGTGCCTTTGCCCGTCGCCAAAAGCTCTTGCAGGCCCCATGAGCGCAGCGTTTGCGCTGGCCCGATTACACAGTTCGCATGATCGCAAGGCGTTCAAAAGTGGTTCTGAGTCGCTGGACCATTACTTCAGGCAGCAGGTCACGCAAGACGTTCGTCGCCGCGTGACGGCTTGTTATGTGGTGCTCACCGCAGAGCAGCGTGTTGCCGGGTTTTACACGCTGGCATCGGCGAGTTTGCTGCTTTCAGAGCTACCTGCAGAGGTGGGCAAAAAGCTTCCGCGCTACCCCAGCGTACCGGCTGTGCGCATGGGGCGTCTGGCCGTGGATGCGGGTTTCAAGGGTGTGGGCTTGGGTGGCGCGTTGCTGGCCGATGCGCTGGACCGTGCCATTCGCGCAGACATTGCAGCGTATGCCTTGGTGGTGGATGCAAAAGACGCGTCAGCCGCCGCTTTTTACCAGCACCATGGCTTGATTGCCTTGCCTGACCAAGCCATGACCTTGTTTGTGCCGCTGGCGACTGCACGGCTTGCGCAATAGATACGGGGGCTAGCTCTGCCTCCGGCCACAGCTGGGGGAACAAAAAGCGCAAGGCATGCTGCGGCAGGCCGAAGCGCACTTTGCCTTGCGGCGAGTCGGACTTGAGCAGCCCGCGCTTGACCAGCATGGCTTTGAAGTCGCCCCGCGCCATGTCTTCACCGCTCAAGAACAGGTAGTGCAGTGGGCGCAGTGCCTCCGTGCGCACGCCTTGCTTGAGCACCGTGGCCTCAAACACCAGGCAGGCTTCGATGCGCGCCTTGATGGCATCGAAATCCAGCAGGCCCGCCATGAAGCGGACCTGGTCCAGACAGGTGTCCAGCACGTAATCGGCCCAGGAAAATAGGTCCAGGTCGCCCCGGCGCAGGCTGCCGGCGTCGGCCAAGAGTGTGTAGTAGCGCTCAGTGCTGCGGGCAAAGCCACGCAGTGGCGACCACAACCCGCCGGTGTAGCCCAGGGCCGTGTGGCGGACCTGCGCGCCTTGGGCCGCTTGCTGCAATAACGCAAGCTGGTTGTGCGCTGACCGAACGGAAATCCGTTTTTCCCCACTCCCAACCAGACGGGTTTCCGTACACAGCCCGCCGCCATGGGGTCACAACGTCGCGTTTTTCGCAGCCAGGGGCGAAAAACGGGGTGAAGTTTAAGGGTTTACCCCAAATGGCACAGCTTTTGCAAATAGCCATGCATTCGATGCCCACCACCATGCTGCGCCCCATCACCCTGACCTCGCTACTGCTACTGGCCCTGAGCGCTCACACCGAGCCCACAGACGGCGGCACGCTGCAGAAAATTTTCCGCACGGCCACCATCAACCTGGGCCACCGCGAGTCGTCGGTGCCTTTTTCCTACTACGACGCCCGCCGCCAGGTGGTGGGCTATTCGCACGATTTGATGCTGTTGGTGGCGGAAGATGTGCGCCGTGCACTCAAACTGCCGGCCATCACCGTGCGCCTGGTGCCCGTCACGTCCCAGAACCGGATTCCCCTGGTGCAAAACGGGTCGGTCGATCTGGAATGCGGCTCGACCACCAACAACCGCGAACGCGCACGCCAGGCCGGTTTTTCGGTCTCCATCTTCCAGACCAGCGCGCGCCTGCTGACCCGCACCCACTCCGGTATCCAGGGACTGGCCGATCTGAAGGGGCAGCGCATCCTGGTCACCGCCGGAACCACCAGTGAACGCCAGCTCATGCTGTACGCACAATCGCAGGGCATACGCTTTGACATGGCCACGGCCACCGACCACGGCGAGGCCTTTGCCCGCTTGCAAAGCGGCCAGGCCGCCGCCTTTCTGATGGACGACGCCGTGCTCTACGGCCTGCGCGCCAAAGCCAACAAGCCCGACGATTGGCATGTGGTGGGCACCCCGCTGTCCACCGAAGTCTATGCCTGCATGTTCCGCAAGGGCGACCCTGCATTCAAGGCCGTGGTGGACCGCAGCCTGACACGCCTGATGCGTTCTGGCGAAGCCCTGAAGATCTACCGCCGCTGGTTCCAGAACCCGATTCCGCCCAAGGGGCTGAACCTGAACTGGCCTGCGCCCGAACATCTGCTGGAGCTGTACCGCGCTCCCAACGACGAGCCCCTGGGCTGATACCCCCACACGGAGCGGCCCCATGCGGAACCACCTCACACGACGCCTTGCGTCTTCCACACTGGCCTGTGTCCTGGGCCTGGGCGTCCTGCTGCCCACCACCGGACAGGCCGGAGCGGTGCTGGACCGGATCAAGGCCTCGGGGGAGATTACGCTGGCGCACCGCGAGTCCTCGGTACCGTTTTCTTTCATGAACCGGGATAAAAAACCCGTGGGGTACGCGCTCGACCTGTGCCACAAACTGGTGGAGGCCGTGGCCCGGCAACTGGCACTGCCCACGCTCGCCACCCGCTATTTGCAGGTGACACCAGCCAACCGGATTGCCATGATCGAGGAAGGCAAAGCCGATCTGGAATGCGGCTCCACCACCAACAACGCCGAACGCCGGGAGAAAGTGGCGTTCACCGTGCCCCACTACATCACCGGGGCACGCTTTCTGGTGCGCGCCGACACCAAGGCGCAGCGGCTGAACGACTTTCGGGGCTTCAAAATGGTATCGACCAAAGGCACCACCCCCTTGGCGGCCATTACGCGCGCCAACAGCGACCAACTGCTGGGCATGCAGATTCTCGAAGCCCCCGACCATGCCCGTGCCGTGGACATGGTGGAAAGCGGTGAGGCCGACGCCTTTGCCATGGACGATGTGCTGCTCTATGGACTGGCGGCGGGACGGGCGGTTCCGGGCAAGCTCAAGGTGGTGGGCAAGTTCCTGACCATTGAGCCGCTGGCCATCATGCTGCCCAAAAACGACCCCGAATTCAAAAAACTGATCGACAACGAAATGCGGCGCCTGATCCTGTCCAAGGAAGCCCAGTCGATTTACGAGCGCTGGTTCATTCGCGCCATACCGCCCAACGACCGTGCCCTCAATTTGCCTATGAACTACCTGCTCAAGGACTTCTGGAAGTACCCCTCCGACCAGGTTCCGGGCTGAGAGTCCGAGTTTTCTTTTCCCCTTCATCAACCAAGAAAGGTATCCCTGTGAAAAAGTCTCTGCTCGTTATTGCCGCCGCCCTGGCCTGTGCAAGCGCCTCGGCCCAACCGACTGAAACCCTGAAAAAAATCAAGGACAGCGCCTCCGTCACCATGGGCGTGCGCGAGTCTTCCGGTGCCCTGTCCTACACCCTGGGCGACGGCAAGTACGTGGGCTACCATGTGGAAATCTGCCAAAAGGTGCTGGCCGATGTGCAAAAGCAGCTGGGCGTGGCCAAGCTGGACATCATGTACCAGCCCGTGACCTCGCAAAACCGCATTCCGCTGGTGCAAAACGGCACCGTGGACATTGAATGCGGCTCCACCACCAACAACGCCACGCGCCAGAAGGATGTCTCCTTTGCCGTGACCACCTTTGTGGAAGAAGTGCGCATCGCCGTCAAGGCCAACGCGGGCATCAGCTCCATCGGCCAGCTCACAGGCAAGAAAGTCGCCACCACCACCGGCACCACCTCGGTGCAGACCCTGCGCAAGCACGAGCGCGCCAACGGCGTGAACTTTGAAGAAGTGTTTGGCAAAGACCATATCGACAGCTTCCTGCTGCTCGAATCGGGCCGCGCCGACGCCTTTGTGATGGACGGTGCCATCCTGGCGGGCAACATCGCCAAGGCCAAGAACCCGGCCGATTTCAAGGTCGTGGGTGAGGTGCTGTCGGTGGAACCCATTGCCATCATGTTCCGCAAGGATGACCCGGCCTTCAAGAAGGCCGTGGACGACTCCATCAAGGCCATGATGAAGTCCGGCGAGATTGCCAAGCTGTGGAGCAAGTGGTTCGAGCAAGCCATCCCCCCGGCCAACACCAAGGTGGGCATGCCGGCCAACGACAACACCAAGGCCGCCTGGGCCACCCCCAACGACAAGCCCATGGAAGCCTACGCAAAGAAGTGATGCCCCCACGCTCCGCCGCTGCGCGGGTCGCTGCCCCCCTGGGGGGCTGATCCGGCTTGGGGCGGCCCGGCGCCGATGATGGCGCCCCCACGCTCCGCCGCTGCGCGGGTCGCTGCCCCCCTGGGGGGCTGATCCGGCTTGGGGCGGCCCGGCGCCGGATCGTTTCTGCTTCGGCGCCGGGGTCATTTCTTCTCAAAAAAGGAACTCACAATGAGTACATGGGATTGGCAGGTGTTCTGCAAGGACACCATCAGCGGCGAAGTGCAGCCGCGCTGTTTTGGCCAGGGCGGCGACATCACCTACCTGGACTGGATGTTTTCCGCCTGGGGCTGGACCCTGAGCGTGGCCGTGCTGGCACTGGTGGTGGCGCTGGTGGTGGGCTCGCTGATGGGCATTTTTCGCACCACGCCGAGCCGCGTGCTGGTGGCCATTGGCGACATCTGGACCGAGCTGTTTCGCAACATTCCGCTCCTGGTGCAGGTGTTCCTGTGGTACCACGTTCTGCCCGCCCTGGTGCCGGTACTGAAAAACGTGCCCAGCTTCATCCTGGTGGTGTTGGCCCTGGGCTTTTTCACCTCGGCACGCATTGCCGAGCAGGTGCGCGCGGGCATCCAGAGCCTGCCCAAAGGCCAGCGCTATGCGGGCCTGGCCATGGGGCTGACGCTGGCGCAGACCTACCGCTATGTGCTGCTGCCCATGGCGTTTCGCATCGTCATTCCACCGCTGACCAGTGAGAGCATGAACATCATCAAAAATTCGGCTGTGGCCTTTGCGGTGTCGATTGCCGAGCTGACCATGTTCGCCATGCAGGCGCAGGAAGAAACTTCACGCGGCATCGAGGTCTACCTGGCCGTGACCGGGCTGTACTTTATTTCCGCCTTTGCCATCAACCGCATCGCCCTGGCCATTGAGCACCGGGTACAGGTGCCCGGCATGCTGGGAGGACACTGAAATGACCTTGGATTTCACTTTTCTGAGCTGGCAGGTACTGTCCAGCTTCGTCCTCAAAGGGCTGGCCTTTTCGGTGCAACTCACCCTGATCGCCATGGTCGGCGGCGTGGTGCTGGGCACGGTGCTGGCGCTGATGCGCCTGTCAGGCAAGCGCTGGCTGGTGCTGCCTGCCTCCGCTTATGTCAACACCCTGCGCTCGATTCCGCTGGTCATGGTCATTTTGTGGTTCTTCCTGCTCATGCCCATGCTCACCGGGCGCCCCATGGGTGCGGAGCTGTCGGCCATCATCACCTTCACGGTGTTCGAGGCTGCCTACTACTCCGAGATCATGCGTGCGGGCATCCAGAGCGTGCCCAGGGGCCAGGTGTTTGCAGGCTACGCCGTGGGCATGACCTATGGCCAGACCATGCAGCTGATCGTGCTGCCGCAGGCCTTTCGCAACATGCTGCCGGTGCTGATGACGCAGACCATCATCCTGTTCCAGGACACCTCGCTGGTCTACGCCATTGGTGCCTACGACCTGCTCAAGGGCTTTGAAGTGGCGGGCAAGAACTTCAACCGTCCGGTGGAAACCTACCTGGTCGCCACCGTTGTCTATTTCCTCATTTGCTTCTCGCTGTCGATGCTGGTGCGTCGCCTGCAGAAGAAGATCGCCATCATCCGCTGAAGGAGTCCGACCTGTGATCAAAATTCAAAACGTGTCCAAATGGTACGGCAGCTTTCAGGTGCTGACCGACTGCAGCACCTCCATCCACAAGGGCGAGGTTGTCGTCGTCTGCGGCCCCTCGGGCTCAGGCAAGTCCACCCTGATCAAGACCGTCAATGCGCTGGAGCCGTTCCAGAAGGGCGACATCATCGTCAACGGCACCTCCATCGCCGACCCCAAAACCAACCTGCCCCGGCTGCGCAGCCATGTGGGCATGGTGTTCCAGCACTTCGAGCTCTTTCCGCACCTGTCGGTCACCGAAAACCTGACCCTGGCGCAGATCAAGGTGCTGGGGCGCACGCCGGACGACGCCAAGGTGCGCGGCCTGAAGATGCTCGACCGCGTGGGCCTGATGGCGCACAAGGACAAGTTCCCGGGCCAGCTCTCGGGCGGCCAGCAGCAGCGTGTGGCCATTGCCCGGGCCCTTTCCATGGACCCGATCGTGATGCTGTTTGACGAACCCACCTCGGCGCTGGACCCCGAGATGGTGGGCGAGGTGCTGGACGTGATGGTGCAACTGGCCAACGAGGGCATGACCATGATGTGCGTGACCCACGAAATGGGCTTTGCCAAGCGCGTCAGCCACCGCGTGATCTTCATGGACCAGGGCCAGATCGTCGAGGACTGCAAGAAGGAAGAGTTCTTTGGCAACCCGGACGCCCGCTCGGCCCGCGCCAAGGACTTCCTGGGCAAGATCCTGCAGCACTGACCCCACACCAAGGAGCACACCATGGCCGTTGCCCGAATTCACCAGTCCATCTCGGTTCGTTTGGCCTTCGGCTTTGGTGCCGTATTGGTGCTGTTGGTGGCCGTCGCGTTGCTGGGGCAGTATTCGTCGCGCACCGTCGCGTCGAAGATGCAGGAGGTCACCGGAACCAACGCGGACAAGACCAGGCTGGCCAATGCCATGCTCACCAGCGTGAGTGCCATGGGTATCCACAGCCGCTCGGTGGTGATGCTCGACCAGGTGGACGCCGCCCGCTCCAAGGAGCAGAGCCAGAAGTTCTTGCAAACACTGGCGCAGTACCAGAAGCAGGAGGCTGAGCTGGACGCCCTGTTGCGCACCGGGGAGGCCGATGCGGCCGAGCAGCAATTGCTGCAGCAGATCACCGCCATCAGCAAGAAAACAGGCCCCGAGCTCAAGCAGGCGGTGGAGCAGTCGCTCGACGGTGACTCGGTGGCGGCCAACATGACGCTGATGGTGCGCGTCAACCCTGGTGAGCTGGCCTGGAACCAGAAACTCGCCGAACTGGTGGCCCTGCAATACAGCCGCAACGAAAAGGCCACCGCCGCCGCCGAAGCGGTGCGAAACCAGTCGCTGGCCACTGGCGCAGTCCTGGTGGTACTGGCCCTGGCCTTGGGCGCCGTCATTGCCTGGCGCATCACCCGCAGCATCGTGCAGCCCATTGGCCGCGCGGTGGTGGTGGCCGAGCGCATTGCGGCCGGCGACCTGACCTCCGAGATTGAGGTGCGCGTTTCGGACGAAACCGGGCGCCTGCTGGAGGCCATTGCGTCCATGCAAGACCGCCTGCGTGAACTGGTCGGCCACATTAAAAATAGCAGCCAGGTCATTGAAGTGTCGACCGAAGAAGTGGCTGGTGCCACCCTGGAGTTGAGCCGCCGCACCGAATCTGCCTCGCACAATCTGCAAGCAGCAGCAGCCAACCTGGAAGACCTCAACCGCGCCATCGAGCACAGTGCAGCATCCGCCCACCACGCCAACCGGTTGGCCGCTGCAGCCTCACAAACTGCCACCCGCAGCGGCGACGTGGTGCAACGCGTGGTACAGCGCATGGACGACATCAGCACCAGCTCGCGGCGTATTTCGGACATCATCAGTGTGATCGACGGCATTGCCTTCCAGACCAACATCCTGGCCCTCAACGCCGCCGTCGAGGCCGCGCGTGCTGGCGAGCAGGGACGCGGTTTTGCCGTGGTGGCCAGTGAAGTTCGCAGTTTGGCCGGACGCTCTGCTGCATCGGCCAAAGAAATCAAGAGCCTGATTACCGCCAGCTCCGAACATGTGCAAGCCGGCAGCGAGTTGGTCACACAGGCAGGGCGCATCATCTCGGAAATGGTGTTGTCGGTACAGGAGGTGTCCACCATCGTCGGCGAAGTGGCCACCACCACGGGCGAACAAAGCGGGCGCATAGGCACCATCGCCCACGCCGTCGCCGGCCTGGACACCACATTGCAACAAAACGCCGCCATGGTCGAGGAGAGCGCCGCTGCCTCGGAAAACCTCAAGGAGCAGGCGGTTTCGCTGGCCCACCAGGTGCACAGCTTTCACCTGAGCAGGGACGAACCTAGCTATGTCAAACTGGGCGAGGGCACCCAACTGACCCGGGCAGTGCCCACCCTGCCACGCTTGCCGGGCTGAAGGCGGCTCCGGCTCCGGCCTCGCCCAGGGAACACCGCCGCGCCCAACCCACGGCGCATGGCCTAAACTCTTTCCCACAACCCAGTTCCCGGAGCCTGCCATTCGTCCGTCGACCCGTACCGAGCCCCCCGCCTCGGATCTACGCAACGCAAAGATCGTGCGCGGGTGGGTGGCCGCCACCGTGGTCTTGGTGCTCCTGGGGGCCACGGCGGGGGGCGTGTACCAACGCAGTTTTCAACGCGGCGCTGCGGCCCTCAAGGAAGCGTCTAATGCGCGGCTCGACCTGTTTGCCTCGGTGGTGGAAGCGCGGGTGCGCCGCCTGGAGCCGGTGCCCGCCACCATCCAGCTCAACCCGGCAGTCGTCCAGATGCTGCGCCACGGCAAGGCAGCGCCGGTACGCTCCGCCAACGGCTATCTGGAACGCCTGAATGCCCACCTGGGCAGCGCGGCGGTGTTTGTACTCGATGTGCGCGGCGTGGTACGCGCGTCCAGCAACCTGTCCACGCACGACGACAGCCGCCTCGGGGAGAATGTGGCCTACCGTCCGTACTACCTGGAAGCGCTGGCCGGCCGCTCCAGCCGCCATTTCGCCATGGGCAGCGGAGGGCAGGCCGGCTATTTCGCCGCCCACCCGATCCACGACGGCCCCCAGGTCGTGGGGGTCGCGGTTATCAAAATCGGGCTGGATGCGCTGGAGCCCACCTGGGACATGCTGGGTGCGCCCGCCCTGGTGACCGATGCCAACCAGGTGGTCATTCTGTCGGCACAAGCCCCCTGGCGCTACACCGCCATGAGCCCCCTCACCCCCGACCAGCGGGTGGACATGCGCCTGTCGCGCATGTACGGCGACGTGCACCTGGCGCCATTTCCCCTGACGGTGGAAATGGCCGTCGACGTGGAAACCCAGGAAATACGAGGCTTCCTGGAGGTGGACAACGCCGCCTCCCCCGCGCAAGGCCTGCCCCCCAGCCCGGCCGGGTATCTGGTGCTGGGCCGCTCCCTGGACGGCATGGACTGGCGGGTACTGACCTTTACCAACCTCGCTTCCGTGCGGCACCAATCCCTGCTGGACGCCGCCGGTGGCGTTTTGGCGGTTGCCGTGGTGGTGTTTGCGGCCCTGTACCTGGCCCAGCGCCGGCGCAACGAACGCGAAAAGTTGCTGGCCAAGCGCTTGCTGGAAAAGGCCAACGCCGAACTCGAACAGAAAGTGGAGCTGCGCACCCAGGAACTCACGGACACCAATGCTTTGCTGCGCCGGGAAATCACCGAGCGCGCGCAAACCGAAAAAAACCTGCGTGCTGCCCAGGACGAACTGGTGCATGCGGGCAAGATGGCGGTGCTGGGCCAACTCGCCGCCAGCATCACCCACGAACTGACCCAGCCGCTGGGCGGCATCCGCACCCTGGCGGGCAATGCCGCCGAATTTGTACGCCGCGACAATGCACCGACCGCCCTGGAAAACCTGGCCCACGTCGACCGGCTGGTGGGGCAGATGGCCCGCCTCATCGAACCCCTGAAGAATTTTTCGCGCAAGTCCACCGCGTGTCCGGGCCGCACCGATGCCGGACAGGTCGTGGCCCAGGCCTTGTTTCTGTTCCAGCTGCGCCTGCGCCATGAACAGGTGACCGTGCACAACGACTGCCCTACCGGACAATGGTGGGTCTGGTGCGACGCCAACCGCCTCGAACAGGTGCTGATCAACCTGATCGGCAATGCCCTGGATGCGATGCGGGATACGCCGCACAAGCAATTGCACCTCCACGGCGAAGTCGACGCGTCCGCCAACCCTGCGGCACTGCGCATCCGTGTGCAGGACAACGGCAAGGGCCTGACGCCCACCGACCTGGCCCACCTGTTCCAGCCTTTCTACACCACCAAACCCAGCGGAGCGGGCCTGGGGCTGGGGCTGGTGATCTGCCGCGACATTGCCACCGAATTTGGCGGCAGCTTGATGGCCCACAATAGCGACCTGGGTGGCGCCTGCTTCTCGCTTGGCATTCCACTGGCTCCCTCCCCGCCCGCTTGCATCGACCTACCCGCCCCATGAACCGCACACTCACTGTCTACCTGGTTGAAGACGACGCCGCCATCCAGCTCGGCTGCGTACAGGCCCTGCAGTTGGCGGGGATCGCCGTGCGCGCCTTCGACACCGCCGAGGCCCTGCTCCCCCTGCTGCACCCCGGACTGCCCGGCGTGGTCGTCACCGACATGCGCCTGCCCGGCGCCGATGGCCTGACGCTGATCCGCGAAGTGAACGACATCGACCCCGACCTGCCCGCCATCATGGTCACCGGCCACGGCGATGTCAGCCTGGCGGTACTGGCCATGCGCTCGGGCGCCTACGACTTTCTGCCCAAACCGTTCTCGCCCGAACAGTTGGTCGAAGTGGTGCAGCGCGCGCTGGAAAAACGCCGCCTGACCCTCGAAGTCGCCAATCTGCGCCGCGTACTGTCGCTGCGCGAAGGACTGGAAGGCCAGTTGGTGGGCAACGCCCCCGCCATCCGCCGCGTGCGCGCGCTGGTGCTGGAGATTGCCGATTCGCCGGTGGACGTGCTGATTCGCGGCGAAACCGGCACCGGCAAGGAAGTGGTGGCGCGGGCCCTGCACGAACACTCCCACCGTGCCAAGGCCCCCTATGTGGCCCTGAACTGCGGTGGCCTGCCCGACACCTTGCTCGACAGTGAATTGTTCGGCCATGAACCCGGCGCCTTCACCGGGGCGCAGAAGCGCCGCATCGGGCGCATCGAGCACGCCCACGGTGGCACCCTGTTCCTGGACGAACTCGAAAGCATGCCCCAGGGCGTGCAGGTCAAGCTGCTGCGGGTGCTGCAGGAGCGCAGCCTGGAGCGGCTGGGCTCCAACCAGAGCCTGTCGGTGGATGTGCGCGTGGTGGCCGCCACCAAGGACGACCTGCTGGCCCGGGCCCAGCAAGGCACATTCCGCCTGGACCTGGTTTACCGGCTCAACGTCGTCACCATCGAACTGCCCCCGCTGCGCGAACGCCGGGACGACATCCCGGTGTTGCTGGAGCACTTCATGCTGCTGGCTGCCAGCCGCTACCACCGGCCCCAGCCCAAGCTCTCCAACGCGCAGCTGCGCCAGCTCATGGCCCGCGACTGGCCCGGCAATGTGCGCGAGTTGCGCAACGTGGCCGACGCCATGGTGCTGGGCGTCGGCCCCCAATGGGTATCGCCCCATGCGGCCAGCAGCGACGCCGTGGCCGCGGAGGAGCCACCGGCCCTGACCGAAACGGTGGAACAGTTTGAGCGCGGCCTGATCGCCGAGGCACTGCAGCGCCACAACGGCAATGTGGCCATGACGGCCAAGGCCCTGCGCATCGCCAAGACCACCCTGGCCGACAAAATCCGCAAACACGCGCTGGGAAAGCCCGACACCAGCGACCCGCTGGCGTGAATCATCCGGGGTTCGCTGCGTCTTGCCGCTGGCGTTGAGCGCGTCCAGCGAGCCGAAGCCTTCGCCGCCGGAGAGGGTGCGTGTGTCGCGCGAGGCGTCGCCCTGCCAGGCGTCCACGATGTCCAGTTCCAGCTCGCCCGGGGGTTTGCGGCGCAGCAGGTAGCGGCCATGCAGGCGCGCCAGATGCCGGTTGGCCAGGTGCAGGTGGTCCAGCGTGAGGCCCTGGGCGAACTTGCGGAACTTGTCGCCTTTGGCGGAGCCGATCAGGCTGTCCAGCCGCTGCCAGATGTCGGCTTCGGCGGTTTGCATGCTAATTTGTGCAAACAGCGCTTGCTGGTTGGTGCGGTGTTGCGCGTCGCTGGCCAGCAAGGCTGTGTCATATCTTGCTCGAAAAGAGCGCTACGAGCAACTCAAGCTGGGTGTGTGATGTCGCCCTCAGGCGACGCGAGCTTCTCAGTTTACCGACCCCGAGCACCCCTGTGCGGCGGGCTCCAGCCGGTAAATGCGGACCGCATTGTCGTGGGCAATGGCGCGGGCCAGCTCCGGCCCCAGCGCGCCAAGCGCCTGACGCCACAGCGCCACCTGCTGGGCATACAAGCTGCTCCAGTGTTCGGGGAACACATTGTCCAGGGCCAAGACAAACTGCCGCGGATACTGCTGCATCAACGCCACCCATTCGGCGCCGATGACTCCGCTTTCGACCACATTGGTCCACGGCTGTTTGCTGCCGTCGTTGATCAGCGAATTGGCATGGGACAGCAGCAGGAACAGGTTGGGATGTTCCTGCAGCAACGCACGGGCCTGCACGGCGTCAAGCTGCGCCACATGCGTCAGCCCCACGGGTAGTGGCGCCAGCGAGCGCAACACGCTGCGCAGTTCGGCCAACTTGGCCTGCAGTTCCGCAGCGCCCAATTCCTGTGCGATCCAGCGGAATTCGTAGTGCAGCACCACAGGCCATTGGCGGGCTTTGGCAGCCCCGACGGCTGCTTGCACCTGGGGTGCGGCTGCGGGGAGGTAGACCTCATCGGCCCGGTTGCCCTTCTGGTTGTGGGTGAGGATCAGCTCGGCCATGGCCTTGAATTCCGGCTCGGCCAACTGTTCTTCGAGCTGGCGGTAGTAGCCCTTGGTTCCCTGTGTGTAGGCATTGCTTTTACTGCGCACCATGGGGACCACACAACCAGGATGCTGGCGCGCCAGCCCGGTCAGCGTCTGAAGCTCCGCACGGCCGCGGGTGGCCAGCAATACCCGCTGCACATCTGCTTCCCGCAAGGTCTTGACCAGGTGCTGCGGCGAAATTGTGTGGTCAAACTGGCTGTGTGCATCAATGACCGGCAGTTGGGCTGCCGCCATCGCAGGCAACCAGGCCAAGGCGATTGGCAGGCCCATGGTCCACATCCGGTCCGTGAATGGCGCAGCGCGCACCAAAAAGAGGACGGATAGGAAATTCAACCACATCTGGCCAAGTATGGCACGTGCTTGGTCATCCTGGACGAACTGGGCTACCTGCGCACCACCGTCATCCCACGGCGGTGGCCCGCGTGCCGGGAATGTATGCGGCGGCTCGGGCATCACTCCTGAATTGATAGCTGCCTACGCATATTCCACGGGGGCCACAGCCCGTTTCCCCCCATAATCGGCAGCCTATCCATTGCATGCATCCCCGCCCACCCGCCGCTACACCACCCGCCGCTACACCACCAGCCGCGAGTGCCCCACGCCGCCGCCTTTCTCCACCCGGATCTGCGCGGGAATGCGCTCCTTGAGCGCTTCCACGTGGCTGATGATGCCGATCATCTTGCCGCTGGCGTTGAGGGCGTCCAGCGCGGTGAGCGCGATCTCCAGGGTGTCGCCGTCCAGCGAGCCAAAGCCTTCGTCGAGGAAGAGGGAGTCGATGGAGGTTTTGTTGCTCACCAGGTCCGACAGCGCCAAGGCCAGCGCCAGGCTGACCAGAAAGCCTTCGCCGCCCGAGAGGGTGCGGGTGTCGCGCCTAATCGGCTTTGCGCTGATCTGGGGAGCACTGGCGGTGTACAGCCTGGAAGGGCTGTTCAATAGCAGGCGCGTGCGGATGGCGCCGGTAGGTAGTGCGGCCTGACGACTCAAGTGGAGAGGCCATTCTCGCCGGATGGCTTAAGCCAAATCAGCCGCTATCCCTCGTGGAATATAAATTATCCGCTATCGTACTAATAGCAACTATCGAAAAAACGGAAATTCATCCGATGCATCCATTTCCGCCTGCATGGCACGAAGTTCGCGGCGGTAGCCCTTGATCCAGGCCTTGAACGCATTGGGGTCGTCCAACCGCGCTATGTCTTCCTTGATCTGCCGCACATTGCGTTTGAGGTCGGCGATGTCACCCGCCAGGCGCGGCATCACGCTGGCAAGGGTCAGCGTCTCATACGGTGGCATCTGAAAGCCGGACTTGAGCATCAACTGGATGTGCCCGATCTCCATGTCCAACTCGGCCAGTTGCTCCTTCAAAACCTTGTTGTAGTGTTTCAGGCGCTCGTCTGACAGACCGGCTATCGTGCTGGCGTCGATGTGCTCCAGCTCCAGTTGCAATTCCAGCAAGCGCAACAGGTCTTTCTTGTCGTAGGCCTGGTTGACACGCTGCATCAGCGCGGTCTTGCGCGTGCGCTCATCCAGATCGGGCTCGCGGTCCGGGTGCAGGGCGCTGACCAGCTTGCGGTAGACCTCGCGAATTGACAGGCTGGTTTTGTCGGCCTCTATCTGTTGCTGCGCCTCTTTGGCCAACTGCTTGGCCGTCTTCTTCCGCGGCTTGGCAGCGCCACCACCACTACCACCACCCAGGCGGTTCAGCATCTGCTCCAGCATCTCCTGCGGCGACTGTGCATCTGCCATGGCATCCGCATCCACGCCAAACATCTGCGCCATGGCGTCTTTGAGCTCGTCGGTGGACAGGGCCTCTTCGGTGCCAAAGTCGGTGCCACTGTATTTGTTGTAAATGGCTTTGACCGCCTCGTCGTCGGTTTCATCGAGCAGATTGGCAGCCAGGCTGCAAATCAGGTCATGCACCGTCTGGCGCTCTGTTTTGGTCAGCCCCGGCTTGTCCATCACCTGGTTCAAACCCTGCACAAAGCTGGCCTGTAGTGTGTGGAACGACTGCATCAACGGCATGAAGTCGCTGGTCACTTTTTGCACACAGGCACGCTCGGTGGTTTGCCACTGCGCCAACTGCTCACGGCGCAGGGCTATTTTCTCCACCAGGGTGTTGAAGGCTTTCTGGCCCTTGGCCAGGGCTGGATTGTCCTGTTGGGCAATGATGCGAACGGGTTTTGGCTTGGCAGTCATGGGAAAAACGGTGGGGCGGGACACAAGTGATTGGCAATTTTAGAACCCCGCTTATCGTGTGCTGCCCTGCACGCCAATAGCCTTTCTTTACCTGTGCCGCCCTACACCGCTTCCAGCGCCATCAGCTCCGCCACTGTCTGCTTGCGTATCAAGCGGCCTGGCCGTTTTCCTCCGAGTGCGCCGAGTAGCGCTTCGACGTTAGATCATGTTTCAAGTGGGTGTTTTAACTTTTTTCGAGCAGTTGCTCGGCAAAGCGAACAATCACGTGCGCGAAGACTGGCAAGGTACCGGCGGCATCCGGTGTCCGATGAAAGTGGCAAATAGCTTGTAACTCATCCCGCGAAGCCGTCAGTAGGAATTCGTCGTCAAACATTCCTTCGAGCACTTCTTTGCGCCGCGTCTGTAGGAATTCAATGTCCAGCGCCAGCAAGTCTGCCATATAAATCGCAGCCTCATCGTCAGACTGCTGCGGCAAGATATGTCCATCCAACGCGTAGCGAAAGCGTTGCTCGCAACCAGGGTCCAGAGGCGAGATTTGCAGATCGTCACGGAACGCTTCAGCTTTCGCGTGCCCACAGTGCAAAGGCAATCTCGGCCCCGTTTCACGAATACAGGAAGCGAACAAGTTCCCATAGTCCAACGCAAGTTGCGGATACGCGTGCTGCGGATGGAAATGTTCGATGTGACTCGATTCGGACGTGATACTGCGCCCACAATAACAACACAAGCCGTGCTGTTCTGCAATGAGCGCCTGATGTAGGGCAGGTTTTTCTGGCTTTTGCAAGCCAGAAAAACTAGGCACCCACTCCTTGTTGGCCAATGCCATCCATTGCAGAAACGCGTCGGGCGCCGCATTCTTCCGAACCACCCTCATCGGCCTACGACCTCCTTGCGCCGCATGAGAGCCTCCGCCCTACCCAATTCTGGCAAATCCGGGGCACGTTCTGACAACTTCACGATCATCTTCCGAGCGGCCGCGAAGTCATTGTGTTCAACCGCGACAAACACTTCGCCCAGTTGCCTCTCAACTTCCTCGGTACGCATGGGTGCGCCCATTACCTCCGCCAGCACACGGCTGGAATCGAGACCGTAGCTCGCCTGTGGGTGGTCGCCACCAACGTCGCTCAAGAGAATGATCTGCTCTGGCTGCAGCTCGCCAATAACTTGTGGCGAGTGACTAGCCGCAATGAACTGCATTGCAGGAAACGCCGCAGGCAACCCGCGCGTAATTGCACGCTGCCAAACTGGATGCAAATGCATATCCAGTTCATCGATCAAGACGACACCGGGCGTCTTGATCAGAACTTCCGGGCCCAGCTGGGGATTGAGCAGGCACATGCGACGAGCAATGTCTGCCACCAAGCAAATGATGGATTTTTGCCCATCACTTAAATTGCCAAATACCGAGGCGCCCTTTGCCCCATTTTTCCATTCTAGTAGCAGCCGTTTTTGCCTTAGGTCGTACCGCAGGCCCTTCGCGTTATCGATCACCTTCGCCAGGGCGCTATTGACCAAGTCGAGTTCGTCGCCATGAACCTCATCAAATCCTACCCCGCTTTCGGAAGCTGTCTGATACCGCTCAATGCTCCTGGCTACAGCCCACATCTGCATAGCTTCCGAATCGACTGATGCATCCCCATAGTTGACATACGCATCTTTACGAGAATTCATCTGTGTGGCGGCTTGCACTTCAAGCGTCTGGACGCTATTCCAGTGGCGATTGGCGCGATAGAACAACAAGAGCGGCAAGCTTAGCTTAGGCCCAACGCCACCGAGTCCAGCCAGCTCCAGTCTTGCACCAAAGCGTTTACCGGGTAGAACACCTTCCCTCTCTTCCATGACCAGTTTCGAAATGACGGAATCCTTCGCGACCTCCCACTTGAGTTTCTTTTCCGCGACACAGCCATCCGCAAACAGCTGGATGGGATATTGGGGCTCAAAACGAATTCGCCCAGCTTCATCAACGAAACTTAGCCTTGCAATACCCTCGTCTTGCATGACCGGGAAAGTGGGGATCTCTGCGGCGCCATAGTATCCAAAAAAACTATCGCACAAGCCTTGAAGTACAGTGGTTTTGCCACTGCCGTTGATGCCCGCGATGACGTTCATGCCTGGCTGAAAATTCAGCGTCAGGTCTTCGAATCGTCGGTAGTTGACGAATCGGATCGAGTCGATTCTCATGGTGTATCCCGAATGCTCATGCGCCATTGTGGCATCAAAGCCACGAATTGCGTATTCCGGTGAACGTGACCTCGGTGATGCGAGCGATCAGACACATCTGCCCACAGACAATGCACCGGTGAGCGCTTGGGCATTACCGGCTCGGGCGTCACTCCTGAATTGATAGCTGCCTCCGCATATTTCACGAGGGCTGCAGGCCGTTTTGACACGCAATCAGCGGAATATCCTTTGAATACCCACCCCGGCGCCTTTCTCCACCCGGATCTGCGCGGGGATGCGCTCTTTGAGCGCTTCCACATGGCTGATGATGCCGATCATCTTGCCGCTGGCGTTGAGCGCGTCCAGCGCGGTTAGGGCAATCTCCAGGGTGTCGCCGTCCAGCGAGCCGAAGCCTTCGTCGAGGAAGAGCGAGTCGATGGAGGTTTTGTTGCTCACCAGGTCCGAGAGCGCCAGGGCCAGCGCCAGGCTGACCAGAAAGCCCTCGCCGCCCGACAGGGTGCGGGTGTCGCGCGTGGTCTTGCGGCGCAGCAGGTAGCGGCCGTGCAGGCGGGCCAGATGCCGGTTGGCCAGGTGCAGCAGGTGGTCCAGCGTGAGGCCCTGGGCGAACTTGCGGAACTTGTCACCCTTGGCGGAGCCGATCAGGCTGTCCAGCCGCTGCCAGATGTCGGCCTCGGCGGTTTGGTCCTTGATTTGCGCCAACAGCGCTTGCTGGCTTGAGCGGTGCTGCGTGTCACTGGCCAGCAGGGCGCTTATAGGCAGCTCACGCTGGTAGCAAGGCGCTTCATCTCCTGCTCGGATAGTTGGCCAATATGCCCCAACTTGTCGATCAGGAAATCTTTTAACGCGCGCACCTTGGCAGACCCGCGGCGGTTGGCGAGATAGGCCAAGTAGATGTAGTTGCCGGTGAGTTTGTTGTCTATGCGATAGTGCGGCAGCACCGCTTCGAGCTGGCCGTTTTCCAGGGAATCCCGGACCAGCCATACTTCAAACTCCCCGATGCCAAGCCCGGCGCTGACCGCGTCCAACAGCAATTCAGAATGGTCGGACACAAGATTTCCATTCGGAAAGATGCTGTGCCGCATTTCGCCATTGCTGAGATGCCAACGTGGATCGGCTTCAGGGTGAACGTAACGCAAACAATTGTGGTGCTCAAGATCGTCCGGCCTGCTGGGCCGACCTTGGCGGTCCAAATAAGCGCGGCTTGCACACAGGATGCTGTTGTTGCGCGACAGTTTGTGGACGACCAAATTCTCCAGGTAGTTTTCTCCCTCGTGGATATCCAGGTCAAATCCACCGGAGACCAGATCGTTGTGGTTGTCAGTCAGTCTGACATCCAGTTGGATTTCGGGATAGGCCGCCAGAAATGGGGCAATCAAGGGGGATAAATGCCGCCGGCCAAACGCCACGGGCGCGGTGAGCTTCAGCGGGCCACTCGGCTCCATATTGAGCTGCGCCACCACACGGTGCGTATCATCCAGGTCCGCGATGAGCGTGACTGCGCGTTCATGGTAAATCTGGCCAGCTTCGGTAAGTACCACGCTGTGTGTGGTCCGGTGCAGCAAGGTCACGCCAAGTGAACTTTCAATGGTCGAAACCTGCCGGGCCACCGTGGAAGTGGAGATGTGCATGTCTCTCGCAACCGCAGAAAAGCTACCCGCTTCCACCACTTTGACAAAGGTTCGCATCGCGCCAAGGTGGTCTGTTTGCGTATTGGCTCGCTTGGACTTCATGGTGCCTTTACTCCAATGGCGAAGATCGACGCTTCGGCGTTTTACGGCCCCATTATTTCACGCCATGCAAACACGCTTGTGCAAGCAGGGCTTGGCCTTGGTGTCTCAAACAGATGATGGTTGGTGCACATCCTGGAACCCCAGGCTATTGCGGAACTGAAAAACCGGGCACGGGGTTACCGGAGATAAGAAGTCGGAAGCTGCGGCAATGAGTGACTCGGAAAGCATCGAAAACACCTCGGAGTCGATCGCCAGGCAATGCCAATACATTTGCAAGGGCATGGCATGCCGAGGCGCAATATCCACCAGTATTCCGTGGGCAATTTGGTCAATCACCGTCGCTCTCGGCACCACGCCCACACCCCACCCGGAAAGGAGCGATGCCAGGCGTCCTTCCGGGCTAGGGACAAATATTTGGTTCAGCCTGACTTGGCGAAGACCGAGCGCATGCGAGACAAACCGCGCGGGGGTGTCGTCCTGTCGGTTGAGGGCGATAAAAGGCAGTTCCCGAAAGTTATCCGGCCCAAGGCCTGAAGGGCAGCGCCGCGCCACAAAGTCTGCCTGGGCTACCGCAACATAGTCCCACGATCCCAAAGGAGTGGATTTGCAACGAAGCGGCGGCTCCTCGACTGCCGTCACGCAGCCATGGACCCGCCCTTCCCGCAGTCGATGGGTGGTTTGAAAAGCATCGTCGGCGATGATTTCCAACAAATGGTCTTTGTCGGTGACACTGGCCAAGGCGGGTCGAATCCATGTCGCCATGCTGTCCGCATCCACCGCAATGGAAATGTGGTCGTTGTAACCCGAGAAGGCCTTGCTGAACGTGGAAAGCTGCTGGAGGTCCTGCCCCAGATCGGCACGCAATGCGCGCAGCTTTCGGGCGTGTTGGAGCAGAAGTTGACCGAGTGCGGTCGGTTCAACGGGCCTACTGCGTATCACCAGGGGCTGACCGACCTGGGCTTCCAAAGAGCTCAAGCGCTGCGATACGGCGGATTGTGTAATCAGCTGCCGTTTGGCGGCACGCTCAAAACTGCCTTCCTCGACGACAGCGGTCAGGCATTCAAGTGCAACGGGGTCATACGGTGTGAATGGCTGCCAATAAGGGCGTAAATCTGGCGGCAAAGGTATTCGGCTGGATTTCGTATTTGCGCGCCAGGGGGAGTTGGAAGGAGCCCGAAGGGCGAGT
>Ga0209343_10002511_pt1 | contig 23598 bp, 20 predicted proteins | sample RifCSPlowO2_02_FD_184026 | JGI IMG/M metagenome (GOLD analysis project Ga0209343, IMG submission 184026) | Groundwater microbial communities from Rifle, Colorado - Rifle CSP2_plank lowO2_0.2 (SPAdes) (version 2) | ecosystem: Environmental > Aquatic > Deep subsurface > Groundwater | place... | reverse complement strand
CCATCAAGAAGCTGTCGCTGGAGCTGGGCGGCAATGCACCGTTCATCGTGTTTGACGATGCCGATCTGGATGCAGCGGTCGAAGGCGCGATCATGTCCAAATACCGCAATGCGGGTCAGACCTGCGTCTGTGCCAACCGCCTGTATGTGCAGGATGGTGTCTATGATGCCTTTGCGAAAAAGCTCGTCGTCGCCGTCGAAAAACTCAAGGTCGGCAACGGTGTTGAGGCCGGTGTCACACAAGGACCACTGATTGACGGCGCCGCCATCAAAAAGGTGGAACAACACATCGCCGATGCGCTCTCCAAGGGCGGTCGCCTTCTGACCGGTGGCAAACGCCATGCGCTCGGCCACAGCTTTTTCGAGCCGACCGTGATTGCAGACACCCACTCCGACATGCTGGTCGCACGGGAAGAAACCTTTGGCCCCCTGGCTCCGCTGTTTCGCTTCAAGACCGATGCCGATGTGATCGCCATGGCCAACGATACTGAGTTCGGTCTGTCCAGCTATTTCTATTCGCGTGACATCGGGCGCATCTGGCGCGTCGCAGAAGGTCTGGAGAGCGGAATGGTCGGTATCAACACCGGTATTATTTCCAACGAAGTCGCACCCTTCGGCGGCGTCAAACAGTCCGGGCTTGGGCGCGAAGGCTCCAAGTACGGAATGGACGACTACCTGGTGATCAAGTATTTGTGCATGGGTGGTCTGGACAAATAAGGGCACGTTCTCCGGCGAAACCGGGGAATTTTCCAATACATTGATTCAGAGCTGGGACGGAACTCAGCACAAGCGACTTACTTCAACTGCACCGACCCCGATACCGTCACCAGCACCGCGGTCTTGCCGGCTTCCACCGGAACCGGTGCATCCGCCACCGCCTTGGCCTCCATGGCCATCATCCGGGGGCGCGGGATATAGCCCTGGTCATTTGCGCTGACGTTGACTTCGCGCAGGGTGTAGCCGGTAAAGCCGAAACCGCGGGCAATGTCGCTGGCGCGGGCTTTGAAATGTTCAATGGCGATGCCTTGCGCATCAGACTCGACCCGGGTGCGCTGCTCGCGGCTCAGGCCGAAACTGACATGGCTCACGGTCAAGGTCTGTATCTTGCCGGCGGCACTGCTGATGCGTGCGAAGTCGCGCCCCTCCAGAATCAGCTCGGCAGTACCCTGCCAGCCGATCGGCTTGCCGTCCCGCCCGTAACGCGGATAAAGGCTGAAGTTGCCGGTACGCGCATCAAGCTGGCCCGGCTGTGCCGTCTTCTTCGCCTCGACCAGGGCTGCATCAAGCGCGCTCTTGAGCTGGCTTTGTACCGCACTGGCATCACTGCCGTCGCGGGTGGTGCTCATGGCGATCGACAACAGATCTTGCGGCACCTCAACCGAACCGGTGGCCGAGAGCTGCACCACATTCTGCACCGCAGGCGGCAGGCTTTGTTGAGCAAATAGGCTGCTAGCCCCCGTCAATACTACGCAAGTTGCTACTAATTTAATAGTATTTTTCAAACGAATGCCCTCAAAACATCGACCCGCCATTTGGCAGTCCCAGACAATGATTCAGTATTACTTGGTAGTCACGTTGAGCAGGCCATCAAAGCTCTGCTGACGCAACTGTTCGCGCAGATCGGCACGCTCCTGCGCTGACAAGTGCCGATCATAGATTCCGCGCGGCTCGAGGGCTTCTGCTTCAACCAGGGGGCTACTCTCCTGTGCCTGAGGTGCCTGCGACCGCTTCAGCGCCTCGCGCAACTCGGAGCGTCGCAAATCAGACGACAACTGCATAGAAACCTCTTCCCGCCTGGGCGCAGCAGACTGCGCCCAGACGCCCACCGCAACGGCAGACAGAAACAGGAAAAAGAAATGAAAATGCTTCATGGGCAAACCATAACGCCAAATTGACTGCTCGCGAATACCCTGTTTGACAGTCGCCACACCCGCTGAGGCAACATTTGTAACATCGTGTCAATGTTGCGCGAAAATTCCATCATTCCCGTCGCTTAGCCTGCCAAAATCGGCTTTGTTACAAATTCAAGGAGGCCCAGATGAGCCAAGTACCCAGCCGGAACGACAAAATATTAATCTGTGATGACGATGTCCGCATCCGCGACCTGCTGCGCCGGTATCTGACACAAGAGGGGTTTGACGTGTTGCAGGCCGAAGACGGCAAGTCGCTCACCCGCCTGCTGGTGCGTGAACCGGTGGACCTGATCGTATTGGACCTGATGATGCCCGGCGAGGACGGTCTGTCGATCTGCCGACGCCTGCGTGCCGCCAATGACCGCACCCCCATCATCATGCTGACAGCCAAAGGTGAGGATGTGGACCGCATTGTTGGCCTGGAGGTTGGCGCCGACGACTACCTGGGCAAACCTTTCAATCCGCGCGAACTGCTGGCGCGCATCCACGCCGTGCTGCGGCGACGCCCGACCCAGGAGGCGCCCGGCTCGCCCGCCAGTGACAACGCGGTCGTGACTTTTGGGCCGTTTACCTTTGACCTGGGGGCTCGCACACTGCGCAAAGACGACGAGGACCAGCCTCTGACCACCGGCGAATTCGCCATGCTCAAGGCGCTGGTGCGCCATCCGCGCCAGCCGCTGTCGCGCGAAAAACTGGCGCAGTTGGCGCGTGGCCGCGAGTTTGAACCCTTTGACCGCAGTCTGGACGTGCAAGTGTCGCGCTTGCGTAAATTGGTTGAGGTGGACGCCGCCGCGCCGCGCTACATCCAAACCGTTTGGGGTGTGGGCTACGTTTTTGTCCCCGATGGTGCGGCTTGAACACATACGCTGACGCGCCAGTCACGCCCCAGGACAACAGTGGCCTGATGCCGCTGGAGGCTGGCCCAGCCGAGCGCCGCACGCGCTCGCGGGTGCCCTTGAGCCTCTTCTGGCGCACTTTCTTTCTGCTGGCCCTGCTGCTCGTGGGCAGCATTCTGGCCTGGCTGCAAACGCTGCGGGCGCTCGAATTCGAGCCGCGCGCCATCCAGACGGCGCAGCAAATGGCATCGCTGGTCAATTTGAGCCGGGCCGCACTGATTCACTCCGACGCCATCAACCGCGTGTCCTTGATCAAAACCATGAAGGAGCAGGAAGGCGTGCGCATTGTGCCGCGCGAACCCGGCGACGTTTTCGAGCCTTTTGACACCGATGCGCTGAGCCAGCGCATTGCGGAGGAACTTCAGTCAAAGCTCGGACCCGGCACGGTGGTGGCCAACAGCGTCAACAAGGAAGAGGGGCTATGGGTCGGCTTCACCATTGATGAAGACCGCTACTGGATGCTGACCGATCGGGCCCGATTCAACCGCACCACCGGGCGTACCTGGTTGATTTGGTTGATGACGGCGGGCGCCCTGTCGCTGGCCGGTGCGGCCCTGATTGCCCGCTTCATCAACCGACCGCTCAAACAGCTGTCGTTTGCCGCCAGCCGGGTGCGCGAGGGTGATTTCGAGGCCAGTTCGCTGGATGAAGGCGTGGCCACCAGCGAGATCCGGGCCGTCAACATCGGCTTTAACCGGATGACGCAGATGCTGGCCAAAATCGAGCAGGACCGCGCCATCATGCTGGCCGGCATCTCACACGACCTGCGCACGCCGCTGGCGCGTCTGCGACTGGAAACCGAATTGAGCGTGGTTGACGTCGAGGCGCAGGCCAATATGTCCGCTGACATCGCGCAGCTTGACGCGATCATCGGCAAGTTCCTTGATTACGCCCGGCCTGGCAGCGTCGACCTGAGCCCGGTTTCACTGCGCGAAGTCTTCGATACCTGTCTGTACAGCACCCGCCATCGCACGGATATGCGCATCAGCCTGGATGTGCCTGAAAACTTGACTGTGCTCGCTGATGCGGTAGAACTGGGCCGCGTGTTCACCAATCTGCTGGAAAACGCAGCCCGTTATGGCAAGTCCGTGGCGACCGGCGTGGCGGTCGTGGACATTGTCGCCAAGGCACGTGATCAATGGGTGCTGTTGCGCTTGCGCGATCACGGCATCGGCGTCTCCAATGAGCAACTCACCACCCTGACCACACCGTTTTACAGAGGCGAGACTGCCCGCACTGCCGCCAACGGCGCCGGGCTGGGGCTGGCGATTGTCGAGAAAACGATTTCGCGTATGGGCGGCACTTTTATCTTGAGTAATGCATCCTCAGGTGGACTGGCGGCCAACATCAAGTTGCAGCGCGCACCCAAAGCCTGAGCACGGTCCATCAGGCAAGATCGCTATCGTGCTTTTCTTGCTGCCTTGCCACCCAAACGCCCTGAACCCGTATCACGCGGGGGCAAGCCGGTGTGCTGGGTCAGCAATTGCCCGGGCTGCACCTTGCTGGCCAGTGCAGTCCCACCGGTAGCGGTCGCATTTTTGTGCCGTGCGCTGGCATAGCTGCCGTCCAGCAGCGGCTGAAACGTCGGTATCAGGTGATGCTTGCCATTGCCAATCAAGTCAGCGCGCCCCATGGCCTTGAGCGCTTCGCGCAGCAGCGGCCAGTTGTTGGCGTCGTGGTAGCGCAAAAACGCTTTGTGCAGACGGCGGCGTTTTTCACCCCGCACGATGTCCACCGTCTCACTGTCATGGGTGATCTTGCGCAGCGGGTTCTTGCCGGTGTGGTACATGGCCGTGGCAGTGGCCATGGGGCTGGGGTAGAAGGTCTGCACCTGATCGGCGCGAAAGCCATTCTTCTTCAGCCACAGCGCCAGGTTCATCATGTCTTCATCGCTGGTGCCGGGATGGGCGGCGATGAAATACGGTATCAAGAACTGCTTCTTGCCGGCTTCCAGTGTGAACTTGTCAAACAGCGTCTTGAACTTGTCATAGGTGCCAATGCCGGGCTTCATCATCTTGGTCAGCGGGCCGGCTTCAGTGTGCTCGGGGGCAATCTTGAGGTAACCGCCGACATGGTGCTGTACCAGCTCTTTCACGTACTGCGGGCTTTGCACCGCCAGGTCGTAACGCACGCCGGAGCCAATCAGGATTTTCTTGATGCCTTTAAGCGCCCGTCCGCGCCGGTAAATCTGGATCAGCGGGTCGTGGCTGGTGCCCAGGTTTTGGCAAATGCCAGGATAGACACAACTGGGTTTGCGGCATGCCGCTTCGATCTCGGGGCTCTTGCAGCCCAGCCGGTACATATTGGCCGTGGGGCCGCCCAGGTCGGAGATCGTGCCGGTAAAGCCCTTCACCTTGTCGCGCACATCCTCAATCTCGCGGATCACCGAGTCTTCCGATCGGCTCTGGATGATGCGGCCTTCGTGCTCGGTAATGCTGCAGAAGGTGCAGCCCCCAAAGCAGCCGCGCATGATGTTGATGCTGAAGCGAATCATCTCCCAAGCCGGGATTTTGGTGCTGCCGTCATGGCTACCCTGCGCATCGGCGTAGCTGGGATGCGGGCTGCGCGCGTAAGGCAGGTCAAAGACGAAATCCATCTCAGCGGTGGTCAGAGGGATCGGCGGCGGGGTGATCCAGACATCGCGCGCCGTGGCGCCCGCACCATGCGCCTGCACCAGCGCCCGGGCGTTGCCGGGGTTGGTTTCCAGGTGCAGCACGCGGTTGGCGTGGGCGTACAGCACCGGGTCGCTTTTAACCTGCTCGTAACTCGGCAGGCGGATCACCGAGCGGTCCCGCGGGGGCACCTTGAGCTTGCCCAAGCCGGTTGACAAGTTGGGATTGGGCACAAAGGTCAACGGGTGGATCACGGGACTGGCTTCATTTTTCAAGCCTAATTGGCCTGCAGCCCCCGTGGAATAATCACTAGCAGCTATTGTTTTAATAGCATCTTTGTTTCCATCCTCTTTGGCGCAGGAGCCACCCTGCCCAGCCGCCTGCTGCGCAGTCGTCAGGTAGGGGTTGACCTGAGACTCCACCCGTCCCGGCTCGTCCACGCTGGTCGAATCAATCTCAAACCAGCCGGTGTTTGAGGCGTCATCCGAACGGCGCACGAAAGCGGTGCCGCGCACGTCAGTGATTTTCTCGACCGGCTCACGTGCGGCCAAGCGGTGCGCAATCTCGACCAGCGCGCGCTCGGCGTTGCCATACAGCAGCAGGTCGCACTTGGCATCGACCACGATCGAGCGGCGCACCTTGTCCGACCAATAGTCGTAGTGGGCAATGCGGCGCAAACTGCCTTCAATGCCGCCGAGCACAATCGGCACGTCCTTGAAGGCTTCCCGGCAGCGCTGGCTGTAGACGATCGCGGCGCGGTCCGGCCGCCGGCCACCGACGTCGCCGGGCGTGTAGGCATCGTCGCTGCGGATTTTTCGGTCCGCCGTGTAGCGGTTGATCATGGAGTCCATGTTGCCCGCCGTCACACCCCAAAACAGATTGGGCTTGCCCAAAGCCTTGAACGGTTCCGCGCTTTGCCAGTCGGGCTGCGCGATGATGCCGACCCTGAAACCCTGGGCTTCCAGCATGCGGCCAATCACCGCCATGCCAAAACTGGGGTGATCCACATAGGCATCGCCCGTCACGAGGATGACGTCGCAACTGTCCCAACCCAGTTGATTCATCTCCTCGCGGTTCATGGGCAAAAACTTGGCAACGCCAAAGCGCGCCGCCCAGAACTTGCGGTAACTGGTCAGTGGCTTGGCGGCACGCGGGAAAAAAGAGACGTCAACGAGGGCGTTCATGAAAACTCAAACAATGGGAAGGGACCGAGTGTAAGGTTTGGCGCCCATCAGTGCGGGTGGCATGGGTACTCTTGGCGCGGGTGCCCTGCCGAACATACCCCGCCAAAAAAAAGCGCCCCAAGTCCATGACGCAGGGCGGTTTGAATGACCCTTGTCGGGTCCGAGTGCTCGTTTAAGCTGTTTGCTTTGTTTCCATCAAGGCCTTCGCGCCAACCCAGACCAGCATGGCCGTTCCGACGAAGGGCAGCATGATCGCGTAGGCCAGACCAATAAACGGGGCAAAGGCGAACAGGGCCACGTTTCTCAGATAGGCCGGCGTTTTTTTTGCGGCTTGTGTTTGAAGCAGCGCCTTGCCTCCTATCCAGGCCAGCATCGCCAGACCGACCAAAGGCAGAAATATTGCATAGGCCAAGCCGATGAACGGCGCCGCCAGAAACAGGGCGATGTTCCTGAAGTTGCTCTTTTCCTGCGGCACTGCAACCTGCGAGTGTTCAACCGGGCTGGCTGGCAGCGTTGGAACGACGGTCAGCGCGGGTTGGAGCATCGCATGTGCGGCACTTTCTTCAATCATCTCCGGTGACAGTGGCTTGCGCATGAAGTCCGACACGCCCGCAGCCTTGGCTCTCACTTCGTTTTCAGTGGTGCCGTAGCCGGTGATGATGACTACGGGTGTCCAGGGCCGACTGGCCTTGACGCGCTCGGCCAACTCGACGCCGTCCATGCCGGGCATCTTGATGTCGGTGAAAACGACATCGAACTCTTGCTCACGGATTTGCTTGAGCGCTTCATGAGCATTTTGAGCGGTGGTAACGATATAGCCTTTATCGGACAGAACCCGCTTGAAACTCTTGCCGACCACAGCATCGTCATCCACGACCAGAACTTTACGCAGTGCACCCATGATATTTCTCCTTCAGTGAAATTGTTAACAGTCTGCCTTTCTCTAAGCATAGGTCGTGCCAACTGCTGATTTTCTGAAAAAATCATTACGTATCAATCACTTAGCTGTTGACTGATGAAGCCATGGGGGAATTTGACCGTCGCAGCAGAGCGCCCAAGTACACTGTTTTCATGCAGTGGCTTTATTCGCAGTTCTGGCAAGGCACAAAAAAGCGATTGAAATCAGGGGGTTGCTGGGTTTTGGTGGGCACAAATTTTTTTGTACAGCAGATGCCAGGGCGGAGGCGACACCAACTGAATGGGCTGCATGACCAATGCCCTTGAGTGTCTGAATGCGAGTTGACGAAAGATACTCAAAACACAAGGATCTTCCCTGACAATGCGGCCGCTATCGAGCTGTCTTGATGGACCTGCGCATGCTCATGGCTGATTTGAGGCGCGTCAGGCCGTAGGCATGACGCCTACGGCCTGACGCTTCGCTGGGCTGACCAACAATCAGCCTGCGATTCTCTTACTGAGAAAGAATCCAGCCGACAACATTTTTGATCTCACCGGCGTCCTTGGTCGCGATGATCTTGTGCTCCTCTTCTGTTCCGTCTTTCTGTTTGACCTTTGGCGCCTTGGTCAGGGCGTCGGTCAACTTGGCTTCGGCGTCAGGCTTGCCTTTCCATTTTTCGGCAATCTTCTTGAAGGAGGACGCTTTCTTGTCCTTGTCTATGGCGTGGCATTTCAGGCAATCACTTTTCTTGGCCAATGCCACGGCCGCATCGGCATCGACTGCGGCGTAGGACGCGCCGGAAAATGCTGCTGCCGCGACGCCCAGGACCGAAAGGGTGAATAGTTTTTGGGGAATCGAAAGTTTCATTGCGATGTTTTCCATGTAATTCCGCTCACGTCAGTTCACGGAAGATTATTGCTATTGGAATCGTCAAGAATCTGTCCGCCGGGGTAACACCACCTCACCGGACCCGCCCTGACAAAAACGGAATCCGCTGCATGGTCCACACCTAACCTGACCCGTAAAAAGCCTGGAAGTCAAACCAATCTGATAGACAGAAACCTTGTGATCTTGCGCTGATTCGTGGTGCACTTGCGCGGAATATGAGCCGATTCTGATCTGGGTCAAGCCGCCAGCTACAAAACCGGATTCGGCCCCCGATGCGGCCCTGACCACGCGCCGATCCACCCGCCCAACGGTCCGAGAGAGTCGAATTTCTTATGGCTGTACAAAATAAATATTGCGACTTAAACGTCGCATCTTGTTGATTCAGTGCGCATTTGTTATTTTTTTCCTCTTCAAAGGTATATCGAATTTGTACTTGAGAGTGCTGGCGGGGCGCTTCTAAGCTTCCTTCCTGGCACGTGCATGCAAGCCCAACTTGTTGATACTAAACACAAATATCATTTAAAACCAACTTGGCACAGGACTTGCGTCGTGGGAGCAAGCAAGAACTGATAGGTGGTCAAAATGATTGCGAAAACCAAAATTCTGGTGGTGGACGACGAAGAAGTCGTTCGACTCAGTTATCTCAGAACCTTGTCAGGGCAGCACTGCAACGTGGACGTGGTAGCAGACGGCAAAGACGCATTGCAGATGATGAGCCAACAGCCGTTCGACGTTGTTTTGCTCGACTTGCGTATGCCTGGAATGGATGGCATGACTGTGCTCAAGACCATCAAACAGAAATGGCCCGAGAGTGAAGTGATCATCATCACTGGGTATCCAGCCGTTGAATCGGCCAAGGCTGCGGTCACGCTGGGCGCCTATGGCTATCTCGCCAAGCCGGTTGGTCCGGACGATGTCATCAACGCTGCCAATGGCGCCATGTTGCATAAAAAATGGGCCTTGCGCTGCGACCAGCCTGCGCAATGTGGAGCGATGCGGTAGAGATCAATAAGGCAAGGATTCAAGTTCAGGGCTAGTGGCAATTTCGCTGTCTAGGCCAGTTTTTCAAAGGAGAAATATCATGAGTGCACTGCGTAAAATTTTGGTTGTGGATGACGATCCTGTGGTTGGCAAGAGCTTCAACCGGGTGCTTTCTCAGGACAAAGGATATGTGGTCATCACCGCCGAGAATGCAGCCGAAGCGCTGGAAAAACTGCACGAGCAAGAGTACGACCTTGTTTTCACGGACATCAAGATGCCAGGCATGGACGGCGTCGAGCTGGCCGAGCACGTCAAAGCCAGTCGGCCCTGGACACCCGTGGTCATCATCACCGGCTACGGCACCACTGAAAACGAAGTGAGAGCCAAGGCTGCGGGCGTGTCGGACTTCATGCGCAAACCGCTGTCACCGGAGATGATTGAAGAAAGCGCCGCACATGCGCTGCTCCGACCCGCGCTGACCATCGTTCCACCGCTGCAAGCCAGCCCGGTCGAAGTGCCGGAGGAAAAGAGCAACTTCAGGAACATCGCCCTGTTTCTGGCGGCGCCGTTCATCGGCTTGGCCTACGCAGTCATGCTTCCACTCGTTGGCACCGGCATGCTGGTCTGGATGGGCGTGCAGGCCCTGATGAAGAAGCCTCGCGCGAAGTAGGCCGAACACCATCAAGGAAGACTGCCTGCTCTGACAGTTTTGCGGGCGATAAAATTCAAAAAGAGGAAAATTCCCATGAATGCACTGTGCACATTGACCGATAGGCATCTGCTGTCACACGCAAAGAGTTTGATCTTGCTTGGCCTGTTCGGGGTAGTGCTTTCTTTTGCTGGGCTGCAGGCTCGCGCTGAAGGAAGTGAATTGGCGAAAGAGGAACTGGCATGCTTGAGTTGTCATGACAAAGTCGGGCCGGGAAAGAAGTTAGAAAGTGGAGAGATTCTTTCCCTTGCCATTTCCACCAAAGCCTATGTCGAGTCGATGCATAAGGAAACCACTTGCGAGGACTGCCACTCGGACCTTGATGCCAAGACTCACGGCAAAAAGATAACACCTATCAAGAGCAAGCGGGACTTCACCCTCAGCATGCGCGAGTCTTGCCGGACGTGCCACAAAAAGAACTTCACGCAGTATGAAGACAGTGTCCATGCGGCACTGATCAAAGATGGCAGCAAAGAGGCGCCGTTTTGTTCGGATTGCCACAACCCGCATACGGTTCGCTCCACGAAGACGGTCGAGCCGATCACAGCAATTGCCTGTGCAAACTGCCATGAGGATATCTTTAAAGCCTATGCCAAGGACGTGCATGGACTGGCGCGCATTGCCAACGGCAAAACAGCGCCTCTTTGTGCCGATTGCCATAAAGCCCACAATGTCCAGGCGGCGTCCTTGGGCAGCGGCATCAAGGACGCTTGTCTTTCTTGCCATGAAAACGCAGTCGACCAGCATAAAGACTGGTTGCCCAATGCCTCGCGCCACTTTGAGGCGATCTCGTGCCCGGTTTGTCATGCACCGACTGCGCAGCGCCGGGTAAATCTCAGGCTTTATGACAATGTTGCCATGAAGCAAATCTCTGAAAAAGCAGGGGTGCCGCAGTTTGAGAAACGGACGCAGGCTGCTGACACCAAGGATCTGGGTTTGAATGAGCGGGCCCTATGGAGCTTGCTGAAGGAATTCAACCAGGACGGCGGTGAAGGGAAAACAGTCTTACGCGGCCGCCTGGAGGTGCTATCGGGTGTTGATGCACATCAGTTGAGCGAAAAAACAAAGGCTGTCAGAGACTGCAAGACCTGCCATCAAAAAGGGGCAGAACCCTTCCAAAGCGTCACGCTGACGATCGCCGGTGCAGACGGTCGGCCGATTCGCCATGGGGTCCAACAAGAGGTATTGACCTCATTGCTGGCCACCGAATCCGTGCGTGGTTTCTACGCCATCGGCAGCACGCGGATCAAGTTGTTGGACACTTTGCTGATCATGGTCATGCTGGGCGCTGTCAGCGTGCCGATTGGGCACATGACCATCAAGCGATTATTCAAAAGCGTGCGGGAGAAACTGGCAGCCGAGAGGATGGCCACACGATCTGAGACCGATGACCAAGATTCAACCCATCATCGTCGCACCGATGATGACGCCTCAAAATAGCAGGAGTCAACCATGCAAAAGCTTTATATCAATCCGCTACCGGTCAGAATCTGGCACTGGACCAATGCCTTCGGTTTCGTGCTATTGATTGCCACCGGCCTTCAGATCCGGTACCTCGACCTGATCCAACTGGTGTCATTCAGAACGGCGGTGGTCGCCCACAACTGGATTGGCTTTGTGCTGATCGCCAATTTCTTTGTGTGGTTGAGCTTTTATCTTTTCACGGACAAGATCAAGGTCTATCACCCCGAGTTAAGTCCGATGAAGTATTTTCGCGCCAGTTTCCGGCAAATGCAGTTCTATGGTTACGGCATCTTCAAGGGTGACCCCAATCCACATCACCCTAGCGCCTATCGAAAATTCAATGCTTTGCAGAGCATGATGTACCAGATCATCATGATGTTGCTCGTGCCCCTGCAGTTTTTCACCGGCGTGCTGCTTTGGGATGTGTCGCGATTTTCTGCCACGGTGGAGATGTTTGGTGGCGTGCGGGTAGTCGATACCGTGCACGTTCTGTTATTCATCCTGTTTAGCGGATTTATCATTGTGCATGTCTATTTGGCGAGTCTCGGCCACACGCCATCGGCACATTTCAAAGCCATGATCACCGGTTACGAGGAAATTGAAGAAGAGCCGAAACACGGCACCTCGTCCTGAGGACTGACAGTCAGGCCTTGCGCGCCTCACCTCGGCGCATCAAATCAAATGGGTTCGGGTTCGCCGTCGTCGTATTCGGTATCCCGGACCCGAATGTTATACTTCTTCATCAAGGCCTGAAAATTGGTGCGCTGCATGCCGGTTTCTTCGGCACTGCGGGTCACGTTCGACGCGTTTCTTTTTAGTGTTTCCTGGACAAACAGCTTCTCGACTTCCTCAACCGACTTTTCTCTGGCGATTTTTTTAATTCTCTTGAGTTCATCGCTGGTACGAGGCACGTCAAGATCGAGCCGGGGAGAATTGTCAATTATGCTAGCCAGATGCGCCTGACGGATGATGCCGTCAGACGACAGGATCACTGCCCGCTGCATGGTGTTTTCAAGTTCGCGCACGTTACCTGGCCAGCCGTAGTTCATCAGCAGACTCATCGCTCCTTCCGAAATCTCCGACACGGGCTTTCCCAGTTCACTGCAAAAAATTTTCAGGAAATGAAAGGCCAGCGCGGGGATATCGTCGCGGCGCTCGCGCAAGGCTGGCGAGTGAATCGGGAAGACATTGATGCGGTAGTAAAGATCCTCGCGGAACGTTCCTTCAGCCACCATCGCCTTGAGATCCTTGTTGGTCGCGGTAATGAGCCGGACATTGGTTTTCTGGTTGGTGGTCGAGCCGACCGGCCTGAACTCACGCTCCTGAATCACCCGCAACAATTTGGCTTGGGTTGACAGCGGGATATTGCCGAATTCATCGAGGAACAGTGTGCCATTGTTGGCGACATCGAACATGCCGCGTTTGTTGGCCACGGCCCCGGTAAAGGAACCCTTGGTGTGCCCGAACAATTCACTCTCCAAGAGGTTCTCACTCAGCGTGTTGCAATCAACGGTGACAAATGGCTGATCCTTGCGCAAGCTGTTGTAATGAATGGCGCGCGCAATCATTTCCTTGCCGGTGCCACTTTCTCCGGTGATCAGCACGGTGCTGTTTGTCGGCGCACACTTGGCGATCAGGCCAAAGACTGTCTGCATCGGCGGGCTCGATCCGATGATGTTCTCAAAACGATATTTTGAGCTGACTTCGGTCTTGAGCTTGCGATTCTCTTGCATCAGTTGCCGCCGCTCCAGGGCGCGATTGACAACAAGCTTGAGTTCATCTGGATCGAAGGGCTTTGACAGGTAGTCAAATGCGCCCAGCTTCATGGCCTTGACAGCCGTTTGAATCTCGGACAAGCCGGTCATCATGATGACGTCGATCTCCGGATGCCTTTCCTTCACGTGTTGCAAGACCTCAAGACCGTCCATCTTGGGCATCATGACGTCGAGAATAAGAATATCGTAGGCTGTCTCATCGATTTTTTTCAAGGCCTCAAAGCCGCCCGGCGCGGAGTCCACGGTATACAAGTCATCGTGGAGTATGCGCACGCAACTTCTTACAACAATCTCTTCGTCGTCAACAACCAATATTCTGGCACTCATGGGGTACTCTCCGCGGCCTGGGATTCGGTTTCATCAAAAGGAGACGTTATAGGCAGAAGGACGTGAAAAGTAGTTCCTTCTCCAACCACGCTTTCAACATTGATCTTGCCACCGTGGGCTTTGACAATGCCATAACTGACGGACAAGCCCAGCCCCGTTCCCTTGCCCACCTCTTTGGAGGTAAAGAATGGCTCAAAAATACGCTCCAGGTTGGCTGGCGGAATACCGCAACCGGTGTCCGTCACGCTTATTTCAACCATCGGAAGGTTATCAACGTCAGGTTTGTCAGAAGCCATGCCGGGATAAAGGCGACTTGCGACCTTAATGCTGCCCTTGCCCTCGATGGCTTGCTGGGCATTGACAAGCAAATTCAAGATGACCTGCTTAATCAGATCGGCGTCACCCCATACCTGGGGTAACGCAGGATCAAGAGCAGTTGTGATCTCGATCTGCTGCAAGGATGCTGGCCGTTCAACAAAACGCACGGTGTCTTCAATCACCAGATTCAGGTTGAAAAACCCCTTCACCGGCACTTTTTCTCTTGCGAAATCGAGAAGTCTCCTGATGATGCTGGCACACCGTTTGGTCTCGCGGATCACCAGGTCCAAATCCGCGGCATCCTCACTGCCATCGGCCGCTTTCTTGCGCATCAGGGAGGTAAAGGTCAGCACGCCGGTGAGCGGATTATTCAATTCATGGGCAATGCCAGACGCCAGCACGCCAATGGAGGCCAGCTTTTCCCCCTGCGCGACCTCGGCCTTGGCAGCCAGCAGTTCCCGGGTTCGTTCCGTGACCTTGGATTCCAGGGTATGCAACATGTCCTGCATCTCTGACCTTGATGCTTTCAGTGCTTCAGTCATATGATTAAAAGATGCCGCAACGCGGCCGAATTCATCATTGCTGCGCACCGGAATACTCTGATCAAGGCGGCCAGCGGCGACCTCGTTGGCGCCGGAATCCATGTCTTTCAAAGGCACATAAATAAAGCGCTGCAGCAAAACGCCGATGCTGGTAGCAAAAATGAGAATGAACCCAGCTGCCATGCCAATCACGTGAATGGTATGCGTCCTTCTCGACTGGTCAATCTCATCGAGAGAATAGGCGACATCCACAATGCCAAGCACCGACTGACTGGCAGAATGTTCGTGGCAGGACGCGGATGAACACGAAGGCTCGTTGCGTATTGCTTGCATGGTACCGAGAACTCGGTGCCCCCCCGGCATTTCAATGACTTTCCACCGCTTGTCGTCTGAGACTTGCTTCAGGGGTGTGCTGGTCTTATGGCATTGAACACAAGGTTCGTCCTGTTGTTCAACCGAATAGCCAACCTCTGATGTCCGGTTTGAATGAATGATCGTGCCGTCTTTATTGATCACCCGGACGCGTTCAATGCCTTTTTGCTTGCCGACGTCCTCGATGATCTTGCCGGCGATGTCACGCTCGTTCACCAACATCGCATTACGCGTACTCGCGATAATCACGTCGGAAATTTGTGTGACATGCCGGGAAATCTCACTCTGCAGTTCTTCCTCCCGGTGTTCAACGAAAACCAGTGTGAACAGGACCGCCACCGCTGAAAGAACGATGAACAGATACAGGCTGATTTTGACCCTGAGACTTATTGAACGCATTTACCATGTCTGAATAAGCGGCAAATTCATTATGACATCGCGTTCATGGCCTCAAAGTGATCAGAATCAAGTTCCTCTTCATCCGCGATGGCAAGCCATGGCGATTTATGAGATTTCTTCGCTCCCCGTCCGGCTCAAGTGCGGCAACTGGCGCGGCAACTTCAAACCGGCACCGCGACAACCCGCCCTTGCGCCGCGCTTTGCTCACCCAGGGTAAGCAGTTGCATGACGGCGCGCACGTCTCTGGCGGTCACCGGTGGCTCAGGGGTCAAGCCGCACAGGTGGTCGCGCAACTGCGCGTAATAGGCCAGGTAGTTGCCACACGGGTTGGGTGCTGCACGGCGCACCGAAACCGGAGACGCCACCCCGGCGATGGTGTCAAACCGCAAGACTTCGCCCGCCTGCGGGTCTTGCCCCCAATCGTGCAGCGCCTCCATTCGCGGGCGACGCCCGGCTTTAAGTGCGTCTTCTTGCGTATCCAGCCCAAATTTGGTGAAACTGCCCTGAGTGCCATGCGCCGCCCAGCGTGGGCCCAATTCAGCGACCAGCGTGCCGGCATGCAAAATCACGCGCGAACCACCGTGGCGCGTGTCGTAGCGCAAGACGGCATGAAACCAGTCGTTCACTTGGGCACCATCGCGCAGGCAAGCCAGGTCCAGGCACAGCGCATCGGGCACGCCCCACAAGGCCAGCGCCTGATCCACCAGATGCGGCCCGAGATCAAACCACAGACCCGAGCCGGGCAGACTTTGCTCGCGCCAGCGCGCTGGCACGGTGGGGCGATAGCGGTCAAAGTGCGACTCAATTTGCACCACACGTCCCAGTTGGCCGCTGGCCAGTACTTGTTGCAGCGCCAGAAAATCAGAGTCAAAGCGGCGGTTCTGAAACACGGTCAGCATCCGGTTTTCGGCTTGGGCGGTGGACAGCAAATCATCTGTCTCGGCCAGCGTCACGCAGCAGGGTTTATCCACCACCACATGCTTGCCCGCCTGCAGGGCGGCTTTGGCCATGGCATGGTGGCTGGTGTTGCTGGTGGCAACCACGACCACGTCAATGCCGGGATCAGCAAACACCGCCTCGGGTGTCGCCACCACGCGCACCAGCGGCCAGTCAGCGTGCACGGCCTCGGGCTTGCTGGAGCAGATGCAGGCCAATTGCAAACCCGGTACACCCGAGATCAACGGCGCATGAAAAATTCGGCCCGCGTTACCATAACCAATCAGGGCGACTTGCAGCGGTGCGGCGACGGCGCTGGCAGAATTTGTGGCAATTGTTGATTCATTCATGTCGTCATCATCCTCGAAAACACATACACGGCACTTTCACGGTCATTCGGGCCGGGCGTTCAGCAGAAACGCCCACGTTCTGAAGGCACCCAAAATGAGCTATCGTCAACCTATGTCTTGCTTGAAAGCAACTGATGCTTAATTTCTTACCCGCACCCTTGGTGGGCCTGATCGCCAGCCTGTTGCTGGCGCTCAACGCGCTGTTCTGGGTGCCAGTCCTGCTGCTTTTTTCTTGTGTGAAGCTGCTCCTCCCGATCAAAGCCGTGCGTTTGTTGATCGACCCGTTTCTTTTGCACATCGCCGAAACCTGGATTGCCGGCAACAGCGGCTGGATGCGGCTGACCCAACGCACCAGTTGGGATGTGCAGGGTGTCGAGGGTCTCAACTACCGTAGCTGGTACCTGGTCAACTGCAACCACCAGTCCTGGGTCGACATTCTGGTGTTGCAGCATTTGTTTAACCGGCGCATCCCGCTGCTCAAGTTTTTTCTCAAACAGCAACTGATCTGGGTGCCGGTGATGGGGCTGGCGTGGTGGGCGCTGGAGTTCCCGTTCATGCGCCGTCACAGTGAAGAGTTCCTGAAAAAACATCCCGAGATGCGTGGCAAAGACCAGGCCACCACCCGCAAGGCCTGCGAGAAGTTTGCCCTGATTCCCACCAGCGTGATGAATTTTCTGGAAGGCACGCGCTTCACACCGGCCAAACACCAGCGGCAACAGTCGCCCTACAAGCATCTGCTCAAACCGAAGGTCGGCGGCATGGCGCTGGCCCTGAACGCCATGGGCGACAAGTTTCAAGCCATTCTGGATGTGACCATTGTTTACCCGGACGGTGCCCCCGCTTTCTGGCAATTTCTAACTGGCAAGCTTAAACGCGTCATTGTTCGGGTACGTTCCTTGCCCATTCCCCAACACCTGGTGCAAGGGGATTACGCCGGTGATCCGGCCGTGCGCGAGGCGTACCAGCAATGGGCGCAGCAGATGTGGCTGGACAAGGATGCCCAGATCGAGGCGCTCATTTCCAGGTCAAATCAGCTTGCAGCCCCACCATAATCCAGCATGTCTCAACAGGCCGATTCACACAGCATCCACATGACTTACACGGCAGTACTCCAGGGACTCAAGGTCATCGAACTGGGACAGCTCATTGCAGGCCCTTTTGCCGCAAAAACTCTGGCGGATTTTGGCGCCGACGTGGTCAAGATCGAGCCTCCGGGCGCGGGTGACCCCTTGCGCAAGTGGCGTCTGCTTAAGGACGGCACCTCGGTCTGGTGGCAAGTGCAATCGCGCAGCAAGCGTTCGCTGGCGCTGGACCTCCGGCAAACCGAGGCACAAGACATCGTGCGCAAGTTGGTCCGGGAGGCCGATGTATTGATTGAAAATTTCCGGCCGGGCGCGATGGAGTCCTGGGGCTTGGGGCCGGGCGAACTGCTGGCACTCAATCCGCGCCTGATCGTGCTGCGGATCAGCGGTTACGGCCAGAGCGGCCCGTACCGCGACAAGCCGGGCTTTGGCGTGGTGGCCGAGGCCATGGGCGGGCTGCGCCACCTGACGGCCGAGCCGGGACGGGTTCCGGTGCGGGTTGGCGTGAGCATCGGTGACACGCTGGCGGCGCTGCATGGCGTGATTGGCATATTGCTGGCTTTGCAGGAACGCCAGCGCTCGGGCCAAGGCCAGGTGATTGATGTGGCGCTGTACGAGGCGGTATTCAACTGCATGGAAAGCCTGCTGCCCGAGTACAGCGCCTTTGGCGAAGTCCGCGGCCCTGGCGGCAGCGCGCTGCCCGGCATCGCACCGAGCAACGCGTACCCCTGCCGGGACGGTGGCTACGCCTTGATCGCCGGTAACGGCGACAGCATCTTCAGACGTCTGATGAAGATCATTGGCCGTGACGACTTGGGCAATGACCCGGCGTTTGCAGACAATATCGGCCGCGTGGCCCGGGTGGGCGAGCTTGATGCGGCGATTGGTGAATGGGCGCAGCAACACACCGTCGACGAGGTGCTGGCAGCGCTCGACGCCGCCGGCGTTCCGGCCGGGCGCATCTACACCGTGGCCGACATCGCACGCGACCCGCATTACCGGGCACGCGGCATGATCGAGGAAATACGGCTGGATGATGGCAGCACGCTGGCCGTGCCCGGCATCTGCCCCAAGCTCTCGCGCACGCCCGGCAGTCATGGACGTCACGCGCCGCTTCAAGTGGGGCAGGACAGCGATGCCGTGCTGCGCGAGATCGGTCTCACGCCGGCGCAAATTCAGGCGCTGAAAGACAAGGGCATTGTGGCCGCTGGACCCCAAAGAGTGATTTCGTAACTCGAATTTACGGCAACGAAGTCGCGACGTGCGACGCCTTGCAGATCGAGTCCACCGCTATTTGGCAGCGGGGACGAGGGCAATAGCCGCCAAGCACTTAGAGCTTTTCCGTTTCACCGGACTTCGGCTGCCACTTCATCAGACGCTTTTCCACCATGCCGACCGCGCCATCAAGCACCAGCGCAAACAGGGTCAGGACCAATATGCCGGCAAACACCGTGTTGATATCGAATGTGCCCTCTGCCTGCAGGATCAGGTAACCGACGCCGCGTGCCGAACCCATGTACTCGCCAACGATGGCACCGACGAAAGCCAAGCCGACCGACGTATGCAGACTGGAAAAGACCCACGACGTAGCCGATGGCAGGTAAACGCTGCGCAGCAGTTGACGCGCATTGGCGCCCAACATGCGGGCATTCGCCAGCACGACCGGACTGACTTCCTTGACGCCCTGGTAGACGTTAAAGAACACGATAAAAAACACCAGTGTGATCGCCAGCGCCACCTTGGACCAGATCCCCAGGCCAAACCACATGCCGAAGATAGGCGCCAGAATCACGCGCGGCATGGAGTTGGCTGCCTTGATGTAAGGATCCAAAATGGCGGAGGTCAGCGGCGACAAGGCCAGCCACAGGCCGACCCCCAAACCCATCACAGTACCAATGCCGAAAGCCAGCAAGGTCTCCGTCAAGGTAATGAGAAGATGGGAATAGATCTCGCCCGGAAAATGCAGGGTGAACCAAGTCGAATCACCCAATCCGACGTCGAGATTGCCGCTGCCGGAGGTAAACCAGGCCCACACGCGCCCCAGGACAATCAAAGGCTCGCCGAAGAAGAAGGCCACCTGAATGTCACGCGAGATCCAGTGCCACAGCAGAAAAAACAGCAACAAGACCAGCACCTGCCAAATGCGAACGTTGCCCGAAGTGGGTCGAATTCGTCGCCACATGGTCAGGCCCGCCTCTTTTGCTGGGCATAGCCACGCAGGACTTCTTCCCGCAGCACATCCCAAATCTGGGTATGCAATTCCACAAAGCGTGGATTGCTGCGCACCTCGGCCACATCACGCGGGCGCGGCAAATCAATGGTGAAGTCACCGATCGGATGGGTGGCCGGTCCGGCAGACAGGACGATCACACGGTCGGACATGCCGATCGCCTCATCAAGATCATGGGTAATGAAAAGAACCGCTTTTTTCTTCGCACTCCAGAGTTCGAGCACTTCGTTTTCCATCAGTTGCCGGGTCTGGATATCAAGCGCAGAAAATGGCTCGTCCATCAGGATGATGTCGGGATCGAGTATCAACGTTTGCGCCAATGCGACCCGTTTACGCATGCCACCAGAAAGCTGATGAGGGTAGCGATCGCCGAAGCCATGCAAGCCCACACGCGCCAGCCACGCTTCACCCTGCTCGACTGCCGCTGCTTCTTCCACGTTGCGAAATTGCAGGCCAGCGATCACGTTTTGCAGTGCGCTGCGCCAGGGCATCAGGGCATCCGACTGGAACATGTAGCCGGCTCGCCGGTTGATGCCGGTCAGCGGTTCGCCGAATATTTGCACACTGCCGGACGAGGGCTGCAGCAGCCCGGCTGCAACGTTCAGCAGCGTCGATTTTCCGCAACCCGTCGGCCCGACCACCGAGACGAATTCACCGGGCGCTATCGCGATTCGGGTGTCGCTCACCGCGGTATAACGCTGACTACGATCCTCCTTCGAGACGAAGGTGCAACTGATCTGGTCAAGCAAAAGCGCTGGTGTCATCGATATTTGGCGTTGGCTTTTTTGACGAACTCGTTCGTGAAGGTCTTTGACAGGTCGATTTTTTTGTTCGCCAGCTCGGGCTCAAACGCAGTGAGCGTGCGCAAGGCCGTTGCGGCGCCGGCATCAGGGAAGCTGCCATCCGGTGACAGTGCGCCGCGTATGTTCATGAAGGCATTGAGGTAAAGAGCGCGGTCGCCGAGCAGAAAACTTTCCGGCACCACCTTGACGATGTCCGACGGTCCTGCGGTCTGCAGCCATTTGAGGGCTCGGACCATGGCATTTGTGAGCGCCTGGGTCGTGTTCGGATATTTCTTGACGAAAGCCTCCGTCGCGTACAGGGTACCGGCTGGCATCGGGCCGCCAAAAAAGGCATTGGTGTCGGAGAGCTTGCGGGTATCGGCAATCACCCTGATCTCGTTTTTCTGCTGCAGCATGGTGATCACCGGATCGAGGTTCGAGATCGCGTCGATCTGCCCGGAACGCAGTGCCGACAAAGCACCCGCGGAGGTCCCCACACCAATGAAGGACACATCAGTCGGTTTCAGGCCGCCCTTGGACAGGACGAAATTGGCCATGATGTTGGTTGACGAACCGGGTGCGGAGACACCGATCTTCTTGCCTTTCAAGTCGGCGATGCTTTTGTAGTTCGGCAGGGTCTTGTTCGAGACGCCGAACACGATCTGCGGCGCCCGGCCCTGCAACACGAAAGCCGTGATCATCTGGCCCTTGGCCTGCATGTTGATCGTATGCTCGAAGGCGCCTGAAACGACATCAGCACTGCCCCCAATGAGCGCCTGCAAAGCTTTCGAACCGCCGGCGAAATCGCTGATCTCGACCTCCAGACCTTCGTCCTTGAAATAGCCGAGTTGCTCAGCGATGGTCAACGGCAGATAGTAGAAAAGATTTTTCCCGCCGACCGCGATCGAGACCTTCGATTTCTCGATCGACTGCGCAAAAGCGGACGTAGTAAGGCAGGCGGCCAGCATGACCATGCCAATCGCGATTTTCTTGAAATTCATGTTGTCTCCTCAAATGATTCCGTCGCGCTTGAATGGCGTGATCTCTAAATATCATACCCCAGCCCACCTGAGACTTGCGCATGGCGTTCGCCCGGAGGCCGCGGATGTGGCCGGACAGAGATGCCCGGATTGAGGCGCTTTTTTTCAAATCGAATTGAACTGTAGCCCCCGTACCATAAGCGTATTAAGCTACTAATTTTATAGCGCATTTCAGCCTGATTCTGTCGAAAGTCGCAGCCGGCTAATTGGCTTCAATGCGACCCCTGAGACGCTGTCACTCGTCACCAAGTCGGATCAAAAAAGGCTATTCCCGATGAGAAAGCTTGAACACCGACACCGTCTGTACCAACTCCTGTGCCTGAGATTTCAGGCTGTCGGCGGCGGCGGCCATCTCCTCCACCAGCGCCGCGTTCTGCTGTGTGACCTGGTCCATCTGCGTGATGGCTTCCCCCACTTGCGCAACCCCAATACTTTGTTCAGCGCTGGCGGTGCTGATTTCGCCCATGATGTCGGTGACGCGTTTGATGCTGCTCACCACCTCCTGCATGGTGCTGCCGGCCCGATCCACCAGCACCGTGCCCTGCTCCACACGCTCCACGCTGGCGTTGATCAAAGACTTGATTTCTTTGGCCGCCTCGGCCGAGCGTCCGGCCAGGGAGCGCACTTCCGTGGCGACCACCGCAAAGCCACGGCCTTGCTCCCCGGCTCGCGCCGCTTCTACCGCTGCGTTAAGCGCCAGGATGTTGGTCTGGAAAGCGATGCCGTCGATCACACTGATGATGTCGGAGATTTTGTGCGATGCGTCGTTGATACCTTTCATCGTTTCCACCACCTGGCCTACAACTTCGCCACCTTTGACCGCCACCGTACTCGCGTTGAGGGCAAGTTGATTCGCCTGGCGGGCGCTGTCGGCATTCTGTTTCACTTGCGAGCCCAACTGTTCCATGGAGGCAGCGGTTTCTTCGAGCACACTGGCCTGGCTTTCGGTGCGGGCAGAAAGATCGTGATTGCCCTGGGCAATCTGGACACTGGCCGTGGCCACGCTTTCGGCGCCCTGACGCACGCTACCCACGACCTCGGACAGGCTTTCCTGCATGATTTTGAATTGGGCCATCATGCTATGGGTATCACCCGTCTTCAAGCCAATCGGCTGGCTGAGATCGCCATGGGCCACGCTCTGCGCCAGGCTGGCAGCCTCACCTGGCTCGGCGCCAAGTTGATTGAGCAAGCGCCGGACAATGGTGCCAATCACAAAAAACAAGACGATCTGCACCACCAGTTGGCCAATCCAGATCCAGGTGTTGAACAACTTGATGGCGGCCACATCATCCTTGATGTCAACGGTAACGCTGGCCACACCGAGGACGGAGCCCTCATCCACACCGTGGCACTCAAGGCATTTGCTGGAGCGGAATTCTTTCATTGCCATAAACGGAAGCACCGCTCTGAGTGACGCTTCGCCGCCGTTGGCGGTCATCTTGAACTGTGTTTTCCCACTGGCGAGGACACTGCGGTCCATGTCGTCGACGGGCTGTTCCTGAGGAAGGCCGACACCAAACTCGTCATTGGTTCCTTTGCCGCGGACAACCCGGAGTTCCTTGAGATTGTCGGAAACACCCATCTTCTCGATGAAAAGGGCCCGGCTCACGGGGTCGCTGATGACATCCTTGTCGCCCAACTTGGTGACCATCAATGTGTTCAAGCCATTGATGACGCCGTCTGCCACCGCGACCGTCCGATCTTCGGCGGCTCGCAGGGCTCGCTGCTCGAACTGGTTCGACAGCCATTGCTGTGCACCGACAAGAACAACAATCAAAAATCCCTGTATGAGAAGCTGCAACTTCAGTTGCAGACCAATTTTGCTCCACCAGCCGGTGATGTTGTTCATTGTTGAGATTTCCGAAATAGTTACGGCAACTGAAGAGAAACTAAATGTATCT
>Ga0209343_10002509_pt1 | contig 23620 bp, 25 predicted proteins | sample RifCSPlowO2_02_FD_184026 | JGI IMG/M metagenome (GOLD analysis project Ga0209343, IMG submission 184026) | Groundwater microbial communities from Rifle, Colorado - Rifle CSP2_plank lowO2_0.2 (SPAdes) (version 2) | ecosystem: Environmental > Aquatic > Deep subsurface > Groundwater | place... | reverse complement strand
ATCGATGTCTTTGACCCTGAGACGGCAGCATTCCATCAGACGAAGACCGGCCCCATAAAGCAGTGTGGCCATGAGCCGCTCCGTTCCATCGAGCTGATTCAACAGCCCCTTTACCTCCTCGCGCGTCAACACCACCGGTAACCTGCGCGACGCCTCCTCGGTCTTATGGCTATAATGTTTCTTTCGAATGGCTTGATGTACCTGAAGCCTTCCAGCTTCCCCATGCATGATTCGAACCGCGCCTGTAGACACCGTTAATCCTGGATCCGCCATAACATCCTCTACACTTCTTTGATATCTATACTCAGCCTCAGCCAGTCTGCGTGGGTGGTAAAGCCATGGTTCATAGAAAATCGATTTTTCGATCATCGGTTTATTTATTATAGAATTCCTTTCGCCCGGTGGGCGATAGGAACAGGTAACTGGAAAAGGATTTGATTCTGAGGCTAAAATAGCAAAATAAGATTTTGCTGTCAACGGAAATTTAGCTTGAATGTTACCATTTTAATATAACTAATTGCCTTGCTACTGTTTATCCTTCAGCAGGCGTTTTACAGCCTCAACAGCAACTGAAATAGCATTGTTTTCTGCTATTGAAATAAAGTTCTCCAATATCTTTTCTTTTTTTGTCCTCTCACTTATTACACCTGTTATGCATCCTGCTTTGAGGGCCATTGTATTGCACATTGTGAGGAGTGTGGCAGACTCCATTTCATAGTTAAGCACATTGAGATGGCCCCACTCCTCTTTGGTCCCGGCAAGATCCCTGATTATATACCTGGAAAATGTATCAACACGTTCCTGCGCAGGATAAAAGGTTGCAGTTGATGCAGTAATACCTACATGATGCCGGACCTTCAATAAAGATGCTGCCTCTACAAGTGCATTTAATATGTAATAGTCTGATACTGCAGGGTATGATAATGGTGCATAATGCCCTGATGTTCCGTCCAGTCTAACAGAGGCTGTTGTAATAACAACATCACCGGCTTTGACATAAGACTGAATAGCCCCGGTCGTACCCACACGTATAAACATCCTGACTCCCAATGTGGCAAGCTCTTCTACAGCAATAGATGTTGAAGGCCCACCAATACCAGTTGATGTGACCAGGACAGGATGCCTATCCAATCTCGCGATCCATGATCTGAACTCACGATTTTGTGCTATCTCTCTTGCGTTTATCTTATTTACCGAAGAAGCAATAAGTGGTACCCGGCCAGGGTCCCCGGGAAGGAGAACAATCCTTGCCCCTTCAATACTCTTTTTAGTCAGTTTAAGATGATATACACCCTTCATTTATATTCCTCCACCCCAGTAGTCACGATACTCCAATGCAATTTCCTATGTCAACCTGAAAATGGATATTGGAAATGCATAGTAAGCGTAACCCCGCAGCTTGCTGCAGGAAGCGTCAATCTTGTAATCATCCCTGTTATTGCACAACTTGATTTTTAGTATGGCCGATGTTAGAGTTATTTTATGGGGGTAATGAGATGTCGGTATTAAGAATAATAGAATATCCTGACCCAGTCTTGCGTCAGAAGTGTAAGCCTGCAGAAAAGTGGGATGATGCCTTATTTAAACTTATACGCGACATGGCAGATACACTCTCTCTGGTTCCGGGGCTTGGTCTTGCTGCAATACAGGTTGGAGTCCCTGTTCAATTATTTATTTATGACGAAAGTCTTGGGATGGAAAGACCCAAAAAAGATGCATATTCTGTATTAATAAATCCTGAAATAGTTTACCAGGAAGGTGAGATTAAAGAAGAAGAGGGTTGTCTCAGTATTCCTGATTACAGAGATACAGTTGTTCGGGCCAAGATCGTCAGGGTTAAGGGATTTGACAAAGATGGCAAGGGTATTGAGATTACCCGTGACGGACTCCTTGCAAGGGTATTCCAGCATGAAATAGACCACCTCAATGGCATCCTCTTTATTGACCGCTTAAGCAGCCTCAAAAAGGGTTTGTTTCATAGAAGGATCAAAAAGCTCCAGAAACAACAGGCGAAAGAAGAGTTACTCGGGAAGGTATGACAGCAGGTGTAAGAACCCCTATAGTATTAATGGGAACTCCTTCCTTCAGTGTCCCTTTCCTTGATGCATTGCTAAAGAGCGGGAGAGATGTCAAAGCCGTTGTAACACAGCCTGATAAACCAAAAGGGAGAGGACAGAGGCTTATGCCCTCTCCGGTAAAAGAGTTTGCGCAAAAACAAAATATCACTATCTTGCAACCAACAAGGCTTTCTGAACCATTATTTGTTCAAACTATTAAAGAGATAAACCCTGTATATATTGTTGTAGTCGCCTATGGAAGGATAATCCCGTCAGTGATTCTTAGGATCCCTGAGAAAGGATGTATCAATGTCCATGCCTCGCTCCTCCCTGATTACAGAGGGGCATCTCCAATTCAGTGGGCAATTATAAAAGGTAGTACATATACAGGAGTAACTACAATGATGATGTCTGAAACACTTGATACAGGTGATATATTGTTACAGGAAAAAGTAAAGATAGATATTACTGACTCAGCAGGAAGCCTGAGCCGGAAACTTTCAGACATAGGTGTACCATTACTGATTAAGACATTAAACGGACTTGATCGGTGGGATATTACACCTCAACCACAAGACCATGATAAAGCAACTTATGCACCCCTACTGAAAAAAGAAGACGGATTGATAGACTGGCAAGATAAATCTGAGAATATCTATAACAGGATACGTGGATTTAATCCCTGGCCTGGTGCCTATACATTTTATAAAGGTAACAGATGGAGTATCTGGAAGGCAATAATTATAGAAAGTCACCTGTCTGCTAATAAACCAGGGGAGATTATTGAAATAAACCACGATGGGATCATAGTTGTAACAGGTGATAGTGTATTGAAAATCACTGAGATTCAGATTGCCGGTAAAAAGAAAATGGCTATGGAAGAGTTTCTCAGGGGATATAAAGTTGAAACAGGGGTTATCCTTAAAAAAGAGGATGGTAACAAAGAGTCAGTGGTCATATAGACAGACAGTAGTATTGACACAGCGAAAAGTATGCTTATAATAATTAGTTACCTGCAATATTTAAGATAAAATTATAAAACGGAGGAAATAATAAGGTGAATATTAATACTTTAAAGACAACATTCTTTCTTGCAATCCTTGCGGTGCTATTCGTGGCAATAGGTTCTTTGCTTGGAGGAAAGAATGGCGCAACAATGGCTTTGATTATGGCAGGAGTTATGAACCTCGGGGCATACTGGTTCAGCGATAAGATTGTCCTTGCCATGTATCGTGCAAAAGAGGTTGCAGAGAGAGATGCCCCGGAATTACATAGTATAGTACGTCAGCTTACTGTCCGGGCACAACTCCCGATGCCAAGGGTATATATAATGGATAACCCAACACCCAATGCCTTTGCAACCGGGAGAAATCCGGAACATGCAGCAGTTGCAGTTACAACAGGTATTTTAAATTTATTATCAAGGGAAGAACTCAGTGGTGTTATTGGACATGAGCTTGCCCATATTAAAAACCGTGATATCCTTATCAGCACTATAGCTGCAACAATTGCCGGGGCTATTAGCTATTTAGCCCATATGGCCCAGTGGGGATTGATGTTTGGAGGCCGGCGGGATAATGAAGACAGAAATCCGCTCGGGTCAGTGATTGGTATTTTTATAATGATTTTAGCCCCTATTGCTGCGATGTTGATACAGATGGCTATTTCACGTTCCCGTGAATATAAGGCTGATGAAAGCGGTGCAACAGTTTGCGGAAATCCTTTAGCCCTGGCAAGTGCCTTAAAGAAACTACAGACCGGCGTCAGACGTATCCCGATGCAGGCAAACCCATCTACAGCCCATATGTTCATTGTAAGTCCTCTTACAGGCGGAGGGATGTTGTCCCTTTTCTCTACCCACCCCCCAATCGAAGAACGTATTGCAAGACTTGAGGCAATGTCAGCAAGAAGATAGCAGATTAACTGACATTATAATTTTTTTTGTTGACAAAGCCTAAATAATATGATAACTACCTTCCTACATCTTTTCTGAAAACTTAACTTTTTGTGGGGTGGAACAAATGAAAAAATTTATTCTAATCGCTTCTTTTGCTGTTATCCTGATTTCTCTCCTGAGTTTTATTGAGATTACACCTACATCTGCAGAATATGCTGACCTTACATTAAATCGATATGCTGAACAGGCTGGAATGCCTCCCGTGGTATTCCCACACTGGTTCCACAGGATAAGATTTAAATGCAAGGTCTGTCATGAGGATATATTCTTAATGAGACAGGGTTCAAATGATGTCAATATGCAAAAGATAATCCAGGGAGAATATTGTGGAAAGTGCCATAATGGGAAAATTGCATGGGCACCTATATATTGTGACAGATGTCATTCCGGACCAAGTTCAATTGTTATACCGGAGGCAAGAGGCTTTGTCAAATAGTGAAACAAGTTGAAAGAATATAATGAGGAATTAAAAGAGGGGGGGTTTCTAATGAGCCGCAAGTTAACTTTTGGATTAATACTGTCTACCATATTTATGGTAATCATTGTTTTAACATTGAATGCATGCGCACAACGGGAGGTAAAACAAGAAGGTGCTGCAGTAGAGACTCCCGTTCCCAAAGCTGAGGAGGCCCCGGCTCCAGGGATGATTAAACCAACTGCTGAAACTGCTGCAAAAGAGACCCCTGCAGCCCCGGAACCGGCACCTACACCTGCGGTTACCGCTCCTTCCCCGGGTCCAGCTCCTGCTGCAGCAGGGGTATCAGGTGATCAAATCAAAAATATAGATCCTTCTTTACTTATCTATCTAAGTTCGAGGGGGGTTCTTGCAGGCACAGGAGACCCGTCAGGATTAGCCGGTGAAGCAGAAAAAATGGGTTTGGCCGAACATCCGGCGGCTATGGAACTTGCTAAATTACCTAAAGATAAGTATGGCCTGGTTGACTGGGCTGCTTCTATAAAGACCGGCAAGGTTAAACCTCTCGAATCACTCGAACCAGGGGCTGCTGCTGCTCCTCCATTTAACCTTGATATAGTCATCCATACAAAAAGTAATTTTATGAATGATGTGGTCTTCCCCCATTATGTACATACATTATGGTTGACATGCACAAATTGCCATACCAAGATATTTCAGATGAAGGCTGGTGGTAATCCCGAGATGACAATGCCGAAAATAGCCTCAGGAGAATATTGCGGCAGGTGTCATAACAGGGTTGCATTTCCGCTTACTGACTGTTCAAGATGTCATGTAAAACCAAAGGAAACTGCATCACCAGCGCGTCAAAAATAGAGTTTTTGGAGTAATACTTACTATTGAGAAGAACCTCTTTGAAAGTGGTGCTAATGCTCGGCATTATGTGGATTCTCACTACACCACTATTAATGGCCCAGGAAATAACCCAGCCTGCAGCACCCGAACCTGCCACAAAAGAACACGAAGTTCATATCCCAAAAGGGGCTGATAAATTTGAACCCCCTGTTTTAAAAATAAAAACAGGGGAAACAGTAACATGGATAAATGAGGATGACAGGGGGCATCCTATTGCCAGCATACCAGGACAGGGGACTAATGATAAAGAGCTCTTTTCAGCTCCAATAGCCCCTGGTAAATCATGGAGCCATACCTTTAAAAAGGCAGGTGAATATCCCTATTTCTGTTACATACATTATGTAATGATGGGGGTAGTGTTTGTTGAAGATGCCCAGGGACAGGCACAATAGTTAATGCTGAAAATGGCGAAATGGATCTACCGGATATCCTTATTTATAACATTCCTTTTCATTTGTATCTTTGGATTTTACGTATCAATTGGAAACTCACAGCAAGAACAGGCTATTCCGCTTCAAATATTACCAAAAGACAATGCAGGAAATGTGGACTGGGTTAAGGCATTAAGGCAGGGGGTTATTAAACCCCTGGATGCCCTGGACCCTAAAAAACCACCTACCCCTGTAATTGACCTGGATATAGTATTTAAGGTCAAAGGTGATCTTCCTGATGTGGTATATCCACACTACCCTCACACCCAATGGCTCGCATGCAATAATTGCCATCCCAAGATATTTATAATGCAGGCAGGGGCAAATAAGATATCAATGAAAAAGATAGAGGAGGGGCAGTTCTGTGGAAGATGTCACGGAGTTGTAGCCTTTCCATTATCCAACTGTACGCGTTGTCATTCCAAACCAAAGCGATAACATTATCTTATCTCAACCGGGAGTCGTATCAGGAATGTGACTCCGCTATCGGGCCGATTATTTACGCTGATACTTCCATTATGGCTGTTTATAATACGATGCACTATTGCAAGCCCTAAGCCGGTCCCGGATGATTTCGTTGTAAAGAATGGATTAAAAATGTTTGCCATAATATCATGCGGTATACCCGGCCCGGTATTACTGATCTCTATATGAATTTCCGGTGGCAGCTCATCAGAGATCCGGGTAGTAATACTAAGGATTCCCCCGTTTTCCTCCATTGCCTGTTCAGCATTGGCAATAAGGTTTATAAAGACCTGTTTCAACTGCTGGGAATCAGTTGATATCAGGGGCATCTCTTTTGAAAATTCTGTTATAACCTTGATATTTTTTGCTGTCAAACCATCTCTGAAAAGGACCAGGACATCCTCAATGATCTTATTTATATCGGTCGTCACAAAACGAGGTGTGCCCTCCTTAGCAAAGGCTAATATCTCCTGTAAGATCCTCTCGAGCCGATTGACCTCCTGATAAATAATCTCCGAGTATCTTTTTGATTGTTCATCACTGGCGAGTTTATCTTTGAGGCGCCTGGCAAAGCCACCTATTGAGACAAGGGGATTTCTTATCTCATGGGCTATGCTCGTTGCCATTTCACCAAGGGCTGCCATCCTTTCCTGTTGAATAAGCCTCTCCTGTGCCTCCCTCAAGCTCTTGTTTGTAACCTCTAAGTTTGAGTATATCATTGCATTCTCAATAGCCAAACCAACCTGATTTGCAAACATCATTAAAAACCTCATATCATCTTCTGTTATCGGTTTTCTCGTAAAGTGATTATCAACAAAGATAACCCCTATTACCTTTCCCTTGGCTATTAACGGAGCTGTGGCAAAACTCTCAGTTTTTATAGTATCCCGAAGGGATGGGAGGGTTCTTGGATCATTCAAGGCATCACTAATTATATATCCCTGTTTATCAAGGACTGTCCTCGCGAGCACACTGGTTCCACCATTAATCGGGACTCTCAGGCTTGTGGCCAATTTATTTATCTTTGAATGTTTATGTATACTCATATCATCATCACTCAAAATCCTCTCCCTGAGACTGCCTGAAGAAGGTTGTTTGCTCCACATACGCTGCGCCTCTTCTCCACTATCAGGACCCACACCCAGGACACCCTTTAAAAAATCCTCTTTTTCATCCAAAAGGAACAGGATAGCCCTGTTGAATCCCAATCCTCCACCTATGGTTACACCGGTAAGTATAATATGGAGCAGCCTGTCCAGATCCAATGTCGTGGCCAATGTGCTGCTTATCTCGTGCAGAATAGACAGCTCAGTAGCCTTCTTAAGGTTTTCCTCTGCAAGCTGTTTAGCCTTTTCATACAGATTTGCATTCTCTATTGCAATTGCAGCCTGACCTGCAAAAGTAGAAAGGAACATCAGATCAGAGGAGGAAAACTTTGGCGCAGAGACCTTATTTGCTATCTCTATTGTACCTATAAGACGATCTTTAACCATTAATGGAACGCCTATAAGGTTTTTTATCTCTACAAATTCCCTCTTTTTATCCCCTTCAACAACAGGGCCGATCATTATGCTCTCTTTGTGTTCTCCTATCCATCCTGTTATGCCTTCCCCTAATTTAAACTTGAGTTGAGGAATTATAGTGGAACTCACCCCATATACAGATTTTGTAATCAGTTCCCGGGAATGTTCATCATATAATGTCAGGATACCGAAACCCCCGTCCAGAAGCTCACAGGTCATACGGAGGATGGAATCAAGTACAAAGTGCAGGTCCAGTACAGAGGTTAGCCCCTTTGAGAGGGAAAACAAGGTCTCCATCTCCCTTGCATTTTTTAAGGTCTGTTGATAAAGTTTTGCATTCTCTATCGCAATAGAGGCCTGGCTCGCTAAAGTTAATAATAATTGCAGATCTTCATTTGTAAAGGTATCAAACTCTTCTTCTGCTTCCGGAACTTTATCATACAGAGTGATTGTCCCAATAATATTATCTTTTGCTTTTAGCGGAACGCCCATCACACAACTGGTAGCTATTTTGCTCACACCCCTGAATTCAGGTGCAGCGTTTATGTCAGGAATCAATATCGGATTCCCTGTCTCTACTATTTTACCGGCAATCCCCTCCCCAATATCCAGGTCTACAAGTTTTCTAATATCCTCTTCAGGCATACTATATGCCTTTACTACAAGCTTATTTAATTCTAAATCAAGCAGCCTTAATACCCCGCCCCTCGACTTTGTTACCCATACAGTATTTTTTATAATTAATCTTAATAATGTTTCAAGGTCCAGTGTGGATGTCAGGGCCTGTCCAACTTCGTGTATAGTAGTAAGCTCAAGCAACCGGTGATTAATACTCTCATAAAGCTGGGCATTCCTAATAATACCTCCGACTTCGCGAGCTATTGTCGCAAGAAGTGTTATCTCATTTTCGCTGAAATCCTTGGGTTCAATTGTCTGGACAGTGAGTACACCAATACATCTTTCATTGAAAGTTACAGGAACAGCAAGTAATGACCTGAACTTTTCTTCCCCGGTTGCAGATACATATTTATATCGCGGGTCGAGATGTGCATCTCTAAGAGCAACTACCTTCTTTTCAAGAGCAACCCATCCGTTTATTCCTTCACCAATATTAAGCATAACCTTATTTACAGCCCTAAGATTTAGCCCCTTTGTAGCCTTCAATATTAAATGCTTATCATCTTTATCAAGGAGGCTTATATAACAACAATCAGCCCCCAGCCTCTCTGCAGTCCTGTTAACAATAGTATTCAGTCTCTCTTTAAGATTAAGTGGAGACTGTGCAATCCGGCTGATCTCACTTAATATCTCTAAATTAAATATATTTGTACCGGCCTTCTCCATTGATTCATTTATTGGATCATTCATAATCTTTGGATCCCTCAATTTGATATATAGTAACAAAATTTGACATGATAGGCAATGAGGCTATAAAATTAATCACCCTCATTGACTTTGTTTATCTGTCAATGTAAACTATTTAACATGCTATTAAAGAAACACAGTTTTATAGCTATTGGCCTTCCTTTAATAGCTATTATATCCGGCCTGATCTTTGGGCTTCCACGATTTGCAGAAAGTGTAACTCCTGCAGATATTTGCGATAAACATAATGTCTCATCTGGCGAATTTACCCCATGTTTTTATTGTCATAATGCAGAAGCAGAGGGAGAGATTGGTTTTACCATAAATAGTGATAGCAGATTCTGTCTTAGTTGTCATGATGGCTCAACTAAGGAGATGTCTCAATATTCTTCTTTAGGAAGTGTTGCAGAAAGGATCTCCAGGCCGTCTCCAATAGGTCATATAACAGGGATAGATCACCCGTTTGCAGTAAGTTACATAGAAGCAAAGAATATAAGCGCGACCCTTAAACTGAAGGACCTGCCCGATAAACCAGTTAAAGTTTTCAATGGCAAAATAGAGTGTGCGAGCTGCCATGACCCGCATAGCTGTGCAAATCCCCTATTCCTTCGTATAACAAATGATCGCAGCAAACTCTGCTTAGCCTGCCACGAGATGTAATAAGTTATTGTTGATTGGGCGGACTGAACTATCGAAAATATATCTGTGCATGATACAGGAACTCTGCAGCGGCTTTTAACATCATCCGCTGGAGTTGATTTCTATACGGTTTTTTTAAATTCAAGTATTTTAGCCTGAGATGACTCTAATATAGAATCGCGAATAAAAGCACTTGCATCTAATATCTCTATGCCTATTAATTCGCCTATTTCATTCATCTCAGCCGTTATATTTGGGCTTAACTCAATACTGTTGGCTTCTTTTTCATCAGAAATAACAATATGCAGGATGTCTTCATCTTTAAAATATGTCATTTTTGCTTTATTCATATATAAACCTCCCAGTTTTAAGTCGAAAATTAATTTGCTGACGTGTGGTTGCATGAATTGTGACCGGTGTTATTTCATTCCCTCGTTTCTCATACGGAATTATTACCAGTCTATCGTCATGCTTGCCCACTACAGTTAAACGTCGAGTTGCAGTATCAAAGTACCTTTCTACTGAATGCCGTAATATATTTTCAATTTTTAAAGGTTCAAATCTCCTCAATCCAGCTCTATATTTTAGATAATCTGTCCATACAATTACAGATTTTTCAGGGTCTCCCACATCCCCTCCAATCTTCCATTCTTATTATAGCAGTATAACGCTTGAACTGTGCAATAAGCATCATACAAGTCCGCACAAGTGATTTGTTATGCTCGTTTTCACATAAGAGCTTTGATATGGGGTCGTAATGCCTTTTCAAACTTTATCAATCTTTCAACCATGTCATTCTGTACTGCAGGCCATTTCTCTTCGTCTTCAACTCCCCCGAATGGGCACAGGGATTTTATGTATTGTTGCTTTCTACTATCTTTGAAATCCCAAATTAATGCCTCACCAAAGCTATCTTCGATTTCTTTTTTCTTGGATGCAAGAGTATCAAAACGGCTCTTGTTAATTTCCGCTGATGATGAACACAAGAACAAATGAACCAGTGCAGTCTTCTTCATGGCACCCATCGACCATGCCAACCCTGCTTTACCAGCACCAGCATTAACCCAGTCTTGATAACCAACAGGCGCTATGCTGCTAAACAGATTAGTCTTTTGGTTACATAAAGTTAACAACTGCTCAAAAAACTCATACCTTTTTTTGTCACGCTCAGCAAACTCCTTCTTAACCTCTCCACCCGCTGTTCGTTCCTCGGAAGGACCAGCCTCAATTGTAAACAGTGGGGCGGGATCGGAATTACCTACTTTTATATGCTTGAACTCTTATGAGGTAGAATTTTGTATCTTGGGGGACTACTTCGTTCAAGTAATTTATAGCTGAAACGTGTTCTGGTCGTGGATCAGTAGATATCCATATCGCAATTTTTGCATCAAGATTAGAAAGGTATGTGAGCACTTTACCCAAATGGTCATGATCTGTTCGGGTCAATTGGTTCTCTATAATCACCGGCCTTCCATTTGTATCTTCCGCGAAAATATCCACATTGAATGGCCCTACAGACTTCTCAGTCTCTATAGCCGTTAAGAATAGACCAATCTGCTCACTCAATACATCGAGGTTTTTAAAAAGCCAGGTAGTGAAGTCCGGAGCTTCACGCTTCCATATTTCGCGTAACTCAACAGGTTCGAGCTTGCCTACCATATGCATCTCTTTACTTTATTACTGCATAACATGTATTTTTTTATACTTATTCTATTAGTGGAAATACTATATAATAAGGTATTGTTTCATGTCAATATTTTGCCTTAATGTGTCCTTAATGTCATTTTTTCTATACCACTATGTGATTCAATATATAGAATAGCCCTTTCTATCCCCAAATGAAAATTATTATGGTTTTAGTTGGGATGCAGAGTAAAAAATTGTCGAATAAAGTCTTCACGTTTTTCATGCTTCTCCTGAGAATAACGCCCATTACGTGGTGTCAAAGAAATATAGTGTTCCAAAATCAAAGCCGCTCTATCAGACTTATATGACTTCAAATAGGGGGCAATCTGTTTAAGTAAGTCGAGAGCCTGGCGGTTAGTTATTTGATAAGTTTTACTCGGTGTGTGAGCTTCACTATAAGTTCTTTTTCTTGTAATACGCCCAGCACCTACGGCATCTTTCACATAATTTAACAGATTGACCTCTGTATTGCTAATGCTGATAACAAGTTGCCGGTTTTCGTTACGATGTTTGCGAGATAACGTAATTGTCCCTTCCCCATCAATCAAGCCAGCAATATAAGCAGCCTCCACTTGTGTGAGTATATTCACTTTATTATAGGTTGTCATTTATACCTCTTTTATTGGTAAAATAATATTACAGGTGGTAGAAAAAAGAAAGCCCCTGATTAAAAATTTATCAGGGGCTTTTTAATAATTGGTGGAGGCGGCGGGACAGCGTTTCCACTCCTTTCGAAGTGGGCTGGACTATGCCTTCATCCCTCGGTCATTTCGGGATGCGGGGCGTCTTATCCGTTATTGAGACGGATCTTAGTACTCACTCATTCACACCAAGAATATGAATCAGCAAGCCTATAAGTCTCTACAGGGCAGGTATGAGGTTTGCCCCCTTCCTACCCCTCGGCGTTACCATGCCATCCTGACTCTATTACAGGATGCCGTCAGGCTTCACCGATGTGAGCCCCGTTTTCACCTGGGGATTACTCCCCAGGGCGACCCATTTGATCGAACCCGCGTCCGGAAACGTTCAGCATCAAGGTTCCTACATGCTTATCCAGTGTATTAAAGATTCGCAGCACCTCATGCCCACTGGAAGGCTTAAGATGTTGCTACCCTGCTTTTATCTCGCCCGCCTCCTGCAAGGAGGCAGAGGCAGGCCAGCCTGCTTTTATTACACCCTTTCCTGCGACACAGACAATCCCAGGAAGAGCGCCGTTGCCTTAATTAGGCAGCGAGTGCCAATTCTTCGTTGGCAGTTAAATTTTCCCGTTTGTTTTATGAGCCAACGGGACCTCAGCATGCAACCCTGGCATCTTCATCCCCGTCGAAGCCAGTCGCCCCCTTTCTGAAACCGTTCAAGCAGCTCAAACAGTTTAAACGGCTTGAACGGTTATTCTTTATGTGGTCTGTAATACTCTCTTTCTATACTTGCTCTGATCTCCTTTATGTTATAACCCTTCTCATGAAGCTGTCTGGCACGAATGGCCTCCAGCATACATGAATCACATCCGGACCCATGCCCATCTGTAAAGCATGTCCTGAGGCTTTTATGTCCATGCTCCTCTGCGCAATAGCAGAAGCAATATAAATGATCAAGTACATCCGGTATGGCTGCTGCGGATTCGTATGCCTGACGTGCCATTCCAGTAAAGTAGACAGATGGGACTATTGCACCAGTCTCACCCCCTCTCCAGTCAGGATTACTCTTAAATGCTTTATATGTCCTGGGATAGTTAGCAGCAATCCCGATATCCTCCTTTGAATTCAGATAAAAGAAAATGACACCTGCAATTACTCCCAGTACTACAATGAAAATTATACCCTTCTTCACCTTTAAATCCCCCACAATTAAATTTTTAATAGGTAAAGTATCTTGCTTGACCAACAATTATACTGTCAGGCAGGATGCCTGACCTATTATGTTTTATACCTGGCAGAATTTCATGCCTGTTATACCTATTATTGCCTCTGCCTTTCTTTGAATGCCTGGGCCACCTCACGCTTCGCCTCTTTCTTCTTAATGTCCTCACGCCTGTCGTGTAACTTTTTTCCTCTCGCAACACCAATCTCTATCTTGGCTTTACCCCTTTTAAAATACATCTTCAGAGGCACAAGGCTATATCCCTTCTCTATAGTCCTTCCAAGTATCCTGTTAATCTCTTCTCTGTGTAAAAGGAGCTTTCTCTTTCTTAAAGGGTCATGGTTATTTATATTTCCAGCCTTATAGGGACTTATACTACAATAAAGGAAGACCTCGCCCCTCTCCACCCTCGCATAACCCTCTTTGAGGCTTGCCCCTCCATCACGCAGGGATTTTATCTCTGTGCCTAACAGTTGAATCCCCGCCTCATAAGTCTCTTCTACTGAGTAATCATAAAAAGCCTTTTTATTGGTTGCTATAACATACTCACTCATAACTCTTTAAAAATACTGATTAAATTTGAATCCAAAGTATATTTATGATAACATAGCAACCAGTCAATAGCAAATTGCGTATTGACAAAACCCTCATTAGTTTTTATGCTCTATTATGTGCCGAAGTGGTGGAACTGGTAGACACGCATGTTTGAGGGGCATGTGGGTTTTCCCGTGGGGGTTCAAATCCCCCCTTCGGCACCAAAATCATTTATGACCTCAATTAGCCAGATCCTTTTATCACCTGCTGACAGGTCTGTCGTAGTTTCAAATCTGAAAGAATACATTTTACAGAGGCATGAAGAGATAAGCATTCTCCATAAAAACGGTGCCTCCGGTCTTTATATAGTCACTCGCATTGCAGCCCTTACAGATAAGATAATATCTGAAATCTATAACCATGAATTAAGGAGATATGAGAATTCACATAATATATCGCTGAATGAGAAATGTTCTGTGGTCGCAGTTGGAGGTTATGGAAGGGGGGAGTTAAACCCCCATTCAGACATAGACATCATGTTCCTTTATCGAAGTGATGTTAAGGATTCAGTGGAGGCTGTATCGAGGGAGGTACTATATCTCCTTTGGGATTTGAAGTATAACATTGGACACAGCATAAGGACTGTTGATGATTGTGTGAAGATAGGCATTTCAGATTTTACTGCAAGAACTGCACTGATGGAGGCAAGGATTATTGCCGGTAGTGAACCCCTGTTCACAGAGTTCCGGAAGGTCTTTACTGAAAAGGTTATTACCCGTGATGTGAAGTCTTATATAGAAGACCGGCTTAAGGGTATGAGGGAAAGGTATAACCAGTACGGTTCATCTATCTATCTTGTGGAACCAAACATAAAGGAGGGAAAGGGCGGCCTCAGGGATATACACTCCCTGAAATGGGTAGTAATAGCACGGTACGGAATATATTCCCTGTCTGATTTTCATAAAGAAGGTTATTTATCCAAGGTGGGATACAATGAACTTATCGAGGCACAGGACTTCCTGTTCAGGGTCAGGAATGAATTGCACTTTAATGCAGGAAAGGCCGCTGATGTACTAACAGTAGAAGAACAACGCAGGATTGCACAGTTCCTGGGATATCAGGATGAACCACACCGGCTTGGTGTGGAATCCTTTATGAAAGACTACTACATGCATGCCTCTCATATCCATGATATCTCAACAAGGGTTATTGAAAAGGCCATCCCTGTCCATATATGGAAAAAAGGGGTTGAGATGGTTACATCGCGTTTTATACAACCCTGTTTCCTGTTGACAAAAGATACCATCCATGTACCTGAAAGGTATCAGGACATGTTTTTCAGTAATATGAAGAACATTGTTAATCTATTCTATTTATCATTAATACACGGTCTCAGGATATCTGCACATACTATGAGTATGCTTTACAGGAACAGAGACAGGGTGGCAAATGATTTATATTCAAACCCTGATGTAAACAGGATATTCAGAAATATTATATCATGGCCGCAGGGGATCTCAGAGACCTTAAGGCAGATGCAGAAGGTAAAGGTCCTTCAAAAACTGATCCCTGAGTATGAGAAGATATCCTGTTATTCCTCTTATGATTTTTATCATAAGTATACTGTAGATGAACATAGCTTCATCTCAATCCAGACAGCAGAAGAACTACAATATGTCCATGGATACATAGCAAAGGTCTACAGAGAAATTAAAAGGAAGGATCTGCTTCATCTGGCGCTCCTGCTCCATGATGCGGGTAAGGGGAGCGCAGGGCATCACTCAACCATAGGTGGACAGATCGCTGAAAGGGTTGGAAAACAGTTAGGTTATAGCAGTGAAGATACATCTCTCCTCGCCTTTCTCGTTCGAAATCATCTAAACATGTCACTAATAGCGTTCAGAAGGGACCTGTCTGAAGATAAGGTTATTCTTCTCTTTGCAAGGGAGGTTGCAACACCTGATGTATTAAGAAAGCTCTTTGTGATCACCTATGCAGATATAAAAGCTGTAGGCCCTGATGCATGGAATGAGTGGAAGGAGAATCTTCTTACACAACTCTATTACAGGACCATGGAAGAGCTCTCCGGCACAAAGGCCATATACTCTGAACAGGAGATAATAGAAAGACTCAAAAAGGAGATAGGTGAAAGGTTATGTATCATATACCCGAAGGATTGGCTTGATGAGCAACTTCACGATATGGAGTCCAGATACCTCATTGTAACCCAGCCTGAAAAGATCATAAACCACTTTCATATGATTAACAATTTAAAGGAGAATAAGGAAGAGAGGGTCCTTGTAGATGTCTCTATGGATAAGAATATTGTGGAGTTTACAGTATTTACATATGACAATATAACCCCTGGCCTTTTCTCAAAGATTGCAGGGGTGCTTGCTGCTGCAGGATATAATATTCTGGATGCCCAGGTCTACACCTCAAAGACAGGGATTGTTATTGATACATTCCGTGCTGAAGACCCCTATCCGGAAGGGGTCTCGGCTATGCTGCGTCAGTCCACTGTGAGAAAGCATATCGCAGAGGTACTTACAGAAGAGACCACTGTTGAATATATGTTTGAAAAATATGCCAATAAAAGACCTAAAAAGAAGGCCGTTACTACAGTAGCACCTACCCAGGTAGAGATCGATAATGACTCTTCTGATGATTTTACAATAATAGATATCTTTGCAGCAGATAAACAGGGACTCCTCTACATAATAACAAAGAACATCTTTGAGCTGGGCCTCTCTATATATTCATCAAAGATCGCCACCCATGTTGATCAGATCGTGGACGTCTTCTATGTCAAAGATTTCAATGACAACAAGATTACAGAATCTGAACGGGTCTCAGAAATAAAACAAAGACTACTCAATGCCATAGAGGAATACTGGAAAGTGGTATAGCATTTTCAATGGCCAATACACATCAGCATAAAAATATCATTACAGAACTGATATTTTTATTCCTTAAACTCGGGACAATTGCATTCGGCGGACCTGCAGCGCATATCTCCATGATAGAAGAAGAGGTGGTGCATCGCAGGAAATGGATAACGAGGGAGCATTTCCTTGACCTTGTAGGGGCAACAAACCTCATACCCGGCCCAAACTCCACAGAAATGGTGATCCATATCGGATATATAAGAGGCGGGCTTACAGGGCTTATTGTTTCAGGACTCTCATTCATCACACCTGCAGTTATTATTACAGGAATCCTTGCATGGGTTTATGTGAGTTTCGGGTCTGTCCCACAGGTGGCACCTTTTCTTTTCGGTATCAAACCGGCGGTTGTTGCAGTCATCCTCGCTGCAATTATAAGGTTGGGCAAAACTGCTGCAAAGAACCTGCAGTTAATCATTTTGGGGATTGCTGTCTGTTCAGCGTCTTTATTGGGCGCAAACGAGGTCCTGGCTTTGCTGTCAGGAGGTATAGCAGGGATTATACTTAGCGGGATAAACAGATCAGAAAGGAAGAAGGTTTCAGGGTGGCTAATCCCGCTGATAGGTCAACTTTGGAGTATATGTAAAAGTACTGATGCAAACGCTGCAATTGCAGTTTCAACAGCAGGGGTTGGAAGTATATTCCCCTGGAAATTAGGATTATTCTTTCTAAAGGTGGGGACAGTCCTCTATGGAAGCGGTTATGTCCTTGTCGCCTTCCTTGAGGGTGGACTGGTGAAAGACTATGGGTGGCTTACACAACAACAGTTAATTGATGCAATAGCTATAGGACAGTTCACGCCTGGCCCTGTTTTAAGCACTGCGACTTTTGTCGGTTATGTTGTTTCAGGTGTCTCCGGAGCTGTTATATCAACTGTTGCGATCTTTCTCCCATCATTTATCTTTGTTTTAATACTGAATCCTGTCATACCCCGGCTCAGGGCATCGAAGATAATGTCTTCCTTTCTTGATGCTGTGAATATCAGTGCAATCGGTCTTATGGCGGCTGTTGTCATCCAGCTTGCTAATGCAGCACTTATTGACTGGAAGGCTGTCTTAATTGTTGTGATAGCTTCTGTTGCAGGGATTCGATTCAAGTTGAACGCAGCCTGGATTGTAATGGGTGGGGCACTTGGCGGATGGCTCTTAAAGACTTTATAGAGCTTTTTAATATTATGTCACTTCTCGTATTTTATACCTGTTTGGAAACTTTTTAGCACACAAATAGCACAGCAAAATTGAATTTGATTTTATAAAGGGATTCAGGTAGATTACTGATAATCGTAAGGGGGTGAGTATAATGACAAGATTGATTATTGAGACAGATGATAAATGGACAAGAGAGAAAATAAGGCTTGCCATTGATACTGAAATATATCTTCTCAAAAAGGCCCTCGATAAGGTCAAGGAAAAGATAAAAGAGTTTGAAATTAAATATGGCGAACTTGATAGGGAAAGTCTTTATGGCAAAATCGATGATATGGAACTTATAGAGTGGGAGGGGGAAACTGAGACCTTACAGAGAATACAGAAAAGACTGAAATCCCTTGAGGAGATCGTTTTTGAGTATCGATAGTTATGTTGTCCAATTAGAATCCGTTATAAACTCTTCCCCTGTTGTCTCGTCCTCTAATATCACTATTGATAGAAAAACTAATGACATTGCCTTTGTCTCAGGAATCATAGAGTTCAGAGATGGCACTACCCTTGATTTTAAAGAATTTATAGAGAGCAAAGAAAGTGATATTGAGAAATATAAATATGCCTACAACTACCGTTCTCATTCCACTGTTATTTTTCGCTATGACAATTCCCAAGATCCACGGGCAAAGAAGTTAGAAACCTTCCCTTATCACAAGCATCTGAAAAACATTGAAATTGTTAAGGCCCAGGAAATAAACCTATTAGATGTTCTTAAAGAAATAGAAGGAACATATTTTATAAAAGAGGACATTTAAAATATCATTAGATAAATATTCTAATTTACATCTACTTAGGGAACATTTATTATATAGTGAAGATAGGTAACTTATGGAAAAATTAAGGAAAGCTTTTGAAAATAGTTTTGGAATTCCAATACCAGAGATTATGTTGCCCAAAGAAAAGTTATCATCATGGGACAATGCTTTATTATTTGGTTCGAGCGTAGCAAAATCTTGTAAAGAACTATACCTTATTCAAGGTAATATCACTAAATTTATAGAATCTTGTCCGGAAGATTATTTTTTAATAGGTTTTTGGGGACATGGTGTTAATAGTTATGCTTTATATTATTTGCGAGTAGATTCCTGGAGTAAAATATTTTTCAGGTTGCCTTATGGCGGTGTTTATGAGGACAATGAAAAGAATGCAAGACATATCCGGGAATTTCTGATTAATTTTTTTGCTTTTGAGAAAGAATTAGTTGGAAAAGTAAAGAGTCTCATTGCAGTAGAATCTATGGGGGAAGGTTCTTATAAAGTTGTCACATTTGATGGCAAGGAAATATCCTTTAAAGGGACTTTACTATATAGTAGCTCTATGTTGAAAGAAAAGTTTGCATGCCTGTTTAGGAAATAATCCGATAATCAGCATCTCTAATTATATCAGGAAATGAATTGAGAGAGGGTAATGGGTAACCAAGTAATCAAAAGATATTTTGAACCAGATATATTTGAGATGGTCAAAAATGATCTTAAGTTTTTGATTAAAATTATCATTACTTCAGGGTTTGAGTATGATCTGCAAATAAGAGAGAAATATTTTAACCTTTATTATAGAGGCAACAGCTTGTCAAAAGTGACCCCTAAGCCCGAACACAACAGCTATGAGATATCTATACATGAAAAATTCTTTTCAGAGACTGAAGCTGAAAAGGACAAGCGATTCACTTCAGAACCGAAGGGAGCTTACCTATGTTTAAATATATCACGGGAGCTTCTGCATCCATTCTTCCAGATAAAGCATCTGAAAGAATTTGGTTCAAATATTAAGAATGTGAATTATCAGGAAGAAATTACCTTTGAACAAATGCTTATTACTGACAATGTTAATCGCCAGGATTTTATTATTATTGACAGACAGGTCATGGATCATACATCCAATCAAAGGATGGATTTACTGGCTCTCAAACAAAAAATGGGCAATGATTATCAGTTTTGTGTCGTTGAAGTAAAGCTTGGCAATAATCCTGAACTGCAGGGAGATGTTATTAAACAATTAGAGGGATATGTGGAAAGAATTTCAAAAAACTTTGAGGATTACAAGAAATGCTATGAATTGAACTTCAAACAGAAAAAAGAATTGGATCTTTATGAATCCCAAGATAAAATAAGAAATTTAGAAATCAATATAGTAGATGGTGTCTCAGGAATCATTGTTGTAGGTGGTTATTCTTGTATAGCCAAAGATCGAATAGAAGAACTGAAGCAAAAGACACCGGATATAAGAATTCTCCCCGTCTGGAATATGATTGATTTTTCAAAAGCCCTTTAAGGTAATTGTGAATCTTACAATTCATAGAGGATCAAAAGAGATAGGCGGAACATGTATAGAGCTGCAATCAAAAGACTCAAAAATCTTAATAGATTTTGGACTGCCGTTAATAGCTGAAAATAAAGAGCCGTTTTATTCTCGGAAAATAAAAGGGCAATCCGTAGAATCTTTATTCCAACAAGGGATTCTACCTCAGATAAACGGATTATATCGAAACGAATCCCCTCAGTTTAATGCCATTCTGTTAAGCCATCCTCATCCAGATCACTATGGTTTATTATCATTTGTGAATCCAGAAATCCCTGTTTATATGAGCCGGGGATGTCAGATATTAATCGAGGTTTCTTATTTCTTTGGACAATTTAATTATGAGTTAGAGAACATTAAAACGGTTAGCCCATGGAAAGAATTTAATATAGGTAATTTCTTGGTAACTCCTTATCTGGTCGACCATTCAGGCTTTGATGCCCTGGCATTTTTAATAGAATGCAACGGGAAGAGGATATTTTATAGCGGAGATTTTAGAGGGCATGGAAGAAAAGGCATCGTATTTGAAAATATTTTAAAGAAACCGCCAGAGGGCATTGATTATTTAATTCTTGAGGGATCACAGATAGGCAGAACCAATAAAGGAAAATACAAGACCGAACAAGATATTGAAGAGGAGTTAAGCCATCTTTTTAAAAATCAGAAAGAACAATTTTTTATAGCATGCTCATCACAGAATATAGATAGAATCGTATCTATTTATCGGGCTTGTGTAAGAAGTAACCGTATTTTTATAATTGATCCCTATACCGCTTTCATTTTAGATCAATTGAAAGTGATTTCACCGAACATTCCACAGTTTGATTGGGGGGAAAATATAAGTGTCTTTTTTGTTCCTAATAGTTATACAGAAAGGCTTTCAGAAGATAAAAGTTTATTTAAATTTAAATCCGCTAAAATCACCTACGAGGAAATTAAGGCCATTAGAAATAGGGCGGTCATTAAAGATTCATACAATACCAGGAAAATATTTGCCAAGAGAAAAGACATGATCAATTCAATACTTATTTATTCCATGTGGGAAGGATACCTGAAAGAGTCAAAAGAATTCTGGGAGAAACATCAAGTACCGATTATAGAAGTCCATTCCAGTGGGCACGCTTATATTGAAGAATTGAAAGATTTTGTCAGGGCAATGAAACCTAGATATATTATTCCTGTTCATACTTTTTATCCTGAAAAGTATTCAGAGTATTTTGAGGGTAACATTAAACTACTCAAGGATAAAGACACAGTAGAATTATAAATTCTTAACTGGTTTATTTTGAATAAGAAAATACGGGGTGAGCGAGGGGACTTAAACCCAACCACCGGAGCCACAGGGCAAAAACAGCACATTCAGGTATGGATTCTATCGCCTCAAGGTGGTCAATTAGCTGTAGCGAGATTGTCGGTAACTACGACTGAGTCAGTCAGCAACCCCATTGCCTGACCTTCCGGAGAGGCCATTGTGAAGGCTACCCTGGTTGATCCAGTGCGGGACATCACCCCGCTTATAGGGCATCGTAGCCCTCCATCCCAGGTGCATTCCAATCTTCTTCAAAGCTCTTTAGCCGTGCGCGCGTCTCCGCTGCTTGGGCCTCAGATACAGGGGTAAGTAAATTTAAAGGCACTATTTGACCGGTGGTATTCCAAGGTCTTTACATATTTTATTTGCCAGAATATCATTGACTTCTGAGTGTCTTGGAATAGCAGAGCGTTTGTTAAGTGAAGGATTACCCCACCAAGAATGTCGACTGCCCTCTCTTAACAGTTTACAGCCATGTGATCGCAGATATTGAAGTAATTCCTTCCGCTTCATACGGCGATCTTTTCTTCCTGGAAGTTGGCTCCGGCAGCAGACAGTGCATCCTCTCTATTAAACTCCAAGGCCTCTTTTAAAGTAATCCTAAGACTATCTAAAAGTTCTTCACGTGTACGTTCCTGACAATTTACTCCTGGAACTTCTTCAATCCATCCTATCCACCATTCATTTACCTTCTTTACCACCGCAGTATATTCGTTCTTCATACAATAACCTCCGATTTAAAAGCTAAAGTAACAGAAGAGAATTTTCCTGTCAATTAATTCTAACCCAAGATTTATAATGGTTTGATTTCGAGAATATAGATTTGGGGTGAGCGAGGGGACTTGAACCCCCAACCACTGGAGCCACAGTCCAGTGCTCTGACCAGTTGAGCTACGCCCACCATATGCCTATTGTGCAGGCAGGGACACTTCCCAATTTTTCAGGAAGTTGCAGCAGCCCAGGAAAAAATTGGGAAGTGTCCCTCTTTAGTGCTCTAAATTTTATACTTATTTGGAAGTGCTTGTCAATCTTTGAGAAAGCGATTATTTGAGACAGGTTTGAAGATTATGTTCCCGTTGCATTAAAGATCTCCCTCCCATTCTTTGAAAAACCGGTTGAGATATTCTTCCATAAACATATGCCGGTCTTCAGCAATTTTTTTTGCCATCTCAGTATTCATCCTATCTTTAAGGAGCAACAATTTTTCGTAAAAATGATTTATAGATGCACCATTGCTTTTAAAGTACGCCTCCTTGGATTGATGGAGTATGGGTTCCTCTCCCGGAACATGAATCGGCCTATTCTTATAGCCTCCATATGCAAAGGCACGGGCAATACCTATGGCCCCAATGGCATCAATACGGTCGGCATCCTGAACCACCTTACCTTCGAGTGTCCGCATATCCGTCTTCACACCAGCCCCTTTGTACGACATAGTACCTATAATATCACAAACATGGTCGATCACTTCATCAGGCAAACTGTATCCAGCTAACATCTGTCTTGCAACGGCAGGGCCAACGGTAAGATCACCGTTATGGAACTTATGGTCAGCTATGTCATGCAGAAAGGCTGCAAGCTCTATCACAAAGAGGTCCGCTCCCTCTCCAATGCCTATATGCCTGGATATCTTCCAAACACGATATGTGTGCCACCAGTCATGTCCTGACCCTTCTCCTTCTAAGCGTCTCTTAACTTCCGCTGCTATTTTTTCAATAACTCCGGGATCATTCATTTTATTAATATGGCGCGGCTGGCAGGAATCGAACCTGCGACCTAGTGATTAGAAGTCACTTGCTCTATCCTACTGAGCTACAGCCGCAAAATAAAGACTTCAGACGCCAGACAATAGATTTAAAAAGGTCTGAAGTCTAAAGTCTGATGTCTGTGGTCTGGTGTCTCCTTATGGTCGGGGCGAGAGGATTTGAACCTCCGACACCCTGCTCCCAAAGCAGGTGCGCTACCAAACTGCGCTACGCCCCGATAAAATTTTAAAATTATAACATTTCTTTATACTAC